>Ga0136644_10002280_pt1 | contig 14704 bp, 16 predicted proteins | sample C_130820_EF_Meta_FD_94780 | JGI IMG/M metagenome (GOLD analysis project Ga0136644, IMG submission 94780) | Freshwater microbial communities from Lake Croche, Canada to study carbon cycling - C_130820_EF_MetaG (v2) (version 2) | ecosystem: Environmental > Aquatic > Freshwater > Lake | place... | reverse complement strand
CCGGTTCCCCCTTGCCCCCTCCCGCCCTTCGGGGAATTCTAATTCCTTACCTTTTCCAATCATAAGATTTCTTGATGAAAAACTGTTATCATTTTCCTGGGTTCCCGGTGGATAATGCTGGAGCGTTAAGATTTGTAAAAATTCTAACATTCAATTTAAGTGTTTTCTTTATTTAAAGAATTGTTTTTTTCAAAAAAAAATGGATACAAAATCAATATTAATAGTCCAATCGGTAAAAACAATGGTTCATAATAATTTAAATATGTCCATACCATGACAAAAATGACTGGAAATACGTGTCCGTTCGGTATCATGTCATAACAATGTTTTGTTCGAAAATAAATCCAAAATCCAGAACAAATTACAGCCAATATGATTTTGTATTTAAAAGAAATGTATTTATCCAAAATCATATATAATATAATTATATATAATGTTTACGGATTTGTATTTACAAACTACGAATCCAAACCTACCATTTTCTTCCATGTTTCGACAAGACGTTTTTATAGGAATTCTTCTCTCTGTTTTATTTCATACCATTATTTACGCAGGCGCCTTCAACTTGGCTAGTTATATTTTTCTTGGTAAGTTATTATCAAAAATTGTTAATATTCGACTCGTCGTTTCTCTCTTGTTCATTATGTTTATCGGGTTTTTTGCTAGATTTTTACATGTAAAAGAGGTATACAAATCTTATAACTATAATTTGGAAAAAACAAGAAGTCATTTAGATAAACTTTATATTGGATGGATTTTCATTTCATAAAAGCAGGGAAACTCAACGGTTCTTGCACCCCTCACCGATAAACAAGCCTAGTTATAATTGTTGCGTTTATTGTGTTTGCGGGTTTTATTTTTTTTTGTTTTTCTTCCTTTTGTTTTTCTTCCTTTTGTTTTTCTTCCTTTTGTTTTTCTTCCTTTTCCTTTTTTTGAATTATTTACAAAATTTACCAAGTCTTGAAATGTCAACATTTTTTCATATCCTTTTCCCTCATATTCTCTACCTCCTCTATAATCATATCCATAACGATGTGGTTTCATTCCAATATGACCCCAAAACCCTCCACTTCCATCACCATCAATAAATAACATTTGGTCTCCGCGTATTCGAGGATAATCTAATTTAATATTTTCAACCATATGTTCAATCATTATTCTAGATAATCCTTTTCCTTGAATTTCATCATCAAGAGATATTGTCATAGAACACGTATTTCCAGAATCAAAACACTCTTCAAATTCACCGTAACCCTTTCCTTCAATTTTAAAATGTCCTATTTCAGGGTTTGTTTCATCTGATAATACAACACGTCTTATAACATCGTTTGTATTATCATAATCATTATGTATGACAATTTTTTCGTAACTAAGATTGAATGACATATGTTATGTATATTATTGACATTTTTTTATTTTTATCAAATAGAGAAATCCGTATTGTAGATTAACGTTATCGCATTTTTGAACGCATTCAATGAAATACATAATTTGTATTAAATTATAAAACCCATGTCCCACAAAAAAATGCCACAATGGATGACCCAATAATAACAAGTCGTGATGATACCGATTACAAACATTTTCTGTAACTATCCAAAACCCAGCACTCCCCACTACAGTTGCGGTTGTTGCTACAATTTTGTTCATGATTTGTTTCTTGCGTTCCTCTGACAATAATTGAATTACTTTGTAAATCTTGCAATAAAGATAAATAACTACAAACGAAAATCCCATTGGAAAATAAAGACGATATTTTTCTAGACTGTTCAATACAAGAAACAATGACATAGATAACGTTTCACCCAGCAACACCCACTTTTGAATCTGGGATTGTTGTTTCAAGTTATCCATTTTCCTTCGCACGTGTTCCGTATAAAATACACCCATGTAAGTAGTTAATAACATTGGAGTTTCATCCAACAACGCCCACCCATATGTTCCATAATAATGATATCCTACCGTTCCAATCCCTACAATACTTAACATACCGTATAAAAGTTCTACGAAATAGTTGTCATTTACAGAACAAAGTCCATGTAATCCAAATAAAATTAAAAATAACCCAGTAACACTGTTATAATATTCGGGGAGTTTTCCACGAATGTTGGCCTCACAAAATGAATGGTCTATATCGTTCCAGTTCATCCACGCTTATAATAATTTTAAGAGATTGTTATAAGTTGTTTTTTAAGTAAATTAATTGTGTAAAGTTAGCAGGGAACCCAGGACTGCGCAGCGCTGGTTACACAACCCCTGCGACCCCTCATGTTAACTGAGTATTTATATAATTGTTAAGTCTCACTCGAAAATCCGTAATGATATTTTAAACTTTATTTAAAAAGTTTTTATGATTCTCTAAAAATCACATTTTGGGATACCGGTGGATATGCTGAGAACTACGCAATCAAAGTCAACCCTTACCAAAATTATTTAATTTACGAAAATTGTTATAAAACAACTCGGATTTTTTGTAAAAATAAAAACCATTGTATATTTACAATGGAAGTTACAGAAAAAGAATTGCAAATTAAAATCAATTCTGTTTTGCAAAAACACACAAAAGCGCAAAATGTTTATTTAAGTTTGAGTTATCTATTACGTGACGCAATGATTTCTATTTTATTCACATGTTTTATGTATTTTATTAAAAACAAATGCCCTTTCTTTTTGTGGTATTTGTTTTATAGTGTAGGACAAGGAACAATATGGACCGGGTTGTGGGTGTTAGCGCATGAATGTGGTCATGGTGCATTTTCTTCATCTGAAACAATAAATAATAGCGTTGGATTAATTCTACATTCTTTTTTACTTGTTCCTTATTATTCTTGGCAGTTCTCTCATAAAAAACACCATAAGTATACAAATCATTTGATTTTAGGAGAAACTCACGTTCCAGCAAAAAATAATCACGATAAAAAATATTTTCAATTTCTTGGAGAAGACGCTTTTGTTTTGTTTAAATTAACGACTCATCTTTTTTTTGGTTGGCCGTTATATTTGTTGGATAATAGATCTGGTGGAAGGACGGATTATGCTGGAAACCGTATAGATAAAAAAAAATCGTTGTCACATTTTAATCCCTATTCTCAAATCTTTCCTCCAACTATGTATTATCGTGTTATTGTGTCTGACTTATTTATTGGATTAACACTTGGTTGTTTGATTTATTTAGATTATATTTATGGTTTCGGAACTTCGATTCAATGGTATTGGGGATCATATGCGATTACAAATTGTTGGTTGGTTTTATATACATATTTACAACATACTAGTGAAAAAATACCTCACTATGGAAACAGCGATTTTACTTGGTTGAAAGGTGCTTTATCCACAATTGATAGACCTTATCCTTATTTGATTGACGAAATGCATCATTATATAGGTTCAACACACGTAATTCATCATCTTAATTATAAAATACCATTTCATTCTGCTAAATTGGCAACAAAAGAAATAAAAGAGGTGTTAAAAGAAAAATACAACTATGATGACTCGAATTTTATGTTATCTCTTTTTGAAACAATGAAAAAATGTTTGTATGTAAATTCATTAGAGGGGACTCAATATTACCAGTGTGATTCAAAAAAAACTAAATAATATCATAATGTTGCTCAAAAAAGATGGCCTAACCAAATGTTCTATATTTGGAAAAATACATTCCAAGTAAAATCAAAAACATTCCACAATAATCATCAATCGTTGTCGGTAATTTCAACCAAAATTTATTACTCAAAATTTGCCCCAAAAAATCAAACACATAAGAACTCATGTCTAGTTGTGCTGGATTCAAAAATGTAATACCGATTCTCTGAGAAGGAACCACAAATAACCACTCCATGGTAGCCCAAAATTCGGAAACCAATAATTTTTTATAAATAGACACTTCCCCCGTTTTAAACGTAGTCTGCATAAAAAGTGCTAAATCCATGGTTATCATAATCATCACATTTAGAAATATCCAAAAGATAAAGGTATACGCAAAACTCCACTTCCCCATCTGGATAATAATATATATGAATACTTTATATTGACAGACGAGTAAATGACAGAAAATATTACAACATTTAATCGGTTTTTGTATTATGTTTTATATTTTGCTTTATTTTTTACGGCGCAGTCACTTTGTATGTGGGGGGCGTATGTCACCATCCCCTATCAAAATTTGAGTTATTTTGAGTCATTGAAAATGGCACTTCCCTACGCATGGGCCGACTGGTTTTTTATGACATTTGCCGTGGACATAGGACATCGATATAATTTAGTCACTCCTACACAAGATACCTTTTTGCTTATTATTACACAATTTGTATTGGTTTTGATTATCAACGAGTTTTATTTGAAAAAGAAAATATATAGAAGCGATATTATTGCGTTTTTTGTATTGATGACTGGATATATGATTAGTTTTTTACATATTATTAGTGGGTTCATGAACCCCAAACCAGAGTTGAAGGTTCATTCCTAACATTTATTGTCGATCATATAATATAAGAGATGGAGGAAGAAAACAACACAAGTCCCTCTGAATTTAAAAATGGAATTAATTCAGGAAAACCAATGAATGGATCAAGTAATGGATCAAGTTATGATTTAAATGGGTGGAAATATATTTCTATTCGTGGAGCGCCGAGAGAACGCGGATACACTTATGGATACTACATAGCTACGGATTTCATTGAAGTCCAAAAAATGTTGAACTTTGTTGTTTATAACGACACTGGAGAACAATGGCAATATTTTATTGATAAAGGTGCTGAATTGTTGAAACCAACCATCATGGAAAAATTTAGAGAGTTTTACGAAGAACTAGAAGGGATTACCGACGGAATCAACGCTTACGCGAGAGAAAACGGACTAGGTCAAAGCGATGGTGACGGAGTGACCACCGTAGATGAGGTTTTAGCGTGGAACAACTCCATGACATTGTTGGATTATTGGTATCCAAACCGAGGGGGTGACGGAACTGCAAGCAGTAGTCGGGGTGCACGAGGTGAGGGTGGCGCCGCCGATCGTTGTAGCGCATTTATCGCTGTTGGTGACGGTGTCACTGAAGATGGTGGAATTGTTGTAGCGCACAATAACTTTTCTAACTTTGCGGATGGTCAGTGGGCGCACGTTGTCGTGGATATTTATCCTGAAAATGGTGAACGAATATTGATGCAGACATTCCCCGGTTGGATATGGAGTGGAACCGATTTTTTTGTTACAACCGCAGGAATTATTGGAACCGAAACCACGATTGGTGGGTTTTTACCTTTTGAAAACAACTCACCTATTTCATGTCGCATAAGGCAAGCCATGCAATATGGAAAGTCACTAGATGAATATGTAGACATTTTATTGAAGGATAATTCAGGTGATTATGCGAACTCATGGTTGTTTGGAGATATCAATACAAAAGAAATAATGCGATTTGAACTCGGACTCAAATATCACAGTGTAGAGAGAACCAAATCAGGGTATTATATTGGGTTTAACGCCGCCTACGACCCTCGTATTCGCAATTTAGAATGCACGAATAGTGGATTTAATGATACAAGACGACATCAAGGTGCTCGTCGAGTTAGACTCGAAGACTTAATGCAAGAAAATATAGGGAAAATAAATTTGGCAGTCGCCAAGAAAATTATCGCAGACCATTACGACGTCTATTTAGAAAAGGAAGATAATCCTTGTTCTAGAACGGTTTGTAGTCATTATTACCAAGATAAGAGAGAATACATGTCTGACCCGTCGCGTCCATTACCAAATCAACCCAGAGGGGCGTTGGATGGTTGTGTTGTGGATAGCGCACAAGCAAGGGCAATGTCTTTTGAATTGATTTATGGAAATAGTTGTGGGACGCCTTTTTCAAAAGACGATTTTTGTAATGAGTTCCGACAATGGGCCTACTTGAAACCTTACTTACATGATAGACCGACACAACCTTGGACTGTATTCAAAATTGCTGACTACGGGGAAACCGAGGAGTCAAACCTAGTTGAAGAAACGGAACCGGAAACGGAACCGGAATACGAGGAAGAACAAGGAGGGAAAAAAAGACGCAAACGACACAAACCCGTCAAACTATCCACTTTAAAAAATAATAGAAAATATGAAATATTGCGAAGAAAACGCATGAAAACGCTCCGCCGTTGGAAGTAAACCTGCAGGGAACCTAGGTTCCCCTGCGACCCCTCCTAAAAACCAAGTAGTTCAATACAATGTAAGTTTCACTCAAAAATAAACGTTGAGTTATACATCAAAGTTTTTAATGCTTGTTAACGAGATATAAAATCAAATTTTTTAGACATCTACGAAGAGACCTATTGTTAAACCTCGTAGTAAAAACATATAAAAGTTATTCACATATTTTATATACCTTGTAAAATATATGGAAGATATATCTTGGAAATTGATTGATAAATACTTCAAAGATAACCCATTCAATTTAGTAGCGCATCACTTAGAATCTTATAACGATTTTTTCAGTGGAGGAATTCACAATATTTTTAAAGAAAATAACCCCATTCGGTTTAAAGAACGAGAAGAACGCACCAAGGGAGACCAAGACAAAGAACAAGAAGAACTCAACGAAATCCTCTTGTATTTAGGTGGAAAAAATGGCGAAAAACTTTACTTTGGAAAACCCATCATTTATGATGACAAATATTCTCATTATATGTATCCGAATGACGCGCGTTTAAGAAATATGACTTATGGTATCACCATTCATTACGATGTGGACGTGGAATTTATTTATTATATCCGCGGAGAGAAAAAAATACATACCACTATTTTGGAAAAAATGTATTTGGGTCGTTTTCCCATTATGTTACAGTCCAATTTATGTATTTTAAAGGGTCTCGATAAAGAAGTGCGTTTCAATATGGGAGAGTGTAGAAATGATTATGGTGGTTATTTCATTATTGACGGAAAAGAGAAGTTAATTATTCCGCAAGAAAAATTCGCCGATAATATGCTTTACATTAAAAAAAACAATGAAGATCACGTATATTCTTATTCGGCAGATATTCGTTCAGTGAGCGAGGATGCGTCAAAACCTATTCGAACAACGGGTGTAAAATTAGTCGCACCAAGTCCAAGGTGGTCAAACAATCAAATTGTCGTAACCGTTCCAAATGTTAAAAAACCGGTTCCACTCTTTATTTTGATGCGCGCACTAGGTGTTATATCTGATAAGTCTATTATAGAATATTGTCTTTTGGATTTAGAAACAAACAAGGAATACATCGACTTCTTTGTTCCTTCTATCCATGACGCCAACAAATTTTTCACCCAAGATAGCGCATTAAAATATATTGCTTCATTTACAAAACATGGTTCTATCAATGGTGTTCTTGATATTTTGATGAATTATTTCTTGCCCCATTTAGGTTCGAATAACTTTTTGGATAAAGCCTACTTTATTGGATATATGGTGATTCGTCTTTTGCGCGTTGTTACAAATGTGGACTTACCCACAGATCGTGATAATTTTCGGTTCAAACGTATTGAACTTTCAGGAACGCTTATTTATGACTTGTTTCGTGAATATTATTTGATTCAAAAGAAAAATATTACATCAAAAATCGACAAAGAATATTACTACCACATTGTGAATTATAAAGACGAAAAAATTATTTCACTGATTGAAAATAATTACCGCGATTTTTTCAAGGAACGTGACGTAGAAACTGGGTTTCGAAAAGCGTTTAAAGGAAACTGGGGTTCCGAGGAACATACCAAACGAGTGGGCGCCGTTCAAGATGTCAATCGTCTCTCTTGGAATTCATTTATCTCTCAACTAAGAAAGTTGAATCTCCCATTGGATGCCAGCGCCAAAGTTGTGGGACCTCGTTTACTCCATTCTTCACAGTGGGGTTATATTGACCCTGTGGATACACCGGATGGTGGAAATATTGGTCTTCATAAACACTTGGCAATTAGTGCAACAATTAGCGCGGGTTTTTCTTGCGTCCCCATTATTAAATGGATGCGCGTTCAATTTCCCAAGATGCGAATATTACAAGAGTGTTCTACGAATTATTTGAGTGTTCTCTCCAAAATTTTTGTCAACGGAAGATGGATTGGTGGAATCGACGAACCTTTTCATATGGTGAATAAAATGAAATTATATCGCCGAAATGGATTGTTACCAACTTATACTAGTGTGTCTTTTAGTTACGAACAGAATGAAATTTATATTTATACTGATGCGGGGCGCCTTCTTCGACCAATTTATTATGTTGAAGATGACCCCAATGGTAAACCATTGAAGGGCGACGACTTTTGCGACGAAGATAATGAGAAAAGTGGAGAGAAAAAAAGTAAAAAGGTTAAAAAGGAAGTCGTTCCAAAGTTAGTGAGTTTCCGTAGAAAAGAGGTTTTGGAAAAGTTATCAAAGGACGATTTTACATGGAAAGAAATTGTGGGAGGATTTAAAAAGAAGGCAGATGAATCGTATGACTATAGAGCCGGAGTCGTTTATGATATTGAAGAGTTATACCCTGATATGACTAGCAGTGTTGGCGCGGATGAAGACAAAGAACAAGCGCGTATCTTGAAAAAAGATCAATCGGCAGTAGACTATGTGGATACGGCAGAAGAAGAGGGTGCACTTATTGCGACGTCTACATGCGAAATTGCGAAAAACAAGTTTTACACGCATATTGAAATAGACCCTTCCCTCCTTTTTGGAGTCATGGGAAATCAAATCATTTTCCCAGAAAACAATCAGTTTCCGAGAGACGCATTTTCTTGTGGTCAAAGTAAACAAGCAGTTTCTATGTATCACTCCAATTATCAAACCCGCATTGACAAAATGGGTGTTGTATTAAATTACGGACAGACTCCTTTGATAAAATCTCGCTATTTGGAATATTTCAATAATGAAGAACAACCTTATGGAATCAATGCGATTGTTGCCATTATGTCTTACACAGGATACAATGTTGAAGATGCAATTCTCATTAATGAAGGCGCCGTAAAACGCGGTCTTTTCCGAACAAGTTATTATACGATGTATGAGGCCAAGGAGGAAAGTTCCAAGGTTGGCATGTCTACCACGAATTCCATTTTTACGGATGTTATGTCAAAACCCGTCATTGGTATTAAACCTGGTTACGATTATTCTCATTTGGATGAAGTCGGTCTGATTAAAGAAGATACCCCGTTGGATGATAAAATAACCCTGATTGGAAGAGTGACCTCATCAAGTGAAGACAGTGAAGTTATAATCGATTCGTCTATCTTTCCCAAAAAGGGTCAATTGGGTTTTGTAGACAAGTCGTTTATTACAGAAGGAGAAGAAGGGTTTCGTATTGCGAAAATTCGTATTCGCGAAGAACGTATCCCTGCGATTGGTGATAAGATGGCAAGTCGAGCAGGTCAAAAAGGAACTCTTGGTCTCATTATACCCGAAGAAGATATGCCGTTTTGTCAAGATGGAACACGACCAGACTTAATCATTAATCCACATGCGCTTCCTTCGCGAATGACTATCGGGCAACTCGTAGAGTCTCTGCTAGGAAAGGTTTGCGTAGAATACGGAGGATATGGAGACTGTACGGCGTTTGCGAATAAGGGTCCCAACACGGATATTTACGGCGAACTATTGGTGAACGCAGGGTTTCATTCTTCTGGGAACCAAATTATGTATAATGGAATGACGGGTGAACAAATTTATTCGGAGATTTATATTGGACCCACGTATTATATGCGTTTAAAACACATGGTGAAAGATAAGATTAACTATCGAGCGCGAGGACCGAGAACAATGTTAACGCGTCAAACCGTACAAGGTAGAGCGAATGATGGTGGTCTTCGTATTGGAGAAATGGAGAGAGATGGTGTTATGGCGCATGGTGCGTCGGCGTTTTTGAATGAGTCTTTTATGGTAAGAGGCGATGAATATTTTATGGCAGTTTGTAATAAAACGGGTGGAATCGCAGTTTATAATCCATCATTGAATTTGTTTATTTCGCCATTTGCTGACGGACCCATTCAGTTTCACGGAACATTGGATGGTAAAATGAATATAGAAAATGTCACGTCATTTGGACGCTCATTTAGTCTTGTTCGAATCCCCTATTCTTTGAAATTATTGATACACGAACTACAAGCGTTAAATATACAAATGCGAATTATTACGGAGGATAATATTGACCAGCTAATGAATATGTCTTATTCGGACAATATAAATAAGTTGGTGAATTTGGAAGACAAGACCAAATCTCTGACGGAGTTGGTTGATAAATTCAAGAACGATTTAATGAAAATGCGAAACAAGGATGTTGGTTCTACTGCCATTCAACGAGAGAAAGATTTGGAGGCGCAGACCGTAGAATTTAATGAGGCGAGTCCAGAATACGCACCTTATTCACCACCTTATGCGCCTTATTCACCTGCATACGCGCCTACAGACTCTCCTCCATACGCGGACACGTCTCCTGCGTATAACCCGACAGATTCACCTCAATATAATCCTAATTCACCCCAATACGACCCTAATTCACCTCAATATTACCCAACGTCGCCAGATTATAATCCAACCGCATCCCCTCCTTATGTAGTATATGAACCCACATCTCCGACAACAACACCACCGCCAAGGATTCCTTCTCCCCACACACCTCCAGGACCGCCACCAAATATGATTTATTCTCCCCACACACCTCCAGGACCTCCTCCTCAAACGGCGACGAACAATCAACCCGTCTTGTTGATACAACCAACTATTAAAAATCAAGAATTAAAGAAACAATATGAGTCTTTATCAGAGAGAGATCAAATGTTATTGATGAAAATGATGAATGAGAAAAAGGGTTCACTGTTACAGTCCGTTAAAACACCCGCAAATAATTTAACAAATATTTTAGAAGTTAGTGAAGAACCCAAGGAAACTGAGGGAGAAGAGAAAAAAGAAGGTTCATCGAGTGGTGGCGGTGAAACAAAAACAATTACAATCAACACTACTGATTAGTGCGCTGCGATTTTTATAAAAAATTGACTTAAAAATATAATGATAAGAATATGTATATTCAAAATTTTACGATGTCGAATACTAATCAAAACATGAGTAGTCTAATATCTTCTGTTTATAAATCGAGAAGAACGTTGTTGGACTTGATGAAAAAACAGGACTATAATATAGACGAATATGACAACTTTTCCATTAATGAAGTAAATTCTATGTATAAAAACAAACAACTGGATATGTTGTTGGAAAAAAACAATGCGTCAAATTCAGTCACGGGTAGGAAAAACAAAATCTACATACGTTATTATTTGGGAAAGTCATCGTTGCGTCTTCAAAACATACAAGACATGGTAGATGATTTATTTCAACTGGAGGAGGTGTTGACAAAAGACGACATTTTGATGATTGTAACCAAAGATGAAATGAATGAGACCATGTCTGCTATTTTGAAACAATTTTGGGAGCAAGACGGGATTTTCATTGTTATTCAATGGATTAAGCGTCTTCAGTTCAATATTTTGGAACATAGCTTGGTTCCAGAACATCGTGTGTTGAATGAGGATGAACTTACAGTTGTAAAAAACAGGTATACTATCTTGGAGAATTCCCAGTTCCCAGAAATATCGCGATTTGACCCGGTTGCCCAAGTGATTGGAATTCGTCCTGGGCAAGTTTGTGAGATAATTCGTCCAAGTAAGACTGCGATTCGTAGTTATTATTATAGGGTTTGTGTATAAACCAACCACCTTTGGAAAAGGTGGTGCCAAAGTTTGTGTGATTATTTGTTCAAGTAAGACTGTGAGCACTATTTGTTATTATAAGGTGTTTATAAAACCACATTTGGAAAATATTGTCACGAACAAAAACAAGTAAATTTTTTATTTTAAGTATAAATAAATCCATAGACATATTCTCCTTCATTTGGATACAAGGTTCCGCAAAGTTTATCCACCCAATATTCGCCGAAGTTATACCTCTGATCTTTATGATGTAGTAAATGATGGTTCCCTGTCAACCAAGAACATCTATCATCATGTCGCATCAGTCCTCGAATAGAAATAATTGTATAGGATATTACCAAACTATGCGCTGATAGTCCAACCGTAAAACAAGGAATCAATAGTCCAAGTTGTTGAACGATATTTTCAATTGTGTGCGCGTTGTGAGCATCCGAATAAGTAATCGTATTATATTTCGGAGTATGATGAATTTTATGTATAAAATAAACGTTTTTATTATGTAAAATTACATGAGATATGTAAAACCATGCGTCATAACATAAAATGTAATAGAATACATGAAACGCAAGGTCAAACATTTATACTATATTGCCAAAAAAACAAAAATAATAATATCTCTCAGTTATTCAAATGAGTAACGCTCAAATATATATAGACCATTTTAAACAAAACGCAACGAATTTAGAAACCTATAAAAGTCAATTTGAAAGTATGTTGGGCGATTTCAAGAAGGCGTATATATTATATCAAACTTCCCCGAATTATGGCGACTACGCAACCAACTACGCCTATTATACTGGAAATATACAAACCATTAATTCAAACTTGTTTACAACAAAAAATAGCATTCAAAGTGACCTGGTGAGTTTATCCACTGACACGAGCAATTTGAATGATAAACTGGTAGACGAAAAGAAAAAATATGCAACTTTACTTCAAAAAAAAGAAAACATAGAAGGTTCTGTAAATGGTTCCAATGAAATGATTTCCAATTCAAAGGAAATTTACAAGTCGCAATATATATCAAACTGGATGATGTTTTTATCTATTTTTATTTTGTCTGGTTTTATGGCGACGACGTTTCGTAAAAAATGATTTGTTTTTGTTTTTGTTTTTGTGTTGTGTTTTTCTTTTTCCCCACCCCTTTTTATGACTACTTCGTCTCAATATTCTCAGTTCTCTATCGGTCACATTGTCAGATTTAAACCCAACATTCGAACAACTAAAGTCAACAATGATTATGTGTTTAACTCCGTTACTGTATAAAAATGCTAATAAATCTGACATAAACAAATGATTCGAATTTCTCTCTGCTCTCACATTTATTCCTGGAGCGTCCATTAAATTTGGAACGCCTGAAACATTTATCATATTTATTTTGTTATAGTAATCATCTTCGTAAAGAATTGTTGCGGTTTTTACTGTAAATTCTTTATTTGGTATCATTGTTCTTCCTGTGTTTTCATATGTTTTTGTCCAAAACATTTTGGGTTTTTGAAAAATTGCGAATTCACCCATTTCTTTTATCTCTTCCATCTCTTCGCTGCTAACGTGTTTTAGTTTTTTATCATTTCTTACACTCGTTTCATACGTTTTTACGCGCGAATCATCTATTTTTTTTAATTTTTTTGACATTTTATCTGTAATGCGATCTAATTCATGTTGTTTTAATCCACGGTTTTGTATGTGTGCGCGATATTCAGCAAACACGGTTTGGATGGTTTCAATATAAGTTGGATTCATTTCTTCGTCATGATAAAATGTAACTCCGACTGGCGCCGCGGTTACAGTTCTTAGAGTATTATCTTCCTCATCGGTTACTTCATTCAAATTAAATTCGGCAATTCTTCTCTCTTCATCAAGGTCATAACCTCCATGAGTCATTATTGCCAAAACTACTGTTTCGGGATAAAGATTTGTATCCATCTCCTTTTGGATATATTATATAAAGATACATTTTTTCCGTAGTTATCAGGGAAAAAATGTGTCTAGTTAATAGTAAATGGGAAACACAATTTCAATACCGTATAATTTACGCGACGAAAATCAATTGTCTTTACTAGAAGTAATTGACAATAAACTCCGTGCGCAATTACAAGAAGAAAATGAAAAGAAACAATCTTTTAGAAATCTTCTGTCAAAGAAAAGGACGACTGTTTTTCCAGAAACAGTTTTGTTTGAGAAAAACCCCCAATAAATCTGCCTTCATAAAACACCATCGGAAATGTTTTGTATGGTTCTTCAATTTGCGCAGCGCGTTGTATGAAGTTCAAAAACAGCGTTTTAGAAGATTCGTCTGAAATATATTCAGTTGAGTCTATGTAAAAAGGTTCCCTTTGTTGCTCTCTCAATAGTTCTTTCACTTTATCACAAAAAGAGCATCCTTGTTTCGTATAAATTGTATATTGGTTTGTTTCGGTTGACGGCGTCGGTGGTTGTGAATTACTATTGCTAGGGGGAACCCTCGGACTGCGTTGCTGACCCTTGCCCCCTCCACACCCTTCGGGGAATTCTAATTCCTTACCTTTTCCCATGATAAGATTTCTTGAATAAAAACTGTTATAATCTTCCTGGGTTCCAGGTGGACAATGCTGACTATTGCTCATATAATAATAATACGTAGATAACCTTAAGTTATTATAGTGAATTTGTTTTGTTTTTTTAAAATAGAAAACAATTATATGTTTCGTTTTTGGTTGAGTACAAACAAAAATCAATTTAAAATAAGCGATGATGTTGAAAAATATATCAAACAATCACACGCGGACTTTTTAAGAAAACTTGAAACGCGTGTTTTGTCTTACGAGAGAAATAAACGTGTTGTTAAATTTTTATAAACAATGTTAACGGTTACCCAAAATGGGATTTGTAGCGAATCATAAGAAGTTTTAAAATATCATTACACATTTTCAAGTGAGACTTATAGTTATTTAACCTATTAAATTATCAGGAGGGGTCGCAGGGGTTGCTGCGCAGTCCTGGGTTCCCTGCTAATTTTTAT
>Ga0136644_10002279_pt1 | contig 14718 bp, 25 predicted proteins | sample C_130820_EF_Meta_FD_94780 | JGI IMG/M metagenome (GOLD analysis project Ga0136644, IMG submission 94780) | Freshwater microbial communities from Lake Croche, Canada to study carbon cycling - C_130820_EF_MetaG (v2) (version 2) | ecosystem: Environmental > Aquatic > Freshwater > Lake | place... | reverse complement strand
CCAGGTAAACCACCTGCGCCTGCACCAGCACCAAAAGCAGGTAAACCACCTGCACCAGCACCAGGTAAACCACCTGCTCCGGCACCAGCACCAGGTAAACCACCTGCACCAGCACCAGCACCAGGTAAACCACCTGCACCAGCACCAGGTAAACCACCTGCTCCGGCACCAGCACCAAAAGCAGCAGAAAAACCACCAACTAAAGCACCTGAAGCTAAACCTAAGGCTGAGCCAACTAAACCAGCAGAAAAACCACCAACTAAAGCACCTGAAGCTAAACCTAAGGCTGAGCCAACTAAACCAGTTGAAGCTAAACCTAAGGCTGAGCCAACTAAACCAGTTGAAGCTAAACCTAAGGCTGAGCCAGCACCAAAACCTGCTCCTGGTATTTCAAAGGCAGCCAAAGTGGGAGTTTTGGCTGTTGGTGGTGTTGCTGGAGTTTTAGCATCAGGATTAGCAGAGGCAGGAATATCGGAAAAAGGACAAGCAAACATACTTGCTCAAGTCAAAGAAGAAACAGGATTTAAATTAAGAGCAGAAAATTTAAATTACTCATCACCTGAAAGAATAATGCAGGTTTTTGGTAAAAAAAGAATACCTAGTGAAGAATTTGCAAAACAATTTGTTAATAATCCTGAAGCATTGGCGAATCATGTTTATGCTAAAACGGACGGAAATTCAGAACCCGGAGATGGATGGAAATATAGAGGGAGAGGATACGTTCAACACACTGGAAAAAATCAATATAAGGCAATTGCAAAATATTCTGGTGTCGATGTTATGAGTAATCCTGATTTACTTAATGACCCTCCCGTAGCAACTAAAGCCTTGGCCTGGTTCTTTTTAGAATACAAAAAACTGAAACCAGAAGACTTAGATGACATCAAAAAAGTAAATAAAGCAGTAGGATTTGCTGAGAAAAAAGACAAATCTGGAAAACTAGAAAGCACAAAAAGAGAAGAAGAAGCATCAAAATTTTTACAATCATCCGGTTCTTTATCTGGTACTTCATCTGGTGCTCTATCGGGTGATAAGATAGCACTAGCATCTACAGAAAATAAAGATATGAAAAAGCAGATTGATACCAAACCTCAATCATCTGTTGTTGTAAATAATAACACAATGGTAAATAATGTAGACAATAGTGTTACAATTCCTCCAGAAAGACAAAATGATTCATCATTATACGTTAAGAGAAGAGCATAATGGATTATAGAGCCGCCGCAAGATATAGAGCAACAAGACTTAGTGACCTTATGGCTGAAGAAACTTTGTCTTCAGGTAAAGGACTTATAAAGTCTAGTGCAAAGGCCATATCTACGAAAACAAAAGCAGGGTTTAAAGGTATTCAGCAAACACTTGATCCACTGAACATTGCTAGTGCGATGATGGGTCGCAGTAGATTGGGTACTACGGTTGCAGGTAAAATGTTTGGTAGAAGTGCTGAAGACATTGATTATTTTTCTGGAGATAGAGGTCGTAGTGCAAGACCAATCAAAAAATACAGATATAAGAATCCTTTAGTTTCTTCTGTAGGTTCTGGTGATACACAACCAGCAAAACGTAATGATGGTGTTGCCAATATATTTGGTAAAATTTATAATACGATGATGAAAAATCGTGAAGAAGAGAAAAAAAGAAAAGAAATTGAAAATAATTTCAAAGAAGAAAGATTGGAAGAAGACAAACGCCGTCATAAAGAACTAATAGATGCTATCTCAAAAGGAAGAGGTTTAAAAATACAGAAAGATGATGGTGGTGGAATATTTGGAATATTAAAAGGACTATTTGATAAGATATTAGAATTTGTTGCGCCTGTAGTTTCTTTCTTTAAGGCTTTTCTTAAACCTCTTGAATGGTTATTTGAATTTTTTGTTAAAATAGGTAAAGGTGCACTGAAAATATTGACTTCAATTTTTTCCGGTGCTAAAGCGTTGGTGATGTTTTTGGGTGAAGAATTGATGGCATTTGTTAAAAAATTATTTCCTTCTTTATTTCCAAAAGCACCAACCGAAGTTTCCCCTAAAGGAAAAACAACAAAAACACCACAAGTAAGAGACGCAAAAACTGGAAAGTTTGTTAAGGCTGCCGCAAAAGAATCAAAAATATTAAAAGGCGCGAAAGCAACATTAAACTTTCTTAAAAAGATTCCCGGATTAAGTTTAATTGCCGCAGGTGCAACACTAATTTATGATGTAAACAATGCAATAAAACAAAATGAAGCAGGAAAAATAACCGATACACAAATGAAGAAAACAATAGTTGGTTCTGTTGGTGGCGCGCTTGGTGGTGTTGGTGGTGGAGAAATAGGAGCAATGATTGGTGGTGCTCTAGGTTCTGTTGTTCCTGTCGTTGGAACACTTATAGGTGGAGTTGCTGGAGGGGTAGGTGGTTTTTTACTGGGTGAGAGTGTAGGAAAAGAAATCGCAGAAAAATCATTTGATTACTTTGTTGATAATCCTGATGCTGAACCCAAAGTAGCTAAAGCAACTCCTGTTGCAAAAGAAACACAATCTACACCAACATCTGCTAAATCTCCAACCGCGGCTGGTGCTTCAGGAAGTTCTGGTGCGGCAGGTTCATCCGGCAGCGCCGGTGCAGTTGGTCCTGCGGGTACTTCTGGGTCAGTCGGTCCTACAGGTTCTGCGGGTGCAGCTGGATCTTCTGGGTCTCCTGGTGCAGCAGGTAGTGCAGGTGCTATGGGTTCTAGTGGTGCTGCTGGTGCAGCTGGATCTTCTGGGTCTCCTGGTGCAGCAGGTAGTGCAGGTGCTATGGGTTCTAGTGGTGCTGCTGGTGCAGCAGGATCTTCATCTACACAAATGGCAACTCCTATGTCACCTAAACCATCACCCGTTGCTGCGGCCTCTGCTGAAAACTCCAATTTACAGATAGAAGAAAAATCTATGACGAAATCTTCATCTCCTGTTATAGTTAATAATACATCAAGTACCGGTATTGAAGCAAAGAAAAATGACGGTGTTCCTCCTGTGCCTGCCGCAGTCAGAAATCTAGACTTAAACGATTCTCTAATAAAAAATCTAATGAGAGTTGTTTATCAATAAGAAAACCCCCTTTCGGGGGTTTCTTTTTACTCTTCTTCGGCAAGTGCCTTGAAGTAATCTAGTGAATCATCGTCTTCATCAGACCACGGTGGTGCACCACTATCTTCTTCAACGCGAACAGCAGGCTTAGGTTGTGCTTTTGCTTGTTCGACAGTAGTACGGGGTGCTGGTGCACCTCCATCGAGTCCAAGCACCTTATCTAGGCGTTGCTTGAGAGTATCATAAGACTTGAAGTTAGAAGGTTCAATGACTGCCTTAAGAGAATGCTCTGCTTTCCAAATCTTCTCTAGTTGATTATCATCATCCAACAATGCACTCTGACGGTCAAACTCACACTTGTCATAGTTCTGATAACCATCAACCTTACGAATCTTCAGTTTGAAGTTAGCACCGTTCCAAAGGTCGAATGGATTAACTGGAGTTTCATCTTCGAATTCGGGATTCATTGCACCAGTAATCTTATCAAAGATAATCTTACCGAACTTGTAAAGGAAGACCTTACCGTTGTTCTCGGGATGCTTAGGATCCTCGACAACATAGATGTTAGAAATGTAAGACAGCTTACGCTTTTGCTTACGTGCAATTTCCTTGTTTGCTTCAATGCCTGAGTTCCACAATGTGCTATTGTGTTCACACACAGGACACTTATCGTTGACTGTGGTTAGACAGTTATCGATGAGCCAACCACCAGGTCCTTGGAAACCATGACTGAAAATCTTGACCCAAGGTAGTGCATCATCACCGTCCACTTCAGGTGCAGGAAGAAAACGGATAACTGCGTATCCGTTACCAGACTTATCTACTTCTGGCTTCCAAAAATTATCTTCCTTAGATTGTTCACTGCCTTGACTAATTGACTCGATAGCCTTTGTGAGCTTTTCGAGATTTGAGGACGACTTCTTTAGATTTGCGAACGACATATAAACTCCTTATTTTTCGTAGTATAAAACGTAATATTAAACGACTTGTCCACATACATCTCATAATGAATTCCTATTTATATCTTGTGTACTAACTTTAAGATATTAATAGTTGACGGAACATCTTTATGCCAAATAGCATATCCGCCTGCTTCTACCCAATCATCAATAACGATTTCTGTATCATCAATGATTAGAGAATTTGGTGTTGCATATTGCTTCTTCAATCTCTTACCAGGAACAAAGATAGGATTAAATGTAATACCATGCTTTTGTAACCAGATTGCCTTTTGCTTTGCAATTGCATCGTGTGTATCTGGTCGTGCAGTAGAGGAAAGAATTTGAGTAGGTACACTTGCCTTTCTTAGATGTTCGATAAGGTCCATTGCACCAGGCATCATATCCAAATCAGCAAAGATACCATTTGCAATAGCGTCTCTAAACATAGGTTCAAATTTCTTTTCTTTCTCTGCTATACGAGGATGAACGCCATATAGTTCAGTGTATCGCTTATCGAAATCTGCAATGACACCATCCATATCTAAGTAAATTTGACTAATCATTTTGCTTGACACTTTCTATCAGAATCTTTTTAAATTTGTCTTTATCGTAATTGATAAATGGTGAATACTTCTCGCATCTGAACTTCCATTGTGGCCAGATAATATCATCATCTATCTTGTCTTGCCACATAGGAAAGAAATTCATCATATCGTTAAGAATAACAAGAGACTCTATCGATACTCTTCCTTGCATAACTTCTTCTAGTAGTTTTGGATGTCTTCCTGGTTTAACTAACAGGAGTTCTTTTGTGTCATACTTATCCAACATAGACATTATATCATTTTGAAAAGTATATGTCAAGCTCTGATTTCTTTTTTGCCACTTACGATAAGTCTCATCTGCTTCTTCCGTAAGCAGGTCACCGATCCAGTTTGTATCATTTGCAATAAAATTTGCAATAAGAAAATTCTTTGTTTCTTCTAATGAATACTTACGAGATAACTTATAGAAAGAATATTTGTTCTTATGATTTAGAAAGGTATCCTTCTTGGTGTTTGTCTTTCCACCGTACCTAACATAGTCATAACTTTTCGTGGTAAAATGTAAATGCATTGCATTATATAATTGATACACGGCGTGTCCACCATTCTCACTCATATCGGAAGTTTAGATGTTCTCTTCACTAGATTATTGTTTTCTGCTTGTTCTCTAATTTTTACTTTAAGAGTTGGTGTGAGTAGGGTAGATGCTACTTCTACCTCAAGACCGATTTGGTCACAATGCATGATAATTGCGTCTAGATACTCACACCTTAATTCTCTTGCTAGTTTTTCTATTTCAATACTAAATTGTTTAATCTCATCTTTAGTTGGCATTATCCTCTGGGCTTCCTCATATAAAAATCGTGATTACCGATTGTTGCAACTTTACTATAATATTTCTTCCAAATAAAAGGACATGTTTTGTTCTTAAAATACAAGACATTATCATTCAATTTATCATACCTCATGTTATACGTCAACAGATAATGTGCTGCATCTAATGATTCTTGCCAATTACGAGACTTTTCATTAACATTAGTTTTCCCTTCACATACCCATGAGAATTGACAAATTAGTTGTGTCCTTTGAAACACAACATCACATACTGTATCGGGATAATCAGGATGATTCATTCGATTTAGAACGACTTGTCCTACTGCAAGTTTTCCTTCAAATGGTTCTGCACCAGCTTCAAAGTATATGTTTCTCGCCATGCACATTAATTGTGATTGATGCTTATTTGCTGCGTGTGCTGGTACCGTAAGGAATAAAAGGGTTAAAAAGATTACTTTTAAAAGGTGTACCATTGGTTTCTCCTTCTTAGGGAGAGGAAAGCAAAGCCTTCCTCTCTTGTCGTCAGATTACTTCTTGGATGAAGTTTTATTATCTAATTGGGTTTGGGAAACGAAGCCGTTCAAGATAGTTGCTTTATTGATAATCTCGGCTTCAGACGGATAAGCAGGAAACACTGGATGGTCTGGTGGTGTTTGTCCTGCATGTCGAGCATTTTCTACCTTCACGTTCCATTCGGAAGATAAACGTTCACGGGATGCATAATAATCTTGCTCTAACATCTCTCTTGCCATTTTTAGCAGTTCAAGACGAATTTCAAATGGTGTCATACTCATGTTACTTCTCCTTTGTGTGTGTTAATGTGTAAAGTGATAGTTGATTCTGTTGCCAAGTTCAACTATCAAAACTCCGTATTCTTACTGTTTAGGCAGCAAGAGCCAGGTTGTAATCGCTATCGTTTGCGTTTACTATTTTTGCTAGATTAACGGTCTTCGCCTACCGTGCTGTCCATGTCGGTACTCATTTGCCCTGTCGAAACCTGTACATCCCCGTTGATGTGGAGATGGCGAGAATCGAACTCGCGTCCAGAACACCTTTCCTTCTACTTCATACAGCAATGTACTATTTATATACTATACTATAATTATTTTACTTTGTCAAGCCGTATTTCTTAAATGCGCCAATCCAGTCGGTGGAAATATCGTGTTGTGCTTGTGATTGAGGTACCTTACCTGAGCATATGAGGTCATGTAGTTTATTTTCTAACTTATCTTTATCTCGTGCGTTCCATGCACCCTCAAAAGGTTGAGGCCAAAGATTAGTGATATCATTTGAACCACCAAGTTGAAGTGAAATCAAATGGTCGACTTCACACCCTTGTGTACCGCTACAATAACCTTGATGATTCTGCACATTGTAATTTGCATATGCCTTTTTCTTAGTAGATTGAGTAACATTACGAACCGTCTTTGTTGACCACTTTGGATCGCAAATGACCTGTGTTGTCAATGTTGGATCAGCCTTACCTGGAGTTACTGTTGTATTTGGTGTAATATCCGCATAAGAATTAAAACTGATTAGTGTCAACGCGAGTGCTAGTTTCTTCACAGTGATTCCTTATAAAATTCTATTGATTCAACAAGACCTTGAATATGGTCTTCTGTTTTTTCTTTAAAGATTAGGGGTTTTTCACCTTCTACTGCCATGATAATAATTAGATTATTTATAGGACTTCCGACAATCTCCTCGTACATGAGAGAGTATGCAGTAGTTTGTTGGAAATAATCCAATATGTCATCTCGTTCTTTAGCATAACGAGAAGTCTTAAAATCAATTACTGACAACTCATTATCATATTCTGCAATACAGTCAACTCGACCAGCAAGACCTAATCTTGTTGACCACAATGACTGTTCTTGATAGTGAATATTGTTTATCTTATTCAGATATGGTTTGATAGACAAGAACATTTCTAATGCGTCTGGCATTGCGTTCTTAGTGTGATCCTCTTCATTTAGCAGATAACGCTCACAAATCCGATGTACATTCGTTCCTCGGGAAGATGCTTTTCTCGATATACGGTTTGCTTCTTCATGACCTACTCTATCTCTCCATTCCATGATTGCTTTTTTCTTTCTAGCACCAAGAACGGTAGTAATAGATGGAACATTAGAACCATCGGGAAGAGTATAAAACCTCTTCCCGTCTGGTTGTGTTACTGATTTTAAATCTTCAATTTGCTTCGGGGGACAATAATTAAACATTAATAATTTCTTTGCTTTCTTGACATCTCTTCAATGTATTTTAAAGGGTTTTGACGATATCTTTCAAAATTGCTTGATACTGTCTCTTTACTCCATGGGTCATTTGCTGCTTCTTTTGCTGGTATATCAAAGTATTCCTTTGTTTCCAGTTTCTCTGTTGATCCAAGATTTAACATCTTTCTTGAGGCACCAGTTCTCTTTCCCATGTAAACTCCTTTTTTGTTATTGTTGTGTATATTACCACTCCCTAGGCATTTTAGTTTTGTGTGACTTAGCAAGAGTATTACCGGGTACGGTCTCTTTGATTCTGTTAATAACATACTTCTCAAATGTAGAATCAGGCTTACCTACACCAGCAACACTCATACGAATGCCATCGCCAAAACCAGGTAAAGATTCGGGACAAAAATATCTTTCTAAATGAGGATTGTTCGTTTTGAACTCATCAAGTCTTTCATGAGACATGATATGTTCTTCTACCTCATCAGTATCTTTGTTATAAAATTGGTAAATCGGCATTATTTACGATTGTGTGCGTTGAAGAGTGCCTTCAATTTTTCGCTAATACCGGACGCCCATGTAGGTTGAGGGACGTGCCATCCAATAAATGCTCCAACTACTAACCAGAATATTGAACTCATTATTTTCTCCTTATCAAGTTAATGTGTACCAAGAAGGTACTGGTCGTGAATTCACTTTGCCTTGCCATGATGCAAGATGCTTCTTATTCATTATATAGTAGTTCCTATAAGAGCCTAGAGAGTCGCCTGCTATCTTCACCGAGTCAGGCATTGCTGGTGTCGGTGGGGTAAATGGACCGATATTGATATTTTTTGGTAGATTTTTGCGTAGATTGTCTACTAAACCAATTTCTTCACACTTGTGAACTTTACCATAACGATAGGTATACTCACGGCACAATGCTTTAGTTAAATCAGCAAGCCATATGTAATTTTCATTAGTTTGTCGGCACCAGACGGCAGATGGATGTTGGATGTGGGTTGCGGAGTATAATGTAGTGTCGCGCCAATCATTGAATATCCATCTTTTGACATTACGACCTGTCTTTGATTTTGCAATGGTTTCCGAACCGTCTAAGATTCTATGTGCAGTAGATAACAATTGGCAACTCTCTAGGATCATTTTAATGCAATGTTTATCATTATGCATCTCAGCACACACTACTGGATCATTATGTAGGTAAAAAATATTCAATTTATTAATAATCTCCGTCTAGATTTGCTGCTTTGAAAATATAATCTCTTACTGCTTCAGGATTTACAACATAGACATCAATAGGTAATGCATCATTAAGACCTTTGTTTGGTCTATTCCACCAACGGTCTACTAAAGTTTCATCGCCTAATATCGCAAATAGTAGACCGTCAAGTCTTTGTTTCATTTCAATCTTCGTCGTCTTCATCATCAAAACGCAGTCCGGTTGCATATCCGAAATTCTGTAATTTTGGTAATGTTTCTTTCATACTATCACCAATATCTGTACGATATTGTTGGTTATTTGGCAGCTCAATTAACTTCATAATCTTGTATGCTTTTTCTTTTGCTTCTTTAATTGTATCACCAACGCCTGTGGTTTGCAATACATAAGTCCCCACTGTTACCCAATCTGGAACTTCTATTACCTGTCCACCAACTACCTTTGGTACTTCACCAAGTTTTAGTTCGCATGGATGAATGTTATCAAAATATTTAAATGCTTTATCTGTATAGACTGGGAAACCTTCTTCTTCCTTAGGTGGACGTAGGTTGAGTGGGTATGATCCATGTGCTAGAACAACCCCAACAGCGACCTTGTCAACCTTCACTTCTTGTGTGTCCATACCATGTGTGAGGTCAGCAATCCATCCTGCAGGATCACCCTCATGTAATGCCTGCTGAATGTTCCAGCAAGGCCAGCCACATCTTGCAGTAAACTCTAACGGATATGGTGTTCCGTCTTCTTCATCAATGATACAATTAACATCAACAAAACCACAATACTTGATTGAGTGTAGATATTCTTCAACTGGTCTTAATACCATTTCTGCTAACTTAGAATCTTCTACATAACGCATGACTGTGCCTTGTTCGCCAGTATTAACACCTAGGTCACCAGGCATATGCTTCTTATATTCCCAATCTTCTAAAAAGTATTTGTTAAAACCATGAGGACCGAAATGACCTGCAACGGCCATTTCCATCCCTGGTTTAAATTTTTGTAAAATGAATTCTTGTTTGCTTCCGTTCTGCTTCCATTTCTTCAACATGAAAATCATGTCGCCAGCAGACTTAGAAACGTATGAGAGAGATTTATCTAGTTCTGTACCACAAGGCTTAGATACCCAACGACCTGGGTTCTCCATGATATGCTTAATACCGTCATCAAAACTCTTAAATGGACCAACATAGTCCATAGTTTTGATTCCTGCTTTCTTAAATATATCTTGACCTAGATTTCTATCTAATTCACATTTGGCGGTGAGGTCATCACCACCAAATATCGGATATCCTTTTTGTCTGTATTTGCGAATCTCTTTTAGAAATGGTGAGATATTATCTGTCAAAAAGATTAGTTCTGCCCAGTCCATCCATTGGTGCCAATCTTTTACTTTATCGACTAAACCATCACCAATATCTGTTGTCTTTCCGTCTTCGTCTTTGTCGATGTACCACTTGACTTCGTGACCGTAGTTGAGAAAACGCAAACAGGTATCTAAACCTAGTCCGCAGTAAGAATCTATGACTAGTATTTTCATTTGATAATAGGGAGTTGTTAATCTGTCCTATTATTTAGAAGATACTAGGATCCAAAAGTAGGAATATCTTGCAGACTCACATCGCCTTTTGCATTAGGCTTTGTCTTAAACTTCTTTGCGATATCATCCGCCGATACTGTTTGGAGTGCAAATTGCTTAAACAATTCATAGGTGTCCTTAACGTGCATTGCAGTCTTACCATTAACTGCTGCACTATCTGCAAAGAATAATGCACAGCCTCCTGCCGCAAGTGGTGCGATTTCAAGAACCTGATCCAAATTGATAATAACTTGGCAATTCTTTTCTACTGATTGTACTTCAATAAATGTACTCATTATTCGTCTCCTTGACCTGTTTTTTCGCGTTCATGCATACGGACCTTCTTGGACCGTTCCTCAGAAACTTCTGCATCTTTAAACATGTTGGTCAAAATAGACTTCTTATGCTTATTGTTGGACAGAAAAATCTTAGTTTGTTTTGACATCTTATAATTGGCATCAGTCTTCATTCATTATCCTCTTTTCTTTTTAGTGTCCATGAACCATCACCATTATCATTCCAAATAATAGTATCACCATCTTGCCATCCTATTCCCGTCATAATTTCTTGAGGAAATATAATGAACTGTTCGCCTGTTACTAAATCTTCTTGGACTGATAGTGTACATTGTATCATACTTTCCATCCTAAAACAAGAAAGTAGATTGAAATTGCCAAGATAAATGATATAACAAGTAGAATAGAATCAATCCCGATCCTAATTTTCCAGTGTTCTTCTTCATACTTCAGCATATCTTTTTGTGCTAAAAGTTGAACTGGATAATCATCATCAAATGCTTCGATAGTCTTATCTAATTCTTTAAGTCGCATCTTAGTCATAACAAAATTATATAAAGAAATAATCATTTTATTTTAATCCCATAGGCACTCATAATATTTACCAAAAAGCCTAAATCCATTTTTTACACGTTCTTCGTGTTTATTAAGACCTTCTTTGTCAATTTTTATTTGTTCAATTTGAGTATTGATATCTGCACTTTCATCTACACCACTATGGTCATAATACTGTGAGGTCCAATTGTCATCGAGTTTTTGCTCAAATGCCCAAATCATTTCATCAAGAATATAATCCCAACGCTTGAACCAATTTTCATCAGTATCATAATCGTTTTCTTTTGGTGGTGCCGAGGTACTCTTTAGTTCTTCAGGAACATCTTCATCATCAACAAAAGGTGCACCATTCTTAGTTTCTTTTATCTGCTTTAGCATAGGAACAATAATAACAGCAAGAGTATGATCCATGCTCCATGTGTCCCACGCGTCGATTTTAACCTTAATAGTTCGTTTTTGCTTACGACTAAAATTAAAAAGAACTCGGTCTACCCAAGTGCCATCTAGATAATCAAAAATTTTATAGGAAAACTTTTCTGGTAGACCAATACGTTCTAGCCAGTCAGTAAACGCACCGATAGTATAATTACCTGGATACTTACCAATATAGACCTTCATCGTTTTTCACTCACAATGTTTGCAATCTGATTAGAAGGAACACCAATACCATATGACATACAATGGTTGTATAGGATATCAATGATACGAATAGACTTACCAATAATAAATGCTTTCTCTTGCTCACCAAGAGTATTATAGACGTTTGCCATCTCTGTCAATTGTTTATTATAACGGTCAAGAGCAAGACAATGTGAAGTAGTTTCAGACATAACGATATAACTCCCTACGTGCAGCATCTAATGAGTGACACTTTATATTGTTTATATAGATAGTTTTAGATGAATATACACGACATTCACCAACATATGTATCAAAAGAATAGTACTCTGGCTTGCCTTTTTTGTCAAGCACCTTAGTCTTACAATGATATTCTTTTACCAGTCCGAGAAACATAAGGACTTCCCGCAAGTCGTCAGAGACTAACTTGCGGAGATAGTTTGCATTCATTAGTGAAATGTCGGCTTTTCAGAGATAGATTCGTGTTCTGCTAGAATACTTTGACTTGCATGATACATCAGTTTAGCAAAATCTTCAACTAGATTCACTTCACGAGCCATAGAACCCATACGACCGAGCAGAATAGAAATACAAAGATAAGGACCTAGTTTGTATTCTTCATACGTTTCTAGAATCAATTCTGCTAGAAGGTTATCCATTTTATTGGAAATACTAATCATCTGCTCTTCAGTGAGTTTCATTATGCAGCCTCTGCGACTTCAAGATTGTCAGCAACCCGATCCTCGATGTCTTCATCATCTTCATATTCACGCTCATCCTGAACCTGTGCAGGAAGGTTACTGTAACGACCATCTTGGTCAAATTCATGTGCATTCATTAGTTGATATGCGGTAACGTTACGGCCATTCTTGAATACCTTAACGATACCATTCTCAAACTTCTTAATATCATAAATGTATGTGCTGAGACGATACAGTAGACCAAGTGAGTGTAGGTCATTTGCAAAACATTGTTTAATCTCGTCTACAGTAACTACATTACCGCTACGGAGGATGGTTGCGATTTTGTTGTGAAATTTCAGTTTGCTCATAATATAATATCCTATCAATTTAAATTAGACAATACGGTGTGCATAAATCAAACACGATCCATCATCTTGAATGATTTTACGAACGGTTGCTCTCATACCATTTTCTTTGAATACTTGTCGGACATAACTTGCACCATGTGCCTTGATATAATCAGCATGACCAACTTCCGTAAATTGAAGAACTTGCTCCTTAACACTACCATACCTATATCCTTTAACGGTATCTGAAATAAAACCAGGTTTTTGTCCAATCTGTTTATCACAACCATGAACTTTAAGAATCTCACTAAAAGGAATCGGAGAATCCAAACTATACGTTGTGCTACCATCGGGACTAATTGTAAAACTTGTCACATTCATTTCATACTCCTTATGCAGTTGGCAAATATACTTCTGGTACTATTGTATCACACTTCGGTAGACTTGTCAAGGGTTTTAGAACGGAATGTCATCCGGAATGTCCTCTTCAGGTCCAGGCCTAGCGGGATCGGTCTCAACCTTAGCATCAACCTTGGTGTACAGGTCAATAAAAGAGTTCTTAGTGTCAGTATCAAAACGAGACACGCACAGTTCAATCGCTCGCATACGGTTATTGAAGATGTTAAACGTCTTAGCAATATGAACAAGACGGCGAGTGGAGATGATTTCGTCGGTCGCACCTTCTTCAAATGACTTACGAATAACCTCTGCCCACTTAACAAGATTGTCTACAAATTCTTCGTCCTCGATAAGAGCGGACAGGATCTTCTTCTCCGTCTTAGCATTAGGATATTCTTGTTCTACAGCGATAACAAACCGTTCTAGGAATGCATCATCAAGAATCTGCGACAGATACTTACCTTCATCACTACCACGACCTTTAGTATTAGCAGTCGCAATAATATTGAATCCGGGTGCAGGATAAACAACCTCGCCGTTCTTCTTGTTATAATACGGCTTGCCTTCCATGATACCTTGCAGACACATAAGTTTATTGCTACCTCGGTCGACTTCATCAATAAGGAGAAGGGCACCGCGTTTCATAGCAATAAGAACAGGACCATCACGTTGCACTACATTACCGTCGATAAGAGTAGGACCACCAAGAAGGTCATTCTCGTCGGTTTCAATACTGATATTGACACGGATACATTCACGCTTCAATTCTGCACAAATCTGTTCGACCATAAGAGTCTTACCATTACCAGAATGTCCAGTAATGAATACAGGATAAAAGTCTTTTGTTGTGATAATCTTCTTAAGGTCTCGATAGAAACCAAAAGGAACATAATCAGGGAAGAGTGCAGGTACAGATGGCATCGAATCGTCGACCATCTTAGGTTGACGTAGTTGGTGCACCGTTGCTACTAGTTCAACGGACTCGATAGAAGGGGTTTTCACAGGTTCTGCTCCGAAGGTGGGTAGTTTGTATAGACCTCGTGCTGCTCGATACTCCTTGCGAGATACGAACCAGTGAGGGTATTGTAGATTCTTTTCTTCAACCAACTTTTGAATTTGGTCACGATTAATAGTTGCCTCGGTACCAAATTTCTCTGTTGCCGCATCAATAAATGCTTTTGCATTACGATTCATAATATAATTACCTTTCAACATTGGAGAATACAGTATATCACCAATCTTGGATCTTGTCAAGTGTTATTCCAATATTTTTGCGAAAATAAATCCCCAAAAAAAACCTGCCAATATTAGCAGGTATCCATCTGGCCACATATAAAAGAACATTCTTATTCTTCTTCTTGTTTGGTGGGAGATACTGGGGTCGAACCAGTGACCTCTGCCTTGTAAGGGCATTGCTCTACCTCTGAGCTAATCTCCCGTTT
>Ga0136644_10002277_pt1 | contig 14721 bp, 16 predicted proteins | sample C_130820_EF_Meta_FD_94780 | JGI IMG/M metagenome (GOLD analysis project Ga0136644, IMG submission 94780) | Freshwater microbial communities from Lake Croche, Canada to study carbon cycling - C_130820_EF_MetaG (v2) (version 2) | ecosystem: Environmental > Aquatic > Freshwater > Lake | place... | reverse complement strand
TCTCTTCGGGCTGCGGCGGGGTCGTCTCTTCGGGCTGCGGCGGGGTCGTCTCTTCGGGCTGCGGCATCGCTGCCTCCTCGGCGGCGGCGGTGGCCGGCGCCGGCGTGGGCGCTGCGCCCTGGCCCGATGTGGGCTCGGTCGGCTCGGTCGGCCCGGGCTCTGTTGGCGCAGATTGCACATTCGCTGCCGCGATCGGGGCGGTCGTCTCCACGCCCGGCTGCTGGGTGTCGGGGGTGCCGTTCTCTTCCGCCCTGGCTCCCGGCGCGTCCTGAGGCGTGTCTGGCATGGCCGACGGGGCCATCGGGGTCTTCGGGGTCGTCGACTCGTCAGATTCGTCAGACTCGTCGGAAGACGCCGTGCTGCTGGAGAGCGTTTCGAGCTGGCTGGAAGGCGAGGGCGGTGCGTCCAAAGCCGCGAACTCGGCCGGACGCGTGAGCAAGTCAGAAAATTTCACAGTCCGGTTGGCCATTTTTCTGTACTGGAGATCAGCGATCCCACAACTCGTGATTCTTAGCCCGCTTCATGAGCAACTCGATCTTTGCTCCGCCGCGGGTGTCCTTGGCCCGCTTGGCCTCGGTGAAGATGGATTTCCAAATGGCCTGCAGCTCGCGCTGCAGCGGCTCCTGCAGGTGTTCATCACGGGCGGAGGGGAAGTAATGGCGCCGGAAGTCCGCGGCATCGTTCCGTTTGGAAGCCTGTATGGCGTTCGTCAACGTGCGTGGCTGTAGGTCGAAGAGCTCTCGCCATTTAGTTTTCCGGTGTTCCGTCTTGGTTTTGAATTTGTGGGCTTCGCTCCTCAGTCTATCTAATGCAGTTTTCACTTTTTTCTCGTCATCGGTGCTTGGCTTGATACTGTCCCACCAATTCCGTGTCAGCCGCTTGACGAAAGGCACTAGCCTTGTAGCGTCGACATTTTTTTCACGCAAATCACTCTGAAGAGCATGCAATCCCTCTCCCAGATCTATGAAGCCCCGCAGCCCCTTGAGGTATCGGCTCCTCTCGCGCTGGAAAGGCGTGCCTTCAGACTGTTGCAGCCTTTCGACCTCGGAAAGCCACCAGCTCGCCCATGCAGCGAGGAGGGCGCTTGAGAAGTTATTTCCCAGACTCGCTTTGGCCTCGAATATGGTTCTGAAGGCGCCGTGTCGTGGCTGCACTTCAGCTTTTGGAGTGGCCGCGGGACCCGGCTTGAAGTAGGCGTCCAGCGCAGTCGGCCCATGACCGTTCATGTTTGATTGCTTTTCTTTTTCTCAGCTTCGACGGCCAGGGCCCGCTGCAGGATCTCGGCCCTCTTCTCCAGCACGAAGCGCCGCAGGTGCTTGGGCGTCCTGTCGCCTTCGTACTTGAAGGCAACGAGCGGCGTGGAGAGCAGGATGGTGGGAAAGGAGGCGATCTCCAGGCGCTTCGCCAACGGCTCCTGTGCCTCCACTTCGTAGACAGGCACGAGGTCGCTCACGGCCCGCAGCACCGAGTCGGGGCCCGTCACGGCCTTGCAGTGCGGACAGCCGTCCATGTGGAACACCACGAGCTTCATCGTCATCAGCGCAGCCTTTGCTTCCGACGTCGAAAAAGCTTTGCGCAGCCGACCGGGGCGAGAATGTTCGCCTCTTTGCAAAATAATGTCGTCCTCTCTGGCGCTCTCGGTGGAGAACTTTGCGGTCTGTTTCGCCGGCGTCGTCTGCATCTACTACGGCATCTTGGGCGTGACGCGGATCTGCACCAGCGACTGCTCTTCCGTGAAAGTGGAACAACAGGGCCGGCAGGTGAACTTCTCGCCCATCATGGCCGCCTTCTCGTGCAGCATCGCCATCATCGCCGGCTTCTTCCTGATCCGGCTAAGGGGTCTGCTGACCGTGGTGACCCAGAACATCACCAACTTCGGAGGGTCGGCCTACAAGACCGTCACCGAAGAGGGCCAGGAGCGCCGGCAAGCGTCCATCAAGTTCGGGCTGATGCTGTTCATGGTCTTCGCGGTGGTGGTGGGCTTCCTCAAAGTCTCGTTGCTGAAGCCGCTGGACTCGTGCCCGGTGCTTGCCGTGAAGCAAGCCCCCATCATGACCTCCCTACGAGCCTCGCTGGAAAAGATGGAGATCTGGCTCGTGGGCTCGGGCTTCATCGCTCTGACGCTCGGGCTGGTCCTTAACTTCTCTGAAAAGGCTTACGTGGAAGGCTACGCCGAGCGGATCCAAAGAGGCGAAAGCGTGGAGAACTACGGCTACCGGCAGGCGATCAATGAGAACTTGCAGTACGTGCGCGGGGGCATGCCGGGCGGCGTCACGCTCAAGGCCACGGGGGAGAACCTGCGCGACCGACCCCCTGCCGTGCGAGTCGCGACGGGCGCCGCGCCGCCGGCCGCCGCGCCGCCGGCCGCCGCACCGCAGGTCGCACCGCACGCCGCACCGCAGGCCGCTGCGCCTTCGACGGACGCTCGGTCGAGCCCATCATCTTCAAGTTTGCAGGCCAGGAGCAATATCGCCGAATTTGGACCAACTTCCAGTAAATCTCCGTCTGGCGCGAGGTCTTCTCGTCCGGCTATCAAAAAATCTCCGTCTGGCGCGAGTCCGTCGCGTTCATCATCGTCTTCTCATCCGTCTCAGTCATCCCCTTCTCAACAGTCTTCCTCCCGTGCGAGCTCAGCTCGGTCGAGCCAATCATCTTCAAGTTCGCAGGCCAGCAGCAAAATCTCCGGATTTGCAGGGGACCGGGGTCGACGGCCAACAAAAGGACCAACTTTCCGTAAATCTCCGTCTGCGAGGCTCGGTGTGAGGGCTTCCATCGCGAAGCAAAGAAAATGAGCCTCCTTTCTCTTGTCGATGGCCTGCTCGCGGAACAGGAGAGTCTGGAGGCGACGACGCCGCGGCGCTCGCGCATCCTGAGATCCTTCCGCTTCGCGGCGGCGGCGCCGAAGCCGCCCGAAGAAAGGGCGGCGGAGCAGGAAGTCGTCGCCGCAGAGCCGAGCGCCCCGGCGAGCGAGGCGAAGCCGCGCGGCAGCGCCGGCGCCGCGGCCGCGGCGGCGGCGGCGGCGGGCCACGTCTGTCCTCGATGCCAACGGAGCTTCGCTTTGAAGAAAACGCTTGGCATGCACGCCCGCGTCTGCAGCGGCTCCTGATGCCCCTCCTCCCCCTTCTCCCCGGCCTTCGCTGCGACCGGCTGGCCATGTCCTCGTGGATGCTACCGGAGGAGGCCTCCCCGCTGCAGCCTTCCACGGAGGCCCTGCGAGACGCCGCGCACTGGATCCTCGCACTGAGCCAGAGCGGCTTCTTCTTCGTGCTCGACGAGGACGGCCGGCACTGGGGCCTCAGCCACGTGGCCGCCGACGGCAGCCTGTGCTACGTGCGCCGCGATGGCCGCGAGGAGCCGTGGGGGTCGCGGAGCCTGCAGCTGTCGCGGCGCCGCCAAGCCGCGCGCGCTGCCTCCGGACCACCATCACCCCCCTGGGCCGAGCCGGACGTCGCTGCGAGCGGCTCCCTGCTGGCGCTGTCGACCGGGCGCGGGGCGGAGCGCGCGGCAGGCCCGTGGCTGTACCGCAAGCTGTGCTGCATCGGCCGGGGATCCTCGGGCCGAGTCTTCAAGGCTCTGGACGACCGCGGGGGCTTCTGCGCGGTGAAGGAGGGCTCCGACGCCTCCGCCGAGGACGTCTGGCTGCAGCGGGAGGCGCTGCTCCTGAAACGCGCGGCGCACGCCTGTGTGGTGCCGCTCTGGGATGCGCTGCGGCCGCAGGGCCTGTGCGCCGCGCTCGTGATGCCCCTGGCCAGCTGCACCCTGGCGCAGCGGCTCCGGGGCTGCGTCGGCGAGCGCTTCCTGCTCGACTGCCTGGCCAGCGTGCACGCGGCGCTGCTGCACGTGCACCGCGTCGGCCTGGTGCACCTGGACGTGAAGCCCGCCAACGTGCTGCTCTTCGGTCGGCAGGCCAAGCTGGGCGACTTTGGCTCGGCGCAGCGCAGCGGCGAGCGCTTCGACAGCCTCTACGCCGTGACGCGCACCTACCGGCCGCCCGAGGTGCTCCTGGGCTGCGACACGGCCTTCTTCGCCATGGACGCCTGGGCCTTCGGCATGCTGGCCGTGCAGCTCGCCACGCAGCGCGAGCTGCCCTTCGGCGCCTGCGGCGTGACGCAGGCGCAGCAGACGTTGGCGCTGCTCGGCGTGCCCGGGCCGGCGGAGCTGGCGGCGGCGCTGGCGCCCCACGCGCAGCTCGTCGCCGAGGACGAGCCGCTGCTGCGCCGGGCCGCCGCCGCGCTGCCGCCGCGGCCCGGGGGCGACGACCTCTGGGCTCGGCTCGGCCGCGCGTGCTTCTCGGAGCGGCTCCTCGGCTGCGCGCGGGAGCTGCTGTGTTACGACGCCCTGGCGCGGCGGACGGCCTTCGAGGCGCTGCGCGTGCCCGGCGGCGGGAAGAAGCGCAAGCGCCGCACCTCCGGCGCCGCCGCCGCCGTCACGCCGGCGGCGCCAGCAGCAGCAGCGCCCTGAGCGACGCCCAGTCCTGGGCGAAGTCCAGACGATGGCCCGCGGCCTCCGCCAGCGCCTTGAGGTGGCGGAAGCCGTTGTCCTTGGTGGCCACCAGCAGCCGCAGCGGCCGCTGCGCCCGCGAGCAGAGCTGCGCGCAGTCCCAGACCAGCTGCGTGTCGGCCGCGTTCTTCTGGGGCGACTCCGCGCGGAAGACGGCGCAGCCGCGGGCGGCGAGCGGCGGGTTGACGCCGAAGCCGTTGTACTGCAGGTCGGCGTAGGCCAGGAGCCGGAGCTCCCCGGCGGAGGCCAGGGGGAGCATCTTCTGCAGGCAGTCGTGCACGTTGCCCAGGTCCACCAGCACGACGACGTCCGGCGCGGATGCCTCGGAGGCCGCGCCGCCGGCGGCGCAGAGCCTAGAGCGGGCGCGCCAGTGGCCGCCCTCCGCCGTCTCCAGCAGACCTGCGTCGTCCAGCAGCTGCAGCTCCTCCGACACAACCACGCTCGGCAGCTGGGAGAGCTGCGCCAGCTCGGGGAGGCTACGCCAACGGTCAAGGAAGGGGAGCAGCGCGCTCGGCAGCTGCTGCGGCGACATGAGGAGCGAGCGAGCGCTGGGTAGAATGAAGGGCTGCCGCGCGGACGGCCCTTTGTCAGCCGCAGGCGGCGATGTCGCACCCCCTGCGGACGCACCGGCCCGGCGCGGCCAAAGCCCCCGCACCGGGGAGGCTGTGGAGAAAAAAGAAGATGCTCGACGCCGACTTCTTTGCCAAGAGTCAAGCCAAGTACCGGCGGCTGCTGAGCGAGGGGCCCGAGCCCCCGGAACCTCGGCCGGAGCGTCGCGAGCCCGTCGTCGAGGTCGCGAGCGGCAGCGCCGCCGCGGAGCCGCCGCAAGCGACCGCGGAACTGGTGGTGGAGGAGCGCATCGTGCGCCTGGCGGACGTCGCCGCGCCCGGCCGCAGACCGGCTCTCAAGGACCCCCCCGCCGCGCTCCACTGCGTCGCCTCCGAAGAGGAGCTCGGCCGCTACAGCCTGGAGGCCCTGAGGAAGCTCGCGAAAACGTCCTCGCTGGAGCTGCCCAAGCAGGCCAGCAAGGCCGCCGTGCTGGCGGCGCTGACGGATGTCTTCCGAAGCCAGCAGGCGCAGCAGCAGCAGCAGCAGCAGCAAGCGAGTGCCCAGCGGCGCCAGCCCGACGCCGAGGCCTCCGCGGCGCTGCGCTGACGAGGCCGCGACCGCCTCTGCCCCCATGGTGCAGATCGGCCGCTTCTCCTTCCGGCAGGGCAGCATCCACGCCCGGCAGCAGCAGCGCCTGCGCGAGATCGCCGACTTCTTCGACGACGCGGTGACGGAGCGGCTGCTGGTGCCGGTGGCCAAGCAGGAGTACGGCATCTCCTTGCGGCTGCTAGACTACTGCATGACCAACTGGGCCAAGAAGACGCGCGTGATGGTGGAGCTCCCGACGGGCCAGGGCCCCACGCCGCTGAACATCTTCTCGCTCTACAAGGACTGGCTGCGCTTCTACCGCCGCCGCGGCTTCGACCCCTTCCGGCGCCGCGAGCGCATCTTCTTCACCTGGACTCCCGACGGAGAGCCCGAAGAGACGCTGGACACCACGGTGGCGCAACTCAACTTCCTGTCTTGGGCGGAGAAGCACGGCATTCTCGAGTACGTCTACAGGCACAAGGACCAGATCGAGGAGGACATGATGCTGACGCTGGGCGACAGCAAGCGCCGGCGGCAGGACCAGCAGCGCGCGCCGAAGGCGGCGGCGGCGGCGGCGGCGCCCGCGGCGGGCGGCGCGGGTCGGAAGCGCAAGCGCACGGAGCTCTCCCGCGCGCCAGAGGCCAAGTGCGTCGTCTACCCCATCGGGCAGGAGGTCCGCTTCGATGCGGCGAGCGGCGCGCTGATGTGAGGTCCGCGCCGCGTCAGCAGAGGCCGAGGGAGGGAAAGCTGCCCTGCACCGCGGCGATGTAGCTCTGTCGCACCGAGGAGTCGTTGAAGAGCATGCTCTTGTCGCCGATGGGCTGCGGCCCCACGGGCGTCACGTAGTTGCGCAGCAGGCTCTGGTAGCCCAGTGAGCGACCCAGCCCCTGCCGCGTGTTCTCGGAGAGCCGCAGCACGGAGCGCATGTTCTCGCTCCGGGCCACCGCCTCGGGCGAGATGGAGTAGCGGGAGAACTCCGCGTAGGAGCCGTCCCCCGTGCTGGCGCACTTGGCGGGGTTGGCGGCGTCCGAGCGCCAGCCCGCGGGCATGACGCTGGCCAGGCCCGTGGGGTTGTAGGCCGCGACGTACTCCTTGCCGGGCTCCGTGAGCTCGAAGGCGCCTGCGAGCGCCGTGCCGGCCGCGGCGCTGCCCGGGAGGTTCAGGCCGCCGATGGAGGCGACGTCCGGCGCGGCCACATCCAGCGGCACCGTGGCGCCGTTGATGACGCCGCGGCCCCGCAGAGGCGCCGGCTTCTGCTCCTGGCAGCCCGCGTGGCCCGGCATGTGCTCGCCGTAGACCTTGACGTCCTCGTCCAGCAGCAGCTGCGGCAGCGAGCCGTGCCGCCGGTGCGGGGTGCGCTTGGGCGTGGAGCAGAGCCAGCACAGCAGCGCTATCAAGAGAGCGAAAAACAAGATGGCGGCGCACCAAGAGCCGGACGAAGACGGTCGCGCGACCTGCATGCAGGCGGTGCCGCTGTACATCCTTTGCCCTTGCTGGCGAAAAAGTCGTCACGCCATCACAGCCTGGCCCGCCCGAAAGACGGAACTTCTCATCGCCGTCGCCGTCGCCGCGCCTGGGCCTTCTCTTCGGCCTTTCTTTTCTGGGTTTCCTGGGCACAGCGCGAGAGCTCGTCGCCGTAGTCTAGCGTCAGGTCGGACGTGACGATCGGCGTGACAGAGCTCGCCTTGCGGGGCCGCTGCACCAGCTGGCTGGCGCTGCCGACGTCGTCCACGCGGTACTGCAAGGAGGGCAGCCGCTCCACGCAGGGGTAAGCGCGCGGCCCCAGCCTCCTCAGCACTGATGCCCTCGTTCCCCGGCAGGACGCGGCGTCGTCGCGGCTGTAGTCCCTGCCCGCCACCACCACGACGTCGAGGGCCTTGCCCGAACAGCCCTCGCGCATGAGGCGGTGCGTCAGCACGTAGTCGCGCAGGAACGTATCCTGGTTTTCTTTGAAGTATTTCTGCAGCCGACACGCCAGGATATCCCCCAGCCCCTCGTCATGCTCCGGGCATTCCTCCGGGAAGAGTTCGCGCAGACGGTCCAGCGGCACGCAGCTGTCAGCCAGCCGCTTCCTCAGCAAGGAGGCCATCTCCTTGTACCGCGCGTACTTCTGGGATCCGAGCTCAAGATGCCGGTGCATGAGGAGCAGCATGAGGTAGAGTTGCACTCCCCGCGTCTTGGCGCACGCGGAGCCGAGCTGCGCAGGAGCCGCGGCTCTGACGACCGGCCCACGCCCCTGCTGCCCCGGCGTTCGCCGGAGGAGAGAGGCTCTGAACGCCGGCCGCCGCTGCTGCTGCTCCCGCTCGTCCTCCCTGAAAAGGTCGAGAAGCTTCTCGTCCATCCATACGAGATAGTCGCTTCCAAGGTCGATGAGATGACAGACGCCGCTCGGCAGCAGGCAGACCACGTTGAGCGGCCGGAGGTCCAGCAGGCAGAGACCGAGGTCGGCGGTTTTGCAGATGGCCTCGAAGAGCGTCGCCTCCAGCGTGGGCACCAAATGTGCAAGGTCGTCGTACTTCGACTGCGTCAAAAAGTTGTAAAGGGATACTTCGCGTTGCATCAGGCTGGAGAAGGCGCCGCCTTGGTAGCCGAAGGGAGCGTGCGCCTTGCCATTTGGCGTCTGCGCGAAGACCGCCGGGTGGATGCCAGCTCGTGCCAGCACCCGCATCAAGGCCCCCTCCCGCTGCAGCTCCTCTTCCGGGATCTCGTCGTTCAATAGAGCAGTAGTGCGCAGGGCCAAGTCCTTATCCAGGAAGTAGACCGAGTTGAACCCCCCCATGGTGCAGTCTGCAGAGTTCACACTCCTTTCCTGCCTGTCCCAGGCTATGCGCTTGGGTGCAGGATAATAAACGATCCCAGAGCTCCCGCTAGAGCGGGGAGAGACGGAAGAGAGGGGAGAGAGAGGGGAGAGAGGAGAGAGGAGACTGCTGCTAGCTCTGCTGCTCCTGCTACTCGCACCGCTGCTCCAGCTCCCGCTCCCGCTCCCGCCACCGCTGCTGCTGCTGCTGCTCATTGACCGCCCTTGAGCAAAGACCCCTGAAGGACTCCTTCCAGAACTGCGGCCGCTGCTAGCGCTGCTGCTGCTCCCGCTCCCGCTCCTGCTACTCGCACCGCTGCTCCCGCTCCTGGTACTCGCACCGCTGCTCCCGCTACTCATCGACCGCCCTTGAGCAGAGACCCCTGAAGGACTCCTTCGAGGACCGCGGTCGCGCCCCGGCACGAAAAAAGTCTGGCCCCTCATGATTTACTTATTCATTTCGTTGCCTGAGTGCAGCCAGGCATCCTCCTCGCGCAGCCTCTCCAGCGAGCGCGTGGCCTGTTCCAGCAGCCGCTCGCGGCACCCTCGCCTGAGCGAGAAGCGGCGACCGCCCTCGCCCTCCGGGAGCTCCAGCTGGAAGCGCGCCAGGTTCTCAGGATGGAAGAGGTGGTGGAAGAGCTGCTCTTGCGCCGCGGCCTCTGCGAACTCCACCAGGCGGGCGTCCACGTGCGTCATGGCCTCGGCGCTCCACAGCCTGATCGGCAGCGGCGGGTTGGGCAGGCCGCGCTGCCCGTAAGTGAGGCACTTGAGGATGGTGAAGGGGTCGCGACAGAAGGGCGGCAGGGGCGGATCGTGGTGCAGGATGTGCGCGCGGGGGGGCACGAAGGCGAAGCCCGCCTTTGGCCGGGGCTGCTTCTGCCGCTGGCTCGCCCGGGCAACCTCGGGTTCGGTCGCCGCGCCCACCAGCGTCCCGGACGCGATGCCGTAGTCGGTGACGACGGCCAGGAAGCCCAGTGCAGTGTGGTAGAGCGCGCCCTCCACGTCGTAGGTGATGCCTGAAGGGCGGGGCAGGCGCCGCACGAGTACGTTCCTGGCGTAGAGGTCGTTGTGCACCACCCCGAAGAGAAGGGTCAGCGCCAGCGACGCGTGCAGCAGCTGCATCGCCAGCTGCACCCAGTCCGCGGAGCGAAGCAACAGCTCCTGGCCCAGGTCCAGGAGGTTGCCGTCGAAGCGCTCCAGGAAGAGCACGAAGCCGAGCGAGCCCGCGTGCACGGAGGTCGTGGCGCCGTAGTGAAAGGGCACGTGTGGCGTGACCTCCTCGAGCAGCAGCAAACTCTGCAGCACGGCCACGACATGCTCTCGGTAGGCCTGCCGGCGCGCGTCCCGGCTCTTGCCGGCGAGGTCCAGCACCTTGGCTGCGCCGAGGCCGCAGCGGTAGACTGTCGCGTAGCGGCCCTTGCCCAGCACCTGCTCCAGGGGAGCGGGCTGCCACGCTTCGAAGTCGCTGCGACGCACTTCAAACGACACCATGGCTTCGGGCAAGCGAGATGGAGGGCGTCTTTGCCCTGGTCTTCGCTCGGCGCACGCCCATTTCCTTCGCGGCCGCTGCACGAAGGCGCGCTCGAGCCCAGCTCTCGGAGGCCGCCAGGGCCTGGGCGAGCTCGTCCGGCTGGTCCTGCTCGGCCTCTGACTCGCCGCTGCTCGGGACGGGCACGTCCCAGGGCTCCCTGGTAGGCGGGCGGGCAGTGCAGCTCGGCGTCAGCGTGGCCGCCTCCGCCAGTTCCTGATGCGCCTTCATCAGAACGGCCCAGCAAAATAGAAAGTACCGACGGGCCGCGTCTGCGGGGTCCATGATACCTCCGCGACCTGGCGAGGGCGCTCCTTTGACAGGAAGAGGCTTCATGCCCGGCGTGCGTTTGGCCACGCCGTCGCCGTCGTCTCGGCCATGGCAAACCCCCCGCCGACGCCATGACGGACGTCTTGCACAGCTTCTGTAACGCCTCGCGGCAACTGGCGGAGTTGCAGCAGAAGACGAAGGACGAGCTCCGGGAGATCCGAGACGTCAGGAAGGCTGCCAACGCGCTGCTGCTGGAGCTGCAGACCGAGGAGGAGATGGTGGCTCGGCTCCCCGAAGGCTGCTTCTCGGTGCGCGTCAAGGTCCAGCACAAGCGACCCGCACAGGGCATCGCCGTGCTGCAGAAGATGGAGGAGTTCTGGCAGTCGGACGGTCTCGCCGAGTGGCGGCGCCGCGTCGCCGAGGAGCCCGAGCTCGATCCCATCGACAGCTTCATCGAAGCAGTGCTGGACTGCGCATGGCCAGCCGCGGTCCAGAAGCGGACCCTGGAGATCCGCAAAGTCAAGGAAAGCTCGGCCCGTGTGCAGGATTTGCCCGAGGCCCCGCTGCAGAATGCGCCGCTGCTCTCCAGCGTCGTAGACGCGAAGAAGGTGATGGCCGACCGACTGGCGCTGGTGCGGGAAGACAAGAAAAAACTGCAGGAGCGCTGCAAAGAGGCCGAGCAGAAGATCCTTCCGGAGCTGGCCCAGCTGCCCGAGGGCTACATCCGGCGCGTCGACCTGAGGGATGCTAACGGCGCCGACGAGGCCTTCTACATGCGGCTGAAGCCAGCTCGAAAGCGGCCGCCCAAGAAGTTCTCCTGCCAGAAGCTCGGCGGCGCCATGAAGAGCCTGCTCGAGGAGCGCGCGCCCTCCACAGGGCGGCAGGCGCTGGTGGACCGCCTCTCTTCCCCGCGCTTCGGGGCGACCCTGTGCCAGGACCTCGCCGCGGCCTTGACCAGTGCCGTGGAGCCCCTGAGCCAGCCGCGGGTGGCTCTGGACCGTCTGCGAGAACTGCCCGCCGAGGGTCGGCGTTGAGGCCGATGGCTTCGGAGTCGCGGTCGTTCATCTGAAGCCGCGCAGGCCGGTGCGCCTTGCAACAAACGCACATGTCTGTGGTGAGCTCCACAGATGTCGAGTGCTTCCGTCGACTCACCAACCCGGAGGTCGTGGACGTCAACGGCGCCGGGACCACCACCAGGCAGATTGCCCAGCAGATGAGGCAAGCTATGGAACAGGTCGTTGCGGCGCAGCAGCAGCAGCAGCAGCAGCAGCAGCAGACGGAGAAGCACGGCGGAGGCGACCGTTCGGACTCTTCCGACGAAGAATCGCAGGCGCCGCGCGAGAAGGCCCGCCCGCCGCCTGCCAAGGCCGCGGCGCCTGCCTCGCGGCTCGCCACGGCCATGCTGGCGGCGGCGCAAACACAGCCCCCAGCGCCGCCGGCGCCGTCCTGCGCCAGCGCGGCGCAGCCGGCCTCGCTGCCCGTCGTGCCACCGGCGGCGCCTCTCAGGCCGACGGCTGCTGCGCCTGGACGGGAGCCGCCGGCGTCGCCGCCGCCTGCGGAGCCCGAGGAGAACAACAAGGACTCCGATAGTTCCGAAGACGAGCAGGAGAAGGAGACGGCCCAGGATGCTGAGTCCCGTCGGCTGGAGAAGCAGGGGTTCCTCATCGAGCTGCAGGCCCTGCAGGCCAAGGGCGTTCGCTTGTCGCGCGCCTTCAGCATGAAGGACAGCCTCACGGAGCTCGAGTTCGAGCTGCAGAAGCAGAACAGCAACCTCAGCTCCGCGGCCGCTGTGGCCAACCTGAAGGACATGATGCGCATCGGCTTCAACGGCCTCGAGATGGCCAACGCCAGGTTCGGGCCTTTTCTCTGCATGGACGGCTGGGCCGAGGCCATCACGAGCGACATGAAGCGCTTCGACAACTCGCTGGAGAAGCTGCACAAGCGCTACTGGCGCAAGCAGCAGATGAGCCCCCTCATGGAGCTGGGCATGATCATCGTCGGCAGCCTGGTCATGCACCACTTCAAGACGAAGCTCTTCGGCCCCGTGCGCCCTCCGGCCGCTGCGACGCCCAGGCCCGCCGCAGCCGAGGCGCCGCCCGTCGCGGCGCCCGCGGCGCCTCGTCTGCGGCGCGGCACGCCGGCCCAGGCGCAGCCGCACGCCGGCGGCTCGCTGCTGGGCCGGGAGCGTGCGGCGACGGCGGCCGCTCCGGCGACGCGGCCGGTGCTGCGCCCGCCCACGGCCGTCTTCGGCTTCTGAGCTGCTCACGTCAGACGTACATGCCGAAGGGCGCACCGGCCTCGGCGCCCTTGCGGCCCTCCTCCAGCAGCCTGGCCAGGCCGCCCCGCAGCTGAAAGCGGTCGGCGGACAGCTGCACCAGGTCGGCGGCGCCGAGCGGATGCGCCAGCGCGGCGTCGCCCACGTCTTGCAGCATGCAGGCCTTGGAGACCACCTGCTCCAGGGCGCTGCGGACGCTTCGGACGCCGCCGCGTCCGCAGCAGCTGGCGGCCTCGCGCAGCACTTCGGGCGAGAGTTCCAGGAAGTGGCGGGGCAGGCCTCGTTCGGCCAGCACACGCGGCAGCAGGTGGTCCTGGAGGATCTTGGCCTGGCTGGCGGGCTCGAAGACGTCGGTCTGCACGACTTGGAAACGGTCCAGCAGCACGCCGGCGACCTTGCTGGCGTCGTTGAAGGCGAAGACCATGAGCGACTTGCTCAGGTCCAAGTCCAGGCCGTTGAAGTAGCGGTCTCGGAAGTGGGAGCTCTGCGTGGTGTCCGTGATGTGCACCAGCACGTTCACGACCTCCTCGCCCTTGGCGGTGGAGCTGCACTTGTCCAGCTCGTCGAAGAAGAAGATGGGGTTCATGCAGGCCGAGGCCGTCAGCGCTTCCGCCAGCCGCCCTGGAGTGCTGCCCTCGTAGGTGTAGCCGTGACCCAGCAGGAAGCTGGAGTCGAAGCTGCCGCCCAGCGCCACGAAATTGAAGGGTCGGTTCATGATGGCCGCCAGACCCTCGCGCACAAGCGACGTCTTGCCGTTGCCGGGGCAGCCCTGGAGCGCCAGGGGCCGCTGCGGCACGAAGGGCTGCTTCATCCAGAGATAGAAGCGCTCCAGCATCGCCTGCTTGGCGGCCTTGTGGCCGAAGATGATGCTGTCGAGGAAGGCGCCGGCGTTCTTCAGGGCCGCGGCCAGGTCCGACGTCGGCATGGGCTGCGGTACGACGTAGGCGAGCAGCGGCAGCGCCAGCAAACCCTCCACCCAGGTGTTGTACTTCACTTGGTCGCCCCCGCCCATGGCGTCCTGCTGCCGCTCCAGCCTGAGGCAGACGCGCCGTTTCAGCTCCAGGGGCAGCTCCGAGCGCAGCACCCGGAAGCGCAGCGGCACGCCGTGGGCCTGCTGCGAGCGGAGCCCCTGCAGCCCATCGCAGATGACCCGCCGCGCGGCGGGCTCCAGCAGCTGGTAGTAGTCTCGCTCCTCTTTGCTCAGGCTCTTCAGGAGGTCGACGTCCGCGGCCCGGGGCTCCTGGAGCAGCGTCACGTCGGCGGCGGCGAGCTGCTGCAGGAAGGAGAGGCCCTTGAGGTGCTGCGCGTGGGCGGCGCCCGCGGTACCGCTGGAGGAGGAGGACGCGCTGGAGGCGGTGGGGCGGCCTGCGGCGCCGGGGTCTGCGTGACCCGGTCGCAGCAGAGCCCCGGCGCCTTCTTGCTTGGCCCATCTGAGGCTGGCCTCGATGAGCTGCGGCAGCACCTGCTTGGCGCTGAGCGTGTCCGACTCCACGTGGAAGACCTCGCCGCCATCGATGCCGGCGCAGACGAACACCGTCTGCGTCTTGGCCTTGGCTTTGACTGGCATGACAGAGCTCTTTGTAAGGGCAAAGCGCGTCGCGGTGGGAACCGCGATCAATCGAAGCCATCTCCGGAGTCGTCGTCGTCTTCCCGGCAGAAGTCGTCCTCGAAATCGGGCGAGTCCAGCGACTCCATGGCCTCGCTGGGCCCGTAGAACTCCTGGGCTTCCCAGTAGGAGAACTCGGCCTCGAAGGCGTGCCACAGCCGAGCCTCGCGGCGGCCCTCGCCAGGGCGCCCGTGGAGCTCGAGCCACTCGCTGAAGGCGATGTGCTCCCAGGCGTTCAAGGCATCGTCGCCTCGGGCGGCCCCGAGCGGGAGCAGGGCGCAGCGCCGACGGAGCATGATGTCGACCCGTCTGCCGCAGCCTCTTTGAAGCTCGAACCCCACAGCCCCCCTCGGCCTGCGAACGAGCGCGCCTCTTGGTGCACGTGTGCCCGCCATGGCCGCCCCGGATCGCGACCTCGCGTCTGGCGCCGCGCCGGCTGCCGCGGAGGACAGGTCCGTCGTGGAGGCGCTGGAGCTGGCGCTGCTGGAGCCGCCCCCGCCCGAGCCGATGCCGGCGCTGGAGCCGCCCCCGCCCGAGCCGATGCCGGCGCTGGAGCCGCCCGCACCCGAGCCGATGCCGGCGCTGGAGCCGCCCCCGCCCGAGCCGAT
>Ga0136644_10002276_pt1 | contig 14721 bp, 8 predicted proteins | sample C_130820_EF_Meta_FD_94780 | JGI IMG/M metagenome (GOLD analysis project Ga0136644, IMG submission 94780) | Freshwater microbial communities from Lake Croche, Canada to study carbon cycling - C_130820_EF_MetaG (v2) (version 2) | ecosystem: Environmental > Aquatic > Freshwater > Lake | place: Lake... | reverse complement strand
GGGGGTGCTATATGGGCTTGGTCTGGCAAATCAAAGTTTGGCAAATCGTAGTCTGGCGAATAATCGATGGTGGCTTGGAGGGTATCGGGGTTGGGGGTCCAGTGGACATGGAAATCGCGTCCGAGTTGCCAAAGCTCGGAGCCTTGGTCGATCGCCTTTTGTTGGATCACGCGATAGGCTTCTGGGGCTCGAGCGCCGCAGATGACCGGAATCGAGGGCTTGATGATCCCAGCCTTTTCGCCAGCGATTTCCGACAAGGAGTTTCCGAGTTGCTGCTGGTGGTCGTAGCTGATGCTTGTAATGATGCACAGGTCTGGATCGCAGACATTGGTGCTATCCAAGCGACCGCCGAGTCCGACCTCGATGACATTGACTTGGGTTTTGCGATTTCGGAAGGCCAGCCAAGCCATGGCGGTAGTCATTTCGAAGAAGGTTGGCGGGCCGTGTTGGCTCTTGGAGCAATCCTCTTCGGCCGAGCGGATTTGATCGACGATTTCGACAAGTTCTTCAGGTACGATGGCTTGGGAGTCGACGACGAAGCGTTCTTCGAGGTCGACTAGGTGCGGGGAGGTGAAGAGTCCAGTTCTGAGCCCGCTTCGGCGAAAGGCTTCGGCCAGGAGCCAGCAGACCGAGCCTTTTCCTTTGGTCCCTGCGATATGGATCGCAGGGGCGTCTAGGTGTGGGTTTCCGAGCCTTTCGAGCAGATAGGCCATCCTGGCGAGTTTGAAGTTGTTTAGTGTGTAGGGCCGATCGTTCGACTTCTCGTAATTGATACGGTCGAGTAGGTGGTGCAGGGTGGCTTGGTAGCGGTGATCGGATCGTTCCATGTGCGGATTATAAGAACCGAAAGATCCTCGGCATCCTCTGTGTGGTTTTTCTGTATAGTTTTTTGGGCGTTTGGCTTGATTGCCAGGAGGGGCCGCTGAACCGGAGGCGGAATTATCTCGTAGATCACCGCATCCCAGGGGTGCGAGTGTTCTTTTCGGCCCCAAGTAACTTATTCCTTTCACCTGTCGATTGACCCCATGGCAACCTCACCGGACCTGGAAAACCGCCCCGCGACCTACGACAACGATCCAACCAAGACGATCGTTGAAACCCGAAATCTCGGCAAAGTCTATCGCGACTTTTGGGGTCGCAAGAAGGTTCAGGCCCTTAAGTCGCTGGACTTGGAAGTCCGACGCGGGGAGATATTCGGGTTGTTGGGCCCAAACGGATCGGGAAAGTCCACGACGATCAAGCTGATGCTCGGGTTGCTCTTTCCAACTCAGGGTCGAGTGTTTGTGTTCGGGAAAGAGGCCACCGACGTTTCCAAGAACGAGCGGATTGGATACTTGCCCGAAGAGTCCTATCTGTACAAATTCCTCAACGCCGAAGAGACCTTGGACTTCTACGGTCGACTTTTTGATATACCCGCCGACGTGCGTCGTCAGCGAATCGAGAATTTGATCAAGATGGTCAAACTAGAGCATGCGCGTAAACGGCAACTGAAAGAGTATTCCAAGGGGATGACTCGCCGGATCGGCTTGGCTCAAGCTCTGATCAATGAGCCGGAGTTCTTGGTTCTCGACGAGCCAACCACGGGGCTGGATCCTCTCGGTACGCGCGACATGAAGGACTTGATCCTGCGGCTCCGCGACGAAGGCAAGACGATCCTGATGTGTTCGCACCAGTTGGCCGACGTTCAAGACGTCTGCGACCGAGTGGCGATTTTGCACCAAGGTGAGCTCAAGGAGCTTGGCCGTGTCGACAGCTTGCTGAAGATCCAAGACCTGACCGAGATCCATGCAAGCGGATTGACCGACGATGCCAAGCGTCAGATTCGCGAGATTATCGAGAAGACGGGTGGCAAAGTGGATCGGATGGATAATCCCACCACAACGATGGAGGATCTGTTCCTCGAGATCGTTAAAGAGAGCGAGCAGCGTCCAGGTCGCCGTGGCGGCCGAGGTGGCAACTAGTTCCTGTCCCCAAGGTTCCCCCTTTTTTTGGTTTTGACTTCGCACACCGGATCCTCTCATCATGCGTCTTAATCCCGATCATTTTTGGACCTACGGCGAGTGGTTGTTTCAGCACAACGCACTTCGCGATGGCGCGATTCTCTCCGTGGTCTTGGCCCTGCTTGGCTTTGTCATTGGGTACATCGTATCGGTGTTCAAGCATGGGCCTTCGGAAGGCTTTCTGAGGGTTTCGCAGATCATCGGCCAGCTGTTCACGGTCGACTTGCCCAAGATGTCCTTTCGACGGATCTATGCGGTGGCCAAGTTGGCCGTTAAGGAATCGATTCGCAAGAAGATTTTGGTTTTGATTGCGATCTTTATCGTCGCGATGATGTTCGCCGGCTGGTACTTGGATCCCGATGCAGACAGCCCCGCTCGTCTGTACATCGTCTTTGTGTTGACGGCAACGAATTACTTGGTCATCCTCTTGGGGTTGTTCATCAGTTGCTTTAGTATCCCGGCCGACATCAAGAATCGCACGATCTACACGATCACCACCAAACCGGTGCGGCCGCTGGAGCTGTTCCTGGGTCGAGTCTTGGGCTTTACCGCGATCGGCACGTTTGTGTTGGCGACCATGGGGCTCTTGAGCTATGTGTTCGTCGTCCGAGGCTTGGACCATGGTCATCAAGCCGCATCGCTTGATCCTACAGGTAGGGCTGGAGAGACGTCCTTTGATAGTCGCCACCGACATACCTTCACGCTGAATTCCGAGGGGCGTGGAACGACCAATGAGGCCAAGGGTCACCGGCATATTGTGACCAAGGTTGGAGATAAGGTGGTCGTAGGTGGGCCGATCGATGATTTGACGGCTCGAATACCGATCTATGCAAAGGGTCTATCGTTCACCGGGCGGGATGGCGAGAAGAACGAGGGCTACAACGTCGGATACATGTCCGAATACCAAAAGTACATCGAAGGCGACTCGCTCTCGCGAGCGGTTTGGCGGTTTGAGGGAGTCGACAACTCCCTGTTCAAGGACGTGATTCTCTACGATTTGACCATCAGTGCGTTTCGGACCTACAAGGGCGACATCGTCACTCCAGTGGGAGGTTTGATCCACTTTCGAAGTCCTGATGGCAGGGTCAAGAGCGAGGATGAGCCCTTCAAGGTCAAGGAGTTTCAGGTCGATAGGCGATCGGTCCGTACCAAGCTCAAGGGCTTTATCGATGACAAGCCAGCGGATTTGGATTTCTTCAAGGACATCGCAGTCGATGGAAGTTTCGAGGTCGTGATCCGCTGCCAAGACCGCGGTCAATACTTGGGGATGGCTGCGGCAGATATTTATTTGCGACCGGCGGACTTGCAGTTCTGGTGGAACTTTGTCAAAGGCTACATCAGCATTTGGTTGCAGATGTTCATCGTGATCTGTTTCGGAGTGATGTTCTCGACTTTCCTCTCTGGACCTGTCGCGGTCATCGCGACCGTCGCAGCCCTGGTTCTAGGATTCTTCGGGTTTTTTGTCGACACCTTGGTCAATACAACGTCCAAGGGTGGTGGCCCGATCGAATCGCTGATTCGATTGCCAACGCAGATGGGCTCGCAGATCGACATGGAGCTCGGGAACGAAACGCTTCAAAAAGCGATTACCTTTGTCGATCGTGGGATTCTCTTGGCCGTATCGCAATTGAAGAATGCGGTCCCGAATTTTTCCCAACTCGATACGGCCAACTTCGTGGCCTATGGATACAATCTCTTCGGCGGGCTTTTGGCTCGCCACTTGACGATCGCATTCGGTTACTTTGTGCTTACGGCTTTGGTTAGTTACTTCTTCCTCAAGACGCGGGAGATGGCGGCGTGAACAATCGTTCTTTGAGTCGAAAGATCATCTACATCCTCGCGATGGTGGCATTGCTCTTCCCCCTGTTTTACCTGGGCAAGCCACCTACGAAGGGTTCTGGAAAAATTGCGGAACTGCGCAGTCGTTACTCGATCGGCCAAGCCGATCTCGGGAAACTCGATCCAGCCAGCGAGAGCATGAAACTTGCCACCTTGGGGATGCGGGGGATCGCAGCGACCGCGCTGTGGATGCAAGCAGACCATTACAAGGAGGAGAAGTACTTTGACCGATTCAGCGCGACACTCAACCAGATCGCTTTGCTGCAACCCCACATGATCAGCGTCTGGCAGCACCAAGCCCACAACTTGAGCTACAACGTATCGCCTGAGTTCGAAGACTATCGCCAGCGCTACGAATGGGTCAAAAAAGGAATCGACTATCTGGTCAAGGGGACCAAGTTCAACGCTCGCAAACCGATTTTGCAATACGACCTGGGTCAGTACCTAGGGGCCAAGATGGGCAAGGCCGACGAGAAGTTGCAGTACCGTGAACTCTTCCGCAACGACGACGAATTCCACAATTACTTCATCGAACAAGGGCTTAACGCCAAATCGGACGATGCCCTGGGGCCGGACCGCAAGCCCGACAACTGGTTGGTCGGCAAGCAATGGTATGAACAAGCCTACCAATTGGTTGCCGCCGGGATGCCCATCAAGAAATCCCCGCACTTGCTCTTCAGCTACGGACCGCTCTGGCAGATGTACCACGGAGAAGCCATCGAAGAAGAAGGCGTGCTCGACGAACGGGCCAAGTTCGTGTGGGAGAGGGCTAGCCGTGATTGGAAGGATTTTGGAAACAGAGAGTTGGCAACCACCGGCTACGTCCCTGTGACGCTTCGAAGCATCGACACTGCGAAAAAGAACGTCGAGGAAGTCCGCGGCAAGTTCTTCGTGAAAACATCCGATGTCGTCGATAAGGTCCGTGCTGCCAAGAAAGAAAAAGCCGCTAGCGCCAATCCACGCAAGGTCGAGGCGTTTGACAAGCCCATGGACCAACGGTCCGCCGAAGAGCGCACCTGGGCCACAGAAATCGCCTTGGCCATCGAACCGACCTACCAAGAACTCGCTAGCGAACTGCCCCGCAAGGACCAGATCGAAGCCCTTGAGTTGGCAAGCCAACTTAGAGCCGCCGAGGAGTACGCGCGTTCGACCAGTTCGTTGCGAGAACAGGTCAACTACACCTACTGGGAAACCAGAGCTTTGGCCGAACAGCAGCAAATGATGGTCGATGCTAGAAGGCTGATCTACGAGGCCAACAAATTGATCGATGTGGCTGACATCAAAGGGGCCGTCGAGAAGTACGAAGAAGGTTTCATTCGCTGGGACAAGGTCTTCCGCTACTATCCAGTGATCATGACCGAAGATGTCGGTGGAGATGTTCTCAAGGCGATCAATCGCTACAAGAAGCTTATCGACGAAGACATCGACGAACGGTTTGTACTCCACGAGTTCATGCAGTTCCGACGTGCTTACGATGCCGATTATCTGGACTTCAACATCGAAAAGACCCTCTCGGATTGGAACGCCGGCGCATTGAAGCTTGGGAGTGCAGAAGACTTCTTCAACACGCCTCTTGCCAAAGCCTACGGGATCAAAAACGACAGTCCCGCAGCATCGCCCGGTGACACTCCTATGCCGGTTGAACCTGCTAAGAACTCTGCAAACGAGCAACCGGTGGCTCCGGGTTCCGCTCGACCACCTACTCTGGAAAATCCCGGTACGTAGTCCTGCCCCTTGTGGGCAGACTGCGGCTTGGAAATGAGCAACTGAGATCGCTATGGGGTTACAAGACCGAGGTTATTACCAGAACGACCAAGACCTCGATATGAGGCCGAGTTGGAATCAACAATCGGCCGTCTCGCAGCTGATCATCCTCAATGTGATCGTCTTTGTCGTGAATCTCTTGTTCGGTAATGTGTCGACGACCAACCAGGGCTCGGTCAACGAAGCACTCGCGCTTAACGCCGATACCCTTTGGAAGCCTTGGACGTGGTACAAAGTGCTCACGTATGCCTTTGCGCATTCCTCGCGGGACATCAGCCACATCTTTTTCAATATGCTCAGCCTGTACTTTATGGGCCGATCCGTGGAGATGAAGTATGGTCGCAAGGAGTTTCTGAAGATTTATCTGTTGGCAGCATTGTTTTGCGGAGTGCTGTCGATGGTTGTACGTAGCTTTGGTGCCGATGGCAGATCCGTCTTAGGTGCATCCGGGGCGGTCCTGTGTATCTCAATGCTCTTTGTGTACAACTTTCCCAACGCCACCGTTTACTTCATCGTTTTCCCGATGCCGGCGTGGGTTCTGGGAGTCATCTTTGTTTTAACGAATTTCTTCAGCAATCCTGGGTCCGGTGTCGCTTACGATGTCCACTTGTTTGGAACCCTCTTTGCGACCATGTACTTTTTTCTGGGTTGGAATTTTTCCAAGCTCCAAGACCCCATGCAGGGCGTCGCATCGATCCAGCGCTGGTGGAAGCGTCGCAAGTTCAAGCTTCACACGCAAGACGATCCGTCGCTCTCCGACGGGGAGTTGGAAGCCAGGGAAGCGGATCGGATTTTGGAAAAGATCCATGCATCGGGCAAGGATTCACTCACTAGCCGAGAAAAGAAGTTCATGGAAAAATACTCCCAAAGCGTCCGAAACAAAAAACGGTTAGGACCCTAACCTCACCGTAGCCGCAACGTAGCCGCACCCGAGCCTGCATTTCATTCTTCGTTGGAGATAACCAGCTTTTATGTCGAGTCCTGACGCTCTTTTTCCCGTGGTCCGCCGAGAGATCGCCGGCCATTCGATCGAGTCGATTGTCAAACAGTACGGTACACCTTGCTATGTCTACGACATGGCCACGATTCGGCAGAAGGTCGTCGACCTCAAGGCTTTCGATGTCATCCGCTACGCACAAAAAGCCTGCTCGAATATCGCGATCCTCGATCGTTTGCGCAGGCTCGGAGTGGTTGTCGATGCCGTCAGTGCCGGGGAGGTCCAGCGGGCCTTGTCGGCAGGGTTCGATCCACACAGCGATCCCCACGGAATCGTCTACACGGCCGATGTGTTTGATCAAGAAGCCCTCGAGATGGTCAAGAAACTCGGCCTTCACGTCAACTGCGGTTCGCCGGATATGATCGATCAACTCGGTCGCATCGTACCCGGTTCGAGCGTCACGCTCAGAATCAACCCCGGGTTTGGACACGGGCACAGCCAAAAGACCAATACCGGAGGACCACAATCCAAGCATGGGATTTGGCATGAAGAGATCACCCAATGCTTGAGGCTGGCCGATATGCACAATGTCGCCATCACCGGTTTGCACATGCACATCGGTTCGGGTACCGACCTAGAGCATTTGTCTCAAGTCTGCGATGCGCTCGAAAAGATCGCCCTGCAAGTCGGTAGGACCCTGACGAGCATCAGTGCCGGTGGAGGCTTGCCTGTCCCGTACCGCCAAGGTCAAAGCTATGTCGATTTGGATCGTTACTACCAGCTTTGGGATCAGACACGAAATCGCTTGGCCACCCAGTTCGGACACCCCATCCGTCTAGAGATCGAGCCAGGCAGGTACCTTGTGGCTGAGAGTGGCTTTTTGATCGCTGAAATCCGGTCCGTTAAGAAGATGGGAGACAATACGTTTTATCTCCTCGATGCCGGGTTCAATGACCTAGCAAGGCCGATTCTCTACGGAGCCTACCACCCAATATCGATCTGCCACCGTGGACACCAACCATCGAGCCAAGAGCTCGTCGAGGTGGTCGTCGGCGGTCCGTTGTGCGAGAGCGGGGATATCTTCACCCAAGAAGAGGGTGGCTTTGTTTCCAAGCGAGCCCTGCCGGTAGCCAAGGTCGGGGATTTACTGGTCCTAGAGGTCGCCGGAGCCTATGGTTTTGTCATGTCCAGCAACTACAACGGTCGATTTCGAACCCCGGAATTGCTCATCGAGGACGGCACGATCCACTGCATCCGCGCCCGGGAAACCTACGACGATCTGATCCGAGGGGAGAAAATTCCTCCCCCGCCAAAGGCTTGACGCTATAGAATACTGCTTGCAAGTGTTGTCTAAGAAATCCGTTTCGATTCCTCAACCCGTCGTTTGACAGGAGTTTAGTATGTATCCAAGGAATTTCCTCGGTTCGCGCAAATTGCTCGCTGGTATCGTTGCCATGGCCCTGATGTCGGCCGGCTTTGCCGAAGAGACCGTCAGCCCGGCTCCTCCAGCCCTGGCCTTCAGCATGAAGAACATCGATGGCCAGTCGGTCGACTTGAGCAAGTACGAAGGCAAGGTGGTTTTGTTTGTCAACGTAGCTAGCAAGTGCGGTTACACCAAGCAGTACACCGGTCTACAACAACTCCACGAGAAGTACTCTTCCAAGGGTCTAGCTGTCGTCGGAGTTCCATGCAATCAGTTCGGTGGCCAAGAACCAGGTAGCAACGAAGAGATCAAGCAGTTCTGCTCGAGCAAGTACAGCGTCACGTTCGACATGCTTGACAAGGTCAACGTCAACGATGACTCCAAGGCCAAGGCTTGTCCTCTGTACGGTTACCTGACAGGCGTGGACACCAAGCCTGCGGCCAAGGGGAACATCAAGTGGAACTTTGAAAAGTTCCTGCTTGATCGTAAAGGCAATGTCATTGGTCGATTCGGTTCGGGTGTTGAACCTACCTCCGCTGAGCTGACCGCTGCGATTGAAAAAGCTCTATCGAACTAACGAGCCAACGAAATCGTTTGCCCAGCTAGATAGCGGGTTAAGCGACAATCAAACTTTCGAAGACCGGGGTGTTGCATAGCATCCCGGTTTTTTTTTACCGCTAATAAACGCTGATGGAACGCTGATGGAACGCTGATGGATCGTGATACAATCACACGACTTTCATTGCTGAACAACTCTTTTCTAAATCGATGTCTTCAAGCTTTCACAGGGCATGATGAATAGTGCACGAACCAAATTCAAGCGGCGACTATTCACGATCCTGACCTTGAGCCTTTCGGTCGTGATCGTCATGTCCAGCATCGGATCGCTCTCCTGGCTAGCAGGTTTGCCTGATTGGGGCAGTCCCAACTACCGAAGTTGGTTGGCTGTTGAGATCGTGCTTGCGAGTCTAGCGATTTCATTGTTTGTGTTTCATCGCCAGCCATCTTTGCACCCATACGAACGATCGTCGCCCCGACGTGATCACCGGTCACCCGAATCGATGGCATCCAGGGAGATTGGATGGTGGAGTTTATGGTGCTTGGCCTGGCTTATGTTCGTGATCCCAACCGCGTTACAAATCGATGGGTTTAAGTATATCGGTGGAGCTCTCGCCGCGTTGGCTCTGTGGTGGCTGATCGATTTGGTCGTATCGGCTTGGATCATCATCGGGGATTGGGGCCGAGCAAGACGCGATCGTGGCCAGGAGCCTCTACTGCATGAAACCTTTGCAGAGAAGCTCGGACGCATCCAACGCTCCCTGCTTTCGGTGCTTGTCTGTCTGCAATGCACCGTCTCGACGATTGCAAGCAACAGTGCACCGGTTTGGCTAAGTTTTTTGTTTGCGACATTGCTGGTCGCGTCGGCCCTGGCCATTCGAACGATGTATCAGCCATTCGACCACCGTTCCCTTTTCGGCCAGAGCTTTCTTGGGTTGTTTCGAGTGATCAACATTTACTGGGCTTGGCATGAATTGCCCAAATGGGTCGGCATTGCAAATCTAGCGGCGCTTCGCGAAGAGCTGCGGATTTACAATTTGCATAGCACCGCAGAGGATATGATTCCGGTGTCCAATCCAGCTGGGCTCAAGAGCTCAGAATCCAAGTGCCCGTTTTCCGATATCTGGAGACATTCCGACGGCAGCTTCAACGACCCTCTATGCCCCACGATGGGAATAGCAAGCCAGGTACCTGTCGGGGCGCTGCCAACCGACTTTACGCTGAGCCATCCCGACGCTCGTTTTGGTCGCAACATGCCTTTCGAGTCGCTCGAACCCGCCCCGAACTCAAACACTCGATTGCTCACCCCCAACCCTAGGGTCATCAGTAGCAAGCTCCTGGCGCGAGATTCGCGGCAGTCCGATGGTACGAAATACGCCACCACGATCAATCTGCTGGCCGCCGCATGGATCCAATTTCAAACCCACGGCTGGTTTAGCCATGGAACACCCAGCCATGAGGATCCCTTCGAGATCGATACCAGTGGCGATTCGCCAGCCGACCGCTGGCCGGAGCCTAAAATGTTCGTGCAACGCACAAGGCGAGATCCGACGAGAATCCCCAACGACCATGAAAAGGCTCCAGAGACCTACGTCAACTCCGAATCCCATTGGTGGGACGCCTCGCAGATCTATGCCTCGCAACCGTGGCGTACCGAACTGCTCAAATCCGGTGCGTGTCCCCATCTGCAAACAGTCCATGTGCAAGATGGAGATGCCCACACCGGTTTTTTCGATAACTGGTGGCTGGGCTTGAGCCTACTGCATGAGCTGTTCGTTAAGGAGCACAATGCGATTTGCGATGCGTTGCGCAAGGAATATCCAACCTGGAGCGACGAGCACGTGTTTCAAAAGGCACGGCTGATCAACGCGGCCCTGATGGCCAAAATCCACACCGTCGAATGGACTCCTGCCATCCTTGCCAATCCGATGTTGGAAGTATCGATGAATGCCAACTGGACTGGATTGTTCACCGATCGGATCATCAGCTCGATTGGAAGACTCGGACTCAACGAAGCTTTTTGGGGCATCCCCGACTCGGGCATCAATCATCACTCGGCTCCTTATGCCTTGACCGAGGAATTCGTCGCCGTGTATCGAATGCACTCTTTGATGCCCGATACGATCACACTCAAAAGCTGGTCTCATCCCGAGAAAGTGCAACGCTGCTCGATGGAGGTTGGCCAAGGTGCCGTGGGTCAGGAGGGATCGCTGTCGCTCTGGGACTCTTTTTCACAAGAGGATGTTCTCTACTCGTTCGGAACGGAATTGCCAGGTGCTCTGACACTCAACAACTACCCAAACTTCCTTCGTCGGTTCCGTAAACCAGTAACGGGCCAGCTGCTGGATCTGGCGACGATCGATATTCTGCGCGATCGCGAACGCCAAATCCCTCGCTACAATCGCTTTCGAACCGAACTTCGAATGAAGCCGATCCGCTCGTTTGATGCGTTCAATTCAAACGACAACCCAGGCCTAGGGAGCCAGTTGCGAGAGGTCTACGGAACCAACCCCGACGGATCCGACAAGGTCGACGATCTGGATCTGCTCGTTGGTACCTTGGCAGAAGCCAAGCCCGAGGGGTTCGGCTTCAGCGATACGACCTTTCGTATATTCATCCTCATGGCCTCGCGTCGGCTTAAAAGCGATCGATTTACCGCCGAAGACTTCACTCCGGACATCTTCACCAACATCGGTTTGGACTGGGTAAACAAAACCAGCATGAAGGATGTCATCCTGAGGCATCATCCGAACTTGGCCGCCGCCATGTACTCAACCCAGAATGCCTTCAAACCCTGGCGTTAAACTGAGCAGACTTTAACGCCTCCGTGCCTAGGACCTCACCGCAACGCATGCAAAATGCAGAAAAACCGCCCCTTTTTTTCGGAAAAATCCGAATAGTCAACCCAGGTGAACTACCGATAAATCCCGTAAATTCGTCGGTCCGCGAATTCGGTTTCTTTTAATAAAGATCACCTCAAGGATGGTGAAACCATGCACGCTCAGCCATGGCAAAAAACGTTTTTTGTGAACATTCGCAAAAAAATAACATTGGCTCTAGTTGCCATTTTCGCCGGGTCGCTGTCCCCCTCGAGCGCTTATGCACAAGGGACAGTTGTATCCAAATTGGCGACGTGGGCCAAAGGGCATGGCAAGCCGCCGGCGACCAATCAGGACCAATCTCTTGAGGAGTTGGCCAAGAATGTCGATTGGCTTGAGCATCACATCCATCAATGGGGCAGCGTATCCTCGAAGGCTCCGGATGTATGGGGTGAAGCCAGATTGACTCAGTATCGACGTGAGGTTGAGGAGATTCTTCAGCCGCTGATCAAGGGGTTCGATCCAAACCGTGTCGCCGGAGCGCAGCAAGTCAACGATTCGGCACTACTGGCCGTGGCTCTATCCATGCAGAGCAATCCTGGAGCTAAAACAGTGGCCGCGCCGGCCATCACCTCCGACAACACCTTGCCCACTCCAACAAATCCTTTCAGCTCGGATACGAAAACCTTCCTCGGAAAAGCGATCGGCCTCGAGCAAACGCAAGAGCTCGATCAGCTCGTGCGCTACATGCAGCATTTAAACCAGCATCGCCGGATCAACGAGGGCGACGACACCTCTGACGCTCCCGGCTACTCGCTCAATCTCGTCAGGGTCCCGGTGTCGCTCCTACCAGGCGCGATCACCAAGCGAGGTTATGGCGCCGAGATCACTTATACCGCCAAACCCTACTTGGGGCCCGACCTACTCCCAATGACCTTTCGGGACATGGTCCTAAACGATCTGACCGATCAACTCTCTGTGCCGCTGGTGAAATTCATCAACAGCGATCCAAACGGAGCTGACAAAATCTGGGAACTTGCGAAACGTTTGGGAGATGAATTCTCGGCGGATGAACTATTCAAACTTCTGGAATCTGGAGAGTTTGACTACGGCAGTTTACCCAACACCGGTATTGCTCGTAAACCAAATAATCAGACTGCTCGCAGCATGATAGGACGCACGTTTTCCTCCGTGTGTTCGATCTCTTTTTCGGGCAATCAGACCCGGCGTGGCCAACAACCTTTCCCTCCGACTCAGATCATCGATGTGTACGGATTGGATGAGATGCTCGAATTGGCCGTTGCCGCCATGAAAGGCCTCCGCGAGGACGTTCCGAACCGACGTGTGGTCCACTTGCCAGACGTCCAAGCGTTCTTACGGGAGGAGCTCATCGCTGCGATCGAACTGGTCTACTCCGAGGGGATGCGAGAATGGTGGGATCGGGAGTCGACAGGTGAAAAGTGCTTGGTCAATCTCATTCGTCTGCGTAGAAACGAAGAGATTGACGTCATCCGAGATCAATTCATCCAGGAGATTTCGGGCCATGGCAAATCAGAAGTGACTCATGCTCTAGCGTGGTGCGTTTACGTTGATTCGATCCTGTTGAACGAACGGCTCAACGACGATATCCGCGAAACGACAGGTACGCGTCCATCGAATTTTTCGCTGGCTTGCTGGTTGCCGTTCTTCGGCCCGGATCCGAGCCCCGAGGCTCGTGATATCTTTACTAAGTACGTGCAGTTGCGATGGCCGATCCGGGTCTTTGCGCTCGACCCCCAAGTCGACCAGCAGAGCATCGCAGATGCCTCGTCGATCATTCGGCAGATGCAACTCGCAGCGGTGCTCGGTTTTTCCAGCGGCACCATGGGGTTATCGACTGCCATGGAAACCATCCGTAAACTGCAAAGAGATCGTGCCACGATCGATCTAAACCGGACCGCCGTGGCCTTTGGCCAAGGTGACGACACGTTCGGATGGCGTTTCCAACCTAGGTTTCAAACCCCGCCGGTCGAAGGCAATGCGAAAGTGTTCTTCCGCGATTTGATCGTCGGTGGCCCGACCGATCGCCAGCTTGAGCGAAACTCCGAAATCGAACCGGGTGTTCGCGAATGCACTGCAATCATCCTCATGCCCTCCTTTGTCCCCTTCGTGACCTTCGAAACCCACGGGAACTGGTTCAAACTTGCCAATCCCGGCCATACCGGCACAACCACTCAGGGAGAAGTTCACTTGAGCCGCGCGATCAAGCAGATGCAGGACCGGGCGGAAATGTGTATCCGATGCTCTCATCTATACCGAGACGGCGAAGTCGACCGCGTCTTGGCGAGAGTTCGCCAACTCGAAAAGCGTCTGCCGCTTCAAACCATTTCATGCCAAGTCCCTATCGAAAACACGCACGGTGGTTTCGAACTTTTTTGCAACGGCACCCGACAACTCGCTCCGGAAGTCACCGGTTGGTACGGCTCTCCGGGCTACGACCCCGCCACCGGGGCAGAATTTTTTGTCACCGGGGATAACTTTAGCATCAAACAATCGCATGTGATCGCCGGCAACACAACGATCGAAAAGACGACACTGATCTCCCGTCAAATTCTACAAGTTCAACTGCCAAAGGGTTTACCGGTCATGACCGATACCCGACTCCTCGAGCATAGCAACGACAGGATCGAAAACGATCAGCAGTACCGGGGCTACGTCGACCTACAAGTCGCTACGCCCTACGGCGTCAGCGCGCACATGCTGATCCCTGTCGTTAGGAAACCAGCACCGCCACCGGTCCCAGATTGTCCACCCACGGAACTGACAATCCAAGAATATCCGATGGTTTTGACCCTGCTTCGCAACAAAGCCGACTTCAAAGATTTTGTCTACGAGAGTTCTTTGCTGCCGCCGATCGTCACGCCAAAGAACACCACACTCGGGGCTGAAACCAGCAAGATTCGCCTCTACTTGACCCATGCCTCTGCGCGATTAACGCCGGTCGAGTTCGAAAAAATAGTCAGAACCAGGGACCAGAATGGATTGCAAGTCCCTGCTCCCGAATTCATTAAATCGTTGGGAGCCAAAGGCCAATTGGCGGACTCGCTCAAAGAGTACATTAACTTCCTGGATCTCCATGACCAGATTCCAGCCAAAGGAACTCAACTAGAATTCACAGCGGAGTACTCGATCGAGTACGAAAAGACCGAAATCCCTGTCGAAGGATCGTTTCCGTTTATCGTAGAAGTCGCTCCTATCCCAGCCCCATCCAAATAGTTTGGTCCTTCAGGTATTTTAGTGGGTCGAAGCTCGGCTTTCTCGTACTCAGCGTCGCGGTACTCGTACTCGTACTCGTACTCGAAAACGCCTGGCTCGATTCAAGTCGATCACCTTTTCAGGGAG
>Ga0136644_10002275_pt1 | contig 14730 bp, 14 predicted proteins | sample C_130820_EF_Meta_FD_94780 | JGI IMG/M metagenome (GOLD analysis project Ga0136644, IMG submission 94780) | Freshwater microbial communities from Lake Croche, Canada to study carbon cycling - C_130820_EF_MetaG (v2) (version 2) | ecosystem: Environmental > Aquatic > Freshwater > Lake | place... | reverse complement strand
TATTTATTGTTTGTTCTAAAATACCAACACTATTTCTGATGTCATCATGAACAACTATACTCTTTTCAATATTTTCAATATTTACTCTTTTCCAAACACATACAAAGTCATTCCAAATATCGTTTTTTGGCATTACAATAAACGTTTCTACAACTTTTACAGGATAAATAGTTTCATTCGATATTTGTTTACCAGACCAAAATGCTAATGCTTGACCTGCATCAGGGTAAAAACGCCAATTATCTCCAGGACACATATGATATGGACCTGATGCAGGAGCATTCATATAAATATAACCAGATGGTTTTACAATTCTAGTCATCTCTTTAAATGTCAACCAAAAACAAGGATCGTGTTCAAAACATGACGTAGAGACAACTAAATCAACAGATCCATCTTCAAATGGTAATTTTTCACCTGGTGCTATAACTATATCAACTGATGGGTGTGATTCCATGTCAATACATATATACTTCATATCTTTTGTTTCAAAATAGTCACGTAAAGAACCATTTACATTTAGCCCACCTATGTCTACTACTAAACCATTTTGAATTCCGTATATTTCTGAAAATGCGCGTCCACTTATTGATGCTGTATCATGCATATATTATAGCAAGTATATTTTTTATAATATTAATAAACGCATAATTATTAAAGTAAGGCATTTTTAATGATAAAAGGTGTAAAGGGTTTCATTACAAGAGTTTTTTATTCATGTAAAACATATTCGGCCATTTCAACATCATATGTTCCAAATGTTTCAGCATTTTTAGCATCATCTTCTGGTGCTTCTACTTTGTTATACATTTCTTCCAACATATGATCTATCCAATATGCTATCGCAAATAAATTACCCATATGTAAAAATACTTTGGGTTTGTTGTAATCTTGAAAAATTGGTTCTTCTATTTTACCTTTTTCAAGATCAACCATAATTTCAATATCAATCATGATTTCGGGGTTTGATTTGTTGTTTGACATCTTTGCTTTGTTAAGTTGTTTTGTTAAGTTGCTTTATTTGAGTAATTTTAAGTACTTTAAAAAAAAGTATTTCAATTTTTTTGTTTTTGTTGTAAAAAATCACAACACTAATAATTTTTTTATTCATAGTGCGTACATAAACTGGAAGTTTTTATCATGGATTGTCGATCATAATGAATAAAAAATTGATTTACTTTTTCACATTTTAAGGAAATAAAATAAAGCACAAATGACAGAACCACATATGACAGAACCACATATGACAGAACCACATATGACAGAACCACATATGACAGAACCACATATGACAGAACCACATATGACAGAACCACATATGACAAAACCACATATGACAGATCATATTCATTTTTATGAAACTGGTAACACACTTTCAACTATTGAAGACTTACAATATACACAGCAAACACCACATTCTCTCCTTGTTAATTTAATAGAACTTCAAAAAAAGAAAGAAGACAGTCTTGATATATGGAAAAACAGTCCATACAAAGACTTTGTCAAACTACAATCAAATAATGCTGGTAATGTTGGTGAAAGTTTTATTCATTTTATTTGTACCCAAATAGGATTACCTGCGTACATTGATGGCACAAAAACAAAAAAAATTGGAGGAGGTGTTGGAGATGGCACTATTAAAGATAAAAGTGTAGAAATTAAAACAGCACATCAAGGCTCAACATATTATAGTTTTCAACATGAACTAGGAGAAATGCCATGGAATGCTGAATATATGATATTTATTGATATATCTCCTACTTGTTTGTATTTGACTATATTCAAAAACTTCTCTGAAAATTTTTACAAAAGTGGAGAAAAATGTAAACCATACTTTCCCAAAAAAAGCGTTACATGGAGAAAAGGTAAAGGAGCATTCAAATTAGATACAACTGTAAGTATCAACGAACTAAATATTGAAAAAGGATACACTTTCAAAATTACCGAAAATACATCATTTGATAAAATGAAAGACTTTATTGATTCACTAATCAAATAAACTGTATATTTGAGAACTTCGTAGGTTATATGCTGAATTTGTTGAGAGAAATGCTATTTCATTCCATTTTATTTTTAACATTTTATCTTTCATTTCTTCTTTGTGTAAGTTAAATAGAATTCCATATCCTTTTTTTCCTGGTAAGTCTTCAAAATTTTCATAACACTTCATATTTTCTTTTCCAAAACATGTTGATGGTATATAAATATCACATTTTCCTATCATATTTTTATTTCTTGTTGATGCTACTGTACCACCGTTTGACATAGAATAAATTTTCATATTTTCATTTATATAGTCTTTTATACCATAAATATCATTTTTATGATTTTTAGACCATATTTGAAATATTGTATTTATTTTTATTTCCTTTTTATCTGGACCATAAAATTTTGATTCTATTTTTTTTGAATAAATCAAATTAAATCCTTTTACCCTTTTTCTTGGAACACCTTTTCCATCACTTTCAAATAGTTGAGGCAATATAAAACATACATATTCTGCAAACTTATAAGAATGATTTATAAATTTTAATGCTTGATGTCCTCTTAATCCAAAAGGAGGATTCCCAAAAACGACATATCTTTCTTCTATATCCGGCTTCCACTCTAAATAATCCTGCATTATTATGCCTGCTTCTTTTGGATCTATATCCATCGCAATTGTTTTCTCTAAAGGCAATACTTTTAAAAAACTGCCATCTCCTGCAGATGGTTCTATATACTTGAAATCTACTTCACTTTCATCATATTTTTTTATTTCTTTGCAAAATAATTCAAAACAGTATTTTGCTGTTTCTACTGGCGTATAAAATTGATCTTTTTGCTTCGAAGAATATTTTGTATAATCTATTTTTATGTTAGCCAATTTTAATAAATCAAATTCATAACTGTTTGGTATTTCTTTTAAATCCATCCATCTTGTTAATGTTCCTGGTGCTATATTTAATGTTTGTGAGAGACTTTTAATGCTATTATCTTTTAGTAGTTCGTTTAATACTTCCAATAAATTTATGTTATTTGAAAACAAAGACATTTTTTGTTTTATACTTTGTAAACATTTTTACAAATTATTTCTATATCAATTTTTTTATATCTATTTTGTTAAAAAATTGATTTTAAATCTTCCATCGTGTAAAACTTCTATACACACTTTATTTCTCTAAATTTTAAAATGATGTTAATGAAACTAGATGATCTTGTTGAAGGAACTATTTTGAAACGTCCTTCTAGTTTGATTAAATCTCCTTATGTTGCTGATATTTCTTTACAACAAGAAAGTCTACCTATATTAGGTCATTGTCCTTCTCTCGGTTGTTGTGGATTAGCAGAAAAAGATTCTATTGTTTTAATGGGTCCTTCTTTATCCAAAACCAAATCTAAATCTAAAGATGAAAGCAAATTAAAATGTTCCCATGTTGTTTATCTTTCTTTATACAAAGAGAGAAATCAAACACAAGTTATCGGCATTCATCCCAAATTAGCAGAAAAATTAGTACATTCTGCTCTTATTAACAACTGCTTCGCTATTTTGAATAATATTCAATCATTAAAAGCAGAAACAAAAATGTTTATACAAGACAAAGTTGACTCGCGTTTTGATTTTACTGGAATTGATCGTGATGGAATTCCTTTTATTCTTGAAGTGAAAAATGTTCCTTTAGCAGATTATGAAGATATTACATCTAAAGAACGCAAAAACAAAAATTATGATTCTAGAGAAATAAACTCTAAAATTGCTTGTTTTCCTGATGGATATAGGAAAAAAAAAGAAGATCCTGTAAGTCCACGTGCTCTTAAGCATATTAAAGAATTGACTTATATAGTTTCACAACAACCCAAAACACGTTGTTTGATGGTGTATGTTATTCAAAGAACCGATATATCTTCTTTTCAACCTTCTTTATTAGACACACATTATAGAGAAGCATTCATAGAAGCATTCCAAGCAGGAGTAGAAATTATACCTTTTGTTGTTTCATGGAATAGTTCTGGAGAAGCCTATTTTGTGAGAGACGACTTGCATATTAACATTTAGTTATTGTGTTTTACTTATTGTGTTTTACTTATTGTGTAAAAAGAGGAAGAAAATTTTTCAGAATTACAAAAGTGTTTTAGATATTTCCAGAATTATATTTTTTGTAAAGAGAGAATATACATTCCAATAAAATAATATTTTTTATGAAGTAGTATTTCTCACATTTTCATCATCATCTCTCGGTTATTTTAGAATATAATCTCCAAAACTAAAAATACTTGGGTTTAACGATAATCCAGCCCAACATATTTTATTCGGGTTGTTTTCCAATAAATGAATTGCATTTGGATTTGATGATAATTTAGACCAATATACTTTATCTAAGTTGTTTTCCAATAAATGAATTGCATTTGGATTATTTGACAAGCAATATTATTTCATATGGGTTGTTTTCCAATAAATGAATTGCATTTGGATTTTCCGACAAACAAGGCCAAATTAAATTATCCAATTAAATCCAATCTAATAAATTAGTTTCCATGTTTAACTTTTGGAAAACAAGAAAAATATATTCATTTTATTTTTCAAAAAAATATTTCAATTTTTTTATATAATTTTTGTAAGTTATAATATATATAATCCTGAAATTCAAGATTAAATATACATTTGAAGAGAGAAAAGCGGTGTCTACTAGGGTTCTTAATAAGTACTATGATCTTGTTCCTATTATATGCGAAAAATCGGAAAAAAGTAATATTGAAGATCTGGATAAGCAAAAATATTTAGTGCCTGCTGATTTGACAGTAGGTCAGTTTATTTTTGTAATTCGTAAAAGACTTAAATTACCACCTGAAAAAGCCATTTTTTTATTTGTTAATGGAATTATTCCTCCTTCTACCGAGTTAATTATAAACATTTACAATTTTCATAAAAATGAAGATGGATTTTTATATATTTCCTATTCAGGAGAAAATGTATTTGGATTCGGTTTTTTGTAGATGTATTTTCTTGTTTATGTCAAATAAGTAGCACTAAATTCTTCTGGTGTCATTATTGGTATTCCATGTGTTTTTGCATATTTTGTTTTGTTTGACTCATCTTCGTGTGACTTAACAATCAAAACAAAAGTATTTTTTCCTATGTTGTCATCTAATATACCTCCCACTTTTTTCAACTCTTCAATAATCTTTTTGTCTCTCACCTTTGACATTATAATATGTTTATTATAGAGAACATGAGAACTATCAATTTCGTCTTGTGGCTGCAAAATGAAAGAAAATGTAGTTTGACTGTGTAACTTATTTTCTAGTTTTGTTTCTTTTAAAAATTCCATAAAATTGTGTATATTTTCCACAAAAGATTTGGCATTTTCTCTACCTATGCCATTTATTTTCATTAACATTTCTATTTTTTCTTGACTACTTTCCTTGGACTCCAATATATTTGGATAAGTTTCTAAAATTGGTTTCAACTTTTTCTCTCCAAGACCTCTTCCAAATAAATTTGAGGCAACCATTATATCTAATAATGATGCTTTTATTATTTGACTTTGTATTCCATCATAGATTTTATCTACCATCTTTTTTTGAAACCCCTCCACTTTTTCAAAATCTGTTTTTTTCATTTTTAGAATTTTTGCTACTGAATCAAACCCTGCATCCATTATGCGTTTCACGTTTCCTAATGATAAACTATCTACTTCTATTCCTTTAAAGAAATCTGTTATATTTTTTTGAATAACTGTTTGATCTTCTTTCACATTTTCCAATACAACATCTACATGAGTATCATTCCAAACATATGGCATATCTGGCATTTTGGCTTTTTCTGCAGGAGTTATAACAGAAATAATATGAGGAATTACATCACCACTACGGGTCAACTGAATAAGAGCACCTATACCAATTTTATTTGTTTCTATGAAATTTCCATTAAATCCGGTTGCATATTCAATTGTTACTCCTCCTATTTTTATGGGTTCAATACGCACACGAGGTTTTAAATATCCACTTTTACTTGGAGTCCAAATTACATCAACAACTTTGGCTTCTGCAATTTGGTCTGATATTACCATTTTGAAAGCAAAAGCATGATCTGGGTTGCCTTCTTTTCTCTCGTACACATCATCATCACTAACTATAATACCATCTATTTCATAACTATAATTATTTCTCCAATTTAATAAAATCGCAGATAATAACTCATTTGTTAATTTTGGTTCTATAATATACTTTACAACTTCAAAACCTAGATTTTCTAATAAAAGTAATTGGGTGCTTGGTTTCATAGGTGGAGAGATAATTTCATATGCTACAAAATGTAAGTCTTTTGCTTTTATATCTATATTTTTGGAGTTAATAATACCACTCACCAAGTTACGAGGATTTGCAAAAGTATCTTTGTATTTTTCTTCAAATACTTTTTTAGGTAATATAAATTCTCCGCGAATTACCATTTTTCCAACTTTATTTGTTTGCGTAGCTGTGAGTGTAGGTAAGTTTAATGCAGGCAGTAAATGTGTAATGTCTTGTCCTACTTTACCATCACCACGAGTATATAACTTTGGTGAAGAACCTTCTAGAGAATACATACCACTAACACCATCTAACTTGCATGAAATTACATAAGGTCCTTTATATTTTTGGCTCCATATTTGTAAAGCATTTGTATCAGGTTTGATTTTATCCATAGAGGGCATTTGATAAGGCAATATAACTTTATCCTTTTTATTTGTGCTGGTTATAGGAGCTCCTACTTGTTTTAAAACAATATTTTTTGGATATTTATTTTCGACATATGTTCTCAATATATCATATTCATTATCTGTCATAAGGGTTTGTTTAGTATTGTAGTAAATATTATTTGCAGCTTGTATCATAGACTCCAAATCTTTTTCATTCAACTTTTCAAGGAGAGAAATTCCTTGATTTTTAAATAGTTCTATATTTTGCATGGTTTCAAAACAAGTTACTGATACTGGTTGTATCTCACTTGTCTTTAAATCTTTCGTTTCAATTTTAATATTTTTTTTCACTTTTTTCACTTTTTCAAAAAGTGGAGCAGAAGCCGCCTCGATTGATGGTGGTGGTGGCGGTGACGGTGATGGTGGCGGTGGCGGTGGCGGTGGCGATAGCGCTTTCCTACTTTCAAGGGAGTGAGGAGCATTTGGGGGAGACACCTTTCGCATTTTTTTTGTATAAGGTTTGCGAGATTTTTTTTCTTTGTTAGGAGAACGCTTTTTGCGTGTTTTTTTTTCTTTCTTTGGAGGAGTTATTATTTTTTCAGTAAAATCTGTATTTGAGGGTTGCGGTTGCGGTGACACACCCTGCAGGGAAGGAGGTGGTGTAGTAGGTAGCAAAGAAGAAACTTTTTCTACTTTTTTCAAGGTTTTTTTTGTATAAGGTTTGCGAGGTTTTTTTTCAGTAAAAGTTGCTGGTAAACTTGTGAGAGAAATTAGCGAAGGCACCCCCTGCAAAGAACGCTTTTTGCGTGTTTTTTTTTCTGCTTTAGCTTTTGGAGGGGTTACCACTTTTTCCGTAATTTCCCTTGAGGGTGGAAGCAGCGAAGCATCAGGGAAAACTAGCGAAGGCACCCCCATCACAATATATCTTCCATCTATACGCATATTTGGAGGTTGATACTGCAAATGTAAAAAATCAAAAATATCTTTCTCTGTTTTAAAGTCATGAACTACCTTTTCTTCTTTTTCTTTTTTCGGTTTTTTTGTATATAATCCATATTCATTTAGAGAATAACCTTCACTCAAAGCAACTGAACGCATCGCTGTATTAAATGACTTACTTCCTGTAAAATATAGCACAGCAAAAGGATATTCTTCTGGTGTACTATAGAGAAAATCTACTCTTCTTGGAGTAGATGAATCATTCAAATTTGTTATAACAAGACACTTTGATTTGCCACGAGACAATATTTCTTTTATTATATTTTCTCTCTTCAACTCATCTATAAAAGCAGAGAAAACAGAAGGATTTGGAGAAGTAATAATCACATCAATATCTCCAGAAGTAGCAGCACCACGACGATAACTTCCTACTATTTCATATTTGGATCCAGGTACAAACACTTTTTCAAATGCTTTTTTAAAAACTATATTATATTCATCTATTTCGTCTCTCGGAATACGTTTCAAAATATCTTCATAATATTTTAAACCTACTTTTTGTATGTCATTTAATACACTATCTTGATTTTCTCTCAATTGTTGTATACTTATTATATTTTTTTCTACCAACTCCTTGGCTTTCTTTGGACCAACACCATAAATATCTGTAAATAATATTATAGGATTGTTTTTCTCTCTTTCAAATAAACGTAAAGTCCCTGTATTTATGTATTCATTTAGTTTTTCTATTATGGTTGGACCTATATTGGGTTTTCCTTTCAGGTCATTTACTGAATGTATATCTTCATTTATATTCATTATTGTTTCTTGTGCTTTTGTATAAGCACGACTACGCATAACTTCACCTTTTTTCATCATTAACGTGGATAATCTCTCTAGAACATCTATAAATATTTCATTCAATCTTTGTTTTGTGCTTACTTCACTCATAATATATATTTACATATAATAATTATTTTGCATTTTTGAATGTTTGAATGTTTGATGCTATAAAATAATATAAATATAATTTATTTTTATTATTTATGTGTTCTTTGTTAGTCAAACTATTCCAGTTTGTATTTTTAATGTCAAAAAAATATAATATTGATGAGTCCCATGGAGTATTACATAGTATGAATATATTAAATTACGCTAACACTATTTATGAATATGAAAAAATCAATTATCCTTGTTTGGAAAAACAAGAAAAAATAATTTATATTTCAGCTCTTCTTCATGACATCTGTGACTCTAAATATGTAAATGAAAACGAAGGAATAAAACAAATTAATGAATTTTTAGAGAATCAAATATCAAATGATGAAATACATATAATTCAAAATATTATCTCTACAATTTCTTATTCAAAAGTGAAAAAATATGGATTTCCTTATTTGGGAGATTATCAAATTGCATATCATATTGTAAGAGAAGCAGATCTGTTGACTGCTTATGATTTTGAGAGATCTATGATATACAACTTACATAATCAAAATAATGACAAAAATTTTGTAAATGCTTTTTGTAATGCCAAAAGTTTATTTGAAAACCGTGTATTTAAACATGAAGAAGATGGACTTTTTATTACAAGTTGGAGTAAAAAAAATCATTTAGAATTACAACATCAAGCATATTTAAATATACAACGATGGGAGAAACTGATTAAAAATCCCATATTTTTATAAATTATTTGCTTTTTTGGTTTTTAGTTTTTTATCAAATTCAGAGAGAAATTTTTAACTATATTTTTGTTATATATTATTTATACTTGTATTATTTAGGATAAATTATCCAGAATATATATAAAATGGTGCGTCACACTAGAAAAATGAAGCATAGTCGTTCTCATTCAGCAAAATCTTTATCATCCGAAGGTATTCCAGGTAGATGTTGTGATGCTACTATGCATGGGTTAAACAACTGGTACAAGGAAATGTTCGAACATTTAGGCTGGATGATATTAGCAAAAGATCGCAATATGACCGATAAAATTCAAACTTATGTCAACTCTTTACATCGTCTTGTGAGTGCTTTGGAACAAAAAGTAGCTAAAGTTCATGATGTCGACCACAAAGAAGACTTGCTTATTATGTGGAAAAATACCAAAATTCTTCTAGCACATGCACAAAAAGATTTTGGTGTTATGTAAACTGCATGAAAATAAATTCTTTGCTACTATAATATTTATTATTTTGTTTGTTAATAATATGAAGTCGTTTATTTTTTGCGTCATATTATTTTTCATTTTATTTGGTATTATAGTCACGCCTTTTATGAATAAAAAGGTGATTGAGGGACATGGAGGAGGTGGTGGTGGAAGAGGTGGTGGTGGTGGTGGTGGTGGTGGTGGAAGAGGAGGTGGTGGTGGAAGAGGAGGTGGTTTTGGAAGAGGAGGAGGACATGGTCACGGTGGTTTTGGTAGAGGTTATTTGGGTCTTGGTAGAGGTTATGGCAGAGGTTATGCACGTGGATACGGATATGGAAAAGGAACATTCTTTGGATCTAGTCCAGATTATGTATATGGCGGGTGGGGATATCCTTGGTATTATCCATATTATGACTATTATTATTTAGACCCCTACGAATTACTATAAAATAACTTACATAATTCAATAGTTTTTGAAAGTTTTATTTTTATACGATCTATATTTTCTTGTTTTAACAGATTTTTTCAGAATTTTCTTTGCAAAATTATATATTTTCTCTCTATCTTTGTAAATAATAATAGAATTTTGTTTGAAATATTTACGAAACTGATGTCGCATTTTTAAAAAATCATCTACACAAACCCATTTAATTTCTGCTTTTTCAAATATTTTTGTTTTTTTTATAACATTTGGATCTAAATTTTTCTGTAAAAAACGCTGATTGTTGTTGTAATAAAACGGAAGTTTTTCATCATATTCTATGGGTAGTAAAAACATTTTATATCTTTCATCAAATATGAAATCATATGTACCTTTTTTCATCATAGATTTTAACTCCTCTTTTGATCCTAAAAATCCGGTTAGTTCTTCGCTTCCTTCTCTCAAAGCTGTTTCTTCATAAGTTTCTCCTTCATCTGTACCACCGCCGAAATCGCAATAACCAGGAGCATTTACTTCATATTTATTTTCTTTTCCTAATAAGAAATATAATTTGTTATTATGTATTGAAATCGGTAATAATCCAGCACCCATATAATATAGTTCTTTAATTTTTTTTATTTTTTCATTTTATTTTCATTTTAGACACTTGAAGATTTATACATGTGAAGATTTGTTTTAGCACTCCGGACGCAATCAGCATTAAAAAATAGTTTAGGTTCTATTTATGTTTCTTTTGGAGAGAGAAACATCTTGGTTATCTACTTTTTTATTGTCATATATAATTTCTATTTTATATTACAACATATTTTTTTGGACCACTTTTTTCCATTTTTCTCTGTGCTCCTACAAAGAAAATATAAGCTATTCCCGTTCCAATCAAAGAACCCACTAAAACTTGGAGTATAGTATGGTTTTTATATAATACGCGTTGAAATAATGTTATTAATCCTATCAAAAGAAACAACAAAAGGGTCCAACTCCATTTAAAGTCTCTAAATTTATTTGTTAAAACCAAATAAGTAAAAGTTATTGAATAAAATACTGTTTGTGCATGTCCTGAAGGCATCCCATAAACATCATATCCATATCGTTTACCATTTGTTGGTATTATATTAGGAACGTGAATATCTTCTCTAGGTCTTGGTTGTTTAATTAGTTTTTTCAAAACAAGGTTTAGAAGCACATTTATAAAGAAACCAAAGCTATAGTAAATCAAAAAATTTCTTTTATGACGAAGAACATAGAGAGAAAAAAAGAACAAAATAAGAGGTCCATACAACCCAGTATAAGTCATTATGTTTTTACCTAATTTGTTTATATGCAAAAAATCAACGATCATAATATATAACTATTTTTTAATATTGATAAAGGTTCTCTGAAAGTAGTGTTAGACTCCAATCAGCACCATGTAAATTCAAATTATTTCCCTTATCATCCAATAATCTTATACGCATTCTAGAAATATTGACAGGTCCAAAATAAGTGCGTTTATTATCTTGCAGAGAACCTGAAAACTCTACATATACATCACCTGTAGTCATTCCTCCTTTCACAGGAATAATAGCAAATGTATCTGATGTTGTGGGAGAAGTCAATTTAAAACTCGCTGATTTATCATTATTTTTCATGATTTCATTTATACTATATATTTGTGATTGCGTCAAAATACGAGGAGCACTTGGTATGACTGTTGCAATCGAGTTGTAACTTCCATTAAATTTATCCATTAATAATACTCCAGCATCTGCATCATTTGCGAGTGTTAAACTGTTTAGTCTTAAATTGGTTCCTTGTGGATTTGCTGGTGTACATACATATGGCAAACTGGGACTATAATAGTTTGGTAATTTCAAAGTACTTGAATATTCTGTGATTCCAATTAATCCACTATTAATATGATTTTGATTATAGTCATCAATCACCAGTATTAAATATCTAGGTCCAAAGAGTTGGGCGACGGCAATAGCAATATTTCCAGATGATGATACTAGTAGAGAAGGAACGCGAAATCCCATAATCCATCCCAAAGTTTGATTGACTGCTAGTGTAGGATTGCAAGAAGAGGCACATAACAAGGTTGCTGTTGGATCAAAAAAAGTAATTAATGTTGTATTTGTTATGGTATAAGTGTGTTCTGCTATTGTTACAGAACCGCCATATAAGTTCAAAGTTATTAATCCATTTGCTGAGTTATAAGATGCAGGAACTACAGGGAATGTTAAACCAGTTGCTAAAATGGAAGTATTTAAAGCACTAATAAATGTTGTGCTTGTGTAGTTACCTGGAGGTATCAAAATATTTAATGTTTCTTGAGTATTTCCAGATGAGTCAATAAAGCTGATCCAAAAACAATTGTATCCAACATCAATAGCATACCATGTATAAGGAATTTGAAAAGAATATAAAGAGAGAGATAAAACGTTTAACAAAGGTTCGGACAAGTCTAGAGTATAATCTGTAGAACTTTCATTTGGTGCTGTTGATTGTCTGTATTGGCTGTCTAAATTAACAATTCGTGTAATTGTGTTTTTCAAATTAGGATTGAGAGAGTCTTGGGCTACAGGCACATTATATGTATTGTTAACACCTAACTGCTGGCGATTCATAGGTACTTGAGGTGTGTCAAAAATATCAATTTTTTGTTTGCGATCTGTAATTTTATTTTGTTGAATAGGGTCATCATATTGAGGTAAGGCTTCATTTTCCCACCAATTTCTAGATTGTTTTTCTGCTGGAATATACTCAGCAAGGTCTGATGAATTTTCCAAATCATTTGAATATTGAAGTAAATTGCTTTGAATGTTTTTGAAAAAAGTTGCCATAGTAGGATTATTATCGTTTATAAACTTATTGATATATGAATTTGTTGTATTCATAATGTTTTCAGAAGTAGGTTCATCAATACTTAAAATGGTTAATAATTCGGATAATGTATAATTGTCAATATTTGTATCTATAGTTAATGACATAGTTATAATAAATTGATAAGATATTTTTATATTGTGTTTTGATCCACTTTATGTACTTTTAGAAAAAATGGAGCAAAAGCCGTATTTTTTAGGGTAGATGCTGTAATATAGATCAGGGAGTTTACAAGTTATGAGCGGGGCTAGGGGAGCTACATCGAAGCAAGAAACTTGTAGAAAACTTGTGTAAAAATTTGTAAACAATAGAGAAAACAAGCAGAAAAAAATATTTGGTTTGGGGGCGGGGGCTTCGCCCCGCCTGCGCGGACCGGAGGTCCGCTTTGTGCCCCCGAAGGAGGCACCCACCCCGAAGGGGTCCAAAAAGGGGCACCTACATTTATTCTGCTTGTTTTGCTTGTTTTGCTTCTTTTGCTTCTTTTGCTTCTTTTGCTTCTTTTGCTTCTTTTGCTTCTTTTGCTTGTTTTGCTTCTTTTGCTTGTTTTGCTTCTTTTGCTTGTTTCACAAATTACGTGCTTTTGACTAATCCTGTCAGGTCAGATGTTTGCACCCGAAGGACCCGAAAAACAACTTTCTGTTTCCACACCTATGCACCTATACATTATTAAAAACAAAGTCTTGATTTCACTATATAAATTCATGTCTTTACACAAAGGATGATTCAATAACTTTTCTGGAATTAATGTTATTCCCCTTCCTCTTTTCATATGAGTTTTTTCCTTGAATAAAATTGTATCAAATATTTCTAATAATCTTGGATTATATTTCTCTATAGTTGTACGATCAACTCTATAATTTCCTTTATAAACATAACGATTATAATTTATACAATCATATACTTTATAATAACGTGCTGTTTCATATGAATTTAATATGTATCCTATCCCTAGTATTTGATTTGTTGAGTTATTCATTTCAACTATAAAAATTGGATGTTTATTTAGAACTTTTGAGGAAATCGGACAAGGACATCCATATAAACAAACTATTTGATTCTTTTCTCTATATAAACAATTACTTAACCATGTTTCATTATTATATCTTGATGTTCCTATCATTTTTTATTTCAAAATTAAATATTTGTTTAAGATTGTTTCAATTTTTATTTATCTTATATTTAATATATGGAAAAAAACACTATTGTTGGCGACACGTATAATGAAAATCAATTTTACATAAATGAAGAAGATGGGATTGAGTATGAAACAGAACCCGACCATGGAATAGATCTTGATACTGAACCCGAAAGTGATTATGAACCTGAAGTTGAGCCTGAAGCTGAACCTGAAGTTGAACCAGAAGTTGAACCAGAAGTTGAACTAGAAGTTGAACCAGAAGTTGAACCAGAAGTTGAACCTGAAGTTGAACCTGAACCTGAAGTTGAAGTTGAACCTGAAGCTGAGCCTGAAGTTGAACCTGAAGTTGAACCAGAAGTTGAACCAGAAGTTGAACCTGAAGTTGAACCTGAACCTGAAGTTGAACCTGAACCTGAAGTTGAAGTTGAACCTGAAGCTGAGCCTGAAGTTGAACCTGAAGTTGAACCTGAAGTTGAACCTGAACCTGAAGCTGAAGTTGAAGCTGAACCTGAAGTTGAACCTGAAGCTGAGCCTGAAGCTG
>Ga0136644_10002269_pt1 | contig 14751 bp, 15 predicted proteins | sample C_130820_EF_Meta_FD_94780 | JGI IMG/M metagenome (GOLD analysis project Ga0136644, IMG submission 94780) | Freshwater microbial communities from Lake Croche, Canada to study carbon cycling - C_130820_EF_MetaG (v2) (version 2) | ecosystem: Environmental > Aquatic > Freshwater > Lake | place... | reverse complement strand
TTACGTTCATTTCTCGCATGTTCTTTTGCATTCGCATTTCTTTTCTTTTGCTTTTCTTCTTCAGGTAACGCATCAAAAGCAGCAGCGTCTTCTTCAATCATAATATCACCCCAGAGTCCAAAATTTCTTTCCATCTCATATACATATTTATATAAAGGATGTATGGTACATTCTTCTCCACTACAAACTCTATAATCATCACAATGCGAGCAGTTACGGGACATCCTATTAATGTGTTAAAAAATATTTTGATAAGATTAATGAATCTCGATATTTACTTTAAATCAATGCGTAGATTATTACCTTGTCCATATCCCCATCTTAAATGAGAATTAAATATAAAGTCATCATCGCATTCAACTATGAACCATAAATCTTTTCTAGATTTATCTATGGTAACTTTATTTATTTTGTTTACAGTTAATTTTGGATACCATTTTGCTTCAAATTTATCTGATAAATTCCCATGAATTGTTAACCAGTAATCTTTTTTAATTAAAACACCAGATACAATTGGAAGAACTTCACTTATTAATATATCTAAATCTTTTTGTGTAATGATTATTTTATTAAGAACATATTGACGTTCTTTATTAAGTTCTTTAATAGGATTTGGAGATTTTTGTAGTATATTATATAATTCAATACCAAAGGGGGTTTCTGGCTTTGCTTGTTTCATACAATCTTTCTTTAACCATACTTCATATGATGGAATTTCTGCTTTGATATTAAATTCTTTTTTAAGAATTCCAGAAGCTATTAATTCATCATACCAAACTTTCGCATAAATTTTACCAATAGAGAAATGTTTAGCACTAAATTGACCAAATTGAACGGCTGTTTTCCATGGTTTATCACTATCCTTAATAGGTTTATATATTTTACTACCCTTATGCTCAACGTGTTTCCATACTTCTTTTTCATCAATCTTTACAAGTATATCAAAATCATAATGATTTTTACGAGAATTATTTCTCCCAATTGCATCAAGAATATCAATTCCAAATTTATCTTTAAATAAATTCATTATTTTAATACCAGTTTCATTCTTATTTTTAATTCCATTTACAATTAAAGCAATATCTTTTTCCTCATTTGCTGCTGCTTTTGCTTTTGTTCTCTTATTTACTTCAGGTTCTTCTTTACATACTTCAGGTTCTTTTTTACATATTTCAGGAACTTCCTCTTTTTTAGTTATTGCCATTTTTGAAAACAGTTCATTAATACCAGAATCACTATTTTCCACATTTGTTTCGTTTTCCATTATATCTAATAATTCAGTATTATACTTTAACTTTTTTGTTATATTATATTTTGCTTTCTCTTTTTTTAAAGTATGTTTCTCTTTTATCTTATTTAAAGTAGTTTTATCCGTACTTAATAATTTACGATTTGTTCTGTATTTACCAGAACGAATCTTATCAGCAAACTCCTTATACACAGTTGCTTGACTTAATTTATTCAAATTTTTTAATCTTTTTTCTATATTGCTTTGTTTTTTACTACTTCTTTTCATACTCTTTATTTACAATAAATTTTTTTACAAAAAATTCAAAAAATTGACACTGCACTTTTTACTGCACTACGGTAGTAAGAAATGAATGTTATCTCTTTATTTTCAGGATGCGGTGGAGATACTCTTGGTATGGAAAATGCTGGTTATAAAGTAATCGCATTTAATGAATATAATAAAGCGGCGATTGAATCTCATAAGTTGAATTTTCCAGATTCTAAACTTCTTGAAGATAAATCACCAGATATTACAAAGATTCCAGATTCTGTATTTGACGCATACAAAGATAAAGTAGAGTTGGTATTTGCTGGATTTCCTTGTCAAGGATTTAGTCGAGGGGGAAAACGTAAATCGGATGACCCTCGCAACCAGATGTATCTACAGTTTGTCCGTGTGGTAAAAGCAACAAGTCCTAAATTCTTTATTGGTGAAAATGTAACGGGCTTGACTACCATGAAATCTGGTCCAGAAGAAACTGACCCACTTGTTCTTGACAAAATTAAGAAAGCATTCAAAGATATTGACTATGATATCACATATCAAGTTGTTGAAGCAACTAATTTTGCTGTTCCTCAAAAAAGAAAACGTATTATTATTGTTGGCTGGAAAAAAAGTATTGCGTTTGAGCCAACAAGTTTCTGGGCTTCTGTAAATAGTTATACCAAAAATAAGTTGCCAAAAATGAGGTCTTTTGTAACAAACTCTATGGATGGCGCATTTCAAATCCCAAAAGCAAATGTTCCAGAAGATTTTGCGAATTACGCTTTAACTATTGAAGGAACTGCCGAGCCATCTGGAACTCCTCATCCATTTGTAGTATTAAAAGCAAGTGCGAGTAATGAAGTCTATAGTGGAACAACATACAAAAGTCTTCTAACATGTTCAAAGCGTGGAAGTCCGATTCATTCTGAAATTATTGATTTAGATAAACCTTGTAAGACAATTATTTGTACTTACGATCATCAGCCACGACTTCTTGTTGGTTTAAGAAAACCTGATGGCACTGCTTATTGCCGAGTGCTACTACCTGATGAACTCAAACAGATTCAAGGATTTCCAAAAGATTATAAAATTCATGGAAATAATAAAGAAAAGGTTACGCAAATTGGTAATGCTGTTCCTCCACCAATTATTGAAGCGGTATCTGCTTCATTAAAGAAGTATATGTAAAACTATCAAATCGATTCATAATATTCTCGCACCTTAGGATGTGCTCGTATAGCAGCACGAAAATAATCATGTAAATACAAAGCATCTAAGCTCTTAACTCGACTTAGAGCAACATACGCTTGACCGTATTCAAATACAGAAGAACCAATATCAATATACGCAGAATCAAGTGTAGCACCTTGACTCTTATGGATTGTAATAGCATATGCTAAAATCAATGGAATTTGATTTCTTGATACAGATTCATAGTTCTCTAGTTTCCATTCATGACTAGAGATTTCTACATTCTGGCCGTTTTTAAAACGGACACAAACTTTTTCTGGGATTTGTACTGGAACTTTTTTATTATCTTTTTCAATAATATCTATATGGGCCTCTAAGAACTTTGTAACAATTCCTAGACGACCATTCACTAGACCGGCTTCTACATTAATATTCGCAATCAGCATAACTTGCGCACCAACTTTTAAGACTAACTCTTTTTCATATTGAGCGTTATCATCCATTTTTTCTATTGCTGATTTAATACTTGTACTAGAGCATGAACCTTTGGTAGTAATTTTATAAGTTCTTGATTCTCCTTTAATAGCATCAAGGCCTTCTTTATTAATTTTATCTACCATTGCTCGTCGTGTAAAGATTTTAGTTGGTTGAATTTCCTCTTTACTAAAATCCAATCCAATTCTTGATTTTAGTAATCTATCAGTTTCATCTGATACAACTCCTACACGGACTTCATTTAACATTTTCTGAAACACTGGGTCTTTCTGCCTATAAATTGTTTCTAGATTTACAATGCTATCTAGCACTTCATTCCACTTCGCACTTTCAAATACAAACTTTGTGTTAATCGGTGGAAGCTGATAAAAGTCTCCAAAACACAGTACTTGAATACCGCCAAATGGTTTATCACAATTGCGTAGAAGTTTAGCAATCGCATCGAGCTTCTCAAAGAAGTCATCGCTCATCATAGAAATCTCATCAATAATAAGTGTATTAGTTTCTCTCCATGCTTCTTTTGCTTTCTTATGTTTTACACGAATAAAATGAAAAGATTCTTCTATTGCTCTATTACCAATTCCTAATCCAGACCAAGAATGAATAGTTCGCGCTTTATCACCAATCAGTAGTGAAGCCATACCTGTCAAACTCGTAATTGCGACTTTTTTGTTCTTTGCTTCTAAATGACGACATATATGACGAATTAAGAATGTTTTTCCAGTACCACCAGGACCAGTGATAAACACATTGTGACCGGCATCTACTTCTTCAATAACTGCTTTCTGCTCATCATTTAGTTCATAAAGTTCTACTTGTTTCTTAGGAATTGCTTCTGGAATTATTGGCTCATCTGGAACATATACTTTTTTAGTTTCATATGGCCTTACATATAGTTTCTGAAATGCTGTATCAATTTCTTTATCAATATCGAAACCATATTCTTCATTTGTTGATACCATTTTATTAACCTTTTTCTTGCTTTTTTTTGATTCAATTTTAAGCTTATTACGCTGAACTTGTTCCAATATAGTTTCTTTAGGAATTCCAGTATATAGCTCAATTATTTCAATTGGTTCATCATCGTTGTATGCTTTTACTGCAATATCCCTAAGGCGAGAACTAATACCTCCAACTGTTCTTTTAAATTCAAGAGATATATTAATGTGTGATTTATTTTCTTTAATGCGTCGAAGAAGAAGAGTTTCTTCATCTTTCGTCCATTTTTTTCCTATATTTATTAATTCTGGATTTTTTTCTTTTGCCGCTTTATACATTGTATAATTATATGCTACCTAATAATTTATCAATTTTATATAAATTTGATTTACTTAAATAGATATAACAAATATCAAAAATGAGAATCTCTATATTCTTACTATTTTGTACACTTGTACTAGGACAAGATTCTGTTTTGAATTCAGCATCTGTTGATATTACACTCTCATATTCTAATACTATTACGTCATCACCATCTATATCTATAATTTCTACAGAGTCTTCATCGAGTTCTTTTACATCAACCGGCTCTAGCTCATATACATCTACACCAAGTAGCTCTAGCTCATATACGCCATCTATTAGCTCTAGTGTTTCTCTAACACCATCTGTTACAACTTATCCAACTGAATCAGTTACACCAACACCAGAACCGAGTGCTAGTTTTGAGCCTTCAGATAGCCCTAATCCTACACCAGATGAAACTTTACTATCTAACAGTCCTTCAGTTAGTAGCTCTAGTACTAGTAGTCCTAATCCAACAGAAAGTAAAACTAGTTTATTAACATCTAGTCAATCTAGTACTAACGTAGCTAGTCAATCTAGTACTAACCTAGCTAGTCAATCTAGTACTAACCTAGCTAGTCAATCTAGTACTAACCTAGCTAGTCAATCTAGTACTAATGTACCTACTCAATCTAGTACTAATGTACCTACTCAATCTAGTACTAACGTAGCTAGTCAATCTAGTACTAATGTACCTACTCAATCTAGTACTAATGTACCTACTCAATCTAGTACTAACGTACCTACTCAATCTATGACTTCTACTTCTAAACCATCTGAAACTTACACTATGACTAGTAGTTCTAGAAGTACAGAAATGGCAACTAGTACAACTACAATAACACTAACAACAAATGCGCCAGTAACTACTAATGACAACACAATTACAATGGCAATAATTATAAGTCTTGTAGCAATTGTTTTAATTATTCTTATAGCAACTCTAGTATTAATCAAAAATAAACCAGTACAAGAAGTCAATATTAATGTAAATAGCCCTGTATGGACGAGTAATATAAATCCTATTCGTCGACCTAGTTTAACTGAAATTAATATCTAAATATTAACTTAAAGTTTTTTACTATATAATATTTAAATGACTTATAATTATAACTTTGATGGAGGTTCTTTGTATTATAATTTAAATAGTCTTAGTATGGTTATAATACTGGCTGTAACTATTTTATTATTATTATCTAGATGAAAATAAATGTATTTACAAGTGGATTTTTATTTTTAATTTTAATTTTACTTGGGTTTTTACTGATAAATACAAATGAAGGCTTTCAATCATATAGTAAAAGGAAAAATTTAGAGGATCTACGTTATTTTATTAGTTTAGGATTAAATCCAGAATACAATGATTCATATAGAAATGCACTATCTGATTATAGAACAAATAATGGTGTAGATTATTTTGATTCAGCGGATTCCAACCAGAATAATGCTAGGCCTGTAGAATCAGCAGTTTCTGGTACCCCCGGCGTAGATGACATTCTAACTAGTATTAATAATAATATAACAACTGTAAAGAGTCAGACACAACAAATATATAACAACCAAGGTGAGCAGATGTCATATATTACAGCTATAAATAATAGATTAAACTCAGTTCCAGTACCACCATCAGGTAATTCAAATGTAATATCACCACCAAGAGATGCATCATATAACTTTGTTCCAGTACCACCATCAGATATGTCAAATGTAGTATCACCACAATCAGGTAATTCAAATGTAATATCACCACCAAGAGATGCATCATATAACGCAGTCCTACCAAATCCAGGTCCACCAGGATTAACACGTGAAGGTTCAAGATTATGGAATTCAATTAGCAGTATAAAATTAGAGTCTTCAGAAAACTCACAATTTATTGATGATGTAATAAGAATAATCATTAGTCAGTTACAACAAATTGGGATATCAAACCCTCTTGAATATTTTTACCAAAATATAGGCAGTGATATTGTTTCACGAGGGCTTAGATTTGCTGACGATTTGCTACGAGGAAACTCCTCTCGTACAAATGAAAGTCTAACTAGTGCTGTTATTTTAGGTGTAAACTGGATTTTACAAAATACTACATTAGCTCCTCCACTACCGCAAGATCCTCAGGGTAATGTACTGAGTAGAATGCCTCGTGAGGGATTACTTGCATTTTATTCAATCACAAATATTGGAAGTTTAGAAGCAAATGACAATTTTAAGTATACTTTTAACCAGCAATTAGGACCCCAATTTGAACGACTTGGGCTCACGCGAGAAAGGCTTCAAGAATTCCAGTCATCTATTACACCATCTTTATATTCTCAAGGGTATATCACTGCAAATAATTGGCTTATAAGTAATTTACCTCTTACAAATGATAAAGTCCCTTTGGCAATAAATGAAACAATTAATTTTATTCGTAACAATACACCATTGTTAAATAATACACCCCAACCACCACCACCAGTACCACCACCACCTCCACCAGGGGGTCGAGTAGAACCAACGCAATCACAGATAGAAATATTACGACAAGTTACTACTAGAATTCCAGAATTAATGTCTCCTACCCCGCCATTTGACCCTAGTTTGATACCTCAATGGACTACAGATTTACAAGCATTCATACAGCAAAATCCAAATTTCACACTTAATCAAGTAGAGTCTTATGTAAGAAACTGGATAACAAGTCATGGTGGAACTTTGGCTCCGCGCTCACCAGATTTACCACCTTTAGAAGAAGGATTTACAAATAGAGTTAAAAAAATATTTCAAGATTTTACTTCTAGATTCAGTATAATGCCAAATGAATATGCGGCGGCTTTATAAATTACTAAATCAATAAAAATTGAGACTCTTTTATCATCAAGCATTTTTATTGATAAATCAATAAAAATTAAAAAAAATAATTTTAATTCTAAGTTATAAAATGAAAATCTTTCGTAAAGATGTATCTGATAGAAGTGAAGACCAGATTCGTAATGAAATTGAGCTGCAAAACAAAGCACAATTCCAATTGAACTGTACGCCAAAGATTATTAAAACAGATTACAAAACTTTTATTGAAATGGAAGATCTTGAAGAAATGTCTATAGCAGACAAATACGGTGAAGATATTAATGGCATTCCAAATCATTTAATGGAGCAGATTTATGGCATTGTTGTAAAATTATATCTACAATGCGACATCGAGTATATTGATGTTACACCATATAATTTTATTGAGAAGAAAGGTAAAGTATATGTAATTGATTTTGGAGATGCTAAACCAGTAGAAAAGCACTGGTATTTAAGAGAAGTCTTTCTTAATAAAAAAATTCATACATGGAATCCCGACTTTAAGTAAAATTATATAGTATAATAATGTGGTATTGTTATTTATTAGCGTCTAATAATAAAACATATGTGGGTGCAACAATTGACCCAGAACGAAGACTTAGACAACATAATGGTGAAATAAGTGGTGGAGCGAAAGCAACAAAAGGACATATATGGCAACGTAAATGTCTAGTAGGTATTTTTGATAACGAACATGACGCATTATCCTTTGAATGGCATTGGAAACGTAATTCTAAAAAGTTCAAAGGATCCGCACTAGAGCGAAGAATAAAAGCACTAGAGTCTATGATGAAAGATAATCTCACTGTAGAATTTTCATAAGTATATATAGAATGGACGAAGCACATAGATTATACAGAGATAAGAAGATTAGTATGGTTGCTATTACATTAGTATTAGTTGGTGGATTAAATTGGTTATCTGCTGTATTTCTAAAGAAAGATGCGGTTGCTTTATTACTTGGAACAAAGTTTCTAGGAAAGACAGTATATTTACTTGTAGGACTTGCTGCGTTATACTTAGTTTTCAAGCGTGATAGTTATTTACCATTTTTAGGTGAAACAGTTTTACCTTGTGCTGCGTTCGGCCCACGAACACCCGACAATGCGAATCAAGAAGTGACAATTACAGTTCTACCAAATGCAAAGGTTGTGTTCTGGGCTTCTGAGCCAAAACATGATGCTTCTGGCACTGATTTACAAATGTGGAATATAGCCTACAACGATTTTAGTAATTCTGGTGTTGCTATTGCTGACGATAAAGGTAAAGCGGTTTTACATTTCCGTGGTTCTCCTCAAGCCTATAAAGTTCCTTATAAAGGAACTATCAAACCACACGTCCATTTCAGAGTGTGTGAAAAATTAGGCATGCTCGGACCCGTTCAAACATATTTCTTAGATACTGGGAAGATTGAGAAATTTACTTTACAGTTCTAACCACCAAGTTGGGAAATAGCAACATTAAAATTGTGCTGGGCGATTTCGGAATCAATGCCGCCACGGTCGAAATCAACAGTATAAGAATACATCCCTTTTAGTGTAAGAAATAATGTAATAGTTCTATTTGTATAGTTAATATTAAATCCACCAAGATGATTAACTAGAAACACAATTTTCTGTTTCTCAGCATCATGAAATACATCTTCTTCAATTTCATACAGATTAATAACAATCATATTATTAATAATCTGTAGTGTAGTACCTTCTGCCATTTTTTGATACGAATTATGTGTAAAATTTTATTTCAATTTTTATTATTTTCGTCACATATATAGATAGATATGACTTGGTCATTTGATAATATCCCAAAGTATGTAATTAATTTAGATAGAAGAACTGATAGATGGACTAGTTTTCAGCAAGCATCTGGTTTTAAAGAACTTAATAACTTACGGCGATGGTCTGGCACTGATGGTAAAACTCTAGATATTGATAATGATAATCGTGTATCTCTTTATACAAAATATAATATTATTCGTTCATCAAGACGCTCTCATATGGAACTTGAGACAAAAGGTGGTGTAGGCTGCTATATATCACATGTTGAAGTCTGGAAGGATTTTTTAGAAAAGGGTAAATCTGAAGTCGGTATGATTATAGAAGATGATGGTATTATGGATACAAGAACAATAACAAGAATTAAAACATTTATACAGCAATCGAAAGTAATGAATAATACTGAATTATGGGATTTTTCTATATTAGCTCCCCATACTAAAAATAAAAAGCATGGCCCTATGTATCCTAATGATGATACTTGTATTCGATTGATGGAATTTACAGGACTTACTGCTTATTTATTTACAAAAAAAGGTATTAGAAAGGTTCTTCCATATATATTTCCAATTCAATTACACATTGATTGGTTCTTATCTATCTCAGCTCAACTTCAGATGCTAGAAATATGTACTCCTCCTAATGCTTTGGTTCGCACAAGAGCTTCTCGTACCGATATTGCGAAGTATTATAATGATGGATATAAAGCTTGTGATATATGTGATATTGAAAATAATTTTAGTAAAGAAAGCGAATTAATTTCAAAATGGACGTTAAGGAAATATCAGATTGAAGAAATCGTTTTAATTCTAGGAGCAATATTTTTAACTACTGCGTATGTAAAGAATCTGTAACCAAAGCATTTGGTGTTTTTAAACTATAAAGTGTTTCTTTCAGACCTAAGTTTCTCATAAGATTACTAAGATTTGTAATATCTTGATACTGCTCTGTTGTTAAAATTGCTCTTTTTATTTTAGGATAATATTTGAGTGAAATAAAATCAGTTTTATAAATAATATATTCAATATTATTCATATTATTGTATGCGTCTTGGAATTGGCTTATACTTGTAAATTTAAATGTAAGATTTGAATTTTCTACAGACCACATATATTGAATAGATTGTATAGCATTACTTACATTTACATAGATACCATTTGTTAGACCATAAGTATCAAATAAATAATAAAATATATTTAAGATATTTTGTAGCATTAGTATTCTATGTCAATATAAAAAATTACATTTAAATAGGTATGAAACATAAAAAAATATTTTATATATTAATTTTCATAATTATATTTTTATTAACTTTTCTATTATATAACAAAAGTGCTACAGAATTTGAAGGATTTACAAATATTAAAAAACCAGAAGACCATGAGGCTGAATATATAGTCCCAGTATTAAGACTTTTATATTCTGATGAAATAAAATTTATAGATACTTCTGATAGTGCCGATTTAATTATAGCACAAAAATCCTTAGCAACAACTAAAAAACCATATATTTTTTTAAATGGTGAGCCAGGTCTACGGAATGATAAAAACTATCAAGCTGCACTAAAAGACCATTACTGTGTTGCGTCTATAGTTACATCATTAGATTTCGATGATACACATAAAACATTCTATTTACCAATGATTCTAGATAGGGGTCATGTTTCTTTTACAAAAAGTCCTTTCATAAGACAGTTTACTAATACAGATAGACCCAATTTAGCGGCATATATTGCGAAACATTCTCCAGAACACAGACATAACTTTTTTGAAACTCTTCGTAAGTTAGATACTACAGTTGATGGATTAGGTAAAGCGAATCATACAAAAGACGTAAAAATACCTCCAAGAGATAAATGGTGGGAATTACCACAAGTATATAAAAACTATAAATTTGGATTCGCAATGGAAAATACAATGGAAAATGGTTACTTAACAGAAAAAATTATGAATGTATATCTCGGTGGCGCAATACCTCTTTACTGGGGTTCTCCAGTTGTAAAAGAAATATTTAACCCAGATTCATTTATCTATATAAATGACTATCCAGATTTTGAATCTTGCGCAAAAGATATAGTTGCTATATCTAAGAATCCAGAGCGACTAAAAGCAATGCAAGAAGCACCAATCTTTTTAGAGAATTCTAAATTTGAACGTTATTATGATGTTCCAGCCCCAGAATGGCTATTAGAAATTGCCAATAAAATAAAGCAAAATATTGAAAAAATTAAAACACTTTAAAGTCTAATAAATGTATATAATGAATCCTATTGATAACTTACACTATGAAATTCTTCTTCTACAAAAATATGTACCTTCTTATGTTGATAATCTTAATAATTATAAACATAAGAATAAATTCTTTGAAGCCTTTATTCGTCATAAAGTAAAGAAGATTATTACTATATGTAATGATGTATTTGTAGATGAAGATGGACATTGTAATTTAGATAATATTGAAATTATAGAATCTAGAGGGTTTTATATTGGTCCCGCAGAGCAAGATAGATTTGGCTGGCTAACAGCTATTCTTAGCACTAAAAAAGGTGACATAATATTTGGTTAAAAATTGCTCTTATAAAATAGAATAATTTTTTATAAAAACAAAAAATTGATAAAATAATCCCCAAATTTTTTGTATCCAAAATGAATATTCAAGTGTCTGATATTAAGGTGAATAATAAGAATCTTAAGGGACTCAAGATTATTGGGAACCCAATTGATACAAGAAATGCTACCCATACAATTATTCTTCTTGACACAAGCGGCTCTATGGATGATGGTGGTAAGTTGCCAAATGTAAAAAAGAGTTTAAATTTTCTAGTAAAGTTTCTTCAAAAGACAGATTATCTAAGTCTCGTAACATTTAATTATATGTCAAATATTGTCATCGAACATACCAATGTAACAACTGAATATATTGATACTTTCAAGTATGCTATTGATATACTAGATGCTGAAGGTGGAACAAATCTTTCAGCAGGTCTTCTAAATGTAAAGTCAATTCTTGAAAGAACTGATTCTTCTAATGTATCAAAAACAGGTCTTATTATCCTAACAGACGGCCATACAAATGAGGGGCTAACTAAGTCTGATGATATTATGCGTATTATTAATTCAATTAAGGCGGTTGAACCGAATATTTCAATTACGACAATCGGTTATGGCGAAGACCATAACGCCCAACTGCTAAAGGACATTGGTATTTATGGTGGCGGATCATATAATGTTGTAAATAATATCGAAGAAGTTGCTACTGTATTTGGTGATATTCTTGGCGGTTTAATGACAACGGTCGCCCAGAATGTAACTGTTACATATCCATCGAGTTGGAATTGTATTAATGTGTATTCAAAGGATTCTATAAATACATCTACACGAATTCATATTGGTGATATTTGTGCTGAGTCAGAAACAATTATTATGTTTGAAAATAGTGATAATTCTACAATCGATGTTGAAGGAATGAATACGAAGGATTTTAGTCGGATTCATAAGAGAGTTTCATGGAATCCTAGCGAGCTTTCTCAAGATGTAAATCCATATTACATGGCATATTTCCGTAACGCAATTGCTTATATTCTTCAAAATATTACTGCTATGGATAAAGCAGTTATCCGTACTACAATCGAACATATTAAAGTAAATTTGACAACGAGTACTCTACAGTATCATCCACTTACAAAGATGCTAAAAGATAATATTGAATCAATCGAGCAACAGTTGCTAAGTAATAGCTCTATGAATACAACTCAAAATATTCAGAGAAGTGCGTTTCTAGCTCTTGGACGTGGAGCAAGTATGGGTATTTCACAAAGGCCGCATCAGCATCGTGTCCCTATTAGCCCATCTGATGATAATGATATTCTAGATGCAATGAATGCTCTAAATGTAACAACTCCATTTAGCAATCGTGTTCAGAGACAAATTACTACTCAAATGACACAATTCAGTTGCTCTGGGTCAGACCCAATTGATGAGGATACCTAAAAATATATTATACTATAATATAAATGAACCAAGAAATTGTTGTAACTACTGGAATTATATTTTTTATACTTGGCAGCTGTATGTTATATTTTCGTAAAAAAGAAATAAAAAAAGAAAATGATAAACCAATCTATATTCAATATAACCAATTATCGCATAGCTTTTTGTTCTCAGAAGCAGTTTAAAAATGAAACACAGAATTAATATAGGAATGTATGCGACACATCATAAAACTGGAAAACAAATCCGTATTCTTAACCACACCACTTCTACGTGGAGAAGTAATAAATCGCTTGTATGGCTTGATAGTAACTCAGATCTAAGTGAGTCGTTTAATCGTATTGATATTGGTGTTGTGGGCTCTAGTAATTATGAAACACTTGTTTCTAAAAATGTATTAGCTGATATTATAGTATGTATTGATACTGATGATATTAAGTGGATTTTTGAAGGTGGTAATAAAAAAGTAAATATTCTTCTTGCTTCTAAGAAAGTTCTTGATACACTTGGTTTAGACTTTTTTAAAGATAAAAGTGTAAATAACATTTTATGTCTCGATGAGCTTCATCTATTATATCCTTTCATGGGTTCTATTTGGGACGGCTCGAAAGAAGATGCGTGCCTACTAGTTGGTGTTCTGCTTCGTTATGGTAGTATGTACAACACAAAGTTAAGTAATGTAGCACGTAACATCTTTTCATTAAAGATTCATGATTCACTACCTAGTATCCCACAACTATATTTTATTACTCAGTACTATGTACCGCCCCAGAATCGTCGTGCAAAAGAAATTAATTTATGTATTCGTAAAAATGTCGAAAACCAGTTTATTGATAAAATCGTATTATTGAATGAAAAAGAGTATTCTGATAATTTATTAAATAATTCTAAAATTCAACAAGTTGTTATTAATAAGCGTCTTCATTATGATGATGTAATTCGTTATATTAATGATAGTATTCCAGCAAATTCAATTGTCGTCTTCGCTAATGCTGATATTTATCTAGATGATACGATTCGTCATTTATGGTGTACAAATCTTGATGATAAATTTATGGCGCTATTGCGTTATGAAAATGATAAGATTTTTGGTCCTCGCCCAGATTCTCAAGATACTTGGATTCTTTCATCTGATTCTGTAAAACAGCGCTCTTCTCAATGGAAGTATGAAGACCTCCATTTTTCATTTGGTGTTTCAGGATGTGATAATGCGATTACTTGTGAAATGCTTCGCATGAAATATTTGGTAGTAAATCCAGCATTAACCATTAAAACACATCACGTTCATGAATCCGATATTCGCAATTATGACTATGAAACAATTATTGAAAAGAATGTATATTTATATGTTGAGCCAACTGGTCTTCATGATATGGAAGCAGTAAGTATTCTTCCAAGCCAGAATATTATTACAAAACTCAGTTTAGTAAGTTTTAACAGACGCATTCAAGCAAACAATGAAAATAAGGCGAATACTTATTGCACAATGTTACAAAAGAAAGAGCGTTATATTTTTACATCAAGTGGTGATAATACTTTTGCAAAGCAACTACTACCTATTTACAAATTCAACTCTATTTTCCAAACAAATCAAGGGCTCGCTTATGGATATGATAAGATTTATGTAGGACCTTCAAAGAAGTCTAGTGAAATGTGGGCTGAATCGAATCTAAGTACGCTATCTCCTAGTGTT
>Ga0136644_10002268_pt1 | contig 14756 bp, 10 predicted proteins | sample C_130820_EF_Meta_FD_94780 | JGI IMG/M metagenome (GOLD analysis project Ga0136644, IMG submission 94780) | Freshwater microbial communities from Lake Croche, Canada to study carbon cycling - C_130820_EF_MetaG (v2) (version 2) | ecosystem: Environmental > Aquatic > Freshwater > Lake | place... | reverse complement strand
GCGGCGCAAGGGCGCAACCACGGCCAAGCTGTCGAGCAAATGGTGCGTCACCATTTCTTGCGCATCACGAACTGCCGTGAGGTTGTAGACCTTGTTCCATTTGGCGATCAAATCCATATAGGCCAACAACTGGGCCTGGGCCAACTCATCCAAAGACAAGCCCAGCCCAATCAACCCCTGACGCAAAGCACCAGCCAAGGGATGCGTCATGGTCAGGCCGCCGCCACGTCGGAAGGCTCTACCGCCGCCTCGGGCACAAAGCCTTTGGCGCGGGCGCGCTTGAGGTGAATCAACAACAAGGAGATGGCCGCCGGCGTGATGCCCGACAGGCGCGAGGCCTGCCCCAAGGTCTCGGGGCGATACCGGGTGAGCTTTTGCCGCACCTCGATGGACAATGCCGTGACGTGGTTGTAGTCAAAGTCTTCGGGGAGCTTGAGGTTTTCGTAATGGGCGGCACGCTGCACCTCATCACGCTGGCGGTCGATGTAGCCCGAGTACTTGGCGGCGATTTCTACTTGCTCCAGCACGGCCCGGGTGGTTTCACGTGAAACATCGTCACCCGCCAAACCCACCAACAACTCCGGGCTTTGGTAGCGACCGCCGTCCAAGGACATCAAGGCGTCATAGCTCACATCGGGGCGGCGTAGCAAGTCGGCCAAGCTGTGTTCGTGGTGAATGGCTTTGCCCAACACCCGCTCTGACTCTGCAGGCGGCAAGTTGCGGGGGTTGACCCAGACCGACTTGAGGCGTTCTGTTTCACGTGAAACAGCATCGCGCTTGCGGCTGAAGGCCTCCCAACGTGCGTCATCCACCAAGCCCATGTGGCGGCCAATCTCGGTCAGGCGCATGTCGGCGTTGTCTTCGCGCAGTTGCAGCCGAAACTCGGCACGGCTGGTGAACATGCGGTAGGGCTCGGTCACGCCTTTAGTGGTCAAGTCGTCAACCAGCACACCCAGATAGGCTTGGTCACGCCCGGGCGTCCAGGCGCCTCCACAGTCATTGGCAAGGCCCGCCATCGCGCGGCACTGCAAGGCGGCATTGGCGCCGGCGAACAAGCCTTGGGCCGCTGCCTCTTCGTAACCCGTGGTGCCGTTGATCTGACCCGCAAAAAACAAACCGCCAATGGCACGGGTTTCAAAGCTGCGTTTGAGCTCACGCGGGTCAAAGTAGTCGTACTCAATGGCATACCCTGGGCGCATGATGTGGGCGTTTTCCAGGCCCTTCATCGAGCGCACCAACTCGTACTGGATGTCGAACGGCAGGCTGGTCGAGATGCCGTTAGGGTAGTACTCGTGGGTGGTCAGGCCCTCAGGTTCAAGGAAAATCTGGTGGCTGTCTTTGTCGGCAAATCGGTTGATCTTGTCTTCCACACTGGGGCAATAGCGCGGGCCCACACCTTCGATCTTGCCAGTGAACATGGGGCTGCGGTCAAACCCAGAACGGATGATGTCGTGGGTTCGTGCATTGGTGTGGGTGATCCAGCACGGCATGTGCTGAGGGTGCATCACCGCACGACCCATGAAGCTGAACACCGGCACCTCGCCGGGCAAACCGCCGGGCATGCCGTCGCCCGGTTGTTCGGTGCATTGGCTAAAGTCGATCGTGCGTCCATCAAGCCTTGGGGGCGTGCCGGTTTTCAAGCGGCCTTGCGGCAGCTTGAGTTCTTTCAAGCGGAAAGACAGGCTCACCGCCGGTGGGTCGCCCGCGCGGCCCCCCGAATAGTTGTTCAAGCCCACATGGATCTTGCCGTCTAGGAAGGTGCCTGCGGTCAGCACCACGGTGCGGCCTTTGAAGCGGATACCGGCTTGGGTCACCGCGCCCGCGACACGGTCGCCATCCATCATCAAGTCGTCGACGGCTTGTTGGAACAACCACAAGTTGGGCTGGTTCTCCAAGCGACGCCGGATCGCCGCCTTGTACAAAATACGGTCGGCCTGGGCCCGCGTGGCGCGCACGGCCGGTCCCTTGGAGCTGTTCAAGATACGGAACTGAATGCCGCCCTCATCGGTCGCCAAGGCCATGGCACCACCCAGCGCGTCGATTTCTTTGACCAAGTGCCCCTTGCCAATGCCCCCGATGGAGGGGTTGCAACTCATCTGGCCCAAGGTCTCGATGTTGTGCGACAACAGCAGGGTTTTGGCGCCCATGCGCGCCGCTGCCAACGCGGCCTCGGTGCCGGCATGGCCGCCACCAACCACGATGACATCAAATTCTTGGGGGTACAACATAAACAACCAGCCTTTGGGATACAGGGGCTGTGTGCCGCCCTGTCAAGCAGGGTGCGATTTTACAAGGGGCAGCGCTTGCTGTGCTGGCCTTGCGCTAGCCTGTACGGTGTTGGGGGTGTGCGCCGTCCGGCCAATGCGCGAGTGGCGCTAAGGCGTCGGTGGTTTCATGAAAGTCAAACTCACCCGCAAGCCCGAGGGTGTTTCACTTTGCAGCGACACTTGCGCACCCAGCAAACGGGCGTACTCGCTGACGATGGCGAGGCCCAAACCGGAGCCCTCTTTGAGCGCTTCGCCCGCCGACCCCTGCACCCACCGCTGGGTGAGTTGCTGCATCTGACGTGCAGACACGCCAGGCCCGTTGTCGCTGACCGACAAGACCACCGCCTGTGGCGCATCCACCACGGCCACCGTGATGTGGCTGTCGCCCTGTGGCGCGCGGCCATAGCGCAAGGCGTTGTCCAACAAATTGTTGAGCGCCCCCTCGATCAAGGCGGCACTGCCCATCACGTGCACCGGCTGCTCCACGCCGCGCGCACCCAGGTCCACCCCGGCGGCATCGGCGCGCGGTAAAAAGCGCAAGACGGCTTCGCCCACCAAGACATCCAGCGCCACCGACTCATGCACCAAGCTCTGATGCGCCTCGTCGGCCAGGGCCAAAGCCAAGAGTTGGTCCACCAGATGGCTGGCACGCTCTTGGCTATGGGCGATGGTCTGCAACTGCTCGCGCCACACCTGTGGATCGGCGTGGCGCAAACCATAGTCGGCCAAAGCACGGATACCGGCCAAGGGGGTACGCAGTTCGTGCGCCACATTGCCTGAAAACTCGCGTTGTGCCTGGACACTTTGGGCAATGCGTGCCAGCAAAGCGTTGACCGCTTGGCCCAAACGTTGCACATCACGGGTGCTGCCCGATACCGGCACCGGCGTGAGGTCGCGCGCATCGCGCTTGCCGACAAAGCGGGTCAGCTCAGCCAACGGGTGCAAGTCGTTGGCAATGGCGCGTTGTAACCACAGGGCCAGCCCGATCAACAAGACAATCTGGGGCGCAATAGAAAAAGCCAGCAACCTCTGCAGCAAGCGGTCCCGGCTGGTGGTGGTTTGCGCCATCACCACATAAAAGTCGCCGGGCTGTTCACGGTGGATGGTGACGCTGCGCAAGCTGCGGTTTTGATAATCCAAGGTGTCAAACACGGGCTGTCCCACCGAGCCCAAACGCCCAGACAAGCCGGCATGGCCAGCCACCAAACTGCCATCGGGACGCAACACCGCAAAGAACAAGGCTTCGCTTTGATCAAACAAGACCGTGCTCATTTCTTGGGCCGACAAACTCAACGCCAAATCACCGACATCGGGCGCGGCATTGCGACGCACATGGCTGGCCAACAAGTAAGCGTCATCCAGCAAAGCCCGGTCATACGCCTGCTGGGTGAAATAGGTGGCAATCCCCACGACCAAAGCTGAACCCAACAACCACGTCAGTGCCAGTGGCAGCAACACGTGGCGCAACAAGCGGTTGCGCAAAGACGGCTTCATGGGCATCCGCCCCGTCGTCATGGCTGCTCTTCCAGCAAGTACCCCATGCCGCGTAAAGTGCGAATGGTGGCGCCGGTATCGGCCAGTTTTTTACGCAAACGCGAGATGAATGCCTCCAGCGCGTTGTCGCCCAAGGCCTCATCAAACCCAGACAACTTGTCAGACAGCACGCGTTTGCTGACGGTGCGCCCGGGCGGCGTCATCAACTCCCACAGCACCTCGAACTCACGCGCTGGCAAAGCCAAGTCTTCATCGTCGATCAAGATACGCCGGTTCTTACGTTGCAAGACCAGGCGGCCCACCTGCACCACGTCATCGGCGCCCAAGCTGCGTCGCACCAAGGCGCGCAAACGGGCCTCCACCTCTTCCAGGTCAAAGGGCTTGCCCAGGTAGTCGTCCGCACCGGCATCCAAGCCCGCAATGCGTTCGTCGGTTCGGTTACGCGCAGTCAACACCAACACGGGCGTGCGGTCGCCACGGCGACGGGCTTCACGCAACAGTTGTAAGCCACTGCCCGCCGGTGCATGCGGTTGGCCACTCAAAGGCAAATTCAAATCCAGCAATACCGCGTCGTAAGCCTGTACTTGCCAGAAGTGCGCCGCCTCTTGCAGATGGCTGGCCGTGTCCACGCGATGGCCCGCATCGCTTAAGCTGCGCAGCATGACCGCTTGGAGCACGGCATCGTCTTCAATCAGCAAAATTCGCACAGGTTTAGAAACAAGTGATGGTCAGGCATTGGTCAGGGTGGGTGCGCGATAAACGCGTCATGAGCATACGACAGAACCTGCAGACGCGCCTTGGCTGGGCCTGGGCATTGACCTTGCCCCTGTGGTGCAGCATCGCCTGCGCCCAAACCTTAGGGCTTCCCCAAGTGCTGGAAGCCGCGCGCAACAACCTCGATGTGTCGATGGCGCGACAAGCCGCCGAAGCCGCACGCGCCGATGTGGTGGCCGCCGACAGATCGCCGTTTCCGATCTTCACGGCCAAGACCAGCCAAATGGACTTACAACATGGCATTGGTGCGGGCTCCTTCGGCCAAAAGAAGATTGACAAGTCGGGCGGCATCGACTGGACCTGGGAGCGCGGCAACAAACGTGGTTTGCGCACCCAAAGCGCCGAGCGCCAAGCCAGCGCTGCCAACGCCGACCTGCAAGACATGCGCGTGATGCAGCAACTCGGGGCCGCCTCTGCTTATTTCGATTTGCTGGCCGCACTAGAACGCAACCGCGACATGCAGGCCTTGGCCAACAGCGCCAAACAACTGGCGCAAAGCGCCACCTTGCGCCTGAAGGCAGGCGACTTGTCGGCCCAAGAGTCCGCCCGTCTAGAGATTGAAGCCCAGCGCGCCCAAGCCGATGCGTACAGCGCACAACTCGACCAAGAGCGCGCCGTGTTGCTGCTTGGCCAATTCACCAACCTGCGCATCAACCTCGCGGGTTGGCACATCCAGGCCGATTGGCCTGCGCTTGAGGCCATGCTGGACGTCAACTCGGTCCAAGAAGCCTGGCTTGATCAACGCCCAGACGTGGTGGCAGCACTCGAACGTGTGTCGGCCGCACGCGCTGCTCTGGAGCTGGCACAAGCCCAAAAGAAATCGGATCTGACCTTGGGCACCAGCTTGGACCACTACCCCACCCAGTCAAGCCGACTGCTTGAATTGCGCGTTTCTGTCCCCTTGCAATGGGGCTACGGCTACGAGGGTGAGATAGGCCGCGCACAGGCACAGGTGACGCTGGCGCAAGACCTGTTGGACAAAACACGCCACGAGGCCTTGACCGATTTCAAACGCCTGCTGCAAGAGAGAAATGCGGCCCAACAACGCGAAGCCTTGTATGAGCAAGACATCTTGCCGCGCGCCCGCCGCGTGGCCGAGCAAGCCGAATTGGCATACACCCTCGGAGCCTCGTCGCTGACCGACTTGCTGGATGCGCGCCGAACCTTGCGCAGCACCCTGATTGACGCCGCCTTCACCCGCGCCGACTACGCCAAAGCGCACACCGCATGGCAACTGCGCACACCCACTCAAAACCCCAGCACACGCTGAGCCCACACACCATGAACCTCGACAACGCAAGCGCGCCTAAAAATTTTCAATCTTTCTTAAACACCCCCACCAAACGTTGGGGCGCAGCCGCTGGCTTGGTAGCGGCACTGGCACTGGTCTACTTTTGGGTCAGCAAACCCGAGCTCGCCACGCACCCCCTGATGGCCCAGCCCATCGTGCAAGGACAACAGCTCCGTTTTCCAGCGGGTCACCCACAACTGGCCTTGCTGGGCACCGCGCCTGCCGTTTCCGCACAAAGCGTGACCATTGATTTGCCTGCGCGTTTGGTCTGGAACGAAGAGCGCACACAACGCATCTATCCCGCGTTTGCGGGCCGTGTGGTGCAACTCAACGCCGACGTAGGACAGAGCGTGAAAGCGGGCCAAGTGTTGGCCACGTTTGCCTCTCCCGACTTCGGCGCGGCCCAAGCCGACACCGCCAAGGCGCAGGCCGATGCCCGCTTGACCGAACGGGCCCTGACCCGCCAACAGACACTCTTCAATGCCGGCATCGTGTCGCGCAAAGACTTGGAACAAGCCGAAGCAGATGCAGCGCGCGCGCAGGCCGAAGTCGCACGCGCACAAGCGCGCACCAGCCTGTATGGCAGCGGCAACTTGGTGAACCAGCAACTGGGGCTGTCGGCCACACTCTCTGGCGTGGTGGTAGAGCGCAACCTCAGTGCAGGCTTGGAAGTTCGCCCCGACCAGGGCGGCCCGGGCAACCCGGCCCTCTTTGTGGTGAGCGACCCCAGCTCCTTGTGGGTGCACATCGATGCCCGTGAATCTGACGTGGCCTCGCTCAAACCAGGCACCAAGATTGCACTGGTGTTGCCCAACTTTGTGGGTCAAAAGTTCGAAGCCACGATTGCCGCCACCGGCGACTTCATCGATCCGACCAGCCGAACCATCAAGGTCCGCGCAGTGATCGATAACCCCCAGCGTTTGCTCAAAGCAGAGATGCTGGGCACAGCGCGCATCGAGCGCCAATTGACCGCGGGTGTGTTGGTGCCCGCCAGTGCCGTGCAGCTGCGCGGCACCGAGCATTGGGCCTATGTGCAAACCGAGCCGGGCGTGTTTGAACCGCGTCAAATCAAGTTGGGCTACGAAGGTTTGCAGGAGGTACTGGTGATCGACGGACTCAAAGTCAATGAATTGGTGGTGAAAGACAACAGCTTGTTGCTGGCACGCGAATTCCGCAATGCCGAAGACCAGGCCAAGCCCCACACCTCTGTCGGTGACACCAGCGCGGGTCACAAATGAAACGTCTGATCCACTATGCGCTGAACCAGCCCCTGTTCATTCTGCTGGGGACGCTGCTGTTCATCATGTCCGGGGTGATTGCGTTTAACAACCTGTCGGTCGAGGCGTTTCCAGATGTCACCGACACACAAGTCACGGTGATTGCGCTCTACCCGGGGCGTGCTGCTGAAGAGGTTGAAAAAGAGGTGTCCCTGCCGATTGAAGTGGCTCTCTCGGGCTTGCCCAACTCGATCCGCGTGTTCTCGCACACCCAGTTTGGTCTGTCGTTCACCGTGGTCACCTATGACGACAAGGCCGAAGTCAATCTGGCGCGTCAACAGGTCAACGAGCGTTTGCGCGGCGTTGATTTGCCACCCGGCGTTGAAGCCGAGGTCATGCCCAACGCCACGCCCGTGGGAGAGATCATGCGCTATCGCCTCAAAGGCGATGGCAAGACGTCCACCGATTTGCGCACCATCGAGGACTGGACCGTCGAGCGCGCCTTGCGCCAGATTCCCGGTGTGGCCGACGTGGTGGGCATGGGCGGCTACATCAAACAATACGAAGTTCAGCCCGATCTGCAAAAGCTGCGCGCCTACAAGCTCACGCTGCAAGACTTACAAGATGCGCTGGGCCGAGGCAATGCCAATGCGGGCGGCAGCTATGTCGCGCAAGGCGCACAGCAGTTCGCCATCCGTGGCTTGGGGCTGTTGCGCTCGGCCGACGACATTGGCCAAATCGTGGTCACCGCTCGCAGCAACACGCCGGTGCTGGTGCGCGATGTGGCCAAGGTCAGCATCGGTGCTGTGCCACGTTTGGGCACCGTGGGCCAAGACTTAGACGACGATGTGGTGACCGGCATCGTGATCATGCGCAAAGGCGAAAACCCCAGCGTGGTGCTCAAAGGTGTGAAAGAAAAGATCGCCGACCTTAACAACCGCGTGCTGCCCAGCGGGGTGCAAATCGTGCCCTTTTATGACCGATCCTGGCTGATGGGCAAAACCTTGACCACGGTGTTCAAAAACTTGGTCGAGGGCGCGCTGTTGGTGTCGCTGGTGCTCTATTTGTTCTTGTCGAACATGCGCGCCTCATTGGCTGTGGTGGTGGTGATTCCGCTGGCCTTGCTGGCGACCTTTTTGGGCCTCAAGATCATGGGCGTGCCAGCCAACTTGCTGAGCTTGGGCGCCATGGACTTTGGCATCATCGTGGACGGCGCGGTGATTGTGATTGAGAACATCATGCACCGCCTGTCCGAGCGCGGCGAGGGCATGAACGAAAAAGAACGCCGAACCTTGATCACCAACGCCGCCAACGAAGTGGGGCGCCCCACCTTGTTTTCGATGTTGATCATCATTGCGGCGCACATTCCCATCTTTGCCTTGCAGCGCCATGAAGGGCGCATCTTCCAACCCATGGCCTTGTCGGTCACCACGGCGCTGATTGGGGCTTTGATTTTCTCGCTCACCTTGGTGCCCTTGCTGGCCTATTGGATGTTGCGCAAAGGCATTCCGCACGGCGACAACGGTTTGGTGGCATGGGCCAAACAGGTCTACACGCCGGTCTTGAATTGGGCGATAGAAAAACCGCGCAAGGTGGTCACGATTGCCTTGAGTTGTTTTGCGCTGTCGATCGTGGCAGCCGCCCATTTGGGTTCGGAATTTTTGCCCGAACTCAACGAAGGCACCTTCTGGGTTAATTGGGATATGCCCGCCAGTGTGTCGCAAGATGAAGCGGCCAAAATTTTGCGCAAAGCGCGTTTGCAGTTGCTCACGGTGCCCGAAGTGCGCACCGTGGTATCCAAAGCCGGCCAACCCGAAGACGGCACCGACCCCAAAACCCTCAGCATGGCCGAGGTGTTTGTGGACGTGAAACCCGCCGAGGAATGGCGCAAGGGCATGACACGCGACCTGCTGATTGAAGAGATGGACGAAAAGTTGGCGGTGATACCCGGCGTGGACCCCGCGTTCTCGATGCCGATTCGTGACAACGTGCTGGAGTCGATCTCGCAAATCAAAGGGCAAATCGTGGTCAAAGTCTCGGGCGACGACTTGACCGAGTTGCGTCGCACCACGGAAGCGATGCAACGCGAGTTCAAGCAAGTGCCAGGCGTGCAACGCGCCGAGATTGACCGACTGGGCGAAGTGCCGCAATTGGTGATTGACATTGACCGTGACCGCGCTTCACGACTGGGCCTGAATGTGGGCGACGTGCAAGACGTGATCGAGTCGGCCCTAGCCGGCCGGGCCACCACCCAAATTTGGGAAGGTGAGCGCAAGTTCAGCGTGGTGGTGCGTTTGAGTGGTGACAGACGAACCGCCGCCAACCTGCCCTCGACACCGATTGCCATGCCTGGCGGCGGCTACACCACGCTGGAAAACGTGGCCACCATCCGTCAGGCCAGTGGCGCCATGAACATTGCGCGTGAAGCAGGTCGACGCACGATGGCGATCGGTATTTTTGTGAAGGGCCGCGACATGGGCTCCATCGTGGCTGACATGAAAGCACGCGTGGCCAAGAACGTGACGATTGCCGACAACTACGCCGTCACCTGGTCGGGCGAGTTCGAAAACCAAGAACGCGCCATGCAACGTTTGGCGGTGGTGGTGCCGATATCGCTGTTGTTGATTTTTGTGTTGCTGTTCGACGCATTTGCCTCGTTCAAAACCGCCGGCCTGATCTTGCTCAACGTGCCTTTGGCTTTGATTGGTGGCTTTGTGGCGTTGTGGATTTTCAGCATCCCGCTGTCTGTGTCTGCCGCCATTGGTTTCATTGCGCTGTCGGGCCAAGCGGTGCTCAACGGGGTGGTGATGTTGTCTGTGTTTCAGCAACTGCGCAACGCCGGTCTCACCGTGGTGGACGCCGTGAAAGAAGGGGCGCTCCAACGCTTGCGGACCGTGCTGATGACCGCCTTGTTGGCAGCCCTGGGCCTGTTGCCCATGGCCTTGAGCCATGACATCGGCTCAGAAACACAACGGCCCTTGGCGATTGTGGTGATTGGCGGGCTGTTCACCGCCACGCTGCTGACCTTGGTGGTCTTGCCGGCCTTGTACGTGGCCTGGTTCTCCAACAGCCCCAAGCCACCCGGCCACAACGATCAGTGAGTTTTTTCAAGCAAAACGTGGGGTGACCAACGCTTGAGCAACAAGGCGTTGGTCATCACACTGACCGAGCTCAAGGCCATGGCCGCACCCGCCACCACCGGGCTCAAGAACCCAAAGGCGGCCAGCGGAATGCCGGCGGCGTTGTAGGCAAACGCCCAAAACAGGTTTTGTCGAATCTTGGCCACGGTGCGACTGGATATATCCAGCGCCGCGCCCACCAAGGCCACATCACCGCGCATGAGCGTGATGCCCGCTGCTTGCATGGCCACATCGGTGCCGCCGCCGTTGGGGTTGGCCATGGCCATGCCCACGTCTGCAGCGGCGAGTGCGGGCGCGTCGTTGATGCCGTCGCCCACAAAGGCCACCACCCGACGCGAGCCGTGGTCACCTTGCTGCAAACGCCTCACCAGCGCAGCTTTGTCGCCCGGCACCACCTCGGCGTGCACCTCGTCATCGTGCAGGCCCAGCCGGTGGGCCATGGCCCGCGCAGCGCCCATGTTGTCGCCGGAAATCATGACCAAGCGCAAGCCGCGTTCACGCAGCGCGGCCAAGGCCGCGTGTACGCCAGGCTTGGGCTCGTCGCCAAAGGCCAACACCGCACGAGGCAACAGCTGTGCGGTCTCGCCAGCACCCACACGCTCCACCAACACCGACACCGTGGCGCCTTGGGTCTGCAAAGCCAATGCTTGCACCTCCCAGGGTGTGGGCGGGGTGGCAGGGTGGGTCAAATTCAAAGCAGCCATCCAACGCAAACTGCCCAGCAAAAAGTCTCGGTCCTGCACCCGGCCTTCGCTGCCGAAGCCCGGCACGGCATGCACGGCGTGTGGGGCAACAACGTCGATCTGTTGGGTGTTGGCCGCCTGCACCACGGCTCGGGCCAAGGGGTGCTCGCTGCCGGTTTGCACGCTAGCGGCCATGGCCAACCACGCGTCAGCACCCTCAAGCGCGTCAGCAACGGGCGTGATCGACAGCAGCCGTGGCTGTCCCACCGTCAGCGTGCCTGTCTTGTCAAAAGCCACCGTGTCCACACGGTGCGCCACTTCCAGAGCCTGGACATCTTTGATCAAGATGCCGTGCTTAGCGGCCACACCCGTGCCCGCCATGATGGCGGCTGGCGTGGCCAACCCCAGGGCGCAAGGACACGCAATAACCAGCACGGCGACCGCGTGGATGAGTGACAGCTCAACGTTGTGACCGCTCCACCACCAGCCCCCGAAAGTCAGCAGGGCCAACAGCAGCACCACGGGCACGAATACAGCGGAGACTTGATCCACCAAGCGTTGAATGGGTGCCTTGGCAGACTGTGCGTCTTCCACCAAACGGATGATGTTGGCCAACACCGTGGCGGTGCCTGTGGCCGAGACCTGCATGACCAAGCGGCCTTCGCCGTTGATGCTGCCGCCTGTCAGGCGGGCACCGGCGACCTTGAGCACTGGCAAGGGCTCGCCTGTGAGCATGGATTCGTCGAGCTGCGAGACCCCTTCGCGCACCAACCCATCGGCCGAAACGCGCTCGCCCGGCAACACCACCACGTGGTCTCCCACCAACAACTCGTCGATGGGAATGTCTTGCTCGCCATCCGGCCCGATCACGCGCGCACGCGCTGGTCGCAAGGCATGCAAGGCGCGAATGGCTTCGGTGGTGTTGCGCTTGGCGCGGGCCTCCAACCATTTGCCCAGCAACACGAGCGTGATGACCACGGCCGAGCCTTCGAAATACAAGGGCACCATGGCGCCCTCAGGCGCCGACCACCACAGCCACACCGACAAGGCCCAACCGGCCGTCGTGCCCAGTGCCACCAACAGGTCCATGTTGCCCGTACCCGCCAGTACGGCGTGCCAACCCGCTTTGTAAAAACGCGCGCCCAACACCCACTGCACCGGCGTGGCCAACAAAAACTGCCAGAGCGCAGGCAACATCCAATGCTGACCCAACACGTCCCCCAACATGGGCAAGACCAGAGGCAAGCTCAAGACCATCCCAGCCAGAACAGGAGAAAACCCAACCCAGGGCACCACTGCTTGCTGCTCTAGGTGCTCAGGGGCCAGGGGCTCATAGCCCGCGTCGCGCAGGGCCCGGCGCAAACGAGCTTCATGGCTGGGGTCGGCGTCATTCCACACCACGCGCGCGGACTCTGTGGCGAGGTTCACGCTGACCTCCGCCACGCCCGGCAGCTTGGCGATGGCACGCTCGACACGCCCCACACACGAGGCGCAGGTCATGCCGCCAATTCCGATGTCGCAGGTGGTGTCGCTCATACGCGTTAAGCTTACTCCCTTGTTAAGGAGCGACTGATGAATCACACCTTCCAGGTGCAAGGCATGACCTGCGGTCACTGCGAGATGGCCGTGAGAAAAAGCGTGCTGCGTCTCGACCCCCAAGCGAAGGTGGAAATTGACCGCCCAGACAACAAGGTAGAGGTTGAGAGCACACACGCCCGTGAAGAGGTGGCGCACGCGATGGCCGACGAAGGGTACCAAGTCACATGAGAACGCTCACGCAAGCTCGGGGTGTTGAGCGCTTGGTGCTCGGCCAAGAAACGCAAGACGGCGCGGGCGTTCGCCTGACACGTCTGCTGTCACATGATTTGCAACAGCGGTTGGACCCCTTTTTGATGCTCGATGCCTTTGGCAGCGACACACCCGATGACTACATTGCTGGGTTCCCCAACCACCCGCACCGCGGCTTTGAAACCGTGACCTACATGATTGCGGGTCGCATGCGGCATCGTGACAGCGGTGGCCATGAAGGTTTGCTGCAAAACGGGGGTGTGCAGTGGATGACGGCTGGGCGCGGGCTGGTACACAGCGAAATGCCCGAGCAAGAAGAAGGCGTGATGGAAGGTTTTCAACTCTGGCTCAACCTGCCCGGCAAAAACAAGTTGTGCGAGCCCTGGTACCGCGACATTCAAAGCGCGGACATCCCCGAAGTCACCACGCCTGAGCAAGTGTTGGTGCGGGTGATTGCGGGTACGACCCACGGGGTCAGCGGGGCCGTGACACGCGAGCACACCGAGCCGCTGTATCTGGATGTGCATTTCCCTGATCGCGATGGCGTGGTTCTGGCGCAGAACATTCCTTCAACACACCATGCCTTTCTGTACGTTTACCGTGGCGGTTTAGAGGTCGTCCAGGGCGACAGCCACACCCCAGTGCCCGCACAGCGCATGGCGATATTGAGCAACGGTGGGGAAGGTGTGGTGCTGCGCGCCCAAGCCAACGCGCGCGCTATTTTGATCGCTGGCAAACCCTTGCATGAACCGATTGCGCAATACGGCCCGTTTGTGATGAACACACGCGAAGAGTTGGCGCAGGCGGTAGACGACTTCCGTGCCGGCTTGATGGGTTGAGTTACACAACTTTACGTAACTTGTTGCGTTCCACAACGTGGTGACACATGCACCGCTCACAGTCTGGGGTTGATAGAAGCATGTCGCTTCTTGTTTCAAAGGACTTTGTCATGACCTGTTTCATCCCTTCACGCTTGACCTTTGCAGCCGCGCTGGCGGGGTTGAGCCTGGCGCTCTGCCTCGGCGCCCAAGCCCAACCCATGGGTGGTGTGGGTGCCCCTTCCGACGGCACGTTGGGGCATCCACACATGACCCATCGGTGGGAAGCAAGGCAACAAGAACTTAAAAACAAACTCAAACTCAGCAGCAGCCAAGAACCCGCATGGAACACCTTTGTGACGGCCATGAGGCCTCCTGTCGTGTCTCCGATGGCAGGTGTGGAACGTGAAACCTTGGCCAAGCTCTCCACGCCTGAGCGCATTGACAAAATGACGGCCTTCCATGAAGCGCGCCAAACAGAGATGCAAAGCCACATGAAGGCGCGTGGCGAAGCCGCCAAACTGTTTTATGGTCAGCTGTCCGTCGAACAGCAAAAGGTGTTTGATGCTGAGACCTTGCCACGCGAACCCCACCACAGAGGTCGCATGGGCCAAGGCCCAGCCGGCAAAGCCAATTAAACGTCGATGTTGGCCGCGCGCAGTGCGTTGCTCTCAATGAAGTGGCGACGAGGCTCGACCTCGTCACCCATGAGCATGGTGAAGACACGATCGGCCTCAATCGCATCGTCAATTTGCACGCGCAACAAACGGCGCACATTGGGGTCCATGGTGGTTTCCCACAGCTGCTCTGGGTTCATTTCACCCAAGCCCTTGTAGCGCTGACGAGCGGTGGCGTGCTCTGCTTGAGCGATCAGCCAGCGCATGGCAATGCGGAAGTCGCTGACCTTTTCTTCTTTGGCCTTGTCCCCCTCGCCGCGCTGAACGCGTGAGCCTTCGCTTAGCAAGCCACGGAAGGTTTGCGCCGCTTCGGCCAACGCAGCGTAGTCCGCACCGTGCACAAAGTCTTGGGTGATGACACTGCTCTTGACGTTGCCGTGGTGGCTGCGGCTGATGCGCAAAATGGGTTTGTCGGTGCGCACATCAAACTCACCCGAAGCTTCTGAGCCACTGCCGAGCTCGCGCAATTTCGCCTGCATGGCCACAGCAGAGGCCTCGGCATCGGCCACTGTGTCGAGGTTGACCGACACGCCGTCAGCCATGGCACGCAGGGCTTCGGCATCCATGAAGCCACTCAAGCGTGCTATGACGGCTTCAGCCAATTGGT
>Ga0136644_10002266_pt1 | contig 14765 bp, 10 predicted proteins | sample C_130820_EF_Meta_FD_94780 | JGI IMG/M metagenome (GOLD analysis project Ga0136644, IMG submission 94780) | Freshwater microbial communities from Lake Croche, Canada to study carbon cycling - C_130820_EF_MetaG (v2) (version 2) | ecosystem: Environmental > Aquatic > Freshwater > Lake | place... | reverse complement strand
GGGCGAGCATGAGCTGGGCCGCACCGAGATCGGGATCGCGCTCGATCGCCTCGTCGAGGTCGCGCATCGCATACGCCCGCATCCGCGGCCACTGTGCGTCGGGCTGCGGCGCATCGAAGATCGCCTCGACCACCATCGCCGCGCGGTCGATGAGCGTGCCCGTGTAGAGGTCCTCGGCAAACTTCTTGGCCTCGTCGTCGAGGCCCTTCTTCACGGCCGCCTTGCAGAGGTCGAGCACCGTGCCGAAGTCGTCGAGATCGTTGGCCGACAGTTTCGCATCGATCGCGGCGTCGAGGTCGGCCTGGCCCGGATCCTCGGCCCGCACGGCGGCCGACGCGAAAATCAGGGCCACGAGCAGAACCAATCGCATCGTCATGAAAAGACTCCTCGGGACGACCGTAGTATGCGACATCCGGCCGCCGGAACGCCACGTCACAGGGGGGCGGGCAGGTCGCGTTGGGAAAAAAGCACGGCGCCGAGCGCGTAGGCGGCGAGGCCCAGCCCCAGGAGCACGCCGTCGTAGGACGCCAAAAGCGGCCAGGCCGTGGCCGGGTCGCCCACCAGCCGCTGCGGCTCGTAGGCATTGAGGATCGACAGATAGCCGACCCAGCCGAGCGAGCTCGAGAGCCGCCCCACGAGTTTGGTGAGGATCGAAAACACGTAGAACCCGCAGAGGATGCCGATCGTGCGCCAGCGGTAGCTGTCGGCGGCCGAGACGCAGGCGGCGATGCCCGCCATGCACACCATCAGCCCAAACACATTGCACGCCGGGGGCACAAACCGCACGGCATCGACCTTGCCAGCCCAGGGACCGAGCGACACGGCAGTGAACACCGCCGCAAAGAGCACGCAGCAGAGCAGCGCGGCCGCGGCCGTCGTGGCGAGTGCCTGCGTGACGAAGACGGCACTTCGTCGCACCGGCTGCGCGAGCACCATCTCCAGCGTGCCGCGCTCGAGCTGGCCCGAGACGGCATCGCTGCCGCGGGTGATTCCCCAGACCGTCGCGGCGAGCACGATCACGGGATCGACGAACGCCAGCGCCACGCGGCCGGCATGCGTCGCCACTTCCGTGAACGGCACGCCCGAGAGCCGCTGCCAATCCTGCGGGATCGCCCGCAGGAGCACGTCCTGGAAGACGGGCATCGGAATCTGGGACGAGAGCCAGATGTAGATCCACGGAAACGTCGTCCAGAGTGCGACGAGCGAGAGCACCAGCACCCGCTGGTCGCCCCACGTCTTCTTCCAAATCGCAGTGTTGAACATAAGTGCGCCTGCCTTCACTCCGCCACCAACGCCCCCGTCCGCCCATGAAACCGCTCATACACCCCGCCCAACCCGACCGGCTCGATCTGGACCTCCTCCAGCGGCAGCGTGGAGAGCCAGCCGAGGAGCGGCGCGAGCGAGTCGGACGATTCGATCACGACGGTGCCGTTGGCATGCTCCGCGAGCGTGGCATGCGGCTCGAGCTCCACGGGGATGCGGCCGAGGCTGCCTGTGAGCCGGGCCGTGATCCGATGGCTCCGCCGCAGGTCGGCGATCGACTGCTCGTGCACGAGCCGGCCCGCCCGCACGATCGCCACGCGGTCGCAGGTTGACTCCACTTCCGAAAGCACGTGCGACGAGAAGATCACGGTGCGGCCCGCCGCCCGCGCCTCGCGGACGAGGTCGAGCACCTCGGCCCGCGCCGTCGGATCGAGATTTGCCGTCGGTTCATCGAGGATCGTGAGCGCAGCATCGGTCGCGAGCACGACCGCGAGCGCCAGTTTCTGCCGCATGCCGGTGCTCATGCGGGCCACCTGCCGCGAGCAGTCGAGGTCGAGCCGCCGGGCCACTGCCGTCGCCCGATCGCGGCGGCATTCGCGTCGCAGGCCCGAGAAGAAGTCGAGCGTTTGATGGCCGTTCATCCGGCGAAAGAGCCGAGCCTCGCCGGGCAGGTAGGCCGTGCTGGCCCGCACCGCGAGCGAATCGTGCACGCAGTCGAACCCCGCCACGGTCGCCTTCCCCGCCGTCGGCCGGATGAAGCCGAGCAGCAGCCGCAGGAGCGTCGTCTTGCCCGCGCCGTTGGGGCCGAGGAGGCCGAAGATCTCCCCCTGGGGAACGGCGAGCGAGCAGCCGTCGAGCGCCGTGAACGCGCCGTATCGCTTCGTCAGGTTATCCGTGTGGACGATCATGCGACGAAATAATAGCCGGCCAACGTGAATGCGATGATCGCGACCGCACGGCGGACGATCCGGGCCGGAAGCCGGCGGGCGACCTGGGATCCCGCGAGGCCGCCGACCACGGCACTCGCGGCCATCACGGCGGCATGCGGCCACGAGACGTTGTGAGAGCCCGCCAGCGACCCAACCGCAAACAGGGCCGCGGCCGCGCCGTTGACGAGCATCCCGAGGACATTCTTCACGGCATTGAGCCGGTGGATGTCGCCGAGTCCGAGCATGCCGAGCATCGCGAGCATGAGGATTCCGATCCCGGCACCGAAATAGCCGCCATACACGGCCACCAAAAACTGCAGCACGCAGGCGAGCCCGACGTTGCCCGACCCGCCTTCCGGCAGGTGCCCGTCCGACGTGCGACCCTGCCCCTTGCCGGCAGCCGAGACGAGCCGCGGCTGGACCGCGAAGAGCACGGCGGCAACGAGGATCAGCCACGGCACGAGCGCGTCGAATACCTGTGGCGGCAACACCACGACGAGCGCCGCTCCGACAAGCGCGCCGGCGAGGCTCGGCAGCAGCAGCCAACGCGTCCACGGCGGCTGGCCCGCGCGGTCGTCGCGGTAGGCCCAGGCGGCCGAGACCGCGCCCGGCCAGAGCCCGATCGTGCTCGTCGCGTTGGCCACGACCATGCGGGTCGGATCGGGCGGCAGGATCGCGGCGAGCACGGGGAACGTGAGGATCGTGCCGCCACCGGCGACGGAGTTGACCGCGGCGGCGAGGAAGGTCACCGCGGCCAGCAGCACGTAGCCGCTCGCACCATCGCTGAACCATTCTCCGGTCATGGCGCCGCCTGTTGTTGCGGCGCTGGCGGTCGCGCCGCCGGTTGCTGCTGCAGGCCCGGTTGCGGAGGCTTGGGCTGGAGACCCGGCGCGGGGGGCTCCTCCGCGTAGCGGCCGCTGCCGCAGTCGACGAGCATGTAGCCCGACCAGAAGAACGGATGCTTCGCATCGGAGAGGACGGACCCTTGAGTCTGCTTCACCCGCGGCTCGCGCGAGAGGTCGGGCTGCTCGACCGAGACGATGTCGATTGCCCGCTGCCAACTTTCGGCCGCATGCGAGGCGGCCGCGGCGGTGTCATCGGGCTCGTCTTCGGCCGGTGCGTCGGCGAGATCGCGCACGAATTCCTCCACGAGATCGACGCTCACCTTGCCACCCGTGCGCCAGCGGCTGACGACGGCCGTGCGGGCGCCGGCCGCGATCAGGTCGGTCGTCGCGAAGAAGAGATCGTCGCCGGGATGGCTCGGCAGTTTCGCGAGGCCATCCGCCATCGCCGTCTGCAGGCCCGGCAGCGCGACCAGTTGCGGCCTCTTGTGAGGTGGGGCGAGCCAGTCGCCAAACGTGATCGTGCCCCGTCCGGAGAGCCCGGTGACGAGCGGCCGCGCGGCGATCGGGCCCTCCCCGGAGAGTTCGTCGAGGATGACGAGCCGATCGCAGAGCGAGGCCATCAGGGCCGCGAGCCCCGCGGGTTGCTGCTGGGGTGGCCCGGACGCGGCGAGCGAGACGACCCGGTCGAACGCCGCCTCGAACCGGCCGAAGGCCTCGGCGCCGATCCCGGGCTTGTCACCACGGAAGAGCTTGCCGACGTGCACGCCGAGCGGCCCGCCAGCGGGCGCTCGTTCGAAGCGGAGAACGGCGAGGCTGCGGGTGGGGGCATAGCGAATGCGGCAGGCGTCGCGGAGCAGGTTGCGATCGCCGTCGGCCTCGCCGGCAGCGGCAGCCGGATCGTCGACGGCGACGTTGCGCGCCGAGCCGACCGGCAGCAGTTCAAAGGGCAGATACCAGAGCAACGCGTCCGGCACGATCACGAGTTCCTCAACGCCCGCGCCGAGGGCGACCTTCGAGTTTTCAAAGAGCAGCCGCTCCACGCGCTCGGCCGCGGCCGGCCAGCCCGACTCGAGCATGCGTTCGGTCGACACCGGTGAGACGGCGTCGACGACCCCGATCTCCTTCACGAGCGTGGCGATCTCCTTGGCGAGCACCGCCGGTCGCTTCACCTGCCAGGTGGCCACGCGGGCGTTTGACTCAAGCGCCCCGAAGAGCCCCGTGGACGTCCAGTGAAACGAGAGGATCAGGTGGCGCGGCGGGAGCCGGCGGCGGATTTCCGCGCTCGGCGTGAGCGGTGGGAAATCGAGCGTGGAGGGATCGCGGCCCGCGGCGATCGGGGCGATCAGGGCCCGGGTCTGCGCGGCGAGTTTTGCATAGACATCCCATTCCGCCGCCTTGGCCAACGGCTTCGCGGGCTCGTCATCGGCCGGGGCCAAGAGCGCCGCCGTGAGCGCCGGCCTCACGCGCTCCGACTCACCGAGCACGCGGGCGAGATCTGGATGGCGGGCGAGGAGCGCGGCCCGCCGCGCGGCCTCGGCCCGCGGCAGGGCTTCGGGCGGTGCGCCTGCCAGCATTTCGATCGCCGTTCGCCGGCCGCCGAGCGGCTGCGCCGCCAGCCAGCGGCCGCGCAGGCGGGCCTCGGCGGCCGCGAGCGCGGCGTCGTGCCCGCGGCGCGAGGCCGCGACGACCCACGTGTCGAAGGCCTCCGTGCGCTGCGCCGACATCGCGGCCAGCGCGCCGAGTGGGTCGGTGACGAAATCCCGCGCGGACGGGTCGCCGAGAAGTTTTGCGAAGAGCGCGTCGGCCTGCCGGTCGGAGATGGCGTTGGAGCCAGCCATCACCAACTCCACGACCCGGCCGGTCTGAAAGAGCCGGGGCGTGCGTGGCTGCGCGATCGCCAGCGCGCGTTCGAGATCGGCATCGCCCGCGGCGACGTCGCCCGACCGGTAGCCCGCGAGCGCCGCGGCATAGGCCGCCTGCGCGCCGCACGTGCCGCGGCCCAGATCGCCGCGCAAGAGCCGGCCGTCGATATCGCCAAGCGCTGCCGCGGCCGCCCGCGTATCGCCCGCGAGCGCGAGTGCCTCCGCCTCCATCGCCAACAGCCTCGCCCGCAGCGCCGGCGACACCGTGCGGGCCCAGTCGGTGGCGGCCGACATCCACGGCGGCAGGCCGCCGCTGCCGGTGGCCATGTGGGCCGTGAAGGCGAGCCGAAACGCCTCCTCGAGCGCCCGGGCATCGCCGTAGTCGGCGGCCGTGTAGGTGGCCTCGGTGAATAGTTTCGCGGCAGCGGCCGGCTGATCGGCGGCGAGGGCGATGCGGCCGAGCACGATCAGCGCCCAAGACGTGAGCGGATGGTCGAACTGGTTGTCGACGAGCAGGCCGCGGTTGAGCAGCGGAGCTGCCTGGTCGGGCTTTCCCTGTGCCCAATACGCGGTGCCAAGCGCGACGTCGACCCACGACTGCGACCAGTGGTTGGGCGGCGCAGGCCTGCGGAGGAGCGCCTTCGTGGCGTCGTCGAGAGCCGTGCCCTCGCGGGAGAGATCCCCGAGAATTTCGGCGCGGCGGTAGAGCGAGATCACGAGCGACTTCACGATCTCCTGCGGCCGGATCGGGAAATTCACCGGAGCTGTCAGCACGCCCCCCTGCTTCAAAACCTGCTGCGGATCGGCGCCGCCCTGGCGGATCGAAAGCGTCTCGGGGATCGCGGCGGGAAGCGTGTTGCGTTGGCTGCGGCCCCACGTTGCGATGCGCTGCTGCGCCAGCGGCCGCAACGGCTGCGCCGGGAATTGCACCGCCAGCAGCCAGTCGCCATGCGCGGCCGAGAGCAGGAGCGCTTCGTCGTAGGCGGCGAGTGCGTCGCGGAAACGGCCGAGCTCGTAGTGGCATTCGCCGACGACCATCGCGGCGGCGATCGAATCGATCCAACGCTGCGCGCCGGCGCGGATGCCGCTGCGGTATTCGCGCGCGGCGAGGTCGAGCGCGGCGGTGAAGTCACCGGCGGCGAGTTCGGCCAGCGCGACGTCGTAGCCTGCCGTCGGAACCGTCTGGCCCGCGGCGAGGCCACCGAGGCCGGGTTGCAGCACGATCTGGCCCGCGGCGGGAGCGGCCGGCCCGGCGAGCACGAAGACTGCGAGCAATCGGCGTAGCCATGCGTTCAGGCGGCTCATTCCCGCTGTTGTACACGCGCGGAGCGGAGGGCATGAACGGGATGGAAGCCTGGGGCGTAAGCCGAGGGTTCTGCGTAATTTGGAAGCCCCCGATGGGCCGGTTGTAGGGGTTCTTCAAAGTTTTCGGGTCGTGACGGTCGATATCACTTTCGGTCCCAGAGGCAGGAAGCACCGTCATGCGTCAGTCAACCATGAAGACCATCCTGAAAAGCCGCTCCAACCGAGCGATCGCGTTCATTGCCTGCGGCATCGGCGCCGCCTCGCTCACGGGGTGCCAGGTGGATGTGGGCGGCCAGACGCTGCCCAGTGCCTACTACCTGCAGGATGACATCCAATACTTCCCGGCCGGCCCCGAATTCAAGCTCTCGAAGGAAGCCGCCGCGCTCAAGGCCTACAAGAAAGAAATGGCCGAAAGCGCGAGCAAGTAGGACAGGCTTTAGCCTGTCGGATTCAGTGACAGGCTAAAGCCTGTCCTACGGGTCCCACACAGGCCTGGCGGGTTGCACTTTTGGCGGCCGCCGCTAAACTCTCCGCTCGTGGGTTGACGGCCCTTTTTATTGAGTCAGAATGACTGGCTCGTGGGTTGTTAGCCCAAAATGTATGGGCGACCACCGGATGTGCCTGCCGCAGACCAACCATGAGCGGTTCCGTGGAGTTGCTGATCGGCGAATTCGCCAGGACGCTCGACGAGCGTTTCCGGCTGGCGATTCCGCAGGAACTCGCGGGTCCGCTGCTCGGGTCGGGTTCACGGCTGGTGCTGGCGAAGGAACGCGCCGGGTGTCTCTCGCTCTGGCCGGCTGCGATCTGGAAGCCCCGGATCGACGCGGCCGTGGACGTCGTGCGAAGCAAACTGGAGGCCGGCCTGCTCACGCAACGGGTCGGTCAGCTCCAGGATTTGGGCCGGCTGTTGTCGACGCGGCACAAGGTGGTGTCGCTCGCAGCCCGCGATCGGCTCGTGGTGCCGGAAGGATTCCGGGATTTCCTCGGCGTAGAGCCGGGGGGCGATCTGCTCGTGGTGGGTGCGGCTGTCTGCGTGGAAATCTGGCAGCCCGCCGCCTGGTCGGCGTTTGTGACGAGCGAGATGCCCGAATTTCGTCGGAGGATCGACGAACTGACGGCGTGACGATGCGATTTCTGGCCATGCCCGGATGAGAGGAACGGTTTGACCTGTCGGTGTCATCCGGTCAGGAAACTTGAACGCCACGGAACGGGCCCCACGAGCACGGATGCTGCCGAGGGACCTCCTCCGGGCATGGCCTTTTTTTGATCTCGCGGCGAATCGTCCGCGGCACGGCGGTCGATTGACACCCCTCGTCGGCCGTTCGTAAAGTGTTATTAGATCTGTAGTTCCCTTCTGGAACCGGCCATGGCTCGCAGTCCGTTCTGCTGGGGAATCGACATCGGCAAGTGCGCGCTCAAGGCCGTGCGCGGCAGCCTTTCGTCGGAGCCGCGCAAGTTTACGGCCGACGCCTTCGACTACGTCGAATACCCGATGCTGCTCACGCAGCCCGAGGCCGACCCCGTCGAGCTGGTGCGGGCGGCCCTCGAGGAGTTCGTCGGGCGCAACGACCTCAAGGGCGACCGGGTGGCCGTGTCCGTGCCGGGACAGTCGGGGCTCTCGAAATTCATCAAGCTGCCGCCAATCGAGGCCAAGAAGATCCCCGACATCGTCAAATACGAGGCCCGCCAGCAGATTCCGTTTCCGCTGGAGCAGGTCGTCTGGGACTGGCAGCGCTTGGCCGGCGGGATGGAGGAAGGCGGCTTCGTCCTCGATGCCGAGGTGGCCGTCTTCGCGATGAAGCGCGAGCAGGTCTATAAGGCAATCGCCCCGCTCACCCAGGCCGGGATCGAGGTGGACGTGCTCCAGCTCTCGCCGATCGCGCTGGCCAACATGGTGATGTTCGACCAGTTGCCCGATCCCGCGACCGTCGATCCCGACGCGCCGCCGGCCTCGATCGTGCTCGTGTCGATGGGCGTCGATTCGACCGATCTCGTGATCACCAACGGCATGCGGATCTGGCAGCGCAGCATGCCGATCGGTGGCAGCAACTTCACCAAGGCGATCGTGCAGGGGATGAAGCTGACGTTCGCGAAGGCCGAGCACCTCAAGCGCAACGCGGTGCGGGCCGAGGATCCGAAGGCCGTGTTCAAGGTGATGCGGCCGGTGTTCAACGAATTCGCCGCGGAGTTGCAGCGGTCGCTCAATTTCTTCTCGGGCGCCGACCGGAACGCCACGATCGGCAAGGTGCTCCTTTTGGGCAACGCCACCAAGCTGCGCGGACTGTCGGACTTCGTCGGCAAGCAGCTCGGGCTCGACGTGCAGCGGTTGGAAGCGTTTCGGGGGCTCGATGGTTCGGCGGTGGTATCGGCACCGGCGTTTCGCGATAACCGGCTCGCCTTCGGCACCGCCTACGGGCTGGCGCTGCAGGGATCCGGCGGCGCCGACATCGGCACGAACCTCCTGCCGCGCGAGATCATCCGCGAACGGCTGATCGAGGCGAAGAAGCCGCTTGCAGTCGGCGCGATGGTGGGGCTCCTGACCGCGGCGGCGATCAGCTTCGCCGGCATGTTCTTCGCGTGGACGACGTTCGCGCCCAAGCTCTACGCCGATGCATTTGCGAAAGCCGACGGCGCCAAGACGCAGTCCCAGGCCGCGATCGCCGCGCTCGACGAGGTGAAGGCGAAGCGCGATGCGGCGATCGCGCAGCAGCAATACCTGCTGCGGGTGGAGGATCGCCGGTTTCAGATGCTCGACATGCTGCGGGCCGTGGAGTCGCTTCTGCCCCGCGACGAGCCGGGCAAGACGCCGGAGAGCCCCGCGGAACGCCGCGAACTCCACATCGATTCCATCGACTGCCAATATTTCCCAGACCTCGCGACGTGGTTCATCGCCGTGAAGGAGAAGTGGGACGAGACGCACCCTGCCGAGGAGGCCGACGAGGAGGCCGACGAAGCGGCTGCCCCGCAGGCCGCCGACGCTCCGCCGGCCGATGCGCCACCGGCAGAAGGCGAGCCCGCGGCCACGGGACCCAAGGGCCCGACCGGCCCGGGCTGGGTGATCCAAATGAAGGGCTACCACTATCACAACGAAGACCATCACAAGCCTGAAGAAACCGCGCAGTTCGTCCGCTCGACGATCGTCAAGGGGCTGCTCGGCGAAGGGGATGAGGTCGTCGTGTCGGCCGGACCGCTCGGCGGCCAGACGGTGCCCGTCCCCGATCTCGGCATCGGCTATCCGGTGATCGTTGCCTCATCGCCCGTGAAGCCCGTAACCATGCCGCTCGAAGGGGTGGCGTCGGGCGTTCAACCCGCTGGTCCACGCCCGGAATTTGCCGGGCAGCCCAACGCGGAGGCGAACCGCCCTTTGGAACTTCGCCGCTACGATTTCGTGCTGCAGTTCTGCTGGCAGCCGACCGTGCCGGGAGCACCCAAGCCTCCGCCGCCACCGCCGCCAGCACCCACCGAGTAGCCGATCGATACGCAGAAGAACGCTGCTTCCTGCCGCCATGATCCAGATTCCCGACAACATCCGCCCCTACGTCGACATCGTCGTCAAGCACCACTTCTGGATGCTGATGGCGCTCGTGCCGCTCTTCGTGCTGCCGCTCGTCTTCCTCTCGCGCGGACGGCTCGCGGCGGAGATCACCGCGGCCCGCGGCCAGATCGACAGCCGCCTGAAGGCGCTGCAAAGCGTGAGCGGAATCCAGCCGCATCCCAACGAGGCGTGGTCGAGCGACATCGACAAGGCGACCAAACGGATCAAACGCGACACGCTCGCGGAGTGGCGGTTGTTCTGGGACAGCCAGAAGCCGCTCCGCGTCTGGCCGGCGTCGCTGGGGCCCGATTTCGTGCAGAAGGCGACGGCGCTCAAGCCCGGCGGCAAACTGTCGCGGCCGTTCCTCGAGCGGTATCAAAACGGCGTGCGGGCGGTCGTGCGGACGCTGCCGGCGCGGATGGGGGCTGCCGAGATGATGCTCCAGGGTGGGGCCAATCAGCCGGGCATGCCGGGACAGCCGGGCACGCCGATGCCCGAACCTGGCCTGGAGCGCGGGCGGCCCGGTGCGGCGGCCGGGCCCGCGCCGCTCGTGCAGTGGAGCCCGGAGGACCAGAGCCGTCTCTATGCGAGTTTCAACTGGGAGAAAGCCCCGTCCACCGCGCAGGTCGTGCTCGCGCAGGAGGAACTCTGGGTCTATGGGCTGCTCTGCGACTCGATCGCCCGGGTGAACAAGTCGGCGGCCGGCGCCTACAACGCGCCCATTCCGCAGGTGCAGCAACTGGCCGTCGGCTACCCGGCGACGGAAGACAATCCGGGTGGTGCGGTGGGCGGCGGCCGGATCATCGTGCCCCTTCCCGCTGGACAGGCGGGCATGGCCGGGGGAGAGTTTGCGGCGGCACCGATGCCTGAAATGCCGATGGGTGAAAGCGGGGTGCCGGGCGGGCTCGTGCCCCGGCCACCGCATCCGCGGTTTGGCGCCGTCGCCGCGGGTCCCGGCGGCGGGATGCCCATGCCCGGTGGCGAAGGGGGCGCGCCCGCGACGTCGCCTGATGACGCGCTACGAAACTGGATCTACGTCGACTTCTCTGGCAAGCCGCTGATGGCCGCCGATCTGGCCACGTCGCTCGACGCGCAGCTCGTGCATCTCGTGCCGTTCGTCATCCGCGCCGTAGTCGATGAACGCAAACTCGACGCGCTGCTCGTCGATCTTGCGACGTCACCGGTGCCGATCGACGTGCGACAGGTGCGAATCAATGCCGGCGCGGGGGGCAGTGGACCCATGGCAGCAGCGCCGCAGATGGGTATGCCCGGCGCGTTTGGCCCTGAATTCACCGGCGCGCCGGCGGGTGGCGGCAGCGGGCGGACGCACGATATCGTCGTGGAGTTGCGGGGCACGGTCGGTCTTGCGACGCCGCCCGACGAGAAGGTGCTCGGCTTGGAGCCCGACGCGGCCGAGGAGGAGCAGCAACCGGAGGCTGTGGCGGAACCCGCGGCCGCCGACGAGAAGCCGGCCGACCCAGCACCGGCTGCAGAGCAACCAGCCGAGCCCGCGCCGGAAGCGGCACCGCCGGCCGAACCCGCGCCCGCCGGCGGCGCGGCGTTTCTCCGGGAACTGTCAGCACGCATGAAGGTGGCCGCATGAAACGACCCAGCATCAGTTTCAACAAGGAAGCGATCCTCGAATTCCTTCTCAACCACGGCGATAAGATCGGGGTGGCGATCATCGCCGCGCTGGCGTGCGGACTCGTGTGGGGCGGCATCGATGCGGTTCGCACGAGGCCTGCGGGGAAGGAGATTCAGCCGCCCGCGATCGCAGAGCGGGCCACCCGCGCCGTGGAGCACATCCAGCAAGTGAAGCAGCCTCCGGCCGAGGAGATGAAGAAGACGTCACTGGCCAAATCGATCGCGCCGTGGCGGGCCCCGGAGATCGCCACGCCACCCACCGTCGCGCTGCTCAACAAGCCGCTGTTCGAAGAGAGGTCGAAGCGCTCGCGGCCGGAAGTGTTTCCGATCGAGGAGTTGCGGGCGGTGGCGGGCATCGCCTTCATGCCCGAGCGCCAGGCCGCTGCCGCGGCGGAACGCAATGCCGCGGACGTCGAGCCGGCGGACAATCCCGATCAGCCCGGGCTGCCGAAGCGGCCAAAGCCGCGGCCCAACCGTGGACGCGGCGCCGAGGGGCAAGGCCAGATGCCCGGCGGTGTGCCGATGCCGAACGAATTTGGCCCCGGCTTCGCACCACCCCCAGGCATGGAAATGATGCCGGGCATGCCCATGCAGAACGTCACGCGCGGCAGGCTCGTGCCCTACTGCGTGGTGACGGGACTCGTTCCCGTCCAGAAGCAGGCCGATGAGTACATGCAACGCTACGCAGCTGCCGGCTTTCGCGATCAGCGCCGAGATATGCCGCTGTGGAGCGATTATCTCGTCGAGCGGTCGGTGGTTGCTCCGGGTGGCCGCGAGAATTGGGAGCGAATCGACGTCAAGTCGTTTCTCAAGACCGCGCAGCGCGACTGGGCGGGCATCCAGTCGGAGCAATTGCCACCGGGGTTCGTCCTGCCGCCCGAGCAGAATCCAGGAGCGACCATCGGATATAGCACGCCACTGCCGCTGCTCGCGGGCGAGCCTTGGGGCAGCGAGGCGTTGCATCCGTGGTTTCTCGAGCAGATCAAGAAGACGATCGCCGAGCAGGCCGAGACCGCAAGGCAGGCCGCGGAAGCGGGCACTCCGGTGCTCGGCCAAAACCCTGCCGCCGGGCCTGAGTTTCAGTCGCCGCTCCAGGGCTCGCCGCTGGGCAATCCGGAGTTTGGGCCGGGGCCGGGCATGATGCCGATGGGGCCGATGGGACCGGGTGGGCCGATGGGACCAATGGGGCCCGGCATGATGGTCGATGTCGCTGGCCAGCCGCTTCAAGGCATCGAATACCGACTCTTTCGCTTCGTCGACACGACCGTCGAGCCGGGCAAGTCGTATCGCTATCGCGTGCGCCTCTCGATCTGGAACCCGAATTACGAAGTCGAGGCCCGGTACCTCACCGATCCTGCGCTGGCGAAGGAACCCAGGCTTGCGTCGCAGCCGAGCAACGTCACGCAACCGGTCGCGGTGCCGGGGACGACGAGCATGCTCGTGAGGGCTTTGCGCAAGGCCGAACTGAAACGGTTCAAGCAGGGGATGTGGGAGGTGCTCGTCGTCGACAAGGCCGCGGAGACGGGCAACTATGCGCTGCGCAGCCTCGTGACCGAGGTCGGTGGGCTGGCCAACGTCGACAAGCGGCTCAACAAGCCGGGTGATCCACGGACGCGCGGCGAGGATGCCTTCACCGACCGCGTGCTCGTCGATGTGTTCGGCAAACAGGAAGACCGGTCGGAGAGCCGGTCGAACAAGCCGACCCCGCCGCCAGAGCCTTTCGAGATGCTCTTCCTGCGCACCGACGGCACGTTCGAAATCGCGTCGGCGGCCGACTCACAGCTGCAGGTGGATCGTCACATCGGCACGCTACCGGTCGCCGACGAGGCGAAGCCCGGCGGCCGCGATCGGTCGGGAGCGGGTGGCGAAAGCCCGTTCGGGGGAGGACGGCCATGAACGCCACGAACGCCACGAACGTCCTGAAATCATTCACGTTCGCCATCGTGCTGCAGGCGATCGCCGCGGTCGCCACGACCGTCCGTGCCGAGCCGAAATATGTGGGCTGGTCGAAAGTGGAGAGCGCGCGGGAAACCCGTGAATACAAGGAAAAACTCCGCGACAACGGTGCGCTCGATGGCAACGCCCGACAGTTTCTCGAACAGACCACGCTGCCCCAGCTCGCGCTCGAGGAGAATCGGCCGACGATCGAGCGCACCCGGCGCAGGATTCGCGAACTGCTGCTCGCGGACATCGGCGATGACAAGACCTTCGCGGAGGTGTCGCGGCTGGTCGCCGACTTCATGACAGCCCTGGCGCGGGATGACGCCGCCGAACCGGTCGTCCGCGTGAACGCGATGCTCCTCGTCGGCGAACTGAAGGGAAAGGAGGGTAGGCCTTGGCCTCCAGCCGCAGCCCTGCTCGCCGCTGCCGCGGCCGACAAATCGCTCCCGATCGCCGTGCGGATCGCCGCCACGAGCGGGGTCGCCAGGCACGTGAGCGCGGCTGGCGAAGGCGACGAGGAACTGGCGAAGAAGGTGGGGCCCGCGACGCTGGGCATCATCTCGGAGCCGGTCGAGCCGGATCATGCGCGGGAGCAAGGCTGGCTCGTGTCGCGCGCGATTTCGAGTCTGCCAGGCGTGGTCAAGACGGCGCCGCCGGACGTGGCTGCGGCACTCGCCGGAATTCTGGCCGACCCTGAGCGGTCGATCGACGTGCGCGTGAGGGCGGCGGCCGCACTCGGCAGGCTCGCGGATGCGAAGTCGGGCTTGAACGTGGGCGAGGTCGTGGCGACGACGCAGGCCCTGGCCGTGACAGCGCTCGAAGTCGAGGAGTCGGCTGCGGCCACCCGTCGCTTCGAGCAACAGTATCGATCTCTTGCCGGTGGCATGCCTCCCGGAGGGGGCCCGGGCATGATGCCACCGGGATTCGGCATGGATGGGATGCAGCCAGCCGTCAAAGACCTGTTGGCGATTCCCGAGCAGGCCTGCCGCCGGGCCGCCTGGCGCATCGCGACGCTCGCCACGGCGCTGCTCTCGAGCGACGGGAAGTCGGGCCTGACCGTGCTTTTGGGAGAAGGCGGTGGCCAGGCGAAGGACTTCGCCGGAATCCTACGGGAATGGGGCACCGCGATCGATCAGGCACCCGACGAGCAGTCGGTGCTCGATGCGCTCGACGCGCTGCGCGGGCCGCGTCCCGGATCCCGTCCAGCCAACCGGCCGGCGCGACGGGCCGAGGACGGTGGCGCGGAAGGCGGCGATGGCAAGAACGCCAAGCCGGCGGAAGAACGGCCCGCCGACCCGAATGCATCGCCCTTCGACAACCCGTTCGGGCAGTGACAGGCTGAAGCCTGTCCTACTGCTTGCTCAGGTCGCGGACCGTCATGCCCGACGGGATCATCGGCAGCACGTGCTCCTGGTAGGGCACCTGCACGTCGAGGATCGCG
>Ga0136644_10002265_pt1 | contig 14769 bp, 16 predicted proteins | sample C_130820_EF_Meta_FD_94780 | JGI IMG/M metagenome (GOLD analysis project Ga0136644, IMG submission 94780) | Freshwater microbial communities from Lake Croche, Canada to study carbon cycling - C_130820_EF_MetaG (v2) (version 2) | ecosystem: Environmental > Aquatic > Freshwater > Lake | place... | reverse complement strand
TGGAACTGGAACTGGAACTGGAACTGGAACTGGAACTGGAACTGGAACTGGAACTGGAACTGGAACTGGAACTGGAACTGGAACTGGAACTGGAACTGGAACTGGAACTGGTATTGGTATTGGTATTGGTACTGGAACTGGAACTGGCACTGGTATTGGTACTGGAACTGGAACTGGTATTGGCACTGATACTGATATGTGCGACGACAAATCTATAACACAGTATGTTAAACGCATTGCGTTATTAAACCATATAATTAATAATAATCTTGAAACTATTAAAAACGTCACCACAAACAAAGAATACACGCCAGAAGATATAGCTACAAATACTTGTGGCTACTTGGGCATTACTAAAGACAACATCGCGAAAAATTTTACGATGCTCGGTAATCAAACAGAAATTACAAGTATGCTAGACAAAATTAAAAATGATTATAAATTGAACGGCACCGGTAAAAGTCAAAAAGATTATGACCGCGACAAGTTAGTTGTAGAAATATTTAAACTCGTTGCTCAAATTATAGCATTATCTACAAAAATTAAGAAAAAGAATAACACGGTCGAAGCATTACAAGAAATTGATAAAATCATAACTGAAGAAAAAACACGGCTAACAACATTAAAGAACGAAACCGAAGATAAATTAAATGATATTATAAAATCAATCAAATTAAACTTTGACAAAATGGTCACTCTAGATACGCCATAATAATGAATCGCGTACCAAAATTATATAAATAATAACCACTATTTATAAAAATGTCTCATTATGTTTTCAATAAGTATATATTTGCAAACATAAAATTACCTTTAGAAATAAAAGACGATGGAACCGTTGAAATCTTGCGCGATTATGTACATATTAACTTTGAAAAGTGCGACGAATTGCCAGAAAAGCAAAGTTCTAGTGCGAATTACGCCTTTCTTATGAATAATCTATTAGATTTAATGAATTCTAACAAAAATAATGATGGACAAGTCTATGATGTATCGGAAGACAATGATAATGAATCAGAACAGGATATTGACAATATATTAAAAGATAATGGTGAGAACCAGAACGAAGCTATCGAAAATGAAAATGGAACCGTAACCGCAACATTTAACGAGAACATTAATCAAAACATGAAAAATGAAATCATGCTATTCATAAAAAAAGAAGAATTAAATAATCGACAAACGGCGTCTAGAAATAATATGTCGTTCAAGAGAAAACGATATAATATGAATCGGTTTACATCAAAGCGTAGATAATGGTTACCTAATTCAAATACATAGGTCTATTATTCTTATCCAGTATCAATGGCTCAGGTATTAAAACAGGCAAACGGTCAGCTATATTCAAACTTTTAGGCACTTCTAATTGGGGGACAAATCTAGCTCTAGGTTTCACTAAATTCGTCGACCCAATGCCAAATAATTCCGATTCCACATCTGTATAATTGTGGCAGAAAGATTCACGGGCGTTGTTTCCCATCAAAAGGCCGTTGCCTGGAAAATGGCTAGTATAAGCTTTTGCTGGCGCCGAATTTACATAAGTCATATAATTGTCGATGCGATCATTGATGCGCTGTTCTTGGCGATAATCGCCGGGGGTATTTTTATTTGATACAGATGCCATGTTTATATTTATATATTGGAAGATATTATTTACGCCAGTTTTTCGTTCAATACAATATAATTAGGATTCGCCTTATTAAATGTGTCGGGTGAATTTAAAAAATCTACTAAACATGGGTGAAATTGCAGCAAAAAATCATAAGAAAACAGAATACAAAGTCCGATTTCGCGGTCTTGGGATAACATTCTCGCCGCAGCTTTGTCGTATAATTGTTGGAATATAATGTTGTGTTTGGTATTGTCGTAAACATAATCCATCATTTTTGATACAGCATTATTGTCGTAAAGCATTTCGTCGTTGGTTTCTTCGTCCCAATTCTCGGATATATTTGACTTGCATATGTCGGGATTCATTTTGAAAAGTTCTCGTAAACATTGGCGGTATTCTGCGTTTGTGGTATAATGTTTTATGTGCTGTTGGTTCATTTGTATGAATAGCGAGAAAATTTTATATTGATTTTGGCAATATAAAATTTTTATATAATTTAGTATTTGGCGTAACGTCGGGATTTGCGGTTACCATATTTGGAACGCTTACGTGTAAATTTTGGACGACCACCTAAAGAATAACCGGTAACTTTAACCGACGTGTCGGTGCCACCGCTTATATTTTTAATCTCTGTCCAAACGCCTTCGCCCCAAACGTCTTCTATTGTTTTGTCATTTAATGTTTTATACTTTGTTTTTTCAGCTAACGATAAAGTTCTATATGCTTGTAAAAATTCTACCACTATTTTTAAATTTTTATTGATTTTTGTGAAATGACTAGACAATGCATCACCAACGTAATCATTTTTTAAAACGCCTATGTTAGTAGGTATAGGTGTCAATGAATATTGTAAAGTATACGTGTATGGTCGTTCGCCCCATATATATTTTAGCTCAACTGAAGCATCTGCTGCTGCTGGTTCTGCTGCTGCTGCTGCTGCTGCTGCTGCTTTAGCGTCTTCTTCTATAATGTAGCGAACTATTTTTACACGGGTATTCCTAGTTGAAGCACTGTATGCTTCGTCTAATATATTATTAATGCTTTTAATTCTGTTATTTATTAATCCAATGGTCTTACTTATTGTCTCATCAGAGTAGCTAGATCTTTTCATGGCGTTAATAGCTGCTTCTATTTTCGCATCCACGTTGCTACGATCACCCGAATCGCTTCCTGAGGCTGAGGCGACCGCCTCTTTGAACAATTCTTCTATTTTTTTTAATATCTCATTTCGAGCTTTTAATTGAGATTTGAATACGTCAATAGTTGGTTGTTGTGGTTCAGCATTAGCCTCAGCAGCATCAGTGTCCCTGGCCCAATCTGTTAATGACAGTTCTGTTAAATACGCCCTATACGAAGACGATGCATTGTCCAAACCAGCAGCTGTAGTAGACTCTGCACTCACTGTATCAGATTTATCTATTATTCTTTTAATTTCATTTATTTTATTTTCTTGACCAGGTGGTGGGGTTTCTAATAATTTGTTAATATCCTTAATTCTTTTATTAATAGCATTAACTACTTCTTTTCTAGAATCATAATTGTCTTGGACTTTCGATAAAGCAGTGTAGACTAAATTTTCATTCGCTGGCTCGGGAAGTGCTAATGGCTTAGATTCGACTACCGGTACTGTCATCGATGGTGCCAAGTTTGTGCCAGAAGATGGTGTTGGGGCAGCTGTACCTGGTATTTGATCTGCTTTATCAGCAGGCGTTGGTTCGCCAACTTGAATTTTATAAGTAACACCACTCTTCGGACTTTTAATTAAATAAAAATTAGATCCAGGAATAGGTTGCGTGCTCGGTTTATTTGTGACACTACCAGTTGCGCCATCAGAAGGATTAGTAGAAAGTTCCAAGCCATTCGAAGCAATAGATCCTGCGTTTGCATTGGCCGACGTAAGATTGCTAATTTGCGTTTGGTCATCTGTTTCTTCATTTATTGTAGATTCATCATTTTTATAACTATTAACTTGCGTCTCTAAGAATTCACCAATATTACTTTTTTTGGATCTAACAAGTTCCTTGAAATTTTCCACGGTCGCCCCTGTAGTATTGGTTTGGTACAATTTATAAAAACCGTTCTTTTCAATTTCAGCATTTACGCGTGTATCGGGATCCGTACCAGCTGGGCCACCACCTGCACTTGGTGGGTTAGCGATCTCATTTAATAAATCTATTGTACCTTTATATTCATTAGTAGTCTTATTTTGAAGTTTTCCTATTATTTCTAATTTTTGTTCATTAGTTAAACCGCCACTCATTATATATATTTGCCCACAAAAATATATAATTTTTTTAACGTTTTAAACTATTCTAAATACGTTAATAACTTCCCGGCCCTGGGCGAGTATTTTTACCCGTTGTTAACATCTCACGCGTCGAGACACCACCACGAGTCCATCCCTCTAAAGCAGATTCTTCCACAGTATAAGCAGGATTTTTAACTCGCTCTTCCATTTTATCATCAGTAGGATAAAGCGCATATTTGGCAAATGACTTTTCCATGATCGTGGAAACACTTTTCTTGTCACTCACTAATTCCCCTTGTAATAACTGGGATTCTAAAGTAGGATCACAGCTGCCCCTTCCTAAATAAGGAACTGTCAAAAATGGGCGCTCAAACAATTGCGTTTTTTCTAAAGGTCGTTCTTGTTCATTTTTAATGGTGAGCAAAGAATCGGTATCCACAATTGATCCATTTAATCCACTTCCAAATGCCAATGCATTAAAATTGACAGTAGGTTGCGAAATGGCGAATTGAACATGATTGTCGCTTAATATTTCACCATTATAATTGCTTAAGGTGTAATTCGCAAAACGAGTATTGTACATGTTTCGTTGAGTTTGATCGGGTAAATCTTGACCGAGATTTCCCATGTTATTAAAGTTGTAAGAAGTCATTTGTCTAAATCAATATTATATTATACACAGAGAAGGAATTTTAAAAAATCAACATAAAAACTATTTAATATATTTTATCAATAAATACATTATGCACATGGATCCTATTAATATTGTACAGGTAACGCTTTATTCTAAATTAGTAACAGAAGCTTTGGTAAATTTGCCTACCAACAACTTTCGTTACGTTTTCGCAATAATGTCGTTATTGACTTTATATAAATTAATTAATAGTAGATCTATCAAGGATTACGTCTATGATTACTTTCAAAAAATAATAGAGGATAAAAATGAATGTGTCATTATTGTGCCGCAACATAATCGAAAAATTCTTACACATGTATTCAGCACAACAAAAGAAACCATTCAAACTCTATATAGCATACGATTTCACGCACTGAACCATTATATCTTCAAACACTGTTCTAAATACATCAGAAAAAAAATAGAGGTTCTTAAGAAAGAACAGAAATCTGCATGGGATAATGAAACCATTGATTACATTCTTTTACCAATGCAAAATGAAAAACTGTTGTTAAATGAACAATTCGGCATTTACTTCCAAATTAACATTACCAATGAAGAGGAATCCAGAGATGCGGATAAAAAGAGCAATTCTTCATCTCAAAATTCCAAAAATTACGTATATAAAATATCGAAATCGGGAAAAGAGAATTATGCGTTATTGGGCGAGTTCATGGAAAAATGTGTAAAAGAATACGAAGACGACGTGATTAATAAAAAGGAACAACAAATATTTGAATATATCAAATCTGAAAAAGACGAAGATGGCAGAAGTTCTATGATATACCGCAGCTGCAAATTTAAAAGCAATAAACACCTAGAAAAAAACATATTCTTTGAAAATCGCGCGGATTTTATTAAATATATCGACAGGTTCTCGAAATCGATTAGTAAAAGCGATCGCAAAACTAATGAAGAAATTTATGAAGACGCTGGAATAACATATAAAGCCGGTATTATTATGCACGGTCCCCCCGGATGTGGTAAATCGTCGACTATACGTGGCGTATTAAACCGCACTGGAAGGCACGGCGTCATTATCAGATGGTCTACCATTAAAACGTGCGCAGATTTATGCAGTCTATTGCGGTCCACTACAATTAATAATGTAAAATATGAGATGGAAGACCTATGTTTCATATTCGAGGATTTCGACGCAAACGACGATGACGTACTAAAGGCGCGCAAAACCAATGACGCAATAAAAACTACGCAAATTGAATTTAGTAGCGGCGAACAAATTGCCGATATTCCAACGGACATTAATGAATTAAAGATGGAATTCATGAAATCTAAAAAAATAATCGAGAACATGGGCGCGATGTTGTTAACCGCGAATCAAAAAAAAGACGACGATTTGACTCTAGATTGTGTTCTCAACGTTATCGACGGAATTATTGAATTGCACGACGCCATGCTGATTTTTACTACAAATCATTTGGAAAATATTGATGGTGCGTTTACAAGACCAGGACGCATCGATTATATTTTAGAGTTAAAATTAGCAACGGTTGCCACCATTCGCGAGATGATCCAGTATAAATTTCGGCACACCATTAAGGATTTTTCAGAATATCAAGAATATTTTGATAATATGAAAGACGGCATACTAAGTCCAGCAAATATTCAAATAACACTTTTAAAATATAAAAACGATAGCGCAGAAGAATGTAGTAACTGTTTAAAAGAATTGGTTGAGAAAATGAAAGGTTAATAAAGTGTATAATGTGACATATTACGAGCCGCGGCAAATTTGTTACCCTCTTTTGCAGATATCATACTACCATAACAAAAGTCCGCAAACGCACCTTGATCGTTTGGAATAGTTGTACCAGGATTAGAATGAAATGGCCGCAACGACTGTTCGAATTCTAACTGTTCGCCTAAATCTTTGAATAATTTATCGGCAATGTCAGGGTGATCAGGATTAGCTTCATTTACAAATTGTTTTGCCTGTGTTAATATTTCAGCATTAACGTTAGGATTAAATGCGGGCGGGGCCGGCTTTTTGTTTGGATTATAGTCATAATCAGTTATCAGAACATTACTAAAAGGGTTGGTTGAATCCGGAACAGTAAACAAATCATTTGGGACGGGCATATTTAATTCGCTATAAACAGATCGTCCTGGACCATCAAACCCTTCTTTCACGGATTCAATTACTTTTTTCGAATCCATCTTCTTTTCCTCCTTTTCGTGATAAAAATGCATTAAAAATATTGCGCCCAACGTGATTGCGCCAATAATTAATAATCGAAAATTTCGGGTAAAAACGAAACTTAAAATTACCAACGCAATAATGGTTCTCGAAACAGTGTTTAATTTTTGGTTATAGCTCATTGTATCTACAGGGAAAAATTCAAACAGGTATTTTTGTTGAAATAAAATATTCGGATTTTCACTCCAGAATGGTATATATCTCGGCCGTTTTTCGTCTAATTTTTCCATAGCATCTTTTATACCATGAATATTCGATGGTTCTGAGGGTTCTATAATATCTGGAATCGTTGTATAGTTTTCAGTTTTAATATTTTTTTTATCATCCGAAAGTTGGTTCATTTAATTAATATATACTATATAATAATATTGTATATATATTCTTTGTCGTATTTTTCTAAACCTTTTCGTTTCCAACCACCTGGCTTTCTCTCTTTTTTATACATTTTTCATCCATTTGAAACGTCTCACATTTTGTACTTTGTGGAACAATCTGCAATACACACTTTGATTTTTCGCCATAAAGTGGTTCCGTACAACCTTTTTCATTCATGATTGTTATTTTTTTGGCAAAGTGTACCTTTTTCGTTTTGTTTTTTTTATTTTTCAAACTATCTAAAGATTTTACACACCGAGATCGAAAGTGTTCATATCGCTCTTTCACGTCCTCATAACTAAGATTCGATTTCTTACCAAGCATTGCATTAATAACTTCGTGCAAATCATAAATATATTTTGAAAACGTCTCTCTTGATTCCATATGTCTTTGTTCTAGGGGATGCTTTTTAAAGTTTTTCTTTAGATTTTTTCTACACTTACCACACGGCAAAACATTCTTAAGATTCAAAATAAGTTCTTTATAATGTATTTTATCGGATTCGCTGGGACACACCGGGTAATTAAAACTTACTGTGTGTAAAAAATGCCACGCACTTGGACCCCATACCGTAGTTAACATTCCATCATTACTATTAAAATCATCTTTTGAATACACTTGGCTTTTCACTTCTGTCTCAGAAAACGCATACGGTGTGAGTTCTCGGTTTTTTATTTTTTTTTGATCCGTTTTACTTTTAACCGTTACTCTTTTAACCATTCAATAACTTTCTAGTTATACAATCAATACAAAAAAATACTTTCTAAATATTTAGTAATAATCTCATTCGGTAAAACTGAAACACTAATTTGTTTTTATAATATATATGGCCGGATTGTACGAAGTTATTAATAAATTTTTGCGCCCGTATTCGAAAATACTATTGATTGTTACTTTAATTATTATTTTTATCATAGTTGGTTATTATGGTTATAAAAAGTACGGAACAAAATCTGAAAATAAATTCAAGGACGTTGCTAACGCAAACCGCCGCAATAAAGAGGCTACTATTTTCTTTTTCCATGTAGATTGGTGCCCCCATTGCAAAAAGGCCCAACCTGAATGGAACTCTTTCTGTACGCAAAACGACGGAAAGGAAATAAATGGATATCAAATTAAATGTGTTGATGTGGATTGCACACAAGAAACGCCAGATGTAACTCGTGCCATTAATCAATACAAAATTGATTCTTATCCAACTATTAAAATGTTGCGCGATGAGAATGTAATTGAATTTGATTCAAAGATCACAAGCACGACGTTGAATTCTTTTGTCAACACTATGTTGAATTAGATTTATTTATTTATTTTTATAAAAATAGATAAATTATTAAGAGGAAATCTTGGTAAAAACGATAGATGCAGTGGCTTCCGTTCCAGTAATAAGACCTGGTGGAAGTTTACCAGTTAAATAACCAGGGTCACCAACACGAGTTCCTATATCATTTGACCAAAATAATAGCGCGATGCTGTCCCCCACTAAGAGATTTACCAATATAGTATTAGATATAGTATAAATATGATTCGTTTCTGGTGCTTCTACAAGAGTTCCTGAACCAGGAATTTGGATTCCATTTTTTGTTAACACTGTTGCGCAATTTGTATTGGAAGTTGGCGATTGGCCACCGCCCGATCGAACGTCTAGTTTATATGTCAACAAATAATACCCAATCGAAGGAACTATAAAATTGGTAGGGTTAGAATATAAGGGTTGAGTAAATGTAGTCCATCCCGAGCCAATCGGACCTATGGGCGGAATATTAAAAGTTACATATTGGAAATTAGACACGCTTAAATTGTTTTGTGACATATCGCTATATACAAAAATAGAAGAAATGGCTGCATTTTGACCTTCCGGACCAGTTGGTCCAGGAAGACCTGGTAATCCTATTGGTCCAACAAGTCCTTGTGGTCCAACTAACCCTTGTGGGCCAACAAGTCCTTGTAACCCTTGTGGTCCAACTAATCCTTGTGGGCCAATAAGTCCCTGTAATCCTTGAGGACCAGTTGCGCCATCAATCCCGTTTTGTCCCACTAGACCTTGTGGGCCGGTAACACCTTGCGGGCCAGTGAAACCTTGTGGGCCGGTGAAACCTTGTGGGCCGGTGAAACCTTGTGGGCCGGTAAAACCTTGTGGGCCGGTGAAACCTTGTGGGCCGGTGAAACCTTGTGGGCCGGTAAAACCTTGTGGGCCGGTAAAGCCTTGCGGACCGGTGAAACCTTGTGGGCCGGTAAAACCTTGTGGGCCGGTAAAACCTTGCGGACCGGTAACACCATTTTTACCAGAAGGACCAGTTGGACCACGTTGCCCATCACAACCCCTTTCGCCACGAGGTCCTTCACACCCTCTAGGTCCAGGTTCACCATCGCAACCATCTTCACCGTCGCTTCCATCACATCCATCCTTACCGTCTTTGCCATCCTCGCCGTCGCATCCGTCACGTCCATTGCGCCCGTCACGCCCATCTTCACCGTCCTTTCCGTCCTTACCATCTTTTCCTGGCTCACCGTCCTTTCCATCACGCCCATCGCGTCCATCTTCACCATCCTTTCCATCTTTACCATTCTCGCCGTCGCGGCCATCTTTTCCATCACGACCACATTTTCCATCTTTCCCATTCTCGCCATTTTTGCCATCTTTTCCATCAAAACCACTGCGCCCGTCCTTACCATCTTTTCCGTCTTTACATGGTCTTGGTTGTTTTTTACAAGGTCGATCAAATGAACGATTTCTTCTGCGATGACATTTATTCTTCTTTTCGTCGCAATCGCTCTCGCTACTAGACTCATTGTCTGAATAATTACACCCTTTTTTAGGCATATATAGAATGGCTAATATTTAAAAAAGCTAAAATAAAATAATTTTGCTCGATAAATGCAGTTGGTAAATAGAAATCACGAATGTCTATTTACAAAAATCAATTAATGGTAATTACAATACACTGACTACTCTTTTCACCGTTCCTTTCGCCGTTCCTTTCGCCGTTCCTTTCACAGTCGTTTTTCTTAGATTTATTTTTCCCACAACTCCTTTCACCGTTCCTTTCACCGTTCCTTTCACCATCCTTTTTATATTTATTTTTCTCACCGTTTCTTTCACATTTCTTACAAGGTTTATTCTGGCAATTACAGTGTTTCTCACAAGAGTAACATTTCTTGCAATACTGCATCTTTTGTTTTTCACGGCTATCGCAATCGTCACAGGAATCGCTATCAGATGATTCGCAATCACTATAATAACGTCTACGCGGCATTATATATTCATAGCTTATTAAAAAAAATAAAAAAAGTTTACTAAACCATATATGGTGTAGTAAACCATTCACACCACTGGTTAAAAATGGCAAATTATGAAGAATCTGATGCATCTTCATTATCTTTATTTTTTTCTGTAAGCCGCTTAGGGGTTAGTGATTTCATAGTAGAAACGCGCTTTGCATCAATAATTTTTAATGTAAACGCACGATTAGTCTGATTAAAGTGAAGCGCTGGAACCGATGTAATATCTTTGGTTTCTTTATTGTAAACAACCTCTTTCGTTTTGTTGAGTTTGTTTTTTTCCAAGCAATCTAGAAAAAAAGCCTTTAAAGATTTAATATCTTTTACTGGCAAATTATGATCTTTGCCATATTTTTCCGCATATTGATGCAATTTTTGTATTTTTACCGTTTTATCTAATTTTATCCAGGTTTCGTTCTTATTATGTTGCTTCTCGCGCTCTAATATATTATCAATCGTATTGTAATTTACTTCATCTGTCGCAGTGGTATTTAAATTAAGTATATTTTTATATTTCTTAGAATCAGATGTGTCTGCTTCAGACGGCTTAACTTGTTCTTGTACATTCGAAGTAAACATAGTTTTGTAGATTACCCTTTATATTATAATAACAAACATTATGTTTATCTCATTTTTTTATATATATTACAAGAAGTCTTCTATCATGGTTTTTACAGGACCGTTAATATGAACAAATTGAGGATTCCGCCATTTATAATAAGCAGTATTATGTTCTTTGTAATATACAAATTTATCCATTTCCATATCCACAGTATTTAAAAAAATATAATTCTCATGATCTAATTCCATTTTATCTAGGTTTTCCAGATATTTAATTGTCCAGAAACGCTGATCGTCATGACCATCATTGTAATAATAATCCGACATACATCCTCGCAACTCTTTTACCCGACCTATAAAAAGTCCACTATTTAAATATTGAAATTCGTGGTCTGTTTTTGGATACTCTACCCATCGCCCCGCATCTGGATGACAGCCTTTTTCAGAGCCAAAAACAATTGGTTTTTTAAACGTAAGATACCTACGCAATATTTCTTTTTGCGAGCCGCAATACGCGACGTCATACGCATCGGTAAAAAGAACAATGTCGTTATCTTTTAAGTAAGGTCGCTTTAAAAAGTCCGAAACTTCGCGTAGTTTTACACCAAAGTTATTGCCCCCTTCCCAACCAATTACGCGATTTTCTTGCAAGCCCAATATTGTTAATTCTTCCCCATTTTTTTCAACAGTCGATTTTATTTTATCGAGAACCTTGTGTGGTTTTGTTGCAATAGTTATGTAATATAATTTACCAACGGCATTATTTTGCATATACAAAAACCTTACAATTTGTTTTTATATATTTTTATCTACAATCACCTCTTTTGCGATATTTTTTATTATTTTTTCATCTAATTTCACTTGTTCATCGCCCAAATCGCCCAACGAATTTCGCATAAGTTTTATACAGAATTCATACTGATCATGCTCTAATTCTTTACATTCGGGATTTGTTTCGCGCCATTCCGGTATTTTCCGATAATTTTTATCGGCCACTTTAGTAATCATATTCTTTATTTTTGATTTATCTGGACTCTCTTTGTTCCATTCGTTTTCATCGCGAATATATAGAATCTCGCGTTTTAAATCTGTGCAATGAAGGGGGCGTTTTGATACATCTAATTGTTTTAATCTAGATAAAATTATATCAGTAATTCCACCAACGTATCCGCAATGCCCCACATTTTCGAGTTCTTTTAATTGTATTTCAATGTTCTCGATAAAATCGCTAATATTCATCGCATCTTTACAAGTTTCATTCAAGAACAAATTCAAATTAAATTGATTATTTGTAATATTATTGGTGGTCTTATTGTTGTTATTGGTGACAGTGACTCTAGAAGACAATTCGGCAATTTTATTCTGCTGTTCTACCAACATTGTTTTAAACTCTTGATTTTGTTTTAATAATTCGACGACGGTATCTTCTGTTAATTTTAATTTTCCAGTTGGTGCAGCATCATCGGTAATGTTTTTAGTAGGGTGACATTTTTTTGTATGTCGCCATAGCCCCGATCTTTCATTATATGCTTTGGAACATAGCTTACATGGAAATTTTGGCTCGATTATGCAATCTACCGTTTTTTTGTTGATTAATGTTGCTAAATGTTGCTGCTTGTTGATTTCTTCATTTTTCTTGTGCTTCGCAGTCAATAAATGGCGATTCCAGTTACCAGATTTGCTGCATTTAAACCCACAAAAAGTACATTCGAACTCGTCGGCTCTTTTATCGGTCATCTGGCTCTTTTTGGCTCTATATCCTATCAACAGAAAAAGAGCCTAAATCATTTTCCGCATAAAACTATTTAATTTTTTATGCAGCCAAGTTTTTATAAAAAATATAAAAATTAAAGCAATATGCTTTTAAAATAAAAAACCGTGACGTTTTTGCAAATTTATAATCGAGGTTTAAAAAAAAGGACAAAAATAAATGTCCATTTTTCTTGAGCGAGGCCGTTTCTTTTTTCGATTTTTTAAGGGTTTTATTTTGCGTAAAATTATTTAAAAAAGTGGACTACTTTATATTTTTATACGAGTTTGAATTAAAATGGAAAAGCCACTAATAGTAGGACAACGTTATACTTTTTATTTATATGATGGTAGTTTCATTCGTGCGAATTGTAAAAATATTATTAATCATTATTTTACTACATATAATGATTTTGGGTATACAAAAAAGCGCACGTCGACTATTTTGTTAAATTGCAACGAAAATGAAAATAATAAAGAAATAATATATAATGTTCCGATAGATATGATAGTAAAAATAGAGAATCTAGAAACCATTTTAGCAGATAAACCTATTTTAGTACCAGATGTTATTTTGTTGATTGATGATTATTATTAGTTAGGGTGTATAATGTCAATATTTTTTTACTTCTTTAAATATAAAGCAGTAAAATGAAATCAGTTTTAGTAGATCTGTCGAATGATAAAAAAATAGATGATTCGCGAACTATTGAAAAGCGAGAACCTAAAAAACGAATGGTTACTGAAACTAATCGATGGATATCTATAAATCCACATGAACAATTATTATATATTCAAGAAATCCATGAAAAAAAGATAGAACATCGAGAACCTTGCAATTTTATTCTTCAACAAATGGGGCAAAAAATAAACGGTTATAAGGGGCAGGATATCCATAAAAAACTATATAATCAAGAAGATTTTGTAAATATAGATCAGGTTCTCGATTTAATGATAAAATCTAATAATCTATGTTTTTATTGTAAAACTATGGTGCATGTTTTATATGAAAATGTAAGAGAGCCGAAACAATGGACTTTGGAAAGAATGGACAATTCTAGGGGACACAACGGTGATAATGTAGTAATTGCTTGTTTAAATTGTAATTTACATAGAAAAACAATGCACCATGAGCGGTTTGTTTTCACGAAACAACTGAATATTATTAAAAAAACTTAGTTCTTTCGTAAACAAATATAGAAATTATATAGGTTCTCGAATATATATGGAAAAAACTTGTTTCGAACCACTTCCCATTCATAAAAATATTCTAGATAAACTCGATTATTTCCATAAATCCAATAAAATCCCGCATATTATATTCCATGGCTCATCAGGCACAGGAAAACGCACGATTGTAGATCAATTTTTAAATAAAATATACAATAACGAAAAACACAAGATAAAATCGAATGTTATGTTTGTAAATTGTGCCCACGGAAAAGGAATCAAATTTATCAGAGAGGAACTAAAGTTTTTTGCGAAAACCAATATTCAATCGAATAATGGTATTATTTTTAAATCTATAGTGCTATTGAACGCGGATTTTTTGACAATAGACGCACAATCGGCGCTTCGTCGATGCATAGAATTATTTAGCTATAATACTAGATTTTTCATCATTGTAGAAAATAAAAATAAACTATTGAATCCCATTTTATCTCGTTTTTGCGAAATCTATGTTCCAGAAAATATTGAAAGAGGGGAAGTTATTAATTTGCACCAACAATACATAAGACGTCACTATAATTTAAAATATCAAGAAGATTTTGTTCAATGGCTCGATACAAAAATAAATGAGATAGATTTAGATTCAGCAACGCATGCAAATTTTACAGCATTGTCTAGCGAAATATACGAGCATGGATTGAGTTGTTTAGATTTAATGGAATGGTTAAAACAGACAGACCTATTCAACGATTTAGAGAAATCGTCGGCCTACATGTGTTTTGATAAAATTAAAGCGGAATTTAGAAATGAGAAGTTATTGATGTTTTATATGTTTGATTTTTTGTTTTTACGTTCAACAAAGGATTTAAAATGTATTTTGA
>Ga0136644_10002261_pt1 | contig 14779 bp, 14 predicted proteins | sample C_130820_EF_Meta_FD_94780 | JGI IMG/M metagenome (GOLD analysis project Ga0136644, IMG submission 94780) | Freshwater microbial communities from Lake Croche, Canada to study carbon cycling - C_130820_EF_MetaG (v2) (version 2) | ecosystem: Environmental > Aquatic > Freshwater > Lake | place... | reverse complement strand
TCGCTGAGGTAACCGCAAGGAGCCAGGCGCCTAAGATGAACTCTGCGATTGGGACTAAGTCGTAACAAGGTAGCCGTAGGGGAACCTGCGGCTGGATCACCTCCTTTCTAAAGGAAACCGCCGACCCGGATCTTCGGATCCGGTGAGGCAACCCTGGAGTGAACGTCCGCCGCCGTGCTTCGGCACGGTTCGGTGAAACGGGAGTTCCTGTGGTCCAAAAGATTGTGGAGACATGATCGCGCTCCGATGGCGACCGAAAGGTCGCTTCGGGGATGCCGCCGAAAGAGATCCGCCAGCACCGACGGGTGACCGTCGACGCTGGCAGGCTGCCAACAGCGTCATGGAATTCAGACCCGCCAGGGCTCGGCCGAGCCCTGGCGGGTTTTTTTGTTCCCTTCCCTTGCGGGCGATCGCCATTACGATATCCAGCATGCCCACCATGACGACCACCCCGAATCCGATGCAGCAGGCGATTTCCGGAGTGGTGCCGCCGAGCGTGGCCGAGGCCACGGTCATGACGGTCTGGCCCTCGGTCGGTTCGACGGCCCTCGGTCAGGTTCTCGGTCGGCTGTATCGCATCAGGAGCGGGTTGGGGCCGATCTCGGTCGGCCGCATCGCACTCCTCGCCACGATCCCGGTGGGCATGATGCTGTATCTCTCGCTGCGGTTGCCGTGGGCGATCAGGCGGTATCGGCTCACGAACCGGCGCGTCACGATCGAGCGCGGCATCAGTCCGCAGGTCGAGCAGTACGTCGATCTCGACCGGTTCGACGCCATCGATCTCGTGGTCCAACCGGGGCAGGAGTGGTATGACTGCGGCGACCTCGTCTTCCGCCGCGGGCCGATCGAGACGCTGCGGCTGTCCGGCGTCAGCCGGCCCGAGCCGTTTCGTCAGACGTGCCTCAAGGTTCGGCAGTCGTACGTGAGCGTGGCGGCGGCGAAGTCGGCCTGAGCCTGCGGGGCAAACCCGAGCCCCCCTTTTCCAGTTGAGGAGGCTTCGGGCGAAGGCGAACGTCCGGCGACGGGACAGGGGGAGCCCGAAGCCGGCGCGATCGACGCCCCTACACGGGGCGGCGGTTTGCGACCGGGCCGCGAGCTGCGATCGCGGCGGCGATGTCGCGGCGGGACTGATCGTCGAGGTCGACCGCGAGGGCCGCGGCGTTGATCGTGACCTGCTCCGGTGACGTGGCCCCGAAGAGCACGCTCGTGATGCCAGGCTGCTCGGCCGTCCACGCAAGGACGAGATCGGGCAGATCGCAGCCCAGCCGGGCGCCGATCGGACGCAGGCGATCCACAAAGTCGAGGTTTCGCTGGAACTCGTCGCCGTTGAACATCGGGTATTTGTGCCGGCTGTCGCTGTCGGGAAAGACTTGGCCGCGGTGCATCCCGCCGGCCAGCAGGCCCTTCATCAGCGGCCAGTAGACGACCATCGCGACGCCGTGGCTTGTGCACCAGGGCAGGATCTCGCGTTCGATCTCCCGCTGGAGCATGTTGAAGTGCATCTGGCAGGCGGAGAGCGGGCAGGCGGCCGCGAACGCCTCCAGCTGGGGGAGCGACACGTTCGACACGCCGATCGCACGGGCCTTGCCGGCGGCGAGGAGCCGGGCCAGTTCGCCGGCGGAATCCGCGAGCGGAATCGTGGGGTCCGGAGCGTGGAGATAGAGCAGGTCGAGTCGGTCGGTTCCAAGCCGCCGCAGGCTTTCTTCGACCTGGGCACGGATGCGTTCCGGCCGGCCATCGACGCATTGCCGCCGTGGCGGCGTCTTCGTCGCGTCGGGTTCCCAGTGGATCCCGCACTTGCCCGCGATGGCGATCCGATCGCGGCGGCCGCGGAGGGCGGCGGCGATCGCCCGCTCGCTCTCACCCCGCTCCCCGTAGCAGTAGGCCGTGTCGAGGTGCGTGATTCCCGCGTCGATCGCCGCGCTCACGGTGGCGATGGCCGCCTCGGGCGTGATGCCCGCCCGTGTCATGCCGGCCAGCGGCCAGCAGCCGAGGCCGAGCGGTCCGACGCTGACGGGCGAAGTTCCGAGGGGGCGGGGAGCGATGTTCATGGTGACGCGGGCGGGGCCGCGGGTTCCGAGGACGAAGGGAACCTTCCGGTCGCGAGGAACGCCGCGACATAGTCGGCGGCGTCGCGCCGAAACAGGAGGCCCGAGTGAAACGTCGGGAGCGTGGCGTGCGCGTGCGGCGCGTCCGGGTGCGTGCTGTCGGGTGACACGAGCGCGTCCCATTCAGCCGCGATGACGCCGATTTCGACGTCGCGGGGAACGGGCAGCGAATTGACGAGGCTGTCGCCGGCGGTTGAAAGTTCCCGCACCGGCTCCAGCACGCGGCCGATCGTGCCGGCGGCCCGGGTGGCGACGAACGAGCCCTTGTTCGGCGGCGCCAGCATCACGAACCGCCCGAGCTTCGCCGGCCGGTATCGGTCGAGGGCCGCCCGGGCGACGATCCCCCCCATGCTGTGCGTCACGAGATGCAGCGTGTGCACCTCATCGTCGGCGTCGAGTTCCATCAACCGCCGGGCGAATCGGTCCGCATGCACGAGCAACGAGCAGCGCATGTTCCAGTAGCCCCACGGCCGCGGCTCGAAGCCCCTGCCGCGGAGCCGGGCGCCGAGGACGCCGAGCATGAGGCGGTTCGCCAGATAGCCGTGCACGAGGGCGACGGTCGGAAGCCGGGCGGCCGGGGTCATGGTCGGCGCATCGGCGGCGCCGGGCAGCAGTCGAGCGGGCACACATCGTGACTCGCGGGCAGTTCGCCGATCGCCAGCCGTGTCGGCTCGCCGAAATGCCGCTCCGCGATCAGGTCGCGGACCATCGCCACGAAAGCCGGGTCGGTCCCGACCGTCGCGGCCCGCACCATCTCGATCCCGAGCCCGTGGCAGAGGTCGGCGGCCTCGGTGTCGAGGTCGTAGAGAACCTCCATGTGATCGGAGATGAATCCGATCGGCGCGATCACGAGTCGCCGGACGCCTTCCGCATGGAGTGTCCGGATCCGATCGCAAACGTCCGGTTCGAGCCAGGGCTGGGTGGGCGGACCGCTGCGGCTCTGATAGACGAGTTCCCAGCGCTGCACGCCGGATCGCTCCGCGACCAATCGGGAGGCCTCCGTGAGCTGCCTGACGTACCGGCACCCGTCGGACATCGCCGTCGGGATGCTGTGCGCGGTGAAGAGGACGGGGATGCCGGCCCGTTCCCCGTCCACGAATCGGTCGAGAGCCGCCCGCACGCGGGTGGCCATCGGCCCGACGAAACCGGGATGATTGAAGAACACCCGGATCTTGTCCACCTGAGGGGCCCGGTCACCGAGCGGGCCGCACGCAGCGGCGATGTTCTCCCGATACTGGCGGCAGCCCGAGTAACTGCTGTAGGCGCTCGTCACGAACGCCAACGCCCGCCTCACGCCCGCGTCGGCCATCTCGCGCAGCGTGTCGGAGAGAAGCGGGTGCCAGTTGCGGTTGCCCCAGTACACCGGGAGGTCCGGGCCGCGACGATCCAGTTCCTGCCGCAGGGCCGCGAGGAGCGCGCGGTTCTGGTCGTTGATCGGACTTTTGCCGCCGAAGTGCTGGTAGTGCTCGGCGACCTCCAGCATTCTCTCGCGCGGGACGTTGCGGCCGCGGAGCACATTTTCGAGGAACGGCAGGACGTCATCCGGTCCGTCCGGCCCGCCGAACGACACGAGAAGCACCGCGTCGTACAGAGCGTCGCTCATAAACACGTCGTGCAACGAAAGCGAGTGACCCCACGGGGACTCGAACCCCGGTTCCAGCCTTGAAAGGGCCGTGTCCTAACCGCTAGACGATGGGGCCGATCGAACGGCCTCCCATTTGTACCGCAGCCAAGCCGCTCAGGGAATGGCGTCGGTCGCAGGAGGACGCACGTCTGCCTGCGCGGCTTCGTCGTGCGGATTGGCGGGAGGCGACTGGGCCAGATCGAGCGGTTCGCCCCGACTGATCGCCTCGAAGACCTCGCGGCGGTGAACGGGCACCTCCTTGGGCGCCTCGACGCCGAGCCGCACCTTGTCACCACGGATTTCGACAACGACGATCGTGATGTCGTTGTTGATGACGATGCTCTCGTCTTTTTTGCGAGACAAAACGAGCATGAACCAATCCCTGGCGCCTGGATTCCTGAGTCTCGGCTGTCGGGGCGACGCCGATCGCGCCCGACTCAAACCCTATAACTGTAAAGGTTTCCGGTCCGCGGTCAAGCATCTGCGGGGCCGGGGGAGGCTGGAAAAAACCAGCTTTTTGGGGCGAAATTGCGGTGTCACTCAGGTGTTATCCTGCGACGGGGCCCCGGCAGGGTCGCCTGGACACTCCGTCGCAATGTGTTGCCGGGCCCGGGTTTCTGTGCGGTGCCTTGTTGCCGAAACACCGCCCCCTATACTCTCGCCGAGCGGGTCATCCGTGCTCGACGTGTCCTTCATGACGTCCTGACTCGACGTTTTCGATTCAATGAAAGATTGGTTCCGGAACCTGTTTTCGGCCGTGGGAACCGTCCTCCAGGGGATGGCCGTCACGCTGCGGGTGTTCGGCAGCACGTACGACCAGAACCGGCGGACATTTACCGAGCATTTCGAGTATCCGGAACTGCCCGCGCCGGTGGCCGCCCGCTACCGCGGTTTCCATCGGTACGACCTCACGACCTGCATCGCCTGCGACCAGTGCTCGAAGGCCTGCCCTGTGGACTGCATCTACATCGGGAAAGAGCGGGTGAGCGGCGGGAAGGGCTTCCAGGTGACCGGGTTCGCGATCGACTATTCCAAGTGCATGTTCTGCGCGCTCTGCGTGGAGCCCTGCCCGGTGGATTGCATCTTCATGGGTTCCACCCTCGACCTCAGTTGCTACAGCCGCGATGGAACGATCGTGGACTTCGCCAGGCTGCCGGTGGACGTCGCATGGGGGAGGGCCACGATCAATCCGACCGCCGTCGCGGCCTCGAAGGTGCTCGTGGAACCCGTGCACGGCGGTCCGAACCAGTAGGTCCCGCATGAGCCCCACCCATCCCGCCCTCGTCGCCGGATACGTCGCGCTCTTCGTGGCGCTCGGAGCGGGTTTCCTGTGCGTCAATCTGCTGGTGGGCTGGTTGGTCCGGCCGCGGATGCCGAACACCGAGAAACTCGAGGTGTACGAGTGCGGCGAGCCGGCGATCGGCTCGAGTTTCGTGCAGTTCGACCTGCGGTTCTACGTCGTCGCCCTGCTGTTCATCATCTTCGACGTGGAGGTCGCACTCTTCTTCCCGTGGGCCACCGTCTTCGGGAAGTCGGTGCAGCTCGCCGATCCCGCGCTGGCGACCGTGCAGGCCGACGGCAGGGAACTCACGAGCGCCGCTTCAGGCTTGATGCGGGAGCTTGGGATGTCGGCTCCCGTCGTGCCGACGGTAACGGTGCCGGACGCCGTGAAGAGCCGTCTGGAGGCGTCGCGCGGCGACAGGAGCATGGCGCAGGCGGAGGCCGAGTGGGCGGTCGCGAGGACCGGCACGCTGCTCGCCCGGACGGCCGTGTTCGACATGGCCGCCTTCTTCGCCGTCCTGCTCGTCGGATTCGCGTACGTCTGGAGCAGGGGTGATCTCGACTGGGTCCGGGCGGTTTCCGCCGAACGGGCCGCGTCGGGCTGACGCGAAACTTTATCCACGGCGATCCGCACTCCGTCACACGTCGAGGACTGGGCAGATGAGAGGTCCGGCATTTCTGGAGAAGCTCGAGGCCGCCCTGCCCGGGGCCGTGACCGGCCGCACCCTCGACGCGCTCGACCCGTGGATCGAGGTCGCCCCCGATCGGATCGCCGACGTCGGCCGGTGGCTCAAACACTCGTCCGATCCGCGGTTCGACGCGCTCGAGTGCGTGACGGCGGTCGATTGGTGCGAGCCCGACCCCAAGAAGGCGGCGAAGGTCGCGTGGCAGCCGCGGATCGAGGTCGTCTACCACCTGTGGAGCACCGCCGCCCGCGTGAGCCTCGTGCTCAAGGCGAATCTGCCGCGGTGGAAGAACGACACGCCGGGAGAGCTGCCCGAGATTCCGAGCGTGGCGGGTGTGTGGCGCACGGCCGACTGGCACGAGCGCGAGGTCTACGACATGTCGGGCGTGAATTTCATCGGCCATCCCGACCTGCGGCGGATCCTCTGCCCCGAGGACTGGGAAGGCTATCCGCTCCGCAAGGACTACGAGATGCCGCTGGAGTATCACGGCATCCGAGCCCGCTAGCCGCCCCCCACGAGACCATCGCTCCATGGCACAACTCATCGACGACGATCCGCGGATCATCGAATTCGACGTCCGTACCGACGAGATGCTCGTCAACATGGGGCCCCAGCACCCGAGCACGCACGGCGTGCTCCGGCTCGTGCTGCGGACCGACGGCGAGATCGTGTCGCAGGTCGAACCGCATATCGGGTACCTGCACCGCTGCGCGGAGAAGATCGGCGAAAACCTTTCGGCCCGGCAGTGGATTCCGTACACCGACCGGATGGACTACCTCGCCGCGATGAACATGAACCTCGGTTGGGCCCTCGCGGTCGAGAAGCTCATGAAGTACGAGGTGAACGAAAAGGCCAGGCACCTGCGGGTGCTGATCGCGGAACTGAGCCGGATCGCGAGCCACCTCGTCGGCATGGGGGCCTACGGGCTCGACCTCGGCACGTTCAGCCCGTTCCTCTACGCGTTCCGCGAGCGGGAGAAGATCCTCGATCTGTTCGAGGAGGCGTGCGGTGCCCGGCTGACCTACAGCTACATCACCGTCGGCGGCCTCACGGCCGATCTGCCGCCCGGCTGGCTCGACAGGTGCGAGGCGTTTCTCGAGCAGTTCGAGCCCGTGATCCAGGAGTACCACGCCCTGCTCACGACCAACGCCATCTTCGTGAAGCGGACCGCCGGCATCGGCGTGCTGTCGCGGGAGATGGCGATCGACTACGGCTGCTCCGGCCCCGTGCTTCGCGGCAGCGGCGTCGATCAGGACATGCGACGCGACGGTGAGAGCATCTACACCGCGATGTACGACGGCTACGCCTTCGAAGTCGCCGTGCAGAAGGACGGCCGCTATCCCCGCGACCACACCTACCCCGCGGTGCCGGCCGACGCCGTCCTCGGCGACTGCTGGCACCGGTTCTTCGTGCGGATGCTCGAGGTGGTGCAGTCGATGGACCTCGTGCGGCAGGCGATCGACCGCTACGCCGCCTGCAAGGGGCCGCTCGGCGAGCCGCTCAAGTTGACCGAGAAGATCCCGGCCGGAGACGCCTACCTGGAGACGGAATGCCCCAAGGGTCAGATGGGGTTCTACGTGGTGGGCGACGGCACGCCCATCCCGTGGCGCGCCCGGGCCAGATCGAGTTCGTTCTCCAACCTGTCCGTCGTGCACGAGCTCTGCCGCGGCTGCCTGATCGCCGACGTTCCAGCGATCGTGGGCAGCCTCGACATCGTGATGGGCGAGATCGACCGCTGATCACCCGGTCGGATCTCGATTCGCCCGCACCGGCTCGGGATTGCCCAGGTCCTCTCGCGTGACGTTCGCCTCGGACCTCCCGTCCTCGGCTCTCTGCACGTCCGCTTCGCTCCGCCATCCATGGCTGCGCTCGCTCCCGTAGCCCGCTCGAGGACCTGGGCAATCCCGAGCCTCCTCGACCGTGGAGCCGCGTTGGGCTCGCGGACGCTTTCATGCCGGTTTTCCGGCCGGCACTTGTGATTTGACGCGGCGTAGGGCAGACTTCGTGCGAATTTTCACGAAGTCCCGTTTCGTGCGGAAATAGCGTCCTGCATGGCTGATTTCCTCATCAATTCGGTCGGCCTGCCCCCGTGGCTCGCGTGGACCGTCGTGGCCGGTGTCGCGGCGTTTTTGATCCTCAACGTGATCGCCGGCGGTGCGCTCGTGTTCATCTGGGCCGAGCGGAAGATCGCGGCCCGGATCCAGGATCGCCTCGGCCCCACCCGCACGGGCGGCCGGTTCGGGTGGCTGCAGTCGCTCGCCGACGGCATCAAGCTGCTCGCCAAGGAGGACCTCATGCCCGAGGGGGCCGACGGCCTGCTGTTTCGCATCGCCCCCTACGTCAGTTTCTGTGCCTCGTTCTGCGCGTTCATCGCGCTGCCGTTCGCGTTCGACTTCGTGGGCCAGCGGCTCAACGTCGGCGTGTTCTTCGTCGTCGCCGTGCTCGGGCTTGAGGTGTTCGGCGTGATCCTCGCCGGCTACGCGTCGGCGTCGAAGTGGTCGCTGTTCGGGGCGATGCGGGAGGCGGCGCAGGTTGTGAGCTACGAGGTGCCGCTGGGGATGTGCGTGGTGGTGCCCGTGATGCTCGCCGGCACGATGGATCTCGTCACGATCGCCGAGAAGCAGGCGGGCTGGTTCACGAACTGGTACCTGTTCCACGATCCGTTCACGTTCGTGGTGTTCTGGGTCTACGTCACCTGCGCGGTCGCGAGCGTGAACCGGGCCCCGTTCGATCTGGCCGAGGCCGAGAGCGAACTCGTCGCCGGCTTCCACACGGAGTATTCGGGGCTCCGCTGGAGTTTTTTCTTCATGGCCGAGTACGGCTCGATGTTCCTCGTGAGCGCGCTGGCAGCCGTACTCTTCCTCGGCGGGTGGAACGGTCCGATTCCCGTGGCGAAACTGCTCGGCCTCAGCGCCGGCACGGGCGACACGGCCCACTACTTCGTGCGGCTCATCGGCTGCGGCAACCTGCTCCTGAAGGCGACGCTCGGTGTGCTCGTCATGATGTGGATCCGCTGGACGCTGCCGCGGCTCCGCATCGACCAGGTGATGACCACCTGCCTCAAGTACTGCACCCCGATCGCCGCGGCGATGTTCGCCGGGGCGATGCTCTGGCAGCTTTGCCTGCCCGGCGGGATCCTGCCCGGTCTTTCCCGCCCGGCCGGTGAGATTCGCGAGGGGTGGATCGAGGGGCCGGGCGGTGCGGCTTCCCGCCCAACGCCGGCCGCCGCACGGGCCGTGGCCGAGGTGCGGCCATGACGGGGAGCTTGCTTGTCGCGGCGATGAACTTCCACACGCTGCTGTTCTATCTGTTCGCGTCGCTCGCCTGTGGATTCGCCGTCGGAGTCGTGGTTGCCGACAACGTCGTCCGCATGGCGCTCTACCTGGTGCTGTCGCTCGGCGCGACGGCGGGGCTGTTTTTTCTCGCCGGCGCCGAGTTCATCGGGGCGATGCAACTCATGATCTACGTCGGCGGCACGCTGGTGCTGCTGGTGTTCGGCGTGATGCTCACCGCGCAGGCGCCGTTCGTGTCGATCAAGACGTCCGCGAGTGACCGCGTGCTCGCGGGCGTCGTGGCCGCCTCGCTGCTCGCGCTCCTCCTGCAGGCCGCCTTCTCGGTCGAGGCGTGGCGGAGGCCGGGGCTCGGCGAGGTCGCGCCGCCGGCGGCGACGCCGATCGGCACCGCGCTGGTGGGCGTGCGGGTCGATGATCCGCCGCCGGGGACGCCGCCGGGCGTGCGGAGCGGGTATCTCCTGCCGTTCGAAATCGTGTCGGTGCATCTGCTCGTCGTGCTCGTCGGGGCGGCCTACCTCGCCCGGGCAAAGCGCCGGCGGACGCCGCGAGCGATCGAGGTCGCCGCGTCGGTCGCGCCCCCTGTGGATGAGCGGCGTCGGGCCGGCGGATCGGCGTCGGCCCTCACGGCTGGAGGCGTGCGATGAATCCTGTGGCACTGGGCACCATCGTGCCGCTCATGGCGGTCGCCGACGGCGTGAGCGTGAGTCATTACCTCGTCGTGGGCGCGATCCTGTTCACGGCCGGCATCGTCTGCATGGCGGTGAAGCGCAACGCGCTCGGGGTGCTGATGGGGATCGAACTGGTTCTCAACGGCGCGAACGTCAACTTCGTCGCCTTCGCGTCGCCGTATCTGCGCGGTCAGGGGGCGACGTCGCTGGGGATCGACGGGCAGGTGATCGCCCTGTTCGTGATCCTCCTGGCCGCGGCCGAGGCCGCCGTCGCGCTCGCCATCACCCTCGCCTTCTACAACAACCACGCCACCGTCGACGTCGATCGGGCGGATGACCTCAAGGGCTGAGCCCGCAGTTTCCGGACCTTCCATGGATCTCTCCGCCCAACTTCCGCTGCTGCTTGGCCTGGCCTGGCTCGCGCCGCTGGTCTCCTTCGTGGCGATCCTGTTCTTCGGGCCGAAGATGGGGCCGCATGGCCGCAACGCCGCCTGGGTGGCGACCGCCGCGATCGTCACGTCGCTCGTGCTGTCGCTGCTGGCGGCGGGCAACTGGCTGGCGGCGCATCCCGTCGAGGTGTCGCATCACGCCGCCGGCGATCATGGTGGTCCGCACACGGTCGGTCCCGTCGCGTACGCGGGCGACTGGTACACGCTCTACCGGGGCGGCGATCTCCGGCTCTCGATCGGGTGGTACATCGACGCGCTGACGGTGCTGATGTTCGTCGTCGTCACGTTCATCGCCACCTGCATCCACGTCTACGCCTCGGGCTACATGCACGACGAACTGCACGACGTCACCGACCACGAGGTGCACCTTTCGGGTGGCGGTCACCTCCACCGGCCCGGCAGATTCCCCCGGTTCTTCCAGGCCCTGTCGCTGTTCTGCTTTTCGATGCTCGGCATCGTGATCGCGGGCAATCTCGCGATGGTGTTCATCTTCTGGGAACTCGTCGGCATCTGCTCGTGGTTCCTGATCGGCTTCTACTACGAGCGGAAGAGCGCGTCGACGGCCGCCAACAAGGCGTTCATCGTCAACCGCGTGGGTGACTTCGGGATGCTGATCGGCCTCATGGCCCTGTGGGGGGCGCTCGGCACACTGCAGTTCGCCGATTCGACGGTGCCGGGGGCCGACGGCGCGGCGACCGTCCGGCCGGGCCTGTTCAGCCTGGTGCGACCCGCCACGAACGGGCATGCGATCCAGGTTCCCGACGGGATGGTGAAGTTCGCCGCCGCAGCCGAACTGGCGAAGACGCCCGCCGGCGATGTGGCCGGCAAGATCGACACCTGGCGGAGCATGGGTTTCGGCCGGTGGTTGCTGTTCATCGCCGGCCTCGGCATCTTCTGCGGCTGCGTGGGCAAGAGCGCCCAGTTCCCGCTGTTCGTCTGGCTGCCCGATGCGATGGAGGGCCCCACCCCCGTGTCGGCACTCGTGCACTCGGCCACGATGGTCGCGGCGGGCGTGTACCTCGTCGGCCGGTTCTATCCCGTGCTGACGCCGGACGTGCTGCTGGTCATCGCGTACGTCGGGGCGATCACGCTCTTCATCGCGGCGACGATCGCGCTGGTCGCCAACGACATCAAGCGGGTGCTCGCGTACTCGACGGTGAGCCAGTTGGGCTACATGATGCTCGCCCTCGGTGTCGGCGGCTGGTCGGCCGGCCTCTTCCACCTCGTCACGCACGCCTTTTTCAAGAGCCTGCTGTTCCTCTGTTCGGGCTCCGTGATCCACGCCTGCCACACCAACGACATGCGGAAAATGGGCGGTCTGGCACGCGTGATGCCCTGGACGGCCGGCACGATGCTCGTCGGGTGTCTGGCGATCATCGGGGCGGGGATTCCGTTCGTCGCCGGCCTCTCCGGCTACTACTCCAAGGATGCGATCCTCGCCCAGGCGCTGTCCTTCTCCCGCGCGAATCCCGCCCACTCGATCCTGTTCCTGGCCGTCGCCGGCGGGGCGTTCCTCACCGCGTTCTACATGTTCCGCCTGTGGTTCATGACGTTTGCGGGCGAGCCTCGCGACCATCATGTGGCAGAGCACGCCCACGAGTCGCCGACGGTGATGGTGGCGCCCCTGGTGGCGCTCACGGTGCTCGCCGTGGCGGCGGGCTGGACGCTGCCCGGGGGCTTCAGCCTTCCGAACCTCCTGGAGCAGGCGCGGCCTGCCGGAACGGCGGAGGGCATGGCCGGCGGGTTTGCGTTCGGGAGCCTCGTGTTTCCCGCCGAGCACGAAAGCCACGAAGGGGCGGTTCACGTCACGGCCACGCTCACCGCGTTCTCGACGGCGCTCGCCGGCGTCCTCCTCGCGGCGCTCATGTACCTCTGGAGGATCGTCTCGCCCGCCGTCGTGGCCACGATCTTCAAGCCGGCGTACGCCTTCCTGGCCGGACGCTGGTATTTCGACGAGCTGTACCACGCCCTGTTCGTGGTGCCCGTGCTGGGTGTCGCGCAACTCGCGAGCGGCACCGACCGCGGCGTGATCGACCGGATCATCGACGGCCTCGCGTGGGCCGCCCGCCAGCTCGCCGGCATCGATGCCTGGATCGACCGCACGATCGTCGACGGGCTCGTCAACGCGACGGCCCGCGCGACCTGGAGCGCGGGTCTCGAGTTGAAGAAGCTCCAGACCGGTCATCTCAGGCAATACGTGATGTTCATCGTGGTCGGCACCGTGGCCCTCTTCGTCCTGGCGAGCCTGCTGTTCCGGACGACGATGGCCGGCTGACCGGTATCCCCCTCGACCCTCGATCACCTCCCTGACGCGGACTTTTCCATGGATCCAGCAACCTCCCTCGTGCAGCCCGCCCTCTGGCCCCTGACGGCGATCGTGTTCCTGCCCGCGTTGGTGGCCGCGTTTCTCTCGCTGCCGATCGTGCCGAAGGCCCGCGAGGAGTTCATCCGTTGGACGACGCTCCTGACGACGGCCGTCGTGTTCGTCCTGTCGCTGTGGATGGCGTGGCCGCAGTTGTTCGGGGCGGCCGGCCCGGCGCAGTTCCGCCTCGGCGAGCCGGGCATGCAGGCGGTCGTCAAGCTGCCGTGGATCAGGGCGTTCGGGATCGAGTACCTGCTGGGAGTGGATGGCATCAGCCTGCCGCTCGTCGTGCTCACCACGTTCCTCTCGATGCTGGCGGCCGCCGCGAGCTGGCCGATCACGAAGCACGTGAAGGCCTACCACGTGCTGTTCCTCCTCCTCGTGACGGGCATGCTCGGCGTGTTCGTGTCGCTCGACTTCTTCCTGTTCTACGTGTTCTGGGAGGTGATGCTGCTGCCGATGTACTTCCTCATCGGCATCTGGGGTGGGCCGCGCCGGGAATATGCGGCGATCAAGTTCTTCCTCTACACCCTGCTGGGCAGCGTCCTCATGCTGCTCGCGATCCTGATGCTCTATTTCACGAGCGACGTTCGGCAGCTGACGCCCGAGCAGCTCGTCGCCAGCCACGTCGTCAGTCCCGGCCTGGATGCGGCGGCCCAGGCCGACGCCGTGCGGGCCATCAGGGATGCGAAGGCGCCCGTCCACACGTTCAACCTCCTGGCGCTGGCGCAGATCGGCCAGTCGCCGAACTCCCCGTTCGCCGCCACGCAGCTGTGGGGCATGAGCCTGGAGAAGTGGGCATTCCTCCTCCTGCTCATCGGGTTCGTGATCAAGGTGCCGGTGGTGCCCGTGCACACCTGGCTCCCGGACGCCCACGTCGAGGCGCCGACGCCCATCTCGATGATCCTCGCCGGCATCCTCCTCAAGCTCGGCGGGTACGGCATCCTGCGGATCTGCTATCCCATCTGCCCGGGGGCCGGGCTCGCGTTCGCCTGGCTCGTATGCGGCCTGGGTGTGGTGTCGATGGTCTACGGCGCCTTCGCCGCCCTCGCCCAGAAGGACTTCAAGCGGATGGTGGCCTACAGCTCGGTGAGCCACATGGGCTACGTGATGCTGGGGCTCGGCGTGTGGAGCGCCGTCGCGGGGCACGAGTATCGGTGGGATGCCTGGGCGCAGGGCGTGAACGGCGCGATGTTCCAGATGCTCGCCCACGGCATCTCGTCGGCCGGCATGTTCTTCATGGTGGGCGTGCTCTACGACCGGGTGCACCACCGCAACCTCGAGGAGTTCGGGGGCATCTTCAACCGGATGCCCGTCTACAGCGGCCTCGCCATCGCCGTGTTCTTCGCGGGGCTCGGCCTGCCGGGTCTGTGCGGCTTCATCGGAGAGGTGCTCGTGACGTTGTCGAGCTGGAACTACAGCCGCGTGCTCGCGGTCGTCTCGGCGTTCACCGTGATCCTCACCGCAGCCTACATCCTGTGGGCGATCCAGCGGGTGTACCTCGGGGCGGAGTACAAGGGGCCGCATGGCGACCACCTGACGCCGATCACCCCGCGCGAACTCGCGATCGCGACGCCACTCGTGTTCTTCGCGATCCTGTTCGGCGTGGCGCCGCAGATCCTGTTCAACTACGTCACGCCGTCGGTCAACCGGCAGGTGGAAACGCTCGCGGACTGGACGCGCCGCGTGCATGACGCGCCCGCGGCTCCGGCCGTGGCGATCGTCACCGATCCAGCCCCCGCCTCCCGCTGACGTTCCAGGAGTGTCCGCCGTGAATCTGGCCGTGAATCTGGGAAGCCTCGTCACCGACACGCTCGCGAACACGCTCGACGTGTCGGCGCCGCTGTTTCGGCCTGAACTGTGCCTGGCTGCGACGATCGTCCTCCTGCTGGTCTGTCGCATGCTGCCGGTTCTGCGGCACGCCGACTCGGCCGTCGTGGCGCTCGGCGGCGTGGCGTTCGGCCTGTGGTACGCGTGGAGCGACTTCAAGTCGCTCCCCTCGGGTGGCGACCTGCTCGCCGGCCGGCAGGAACTGTTCACCGGCCTGCTCGTCTACGACTCGCTCACGTCCTACCTGCGGCTGCTCCTGCTCGGTTTCCTGGCGCTGTACATCGTGTTCACGCGGGTTTCGGGGATCCCCGACCGCGAGGACGGCGCCGACTTCTACACGCTCGTGCTCGGCGCCACCCTGGGGATGTGCCTGATGGCATCCGCCAACCACATCCTGATGTTGTTCATGGCCGTGGAGATGGCGAGCGTGCCGTCGTACGCCCTCGCGGGCCTGCTCAAGGGACGGAAGGCGAGCTCC
>Ga0136644_10002258_pt1 | contig 14794 bp, 18 predicted proteins | sample C_130820_EF_Meta_FD_94780 | JGI IMG/M metagenome (GOLD analysis project Ga0136644, IMG submission 94780) | Freshwater microbial communities from Lake Croche, Canada to study carbon cycling - C_130820_EF_MetaG (v2) (version 2) | ecosystem: Environmental > Aquatic > Freshwater > Lake | place... | reverse complement strand
GTTGCGTTCGTCTGCGTCTATTTGCGCTGCGGGTTTGCGTGCTGATGGTTTGGCGCATGTCGAGGTGATTGGGTGTCGTCCTGGCACCCAGTGGCTGTTGGAGTGGTTCACTCCTGAGCGTGTGCGTGAGTACCGTGCGGTGACTGTTGACCCTGTGTCGGCTGCGGGTTCCTTGGCCGGCGATCTTGCCCGGTTGGGTTTGCAGGTACATGAGGTGAGTGGTCGTCAGGTTGCGACTGCGTGCGGCAAGTTCTTTGATCTGGTTGTGTCAGATCAGTTGCGTCATATTGAGCAGGCACCGTTGAACGCTGCGGTTGCTGGTGCGAAGCGACGCAGGTTGGGTGATGCGTGGGCTTGGCATCGTCGTGATACTGCGGTTGATGTGTCGCCTTTGGTGGCGTGCACGTTGGCGTTGTTGGGTGTTGTTGCGTCTGAGTTTGGTTCTGGTGTTCCGTCGATTGTTGATCCGTGGGGTGATTCTGTTGCGTGATGTGTTGACCACGGTGGTTGAGTTGTTGGGTTGTGTTCTGGTTGTTGTTGGTGTCGGGTTTCTGTCGGTTCCTGTTGCGTTGATCGTTGCCGGTCTGTTGATGGTCGGTCTGTCCTGGTTGGGTGCTCGATGAGTTTGTTTTCGAAGCGTGCTGTGAACCCACCTGATGCGCTGACAGTTTCTCCGTGGGTGATGGGAAATAACTGGTCGGGTGAGTCGATCAGTGAGACCAGTGCGCTTGAGGTTTCTGCGGTGTTGGCGGCTGTGTCGTTGTTGGCTGATTCGGTTGCTTCGTTGCCGATCAAAGCTGTTCGTCATGTCGGTGATCGTGTTGAGAGCGCACCGGTTCCTTCGTGGTTGGATGCGTCGCTGACTGTGACCAGGTACGAACTGATTCACATGATCGTGTCGTCCTTGGCTTTGCATGGCAACGCGTATGTGTTCATTGATCGTGATGGTTCGTCGTTGCCGATCTCGTTGACTCCGCTGCACCCGTCGAACGTGCAATGCAACGTCATCAATCGTCAGCGCTACTACACCGTCAATGGTGGCACTGTGCCGTTCGATCAGATGCTGCATCTTCGCTGGTGGACTCCACCGCAGGCAGCTAATGGGCTCAGCCCGATCGAGATGCAGAAGACCACGATTGGTTTGGCGTTGGCTATGGAACGTCACCTCGCACAGTTCTACGGTGAGGGTGCTACCCCATCATCAGTTCTTGAGGTTGACGGTGATCTAACCGCAGATCAGGCGAAAGCTTTGCAGGCGACTTGGGAAACCCAGAACCGTCGCAGGCGTAGGCCGGCAGTGTTGACGAACGGCATGAAATGGCGTGCGATCACTAGTGACGCTGCGTCTATGGAGATGAACGCATCACGTGAGTTACAGATTGCTCAGGTTGCGCGAATTTTTCGGGTGCCTGCGTACATGATTGGTGCGCGTGGCGAATCGAACACGTACACAAATAACGAATCAGCCGGTCAGCATTTCGTTACGTACACACTGTTGCCTTGGTTGCGTCGCATCGAATCTGCTTTGTCGGAGTTGATGCCCAGACCGCGTGAGCTTATGTTCGATACTGCAGGCTTTTTGCGTGCTGATCAAATGAACCGTTACCGGGCTCATGGCATGGGCATTCAGTATGGGTTTTTGACACCGAACGAAGCGCGTGCCGTTGAAGGGCTCGAACCTTATGACGGTGGCGACGAGTTCGTGATGGCTCTGCCTGGTTCACCGATGGCCGGACCTAATCTTGATCCGCCGCCTATGGGTGTTGATTCGGTACCTCCAGTCTGATGGCGTCGTACGAACCGTCTACTGCAATGGTTGCTGAAGCGCAGCAAGGTTTGGATTGGCGTGCCGAGTTCGGGCGTGGCGGAACAGCTGTTGGTTTTGCTCGAGCACGTGACATCGTCAACCGACGTGCACTGTCACTGCAAACCGTGCAACGCATGTCGTCATACTTTGCACGTCACACTGTGGACAAAGAAGCGGAAGGGTTTCGGGTCGGAGAACCGGGCTTTCCTTCTGCGGGTCGTATCGCATGGGCTCTATGGGGTGGCGACGCGGCCAATCTCTGGTCTGCTGAGATTCTGAACAGTTTGAATGGAAGGTCGGAACCCATGAACATTGAAACCCGTAACGGTGAGATCGCAGGCATCTACCCGCTGACACCACGGCAACTTGCACAGATGGAGTTTGAACACGAGATCGTTGACCTATTTGGTCAATACGATCAGGGCTCAGGTGCAGCCGGTGCGCATTATGCAGCCGTGTCTCCATTCTCTGCCGATGGTTTGGTGTGCTCAAGTTGCGTGCATTACCAGGGCCCGAGAGCTTGTGAGATCGTGGCCGGCGACATCGACCCAAACGGTGTTTGCAAAAAGTGGATTATTCCTGAGGCGCTTGTGAACCCTGACGCTATTGCTGCGCCGGCCATGACGGCTGATATGTCCTCGGTTGGTTATGTGATGCAACCTGCACCGTCTGATGCGATGCCTATGCGCTATGCGTTGATGGATGCTCAGACTCGCAAAATCAATGGGCGTGATGTTGAGTTCCGTTCGGTGACTGTTGGACCGCTCGAGGTTCGTGCAGCTGGTGACGGCATGTCGTTCAGTGGTTATGCGGCTGTGTTCAACAGTGATAGCGAACCGTTGCCGTTTATTGAGCAGATCGCAACTGGTGCGTTCAAGCGTTCGTTGAGTTCGGGCCGTGAGATCCGCATGTTCAACAATCACAACACCGATCAGGTGCTAGCTACGACCCGGAACGGTTCGTTGATGTTGACTGAGGACGCACGCGGTTTGCGTGTTGACGCGAAGCTGCCTGATACGACCCTTGGTCGTGATCTCTCAACGCTGATTGCTGATGGCACAGTGCATTCGATGTCGTTCGGGTTCAGTGTTCCGCAGGGTGGCGATTCTTGGTCTGCTGACGGTTCGTCACGTGTGTTGCGTGAGGTTGTGTTGCACGAAGTTTCTGTTGTGCAGGGTTTCCCTGCGTACCCTGAGACGACTGGTGCGAGTGTTCGCACCGATGATGATGATGTTGTTGCGTCCGCACCTGGTGTACCGGTTGCGTTGATGCGACGGAAGCTCGAACTGAACGCCAAGCGTTCAGCCGATTGACGGCTCGGGTCCGTGCCCGGAGCAGCTGCGGCTGCCACCACCACGAACACCACCCGTAATGCAGTAAAGCAAACCCCCAAACCCCTTTAGAAAAGGAGCTACAACATGAGTGAAGAACTTGTGAAGCGGCTTGTTGAGAAGCGCGCTTCGGCGTGGGAGCAGGCAAAGAACCTGCTTGACGTTGCGTCTCTCGAGAACCGTGACCTGTCGGCTGAAGAGTCGGCTCAGTTTGATCGGATCAACGCCGACATCGACGCGCTTGATTCACGTGCTAAGACCATCCTCGACGTTGAGGCCCGTGAGCGTGCGATTACCGAAAGCCGTTCGGCTCTTGGTCTCCCGCAGGATTTCACGCCAGCTGAGGTTGCGCAGGCTGAATCTGATGCGCAGATCATCCGCAGCATCGCTATGGGTGAGCGTCGCTCGTATGACTTTGAGCAGCGTGACGTTTTCACCACCAGCACTGGTGCACCAGTTCCGACGAACTTCTACAACCGTTTGGTTGAGCAGCTCGTTGTTCAGGGTCCGATGCTCGACGGCAACATTGTCACCATCCTCACCACTGACAGTGGCAACACACTTCAGATCCCGCGCACCAGCGGCTATTCGACACCGGTGTTCGTTGGTCAGGGTTCCGCTATTGGCGAGTCCGATCCGACGTTCTCTGCGTTCGTTTCGATGGGTGCGTTCAAGTACGCCGCTACTTTGCAGGTGTCGCGTGAACTTGTTGAGGACAGCGGCATCAACCTGCTTGACTTCATTGCCCGACAGGCCGGCGTTGCGATGGGTACAGCGGTGAACGCTGCGCTCACCACTGGTACTGGTACGACACGCCCCAAGGGCATTGTTGTTGCGTCGACGCTTGGTGTCACCGGTGGTACCGGTGTTGCTGGCGTCCCGACTGCGGACAACATCCTGGATCTGGTGTACTCGGTTGACTCTCCGTATCGTCGCCGTGGTGGCGCATTTCAGATGCGTGGAACCACTCTCGCTGCGATCCGTAAGATCAAGGACACCACCAACCAATACATCTGGCAACCATCGCTGCAGATGGGTCAGCCCGACCTGCTCGCTGGGTATCCCGTGTACGAGAACCCTGACATGGCGGCCACTGGTACCGCTGCGAAGTCAGTCATCTTCGGTGACTTCTCGTCGTACTACGTGCGTCAGGTCCGTGGCATCGAGGTCGCACGCGACGACAGCGTCGGTTTCGTGTCCGATCTCATCACATTCCGTGTGACGTGGCGCGGTGACGGCAACCTTCCGGATGTCAGCGCTGTCAACCATTACATCGGTGCTGCTACCTGATCACCGATCAACAGGTCGTGCTGCTCTGCGTCGTCTTGCCCGTGGGCGACGCAGAGCGCACACCACCTGGTTCTACCACTGGCAACACGGGACTACTGGAGATATCTCATGGGCAACAAAAGATACCGCAATGCTGGTGGAAATCAACGGCATACCAACATACCTACCGAACCAGATAGCGGAAGCGCTAATACGGGCGATGCGGGCACTACCGGTATCGTCGTCCACTCTAACGCCCCCTGGGCCGGCACCGGTTACGGGGTCCAAGCAGCGAACCTCACGCGCAAAATCAAAGCAACCGGGCGACCGGTCACGTTCTCAGCTAACTACGGGCTCTACGGTGGAATCACCGACTGGGAAGGCGTCGAAGTCTTACCCAACGGGTATCACCCGTATTCCTGCGACATCCTCACAGCGCACACCCAGCACGCAGCGCAAACCACTGGTCACCTCACCGCTCTCCTAACCCTGTTTGATACGTGGGTTTATGACGGTGCGAACATTGACGGTATTGATTTGGTGGCGTCATGGGTGCCAGTTGATCACCTGCCGGTTCCACCGAAGGTGCTGAAGTTCTCGCAGCGGCCAACGGTCATGTCGATCGCTATGTCAAAGTTCGGGTTGGAGCAGCTGCAGCGTGCGGGCATTGACGCCGGCTACGCACCGCATTCGGTTGACACCGACGTTTTCAAGCCTGGTGCGACTGTTGGTGGTGCCGATGGGCGCGAGATTCTGAACATTCCTGATGGTGCGTTTGTTGTTGGCATGGTCGCAGCCAACAAAGGCAGCGCACCTGTACGCAAAGCGTTTGGTGAGAACCTGCTTGCTATGAGTCATTTCATGGCCCAACACACCGACGTGATTCTGTATTTGCACACCGAGTCGCGTGGTGCATCAATGGGTATTGATCTCAAAGCCTTAGCTACAGCCTGCGGTATCCCAGAAGACCGGGTTATCTGGGTCGACCAGTGGGCTTACTACGCAGGGCTTGGTCCTGATCTTCTTGCAGCGATCATGGGTGCATTTGATGTGCACCTGTTGTGCAGTCGCGGTGAAGGGTTTGGGACTCCTGTGCTCGAGGCTGCAGCGTGTGGTGTGCCGTCAATCGTGTCTGACTTCACAGCGCAGCCCGAGTTGATCGCAGACTTCGGGTATCTCGCAACGGTGCAACCGTATTGGGATGCCGGATCTACAGCGTGGTTTTGCACACCGCTTGTGCATTCCATTGTCGAGCAGTTGGAGGATGCTTACGTCACCTCTAAAGACCCTATAAGGCGTTCTAAGGCACGCCAGCACGCACTGCTGTACGAACACAACAAGGTGTTCAAAGAATGCTGGGAACCGATCCTGAGCAAGATTGATGAGCGGGTGAACAATGGGAACAGCAGACCTGATTGATGTGCCTTGGGATCAGCTAGGCAAACGTGCTGAAGCGTTCCGCACGATCATTGATCTGCTACCCGCAAACCCTGTGATCGTTGAAACCGGCACGATACGCAAACTAGGTAACTGGCTTGGCGATGGGCAGTCAACACTTGTATGGGATGCAGCTGCTCGAGTACTCGCAGGACATGTCACCACAATCGACATTGACCCGATTGGCACGCACCTGGTTGATGAGCTCGCGCTGACACACACCACAGCAATTACAGGTGACTCCATTGTCACTTTGCGCAAACTGTCTGCCGCAACAGACCTGCTGTACCTAGATGCGTTTGACATTAACTTCGCTGCACCTAAACCTGCACAGCATCATCATCTACGTGAAATCGTCGCAGCCTGGCATCTGTGCCGTACAGGCACGATCGTCGCAGTTGACGACAACACACTCGAGGGCGGCAAGGGCAAACGGGTTAGTGAGTTCGTCGAGCAGCGTGGTGCCGTCAAAATCGTTGATGGTTACGTTCAAGCCTGGAGGATCTGAATGACGATCACTAACGGATACTGCACACTTGACCAGTTGAAGTCTGTGCTGCGGGTCAATGACACGGTCGATGATCTGTTGTTCGGGACTCGCATTGAGGAAGCGTCACGGGTCATCGACGACTACTGCAACCGTCGTTTCTATGCTGACACGTCCGCTACTGCACGGATCTTTGTTGCCGCTGAATCAACGACTGTGGTTGTTGATGACATAAGCAGCACGACCGGACTTGTTGTGAAGACTGACAGTGCCGGTGACGGAACGTATGCGACGACGTTGGGTGCCGCTGATTATCAGGCTGAACCGTTGAACGCTGTGTCTCGCGGTGTGCCGATCACAATGATTCGCACCACTTCCAGTGGTTATCTGCCTACGAACGTCGCTCCTGCTGGTGTACAGGTCACAGCCCGTTGGGGTTGGCCGGCTGTGCCAGAACCAGTGCAGTCAGCTTGCATCATTCTCGCTGGCCGTTTGGTGAAGCGCGGTGATTCGTTGCTTGGTGTCGCTGGTTTCGGTGACCTTGGTGCGATAACTGTCCGCAGCATTGATCCTGATGTGCAGCGCATGTTGGCCCCGTATCGTGTGCTTGTGGTGGCATAATGGCCGGCACTGGGCTTGATATTCAAGATGGGCTTGCTCGAGCGCTTGGACGTGTTCAGGGTTTGCGTGTCGCTGATCATTTGCCGGAGCAGCTGAACCCACCGGTTGGTGTGATTCAGGTGCAGTCGGTGACGTATCACCGTGCGATGCGTGGCGGGTTGTCGTCATGGGAGTTCATCGTGACGGTTATCGGTGGTCGTATGGGCGATCGGTCTGCGCAACGCTCTCTTGACGGGTGGATGTCTTGGGATGGTGTGTATTCGGTGCGTGCAGCGCTCGAAGATGACCAGACCCTTGGTGGTGTGTGTAGCACCGTGAAAGTCAATGACATGTTGGCGGTTCGTCCCGTGTCGTTGGGCGACAACGTCTATCTGTCTTGTGAATTCAACGTCAACGTAAACGCTTAGGAGCGCACATGCCTTACAAGATCATCGGACCCTATCGGGTCCTTGAGCGTGAGCCTGGGGAAACCCTCGCTGACATAGACCTAGACCTACCAGGTATCAGCGTTGAGCACCTGGTTAGTTCCGGTCACCTTGAAGAAACATCAACCAAACGCAACAGCGCAGCTGCTGCAGAACCTCAGGAGGATTAGTCACTATGGCTATCGTCGTCACTAACGCAGTCGTCTCCATCGGTGGCGTGGATCTTTCCTCGCACATCACCAAGGTGACCCTGTCCACATCCGTCAATGAGCTCGAGACCACCACGTTCGGTCAGACCGCGAAGCGTCGTGTTGGTGGGCTCAAAGATTCCACCGTCGCAATCGACTTCAACCAGGACTTCCAAGCGTCTGCCGTCGAGGCGACCCTGTACCCGCTGATTGGGTCCACGACCGCTGTGGTTGTGAAGCCGAACGGCACCGCAGCTAGCTCCACGAACCCTAGCTACACGTTCAACGTGCTTGTCACTGAGTGGATGCCTCTGGATGCTCAGGTAGGCGAGTTGGCATCCGCTAGCGTGACGTTCCCCGTTGACGGTCTAGTCACGAAGGCCACTGCCTAATGGCCGGGCTCATGCGTTTACGGGTCATTGAAGTTGCTGGTGATTCGTATGAGCTCAACATCGGTCCCAAGGTCATCGTCGAAGTTGAACGTCACTTCAAGCAGCCAATGTCGAAGCTGTTCGCAGCCGAATCAGCTTCGTATGAAGCTCTCTGTTATGTGGCGTGGCGTGGTTCGCAGCTCGCGTTGCGGATCGTCAAGCCGTTCGATGAGTGGCTTGGTGAGATCGACAGCATTGAAGCAGTTGATGAGAAGGCACTCCCTTTAGAGAGTCGATGACGTTGCTGGTAGCCCAGGTTGCTGTGGCTACCAGCATCAGTCCTATCGACCTGCTCGAGTGCCCACCGGAGATCTTCAACGCAATTGTGGCAGTGCTCAAAGAACAGGCACGCGAAGCCGAAAAAGCGAAAGCACGCAGGTAAACCTATGGCGAACGTATCTGTGCAAGACATCGCTAACCTGTTCGCCAATCCACCTGATGTCAAAGACCAGGTGAAGTTGGATGCGTCGCTGAAGGGTTACGCAGATCTCAAAAAACAGATGGCTACGTTCGCACCTGATCTCAAACGTGCGATGGATAAAGAGATCCGTGCGTATCTGAAACCGGTGATCACTGACGCAAAGTCAATGGTGCCGAATGTGGCATTGTCAGGTTGGCGTCAAGGTTCAGGACGAGGCAAAGACAACGCTGCTGGAAAACTCCCGAACTGGGATCAGGGCGCAATCCTCAAAGGCATTGTGATCCGTCAGGGTCAGAAGAAAAAACGCAGACCCGGCGAAGCTGTCGTGTCATCTTGGGAGTTACGCAACACTGACGGTGCCGGTTCAGCGTTCGAAGGCATGGGACGCAAAGGTGGCCGCACTGACAGTGGCCGGCGCATGATTACAGCGATGACGCTTTATCACGGCGAACAACCGCGCGTGTTGTGGCGTGCGTGGGGTGACGCCGGTGGTGACGCCAAACTCCAAGCCGGTGTGCTCGAGATCATCCACCGTCGCGAATCAGAACTATCTATGCGTTTAGCTGCAATTTCGTCTACGAAGGGTTGACATCATGGCTGTGACAATCAGTGTTCTGTCAACCTTCAATGATGCCGGGCTGAAGAAAGCCCAAGGCGAGATGAGCAAGCTGAACAAAAAGGTGCAGGGCGGTTTGTCGTCAGCTGCGAAGGTGGCCGGCGGTCTCGGCGCTGGTGTGCTTGGTGCAGCTGGTGTTGCGGCTGGTGCATTGTTCGAGATCGGGCAGACGTTCGACGGGGTGTACGACAATCTTCGTGCGAACACCGGCAGGACCGGTGCTGAGCTTGAGAGTCTCAAGGAGTCGCTGAAGGTTGTTGCTTCAACAACTGCGACTTCGTTCGACGCAGCTTCTGCAACGATCGCAACACTCAACAGCAAACTGGATCTAACTGGTAAGCCGCTTGAGGATGTCACGAAAGCGCTGATTGATCTGTCAGCGATGACGGGCACTGATCTCGCCGGCAATGTTGATGCTGTTACGAAGGCGTTTCAGAACTTTGGGGTTATTGCGGGTTACCAGGCACCCGCGCTTGACGTGCTGTTCCGTGCTGCCCAGCAGACTGGTGTACCTGTCGCTGATTTGGCGAAGGCGCTTGGCGATTCGGGCGCGATACTTCGTGCGTCGGGCATGGACTTTCAGACTTCAACAGCGTTCCTTGGTTCGCTTGCCAAGGCCGGCATTGACGCTGGTGATGTCATGCCGTTCTTGAAGAAGAATCTGGGTCTTGCTGGTAAAGCAGGTAAAGACGCAGGAACATACCTTGATGAGACTTTTGCTGCGATCAAGAACGCGCCGGGTGACGTTGAAGCAGCTGGTATTGCGGTGAAGGCGTTCGGCACTAAGGGCGCCACTATGGGTCAGCTGATTCGTGAAGGCAAGCTTTCCTACGACGATTTGAAGAAGTCGATCAGTGAGGGCGACACGATCGCCAAGGCCACGACCGACACTGAGGACTTTGGTGAGAAGTTCACGAAGCTCAAAAATCGGATCATGTTGGCTGTGGAGCCGATCGCGTCGGGCATTTTTGACAAGGTCGGTGAGGTCATGGACATCATCGGCCCGAAGATCGATCAGGTAACGAAGTACTTCCAAGAGCATGAGGGTGCACTGCTTGCTCTGCAGATCGCTATTGGTGTGATCATCGTGGCCGGCATCATTCTGACTGGTGTGATGGCTGCGTTGGCGATTGCTGAACTTGGTGTCACGTGGCCGTTGTTGCTGATCATTGTGATCATTGCGTTGGTGGTCATTGCGGTGGTGTACCTATGGAACAAGTTTGACTGGTTCCGTGAAGGTGTGAAATTCATCATCGACATGATCATCGCCTATCTGCAGTTGTGGTGGACGATCCTTCAGACGACGTTTGATTTGATCTGGGGTGGCATTCAGTGGTTGTGGGAAAAGTTTCAGTGGATCAAAGATGGCATATCGACCGTGTTCAATGGTGTCAAAGATGCCATTATTGGTGCGTTTAAGTCTGCGTTTAACATGGTTGTGTCGATTTGGAATAGCACCGTTGGTGGTCTGAGTTTTGACATTCCCAGTTGGGTGCCCGGTATTGGCGGCAAGACGTTCGGCATTCCGAAGCTGACACAGTGGGCGCACGCTGGCGGCATTGTTGGCGGTATGCCTGGTGCGAATGTGCCGATGATGTTGCAGACCGGTGAGATGGTTCTGTCACAAGATCAGCAGGCGATGTTGTTGGGTCGCATGAACGGTGGTGGCGGTGGCGCTTCGGTGTACAACGTAAACGTGACTGTGTCCCCGACTGCTGACAAAGCCTCGGTGGGTCAGGCTGTTGTCGAATCGATCCGTGAGTTTGAGCGTCGTTCCGGTAAGTCTTGGAGGGCCGCGTGAGCGCATTGTTTGATGGTGTGAGCTGCACTGTTGAGATTGGGTTTTCGACTACGAGTGGTGGCGTCAACACGGTGCCGTTGAACAGCACACTGTCGGACATTGTGTGGAGCGACGTAACCCAGTATGTGCGCTCGTTGTCATGGTCTCGAGGCCGTTCGAACGAACTGGACACCTTCCAAACAGGTTCAGCTTCAGTTGTCTTAGCTAACGCTGACCGCAGGTTTGATCCTGAGTATGCGTCGTCACCGTATGCGGGTGCATTGACACCGTTGCGTCCTATCAGAATCACAGTGTCAATTGTTGATGAAACAAACACAACATCGGATATCCCAGTCTTTTTTGGATACGTAGATTCATGGCCGCAAACCTACGAAATGTTCGGTGATGCAACCGTTAGCATCAATTGCAGCGATGCATTTCGTGTCTTGAACTTGTTGACATTGCCGGGTTTGTGGGAGCAGACAATCGCTGCCGAGAACCCTTTGGCATGGTTGCGGTTCAATGATGGTGACTCGTTCACGTTGAACGACGAAGGGTCCGTTGCGAATGACTGGCGTTGGTGTGATGCGACTGTCGCAGGGTTCTCACGTAAGCAAGGCAAGTCTGTTGCTGGTTTGATTGTTGACGACTCAAATCAGGGTGGCGAGTTCACTGACGACTTCCAAGCGTTTAACGGCCTTTGGAAAGAGCCGCTTGGGTCAACGCTGTTTCCGATCAGTTTCGCAACTGAGTTTTGGTTGCAATCAACGCAAGCGGGTTCTGATTCGTATGCGCTTGTGTCGTTAGGATCGCGAGAAGCTGCGATCTGGGCGCAAATGGTTTCATATTTGGGTTATGGGGTTGTGCAGGCATGTGTTGGGGATCTCGACACACCGACGTTCAAGGTGTACACGTCGAGCGTGCTGGTCAACGACGGCAAACCGCATCACGTCGTCATCAACTACTACGGAACACCAGGTCTTTATGTGGATGGGGTAGCGGCCACGCTGACCGCTAGTGGCGTCCCTACCGAATATGTCTTCGGTGGTTCCGAGTCCGGAGTGATTGGTGGCAGCACCTATTACACGAACACATACAAGAGCTCTAAGACGTTTAACGGAACGATCGATGAGTTCCTGATTTGGAATAGCAATCTGTCAGCGGCGACTGTCGCTGATCATTACGCGTTAGGTATTGGCACGTTTGGTGCTGGGGAACGAACAGATCAGCGTGCTGCACGTATCCTTGATGCTGTTGGTTGGCCTTCTGATGGTCGCGATTTGCTGTTTGGGTTGTCAACGATGCAAGGTGCACGATTTCAAGGCAAGACAGCGTTGTCGCTGCTCCAAGAATGCGAAGCAGCTGAACAGGGCATGTTGTGGGCGAGCACTAGCGGTGAGATCAACTTTTGGACACGAAAAACATTCGCAGAACTAGTCACCTGGTTGACGTTCGGTGACTCTGGTGCCGAATACAAGTACTCCGACATTGTCATCGAGCAACCAGATGCTGATATCGCAAACCGTGTCATCGTGTCTCGCAACAACGGCGCGACGTACACACGTAACGACACAACATCGCAAGGCAAATATTTCATTCGCACGCTTGAAGTCACTGACCTTGAAGTCGACACCGACGCTTTTTGTGAGCAACTCGCGATTGACCTTCTGCGCCGATACAAGACTCCTCAGACACGCATCAATTCGTTGTCGTTGTCTTTACGTGGCCGTGTTGGTTCTGAGCAGGCGAAGATCTTATACGCCGAAATTGGTGTGAAATTGGTTGTGAAACGTCGACCACAGTCTGTGGGTTCTGCGATCAACCAGACATTGCAGGTGCAAGCAGTCAAGGGTGAGATTGGGCCCGACAACGTGTTGTTGTCGTTTGATTTGGGGCCGGCTCCTACCCAGTTCTTTGTTCTTGATAGCGCTACTGATGGTGTGCTTGGCACATCACGATTGGGGTTGTGATGCCAGGGTTTAAAAAGTGGAACACGAATGATGTTCTGACAGCTAATGATCTCAACGGTTATGTCGGGTCACAGGTCGTCTATCAGTTTGCAACAACTGCTGCTCGAGATGCTGCGATCACTGGTGCGGATCTTGTTGACGGCATGCTCTGCTATGTGAAGTCAGGTGACAGTGGCGAAGGGCTATATGCGTACAACGGTGCGAACTGGACGAGAGGCCCCGGATGGAACGCACCGTGGGGTATCCGATCAGTAAAGACTGATACCAGCGACCGTGTGCGCACAACTACCTTGGCTGAGCTCGCAACAGGTTTGCGCACCACCGTTACGTTCACAGACAACCGGTATTTGAAGTTCACTTTGATCGCTTCGCTGTCGGAGGCATCGGCGGGTGGCGGTTTTATTGCTGAGGTGTGGAACACCACTGGTACAGCAACAAAGGTCGCACGTATCGCTGCGTGTAATGAAACTGTCGATACCATTTATCAGGTTGGTGCTAGTTGGGTTGGTACGTCAGCCGCTAACGCTGTTTACACGATCTACATGCAAGGCATCACAAACTCCGTCAACGTACTCGGGTCAACTGTGCAAGCAACGAAGTTCATCGTCGAGGATATCGGCCCCAGTGGGGCACCGCTCTAATGGATCTCGACACGATCCCATTCATACAGGCTAAGTACTGGTCAACTGCCGGTAAAATCCCGACACTCATTGTGCTGCATTCCATGGAATGCCCGTTAGAAGTGGGGCGTGCTGAACAGGTCGCACGATGGTTCGCAGGGCCCACTTCACTCAGGGCGTCAGCGCATTACATGGTTGACCCAGACAACGTGTGGTCTGGTGTTCATCCGATCGACCAGGCATGGCATGTTGGTTCAGCGAACTGGTACTACGACGGTCCGTCAGTTGGCATCGAGCAATCAGGGTACGCCTATCAGACCGATTGGCTTGCACCAGGTGCACCGTCACAACAATTAGATCGTGTCGTGCAGCTGGTCGCAGCGTTATGTGACCGCTACCAGATCCCACGTCAATGGGTTGACGTTGATGGGCTCAAGGCCGGCAAGCGCGGGATCACCACACACGGTCTTTGCAGTGCCGCTGGTATTGGTACCGATCACACAGACCCCGGCCCATCGTGGCCGGTAGAAGAGTTCATGCGCCGGTTGACTGGTGCCACAGGAAAGCAGAAACAACTGATGCACATGGTTACAAAGTTCGATGGTGGCATTGTGCAGTTCGGTTGTGTTCTTGGTCAGGTCACACATCGTTGGCAGGAACGTCCTAACGGTAATTGGGGTCCGTGGGTGGCGCTCAACGATGGGCAACCGTTCGGTGTGGACTCGATCACCGCAGCACAAAACAAAGACGGACGGTTTGAGGTGTGCGCGTGGAACAGCTCTACGAATCAGGTTGCGTATCGCACTCAGAACCAAAATGGTTCGTGGCGTCCGTGGCGTGTGTGACCGATCATGTTCGGTCAGGCGGCAACACAAATACTTGACAGCCAAGGCTTCGGTGTCGCCGAGTGGCTTGGCATAGCTACCGCAATCACCCTGGTGTTAGGTGCTGTTGTTGGTGCGATCGTTCAGCTAACCAAACTGCGACGCGAAAACACTGCACAACACGCAGAGGGTCGTGCGCTCATCACTGATGTTGCTGACCGGTTGCTTGACATTCATAGTTCGATAGAGCGGGTCGACACGAAAGTTGAGCGGCTAGATGGACGACTTGATAGGCACGAATCAGTCCACCATCGAGGCCGGCGACGCTGGTAACCCACGCACCCACCTGATCATTCCTGACACTCAAGCAAAGCCAGGTGTGCCTACAGATCATTTGGGTTGGATCGGTCAGTACATCGTGGACCGCAAACCTGATGTGATTGTGCATTTAGGTGATCATGCTGACATGGAGTCGTTGAGTTCCTACGACGTCGGCAAAGCATCATTCGAGGGCCGCAGATACGTCGCTGACATTGACGCCGCTAACGATGCGTTCGATGTGCTGTG
>Ga0136644_10002257_pt1 | contig 14796 bp, 12 predicted proteins | sample C_130820_EF_Meta_FD_94780 | JGI IMG/M metagenome (GOLD analysis project Ga0136644, IMG submission 94780) | Freshwater microbial communities from Lake Croche, Canada to study carbon cycling - C_130820_EF_MetaG (v2) (version 2) | ecosystem: Environmental > Aquatic > Freshwater > Lake | place... | reverse complement strand
TCCTAGGTGCTCTGCTATCTGTGTCTACGGAGATACGGATTCGGTGTTCATCTCATTCCGACCAATGGATCCCGTAACGGGTGAACGTCTCACTGGTCGCGCAGCGCAGACTTCGGCCAAGGCCTTAGCCGAAGAAGCGGGACAAGCGATTTCGGGTGCGCTCAAGCCGCCCCACGATTTCGAGTTCGACAAGATGTTCCGATGTTTCTGTCTGCTGTCCAAGAAGCGCTACTTTGGCGATATGACGGAGGGCGGTCTTGAGGACACGGATTATCATCGCAAGTCGATGGGTATTGTGATGAAGCGTCGAGACAATGCGCCCATTGTCAAGTACGTGTACGGTGGTGTGATTGAACGCATCTTGAACCAGCGGAACATCGTGGCCGCCTTTGAGTTTGTTCGCCAAGCTATCCGAGACTTGTTGGCCGGCAAATTTCCGCTGAAGCGTCTCACGATCACGAAGAGTCTTCGTGCGGAATACAAGCTCGTTCCGGCGCACAAGATTCTGGCGGATCGCATCGGCAAACGGGATCCAGGTAACAAGCCGTCATCGAATGACCGGATTCCATTCGTCTATACGTTGCAGCCATCGGGTAAGGCGTGGCCCAAGGATACCAAACAGGGTGATCGAATTGAGACGCCGACCTATCTCCGTGAGAAGTCCCTCAAACCGGATTACACGTTCTACATTACGAATCAGATCGCGAAGCCGGTGGCGCAGGTATTCGGTCTCGTTGTCGATAGGCTTCCAGGAGTCAAGAGCCATCTGGTCAAGGCCGCAAAGACGGCCGAGGCCCGTGAGAAACTTGCGGAAGAGTTGCTATTCGGCGACTTGATCCGTGGTGCCTCCGGCCAAAAGGATATTCGGTCCTGGTTTTCAGCATCCTGAATCTATGACCAGAGTAAGGAGGAGCAATGTTCGACCAACTCGTGTTTTCGGGACGTAATCTTTTGTTGATTTACGCGGCCCTGACTTCCAATTTTTTACGTCCACTTATACCGTGTAACACCGCACGGTTCGTAGAGACTTCTATGGTATTCCGACACGTAATAGCGTTTATGGGACTCACATTTTTCACGATTGTTGCCGATGCTGAATACGAAGATTTCACGGGATTTATCCCGCTTTTTGTGAGCGCGGTGTTTGTCTACGCGTGGTTTATGATATCCTCAAAGATGTCGGCAAACTGGTGGATCCCGCTGGTTTTCTTATTGGCGATTCTCTATTTTATTAATACATACCGCGATCACGCGAAGAAACTAACAAAAGATATGGCTCTATATCTCAACTATGGTGAACTCGCGGCAGTAATTCTCAGTGCGCTGATTACGTTTTTCGGCTTTATCATCTATGTGGGTGAAAAGAAGATAGAATATCGTGGAAAATTTGATTTTGGCACGTTTATACTAGGTACGGAGACGTGTAAGAATACTCCGACGAAGACAGCTTACTGGGAATCGCTGAAGGCGGCGTTTTTGACAGCACCTGGATCTGGTTCTGGTGGACAGAGAGGCGGCTTCGTTTCTGAAGATGGACTACCTGTCGTGAGTGCGTTCGATGTTAAAGAATCTGTGCTCCATTGAGCCGGACGTAAAGAATCTGTGCTCCATTGATCATAGTGTCAAAACCAAGTAAAAAGGTGATAGGTCGCACGGCCGGCAATTGGCCGGTACGATGACATCAAGACACGGTCTGGCCAATATCGGAAATACCTGCTATCTGAATTCCGCATTCCAGGCCCTAAGTAAATCCAAACCTTTCGTTGAATACTTTGGCACAGACGCCTGGAAAGAGCACCGGCATCCGGAACGAAAGGGATACACTATGACGGGGCACGCAGCCGATCTTGTTCTAGCCCTTCAGAGTCCAGGTGACAAAATGTTGATTCCCGCAAACTTCGTGCGTGCTTTCATAGAATTCGCGCACGAAATCAATGAAGATATCCGCCCAGGCGCCCAAGCCGACGCAGCCGAGGCGGTTCAGATTCTTCTGGACGGTCTCCATACACAACAGGCCCGCGAAGTCCGTATGCAGATTACGGGAGCGGCGACAACGCCCGACCAGGCCGCCCTCATCACGTCACTTGAGAGTTGGTCCACATTCTTTCACAAGGAGTATTCGCCTCTGGTTGGCCATTTCTATGGACAAACACAGACATCAGTGACTTGCGGAGCGTGTAGAGCAGTATCTACTCGCTATGAGCCGTGGAGTGTTCTGAAGCTACCGATTCCGGGTGCCGATAAACAGGGAAGCCCGGCTCCGTCACTGGACGAGTGTATCGCTGCAGCCGTTGCTGCCGAGACTCTGGATGATTATTCGTGTAACGCCTGTAAGACAAAAGGACCCGCACGAATCTCCCACGCCATTAGTCGGTATCCGAAGCATTTGATTGTTTCTCTCAAACGGTTTACGAACACGGGATCCAAAGTTCGTGCCCGAATTCCCTATAATCCGAACTGTATTGATTTGAACGCCTATCGTGCCTGGCCAGCTATACAGGGTGCGACAGCATATCGTGTGATGAGCACAGTGGAACATATGGGTGGAAGCCGCGGTGGTCACTATTGTATGCGAACAAGAGAGGGCGAAGAGTGGATCGTCTACGATGATGCACGAACTGGTCCTAGTCCCTTTGGAGGCGATGCTGGTCCCGACACGTATATGTTGTTCTTGGAGATGATTTAACTGCCTATTCTAGAGATGCAGACAAACCTACCGGCTTCTATGTCTGGACCTGCCACCTCGGTCCTGGGGATGCAAGGACCTGGACCTGCCACGAATATAGGATCTGCAGGTTTCAATATCAACAGTCTCTTTACAAGCTGGGGCGCAACGATCGCAGTGGTTGTTCTTTTGGTCATTGTGTTCGCCATATATTATCAGACAATCGGCTACTATTTTAATCTGGGATGGGAACGTCTATCGTGGAGCAAGGCCCGCAATGAGAAGGTCGAGGTTTCTACACCCGATGGTGGACCCTCTGCTCTGCTAACACCTGCATCTGGCTCTGGCTCTGGATCATCATTTGGAAAGGCTATCGACAAACTCGAGTCCGATGTAGAATCGGCACTTGGATCTGTTACTGGCTCTGGCTCTTCTAAGCCCCAGGTCTTCAATGTGGCCCGAAATATCTTTAAATACTCAGAGGCCGAGCCGCTCTGCCGTGCCTACGGTGCAGAACTCGCAACCTACGATCAGGTCAAAGAGGCCTACAAAGCCGGTGCGGATTGGTGTAACTATGGCTGGGTCAAGGGACAGCTGGCGCTCTATCCCACTCAGAAATCCACCTATGAGAAGCTCCAGGCGGGGCCCGAGTCTGAGCGAATGATGTGTGGTCTGCCCGGCGTAAATGGCGGCTTATTTCCCAATGCCGACCAGCGCTTTGGTGTCAACTGCTATGGACCTCGCCCCGTAGAAACCGCACTTGATCAGCGCGAACACATTGCGGAGGCTACCGATATCCCGTTCGATCGTGAGGTAAATCGTTTCCGATCGGAGCTCAATTCGTTTCCCGTGAGCCCCTTCAACTCTGATTCGTGGTCCGCTTGATCCAGGTAGTCACGTCCTCAAGTCCGTTTACCTTCCAGGTAGTCACGTCCGTTTACCCTATCGGGTGATCACGTGCTTACGCACGTTTACCTTCCAGGTAGTCACGTCCGTTTACCCTATCGGGTGATCACGTGCTTACGCACGTTTACCGTGATCCGCCAAATAGGGATCCACCATCGCCGATCGTGGATCCGTATCTGACTCTGCCTCTGCTTCCAGATCATACGGCGTAGCATCATATGCGTTAACGACCGTATAAGACCGTTGCGCCCACCACGGCAAAAACGCAAACAACTCCCCACGCCATCCAGCAAATGTATAATCCCAGTCGCACTCTTCTGTTCCAAATATCGGTCGAAATACCTCTCTAACCCAGTCACTTAAATGTACCTCATTCGAAAACCAATCCAGCCACACCTGCTCTGCGTGATCATCCCATCCATCAGGCGTCGATACCTTTCGTTTTGGCCCCGTGATCTCTACGGCATAACACCGACGACGGAGATACATATACTGTAGTATCTGCTTAGCCAGTTTGTCGCGTGACATCTCAGGATGGAGTTTCCGACGAGCCAGGAATCCCTCAATCTGTTCAGCGATCTGTTCGGCTATGATACTCATTATGTATAATTCTACAGCAAGGCTTTATGTCTCACGTCTTCTTCAGTGACTCGATCTCCTTGGATTCCCGATGTTCGTGTAGCCACTTCACTAGAGCCGTGGACTGTGTTACTTGGATACCCGATCGCGCCGCCCACGCGGGAATCTCTCGTTCGAGATAGGTCCAGCTGAGCCCAGCGGGCACGGACTTCTTCTGAATATTGAGAGTCGCTCCCGATACCTGGATCGTCGACGCACCGAGTCCGAGTTCTTTCATAAGACGGATAGAATCCTGTTCGTGCTTATTACGGAGATTACGGGCATTTGTCGCCTGTTGATTAAACGATTCTACGAGATTATCCATATGTATCCATCCCCGGATAGCCTCGATCAGTTTCTGTTTGGGTGTATCGGCCATCGCCCTGCTACTTCAGGGATGCGATAGTCGCTGTAGGAGTTGAACGTAGTACGATGACGCAGGTTATCACTGTACACAACAGGAGGACCAGAAACAGAATGGCTACCCCGACTATCCACGGAAAGATAGAATTCAAAATATGACGAACAATCGGATCAATAAATTTTTGTAAGACCAGCTGTTGGGTGGGACGCTTCTCGAAACCGTTGACCCAGTGATCGGCGATCTCGAGGCCAAGATCGTGTAGCGCAGCTTTGGCTCTGGTTTCTCTGGCTTCTTTTGGCTCTTTGGCTTCTTTGGCTTCTTTGGCTTCTTTGCTTTTGTCCATTACTAGAGGACGCGGTTTTCCCAATGACAACAGACCGCACTCCATCATAAGATGCTCCAACCACCTAAGAAACAAGCCGGTGGCGGTTATCTGCTGAACCTGGATCCTCCGATATTGTCGCCTATACTCAAATGGTCTGAGACCTGGACACCGACAGCTGACTGGGAGGCGTGGGCCGAGGAGCAACGTAAGCAACTCCTGGGAGAACTCCTAAGCCACGGCAATTGGTTTTCGCGTCCACCCCGGCGTGATCTTATTGAGACCATATTCGCACCTTGGATCGGAAAGAATATGAAGGGTGAACTCCAGTTTTTCGGAGCGCTACCACCAGCACCGGCACCAGGAACAGCTGCTCTGTCTCTGAAGAGTCTAACAATGTCGGCTTCGGCTATTGCACCGGTCTGGACCGTTGAAACTTTTACGCCCGAACCCGAGGAGGACCGAATTTCTCTGTTCGGCGAAGAGGAGGAAGATGAAGGTCCGGAAACACGGGAGATCGAATTCGAGGAAATTGAGATTGCTTCTCCGGCCCCAACAATACAGATCCGAAATCGCGAATGGGAAGCCAAGAAGTTTCTGGCGAAGGAACGCGTCCGAGAGGCGCGACTGAAGGCCCAGGTTGCCGAACATATTGCGCGTAAAGAGGAATCCCGGTTCCTGACAACCTACGGAGAACTCGATGACAATGAATCCAATTTTAGCGAATATGATCTCAGCGAAAACGGATCTGTAGAGGAGTCTGATTCCGAAAACAGTCAAATGCCGTAACAATTTTCACGCTTCTCATCAGAACAGATGTTTGATCAGAACCTAATTGTCGGCCTGGTTGTTCTGGCAGTTGTCGTCCTTGTAGTCTATGCATATGCGCCCAAGCTCCGCGGGCTTCTGTCCGGCTTCGGTATGGAGGGCTTCGCGGCCCAGGGTAAGAAGAAGGTGAGCAAGTTCGCCGATGGCCCGAATACGGCTACGCCGATGGCGACCAACGGTGGTATGGGTGATAGCGGAGCACCTACTGCAGGTCGTATGGCGCGTGAGGGCCCGCACGTCGCCGCCGGTGTCGAGGGTATGGCAGACTTTGGTTCGGATAGCACGATGGGCCCTGTTCCGATGGCGGCGGGCGCGAAGCCCCAGGGCTGCTACCCCCGTGAGCAGCTTAACCCGATGGATCTCCTTCCTGAGGACAAGCACAGCCAGTGGGCGCAGGTGAACCCCACGGGCGCCGGTGATATCCAGGGCAAGAACTTCCTTTCGGCGGGTGCCCTCATCGGCGTCAACACGATTGGCCAGTCTCTCCGTAATGCGAATCTCCAGCTCCGCGCTGAGCCCCCGTGCCCGCAGGTTCAGGTTGGCCCGTGGCTCCAGAGCACGATCGAGCCCGATCTAGGTCGCCGCCCGCTCGAGTAATTATATCGTAAACCCCACATAGTTCTTATAAAAACTTTTTAAAAAGATTTTACAAGAAATAGCCACGATTTTTTACGCGTTTTGAGCGTATGGCTGCGTGTTTCTACCACTAGTATCTGCACCGGCACCAACGTAATAAAACCGCTACTAAAACTAGATGAGCGGTATTAGTCCCTATGCCCTCGTACTCGGAGTACTCGGTGCCGGCGCAGCCGCTTTCGTATACAAACAAGGCAACTATGATATGGCCCACGTCCAGTCCACCGTTGACGGACAGAAATACATTGTTCGTAATCTACCAGACAAACAAGATGCCGCCGATCGTCTTGCCCGCACCCGTGCGAAACTCATACGTCTGATGCGTGATATTCAACAGACCGATCCCAAGAAACCGTTCGTCGAACAGATGACCCGCAACTTCGACGCAGATCCCTCCCGTTTTTCCGAGTCCACGCCCGACGCAAACTACACCTCATATTCCGTAAACAAGGGCGAAAAGGTCTTTATGTGTCTCAGACAACGCAATGAGCGCGAAGAACTTGTCGATGAGAACGTGATCACTTTCGTGGCGATCCACGAGATGGCCCACATCGGCACAGTGGATGTCGGACACACACCGCTCTTTTGGAACAACTTCGGCTGGCTCCTGAAGCGCGCCGAGGAGATACAGATATATAAATTCACGGATTTCGCGGCGCATCCCGTTGAATACTGCGGCATTCGCATCACGGATCAGCCGACCTATGACAAGGCGAAAGATCCGGATTCGGCAAAATAGGTCCGAAGGACATAAAAGATGTGCGCGCCTCTTTTAGAGGACAATGAGTGTAACGACGGTTCCACTCGTTGAAGATTTACAGGGACCTTGGCGGTCTTTCCGTGTGGAGTTTGCCGGAGCAGAGACAGTAGAACTCACCACGGTCTATCCCTTTACGAGCACATCAGATCTCAAACGTCAGATATGGATTCACAAAGAAGGCGATCCCCGGTGGGCGCCCGACCGCGTCTTTATATGTGTCCGTAGCGGGGCCAGTACTAGTGTAAGACCCGTTGAATTCCATTGGCCCGCCAACGTTACAGAAGTTGATCTACCAGATCCAACAACGACTCGCGACCCGAATCTTGCACTTGTCGACGCTGCCGGTGTTCGCAAACCGGTGGCACCCGTTATGATGGGCGGTCTTATACTGGAATCTGCTCTATCACCCGAAATCCAGAGCACGGGAGTAATCCCTACAGTGACGGTGTTTTCCTTAGCCGATCTCCGAGCCGACGAGTTCTCTGCTGCAGTGTTCGGTGGCTATTACCAACTCTATTTTCCGTGGCTCACCACACCGGCACAAGTCATCGATTCGGCCAAGGATTCCTCCGCAAACAGAGAGGCCTATGCCGCCGCGTTTCCGTACATTGAGGATCGTAACGGCCGCATAGAACTTGTTCAACGGGCTCTGACTTCTCTGTCTGCTCTGGGATCCAAGTCTGTAACAATGAATACTATGGTCCGACTCCGATGGATCCTTCCTCCTCCCGCTGTTAAACCGCTGTCACTCGAACGCACATTCTATGGACTCTCGGCAACGGAAACTATACCATTTATACGTTATTTCCCCGCGGCGCATACAACGAACCAGGCACCGCTTCTCAAACTGGCATTAAAGGCCGATGGTTCTCCTGTTATCGACGACGCGAAACTCTATACCCAGTTCTTGAATCAGCCGGCACCCAATATCAAATCCGCCGTTATTATGGCCCGGATTCCTCTGGATCACGGCACATTTTTTATGGTATTTATGTTCGAAAGTGGACACTGCGATATTACACTGGAGGTTCCCCAGCGTGGCACCACATTTCTTGCGAGTACGGCTGCCGAGGCCCAACGTATTCTGAGAACAGTTGTCACGGCCATCGGATTTCCGCCCGATACGAATCCGATTCTCAAAGATATTCACGCGACTTACAAATGGCTTCATCCCCGATCTACTGCGCCGCTCTCTTCCGCGCGGATTAAGACACGGGTGGCGGCATTTACTCCGTTTCTGGAAGCCGTTCCTGAAGTGAAAGAGTCGAAAACACCCGCGTTAGCCACATTTCAATGGCGCGCCGTCAGTAACTATGAGAGTGAATCGGCCCAGTTCGCCTACATTACTCAGATGGTGCTCCGAACAGAGAACAAAGATAAAGAGGGCGAAGGTGCCGATATGCTGCGTGCCTACGGTGCCGAGCTTGCGGATCGTTTTGGTCTAACCAAGGAGGCGGCCGGTTCACTGTTGGAGCGATGGTTAGAACGCCGCGGCGAAGCCGTGGCGCCCGTTACGGGTCCAGGAGCGAGCTCTACTGCTGTACCGAAGTTCTCAACGGGAGCATCCGTTTCCATCACGGGCACTCATCCCGAGTATTTGCTCGAAATCCAGGGCGTCGATTCCTATGAAGAGCTTCAGCGGCTCGCCAGCGTCGTGAGTGTTCTCTTGGGAGCATCGTCTTCGGATCTGAAGTTCTCTGTGCCGGCACCGGTAATCCAGGCTGCCGCCGCCGCTGTAGCAATTGCGGACGCCGTAGTCGCTGATGCTGGCGATGAAGGTGAAGGCGAAGAAGAAGAAATGGATCCGGCTATGGCGGCATTGATGGCGGATCTTGGTATCGGCGGTGGAGGTGAGGATTTTGGAGAAGAAGCAGAAGAAGCAGAAGAAGGAGAGGCAGAAGGACCAGGAGAACCAGGTCCAGGTCTAGTCATCGAAGAATTGCCCATAGTCGAAGACACCGGCCCCGGTCCAAATCTCGATGCCGCCATCGCCGCCGTCGAAGAGGAATGCCGCGGAACACCCTGGGCCGCCGGCGAACCGCCCCTCAAGATCACGGCCGACTACTATATGGCCAAACTCAAAAAGGAGGACAAGATTATGTTCGGCTACTCGAGCAGCGCCACCGGTCGCACGAAGACTTACAGTAAATCCTGCCAGCGTCGCGATGACCGCCAGCCCAACATTATGACACTCGCCGAATATGCCCGTGTCCAGCGCTGCTACGAGGGCCGTGTTCGCTTCGCCAATCTTCCTCCACGGAAACCGTCCGATATCCCCCAAGATCCTGCATACACCGTAAAACGCCGTGTTCCAGATGACTATTACTTCACCGATCCCACTCCCGGTCCCACTCTGGGTTGGCCGCTCTGGTCAGTCTACGGCTATCAGAACAAGTCCCGTCCCGGCGAGTATCTGTATCTGATCTGTGCCGAGCTCTGGTGCGACCGCGACAATCTTCCACTCTTGCCATCTGAGTACGAAGGCACCCAGGGCCGTGGATTCACAAAGCCACCGATGTCGTGTCCTTTCTGCCGTGGCACAGTCATTCGCGATATAGGACATCCACGATCCGGCGAATCTGTCATTGTTCGTCAACCGAAGGGTAGCACAGGCAAACTCCACCGCTATATCGGTACAATTACGCGGAACAAACATCCCAACGGCTATGAGCTTCCCTGCTGCGATACTACGCCACGTCTCCTAGAAAAATATATGAAGTCAGCGTTTTTGGGAATACCGGTAGGGGATATTGACGTCGATGAACCTGAACCCGCACCTGAACTTGGTCTTGCACCCGCCGAAGGTGTGGCGATAGATTATCTGTCAGTCATCGGCGGAATGCAGACACAGTATGTTCTTGCTCGCAACAATTCACTGAGCGCCGGCAAAATCGGTCTCCTTCCGGCACCTCTGGATAAGTTCTTCGGACAAGACGGTCCCCGCTCTCTGACGATGAACGGCATTCGTCCTTCTTTCAAACCGGCCCAACTTCTGTTCGTTCACCTCGGCGTCGATACCCGTCTCCGTGCGCCCGGCCTCAATCTGTTTGCGGGTCTCGCACCTCTTCTTAATTACGAATCAGCAGAGGCCTGTCGTGCCCGTATTCTGGAAAGGCTAACCGCCCGCGCGTTTGAATCGGCGAACTATGGCAATCTTGTCCACGAATTTGCGGCCAAATCTACCACTACAGAAGCAGAACTCAGTTCATCACTCGCGACCTTCGCCGGTGAAAATGGATATAATCTTGCGGAAAACAGACCACACGTCATTCGTCTCTACAAGGCGTGGACCGCGTTCTTAAAGATGATGGCAGATAATCGCGTGGCCAAACAACTCCGTCATCTGGAGCATCTGTTGGCCCAGCCCCGTGTGATCGCCAATCGCGGACTTCTGTTAGTCACGCTCGAACTCACCGGTGAAGAAATCAAGGTTGTCTGTCCATCGTTCGGAATTCCTACGGCCTCACTCTTCGGCGATGTTCCAGTGGCGTTTATGTGGCACGATAAACGCGATGAGAGCTGGGAGCCGATTATTTTATACAACGGTTCCAAGGACGCTACACTATTTTTTGATGGACCAGAGTTGAGTACTCTTCCAGAAGCACATCGCACGGCTATTCGCAACTGGCTCCAGGAATGGCGATCGTCGTCAATGGGTTGCGGGCGTCCATCTCCACCACCGCATGTCTGGACACCAATCAAGGATACACGAGATCTTCCCCGTCTTTCCACGCTTTTACACAAGATGGAAGGCTATACACCCAAGACACTGGTTCGTGATCGCAGTAATCGGCTGGCGGGGCTTCTCTTCTCTTCAGGAGCGGGAACAACACCATTGTTTGTACCCTGCTTGGATGATGGAAATCTGGCGGAGGAGATGCCACGAGTCTTCGAGGCGGCGGCGATTCCTTTGTCGCCGATTGAGTCCTATCTACAGTTTTACGCGCTTCTTTCCGAAAAATATAAGGGCCTCCGGCCGGTTGAATCTGTAGTCCGACTAAACGGTAATCAACTCATTGCCTTTCGTGTTGCAGGAGGTGCGCTTATTCCGATTGCTCCGATTCCGACTAAAATTATTGCGGGATTGACTGAAACAAGTGTCGCCCAATTTCCGTGGGAACGCGATAATGAATTGATGCTAAAAAGCCTCGATGACGCGAATCGTATCGTAATGGAGGAGTCCACTGCTTCTGTTGAGGAACAGGCGGCGGAGGCGTATCAGTATCTGCGTTTAACTATGAGTAACTGGTTGTCATCGACGCGGGATCCACGTGGCCCTGCCGCTGCTGCTGAGATTGCTACTATTCTGAATAAGACGATACCTCTGTATGAAAAACGCAAGCGATGTGATATTTTGTTAGAACCCATTATTCGTGAATGGCTCACAGTCGAACAGACGGAGGAACGGAAACCGCTATCGATTCTCCGTGAGGATTGTCTAAACTTACAAGAAGAATCGTGTGATGGCGTATGCAGTTGGTCGGGTGGACGATGTATGATTCACGTGCCAACCCGGTCTGAAGCCGTGGATCCAGTGATTGTCTTTACAGCGAGACTGAGTGACGAACTTTTGCGGTATCCATCTAGTAGGAGGGAAATCCTCGACCAGAAAGTCTTGGCAATACGGACACCGCGCGGAGCAGTGCGTATCGGCGATGAACTGTTACTGGCAACCAAGGCCAAAGAATCGGCAGAAACTATTCTGGAGCGTCTGGGATTTTTTGGTCAGATGGCGGCCCAGTTTCCTGAGGAGATGCTGCGGTTCGAAGGTCTAGAAGAGGAGGATAACGGCCCGAGCAAGATCGAAGATGATGTGGAACCAGAAATGGAAAAAGAGGTGGAATCTGGCTTACCACCTGCGTGGACCGAAAAAGGTCTCGTTCTTGCGGATGGTGGTACAAAACAGGAGTCTCTTGCGAGGGGCACACTGACACCGATCGATAACTGGGAGACACGTATCAAGAAAAAACGCGCATTGCTGTCGTTACCTGGTGATCCGAACAGACCAGTGACATGGTCTATTCAGGACTGGTATTCGCTAGTGCGCATTGTATCAAGCGATATTTTGTTTGTCACACAGAATGCGGATGGTCTACTGAAAGTGTCGATGTGGATTAAATACAATACCGCCGGTGCCTCCGGATCATCTATGTATATGATATTCTGGAATGATTCGTTGGTTGTTCGTGGAAAGATATATCGGTTCTTTCCAAAGGATCTGCCGAGTGATCTGGCAACGGCAATGGATGCTGCGAGCCCGATAACTGATGATGAAGCTAAGAATGATGTTGATGCTCCAGTGCCGCAACTTTTAGTGACAGAAGCCAAACCAGAAGCCAAATCAGAAGCCAAACCAGAAGCCAAATCAGAAGCCAAACCGAAAATAGAATCCGCATCTGAATCTGAATCTGAATCTGAATCTGAGTCCAACTTTTCTGAAGCAAGCCCTCTATTAGCAGCAAAAAAACCAGAAGAGCCAAAACCAGAAGAGCCAAGTGAAAAGCCAGGAGAGCCAGGTGAAAAGCCAGGAGAGCCAGGTGAAAAGCCAAATCCAGGTACCATTGCACAAATAGCCTCTGTCACAGAAGGTGCTGCAGAGGCCGTTGGTTCAGTATTAGGAACAGCATTAGAATCACTAACACTAGCGTAGTAAACTATACAGAGCTAACAAAAAGGTATTTAACTCTCCCAGTTCTTCTCTTATTTCATTAAATCGTACTAATATAACAGGAATCTGTTGACCCGCAACCTCGGCCATCCACCAGTTATTTGCAAATTCCGCAATTGGTGCTGCAACTCCACCCAAGAATCCGGCATATGTCAAGATATCTCTAACCTCAATAACACGGCACATAAATGTCCCATTTACACGAAGACTCGCTATAGAAGATCCTATTGCCAAACACGTGAAACCGTTTGCTACCAGCTGCTCTCCACCGGCAATACGAACAACGATTGACATAGACGATGATATGACTGGTAAATTACCGGTGATATATCGGTTAAACAAAGCCAGTCGTTGTTGCGTACGTAGAATAGTCACTATAAACGCGAATAATATGATAAGAGATATCCATCCTTCCACAGGTCCAGGTCCATATTCTTCATTATCAGGACCACCGCCTCTCTGATTCTTCAGAGAAGTCGGTAAAGCGAACAATGTATCAAACTGCTTCTGAATCTCGGTGACTTCTAAGCCCTCTGATTTAAGAAAGGCCACCAGTTTTTGGATGACTACACTTATTTCTGTTAGACTATACGGCATCATTCCGATATCAGTAGTCGAAGACGTAGTTCGTTTCGGAACATTATCCAGAAGCCAAAAAGCGAGACCCTCAATTCCTCTATCTTCACCACCACGCTGCTTTCTTGTTTTTGTTTGTCTTTTTGTTTGTCTTTTTGTTTGTCTATTTTTTCGTCTCTTTGCTTTCAATCTGAATCGCGTCATCCCTCTACTGTAGGTCCATCATTTAACTGGATCGCTGGATCGAGTTGCCATCATCCAGTCCGCGTTGCCATCATCCAGTCCGCGTTGCCATCATCCCAAGCACCTCATCATCCATAAAGTTCAGCTTCGAGACACGCCAACTCGAGTTATCCGGATGCAGCACCACCAGTGCCAGTTCCGACACCTCATAGCCATAGTGCTTCTGTAGGATGTAGCGATAGACATTGAGCTGGAGCGTGTAGTGCCAGTAGTTCGAATCTGGCAGATGCGCTACCGGACCCAGACCATTCTGGAACCGATTCTCCGTCTTCAACTCTCCCGTCCGCTTCCAATCATAGATTGCCAGAGTTCCATCGGGCTTCTTGTAGATCATATCAATAGATCCGGCAACCTTGTGGTCCTCGTCAAACACGAGCCACTCTGTTCGGAACGGCACAAAGCCGTTCTTCTCCACATAGTCTCGCTGAAAGTCACAGAAATAGTTCCACTCCGCACCCGGATTCGGAACCCAACCATCGACGGCCAGGCCGACCATACCATCATCGAAGGAGTAGGAGCATCCGTCAGGAGCAGCCGGCATCGCGTTGTAGAACCGCTCAATGTCCAAGTGCATCCGCGTACCCGCTGTCGAGGCCTCTGTGCCTTTATCCGACCACTGCTTCTTGATCTGTTCGGGAGTCTTACCGAAGTACTTGGACTCGTACCACTTTGGCGAAGCCATCATCTTTGAGATGATCGCATCTGCATTAAACTCACCGAAGAAATGATGAAGGAATCCGGTACACGAGGTCCAGCCCTCTTTGGTACCGTCAATCGTGTAAGTGTGAGACTCTTCCTCGAATTGAATACGATCATCACGCGGATGCTTGTTGATCACAGCCAATCGTTGCCAAGATAGGGCACCGTCACTAATAGAAAGGGGCATCGTTGCTATACGGTGGCAAGCATTTAAACGCCCGTCAACTTTTGCACATAAATGAGTCTGAACGTAGTATCAGATGGAATGGGTCAATGGACGTACGGTTTTACGGAACCTTTTTTGAAACGAACATTTCCACGAACTACAATTACGTTCGATGCTACAAAGCCCGCGGACCTCGTTATTCGCAGTATGTTTAATAAACTAGAAACGATCGCCCCCTTTGAGTGTCCGTATATTATGTGGTCCGGCGAATCCCGACCTGTCCCTCTACTACCGACTCACGATCCATTGTTTGAACTCAACACCTATGATTGTCCACGTCCAAAT
>Ga0136644_10002256_pt1 | contig 14797 bp, 11 predicted proteins | sample C_130820_EF_Meta_FD_94780 | JGI IMG/M metagenome (GOLD analysis project Ga0136644, IMG submission 94780) | Freshwater microbial communities from Lake Croche, Canada to study carbon cycling - C_130820_EF_MetaG (v2) (version 2) | ecosystem: Environmental > Aquatic > Freshwater > Lake | place... | reverse complement strand
ATACCCCTAATTCGCGCTTTTATGAGTCACAAGCCTATTATTTTGACTTGTTTATTTATTGCCTTTTTCAGCATCATTTTTATCAACCTTACCGAAAACTGGATTTTTATTGTAATTGGTTTGTTGTCTACAGGTAGTTCCATGATTATTGCTGGATTTTTACTCTTACTTAGAGAAAAAAAGCAATGGCAACCATTTCCAATAGATAAAGAAACAGTTTAAATTTGCACAACCGTTTGCACGATGTTAATTGGGAAAATATTATTAGGTTTAACCCATTATGAAATTATTACAAAGGATTGGCCATTGCTTGGTAATGATTATTTTTTTAGGGATTCTACCATCTCAAAGTCAAACGGGTTCCAAGCCCAATGTTATTTATATTTATGCCGATGATCTAGGTTATGGGGAATTAGGTGTTTATGGCCAACTGAAAATCAAAACTCCAAATCTTGATAAAATGGCTCAAGAGGGGATTAGATTTACCAACCATTATTCCAGCTCACCAGTATGTGCCCCAGCTAGATGTATGTTATTGACGGGCAAACACGGAGGGCATTCTTTTATCCATGGCAATTATGAGTTAGGTGGCTTTGCCGATAGCTTAGAGCGCGGTCAAATGCCCTTGCCAGCCAACACTTTTACTATTGGAAAATTGATGCAAAAAGCTGGGTATAAAACCGCAGTAATTGGTAAATGGGGATTGGGAATGAATAATACTTCAGGTGACCCCTTGAAACAGGGTTTTGACTATTATTATGGATATCTTGACCAAAAACAAGCACATAATTATTACCCCACACATCTTTGGGAGAATGGAAAATGGGATAGCCTTCAAAATAAACCCATTAATGTTCATTTAAAACAAGACCCATCAAAAGGAATGTCTGCGGATTTTGCCTACTATCAAGGGAAAGATTATGCCCCATCAAAAATGACGGAAAAAGCACTGGCATTTATGCAACAAAATAAGGATCGGCCTTTCTTTCTTTACCTCCCTTATACATTGCCACATGTTTCTTTACAATCACCTAAAGAATGGGTAGACCAATATATTGGTCAGTTTTCTGAGCAGCCCTATTTTGGAGAACAAGGTTATTCATCAACACCCTATCCTTTGTCTACTTATGCCGCAATGATTAGTTATTTGGATGCACAAGTGGGTATTATTTTAAAACAATTGAAACAGTTGGGATTAGATAAAAATACCTTGGTGTTTTTTTCAAGTGATAATGGACCCACTTTTAATGGAGGCGTTGATAGGCTTTATTTCAATAGTAATGGGGGATTACGGGGTCAAAAAATGGATTTGTATGAAGGAGGTATTCGTGAGCCTTTTATTGCAAGATGGCCAGGTAAAATTCCAATTGGCACAACATCTAACCATATTTCAGTCCAATATGATATGATGGCTACCTTGGCAGAGATAACCGGTCAACAGTTGATGGAAACCGATGGACTTTCTTTATTGCCAACTTTGTTAGGAAAAAACGAAAAGCAAAAAAAACATCCTTGGCTGTATTTTGAATATCCTGAAAATGGAGGACAAATTGCCATCAGAATGGGGCAATGGAAAGCTATTAAAACAGAAGTAAGGATGCACCCAGAAAAACCATGGCAATTATTTGACCTTAGTGTAGATATTGCAGAAACAAAAGACCTTGCTATTCAAAATCCAGCAATGATTAAAACCATGAATGAAATAGTTGAAAAGGAACACCAACAAGCTCCTATTCTGGAATGGGAATTTATCCACCCAAAATTCTCCAACAAAATGGGTAAGGATTAAACAAATATCATAGATTCACTTAATATTTTTCAAAACAATATAACATGCAAAGAAAAGAATTCATCCGAAACGCTAGCCTTGCAGCTGCTTCTGTAGCTTTTGTGCCAACCAACCAATTATTTGCCAGAAAGGCTGATCAGAAAGTGAAAATGGGAATAATAGGAGTAGGTCAGAGAGGATTAAACCATTTGGATTTGTTGTTACGTAGGTCAGATGTTGAATTGGTGAGTATATGTGATGTAGACATCAGAACATTGAATGAAGCCAAAGGAATGATTCAAAAATCAGGCAAGAAAATGCCGGAGATCTATACAGGTGATAGCTATGCTTGGAAGCGTATGTTAGATAAAAAGCAATTGGATGGGGTAGTTATTGCAACACCATGGGAATGGCATAAAGACATGATCATTGGGTCATTAGAATCTGGTATCAAATATGTTGGATCAGAGGTAATGATTGGCACTAGTTTGGAAGATCATTGGGAAGTAGTACACGCAACTGAGAAATACAAGGCTAATGTAATGATGTTGGAAAATGTATGTTATAGAAGAGATGTAATGGCCATTTTAAATATGGTACGTCAAGGACTTTTTGGAGAATTGATTCATTTGCAAGGTGGTTACCAACATGATTTACGTGAAGTGAAATTTAATGATGGGGTAAATGTTTATGGTCATGGGGTAGAATTTGGAGAAAAAGGTTATTCAGAAGCCAAATGGAGAACAGAACATTCCGTTCATCGCAATGGTGATTTATATCCCACTCATGGCGTTGGACCTATTGCCAATTACATCAATATTAATAGGGGGAATCGTTTTAATTCACTTTGTTCCTTTTCATCTAAAGCACGAGGCTTGCACAATCATATTGTAAAACAAGGTGGTGAAAACCATCCAAATGCAAAAGTCAATTTTCGCTTGGGCGATGTTGTAACTACCTCAATTAACTGTGTAAATGGAGAAACCGTATTACTACAACACGATACCAATTTGCCAAGACCTTATTCTCTTGGATTTAGGGTTCAAGGAACAGAGGGCTTGTGGATGGATGTAAATAAAAGTTTGTATATAGAAGGAAAAACTGCTAAGCCCCACCAATGGGAAGACGCAAAAGCCTGGTTAGATAAATACGACCACCCGTTGTGGCAGCGTTGGAGCAAGGAAACTGAGGGTGCAGGACATGGAGGAATGGATTTCTTTGTCATTCATGCTTTGATTGAAAGTATCAAAAGTGGAAAAGCCACACCACTAGATGTCTATGATGCAGCTACTTGGAGTGCTATTACTCCTTTAAGTGAAAAATCAATTGACCTTGGTAGTCAAACTGTTGAATTTCCGGATTTTACGGGCGGACAATGGATGTATCGCAAGCCCGTGTTTTCTCTAACAGATGCTTATTAGGGTTGATTAAAAGAATGGATATGGAAATACCAGAAATCATCTGGAATGAATATGGTTTGAAACAACACTTGGTGTTGCCAGTAAAATTTGGAAATGGATTAATCAACCAAACATGGAAACTGGTCTATGGAGCGCAGGCGTTTATTCTACAAACTATTAACCAAACTGTATTTTCAGAGCCATGGGCTATTGCTTCTAACATTGATGCGGTAGCATTATATCTTTATAGGCATCATCCTGATTATTTGTTTGTTTCAGCAATTAAAACAAAGTCTGGTGCATCAATGGTTGTTGTAAATGGGATTTATTTCAGACTTTTTCCTTTTGTGGAAGGGTCACATGCCAAAAGTGTTTTGGAAACACCAGTACAAGCTTTTGAAGCGGCAAGACAATTTGGATTATTTACCAAAAATCTTTCGGGGTTTAATTGTAAAGAATTAAAAACAACCCTTCCAAAATTTCATGATCTTGTTTTGCGTGACAAACAATTCTTGGATGCAGTTGAGAAAGGAAACGAGGAACGAAAAAAGCTTGCTAAAGATTTAATTGAAAAATTAGTTGCCTATCGTTTTATTACAAATCGCTTTGAGCAAATTATTAAGAACCCAAATTTCAAATTAAGACCCACTCACCACGATACCAAGATTAGTAATGTATTATTTGATAGCCCAGACCATGCCATTTGTGTTATTGACTTAGATACCCTGATGCCTGGTTATTTTATATCAGATTTGGGAGACATGATGCGAACTTATTTGTGTCCGGTAAGTGAGGAAGAATCTGACTTTAGTAAGATAACTATCAGGAAAGCATTTTATGATGCAGTGATTGAAGGTTATTGCTCAGAAATGGGTACTGAATTAACAAAAGATGAGCTAGAGGCAATTCCTTATGCAGGTCAATTTATGGTATACATGCAAGCCATTCGTTTTTTAACGGATTTCTTAAATATGGATGTTTATTATGGTTCAAAATATCCTAACCAAAATCTAATCCGTGCTGGCAATCAAATAGTCTTGTTAGAAAAATTACTTGATCTTTCTATTTAATCAAATAGTTAATTTGTCAAATTAGTTTGTCCTTAATTACAAGCTTGCTTATCCTTGTATTTTAAATACTAAGTGTATGATAAAATACTTCTATACCCTTTTGTTATTTCCCTTTGTAGGATTTTCCCAACAAAAAGACAATCAAAGAGATAGTCTCTTTTTGAAAGAAGTTATTGTTACGGCAACTAGACAAAAAGCGAATACCATTGATCTGCCATTTTCTACTAATAGAATTTCTGCCAAAGATATTCAATCAGCATCCTTTAGAACTGCTCCAGAATCATTAATAGGCGCCACGTGGGTATTTGTGCAAAAAACCAATCACGGTGGTGGTTCGCCATTTGTGCGAGCATTAACTGGTAATCAAAATTTATTGTTATCAGACGGTATAAGGGTCAATAATAGTACTTACCGATTTGGCCCCAATCAATATTTCAATACCATTGATGTTTTTTCTATTGCTAGTATAGAAGTTGTTCGGGGTACTGGTTCTGTTCAATACGGATCAGATGCAATGGGAGGGGTAATTCAAGTTTTTTCAAAAGCTGCAAGTTTTCATACAACCAATACATGGTCTGGGTCCGTGTTGGGTAAAGTAGTTTCTGGAAATATGGAATATACTGGTAGGGCTGAATTGGATTATGGGTCAAAGAACTTTGCCATTCATATTGGTGGCAGTAGTAGAAATTTTGGAGACCTGATTGGGGGGGATACCGCGGGAGTTCAAAGCCCATCTGGATATAATGAACAGGCCTATGATTTTCAAGCCAAGTGGAAATTGAAAAATGAATCCATCATAACCATCGCTAGTCAACAGTTGATTCAAAAAGAAGTTCCACTATATCATCGTGTGAAACTGGAGAACTTTGCCTATTACAATTTTGCACCCCAATTAAGAGGGCTACATTATGCCAAAATTGAAATTCCCGGTAAATCTCAATTGTTATCAAAAACAACTGTAACTGCGTCTATTCAGCATACTAAGGAAATTAGGTCTTATCTAAAAAATGGTAATGCTAATAAATTTGAGGAAACAGATAAAGTCAAAACCCTGGGACTTACGGCGCAGATTGATTCTAAATTTAGCAATCATTGGACAGCTATTTCTGGAATAGAGTGGTACCATGATCAAGTAAATAGTATTAAACAACAATTAGGCGTAACAACAGGAACTGTATTAACACAAAGAGGATTATATCCTGATAACGCTTCAAGTGCTAACTTTTCTGTGTTTTCTTTGCACCAACTTAATTTGAATAAATTCCAAATAAATGCAGGGTTGCGTTAGAATAGTTTCGCCATTAAAATCAAGGATACGGCAGCAGGTGCCAATCAATTAGGTGAAGTAACCGTTAAGCCATCTTCTTTAGTAGCAAATTTTTCATTGTTATATCACTTGGGTACTAACCAATCCATATATGGATCATTCAGTACCGGTTATCGCGCTCCCAATATTGATGATATGGGAACTTTGGGATTGGTAGACTTTAGATATGAAGTTCCAGCCTATGGTTTGAAACCCGAGAAATCTTATAATTCCGAATTAGGATACCGTTTTCGTGGCAAGCGTTTTATGTCTTCTATTGCACTATTTTATATGCAATTAAAAGATTTGGTAACTAGGGTTCAGGTTCCTGGTCAGCAAATAGGTGGCTATAACGTCTATATTAAAGAGAATAGTCAGGAATCTTTTATCCGGGGAGTTGAATTGGATTTGGCCTATCAGCTATCAAAAGCTTGGATGTTAAAAGCAGGGTATAGTCAAGCATATGGGCAAAATACCTCTAAAAATGAACCAATGCGTAGGGTGCCACCTATAAATGGCCAAATACAGCTAAAATACCAATCTAAAACTTGGACAGCATCCATTGAAAACCTATTTGCATCAAAACAAGATAGGTTGGCTCAAGGTGACAAAGATGATAATAGAATTCCAAAAGGAGGAACCCCAGGATGGAATTTGATCAATCTATATGCTGGATATGGTTTTGGAAAAGTTCAAATAAATGCCGCATTGATTAATGTATTTAATGTAGACTACAGGATGCATGGCTCAGGAATCAATGGAGCGGGTAGAAATATTTGTCTAAGTCTGAACTATCAATTTTGATCATAAAAAAACCGGCACTTAGCCGGTTTTTAGTTTGCTAAAAACATTTGATAATTTGATAGTATTTTAAAAACTGTTGGTTTGAAATTCCTTTTCTAATAATTCAACTGCATCTTGGTCTTTGAATTGTTTGGCCAATTCTAGGAGTTCCATTTTTAGTTTTTTAATTGTTTTTTGACTAGATTTTTGTGCTATGATATTGTTCATCTCGGTAGGGTCATTTTGTAAATCAAACAATTCCCATGAGTTATCCTTTCCATAAAATCTAATTAACTTAAACCGCTCACTTCTGATGCCAAAATGGGGTGCTACGCTATGTGGTTCAGGAAATTCATAATAATGGTAATACATGGCATTGCGCCATGGTTTTATTAGAGCTTCTTTTTTTAGTAGGGGAACCAAATTCAATCCCTGCATCTCATCTGGAGCTTTTAATCCAGCAATCCCCAAAATACTTGGTGCAAAGTCAATATTGACAACCATATTTGGAATAATGGTTCCTGGTTTAACTACGCCTGGATATCTCATTATAAATGGAGTTCTAAGACTTTCTTCATACATGAATCTTTTATCAAACCAACCGTGTTCGCCCATATAGAATCCTTGGTCAGAAGCATAAATCACAATGGTGTTTTCAGTTAAATGGGCTTTGTCTAAATAGTCCAGTATTCTTCCAATATTTCTATCTAATGATTTGGCAGTTGCCAGATAGTCTTTTAGGTAACGTTGGTATTTCCATTTTACTACAGCTAAACTGTCTGTTTTAATGGCATCATATTCCGCTTTTATTTTCTTGTAATAAGATTCATATAACTTTTTTTCAGCAGGGTTCATTCTTCCAAACATGCCGGGTTTGGAATAATCAATTCCTAATTTTAAATCATTCCCTAAAACCATGGTTTGACTAATGGTCATGTCTTGATTGGCGGCTGCATTTCTGTTTTTATAATCATCAAAAAAATTGCCCGGATAGGGGAATTCTTGGTTGTCAAATGCTCCAAGATCAGCGGTATCTGGCATCCAATTTCTATGTGTGGCTTTTTCTCCCACCACTAAAAAAAAGGGTTTGTTTTGGTCTCGTTTATCAAGCCAATCTATAGAAAAATCACTGATGAGATTGGTGACATATCCCTTGTATCTAGCCGTATCATTGGGCAGGCCAATAAAATCTGGTTGAAAATAATTACCCTGTTCTGGTAAGATTTTCCAATAGTCAAATCCTTTTGGAAGTGATTGTAAATGCCATTTCCCAATCCATGCAGTTTCATAATTGGCATGTTGTAATATTTTTTGAAGCTGTTCCTGTTCTCCATTAAAATATCGCCCTGGCGCATTGTCTTTTAATCCATTTAAATGACTGTACTTACCCGTTAATAATACAGCCCTAGCTGGCGCGCAAATGCTATTGGTAACAAATGTATTGGTAAACAGGGCTCCTTCTTTTGCAATCCTATCAATAGATGGGGTTTGCATTAATTTGCTTCCATAAGCGCTAATGGTTTGTTGGGCGTGGTCATCGGAAAAAATGACCAAGATATTGGGTTGTTTTGTTTGTGATGTTGATTTTATGGAAAGTAAAATAGCAATAAGGCCTAACAATATGGATGATTTCATAACTAGCAATTTGAGTTGTTAAGATACAATTTGGAAAGGAATACACCTGAGAATGATTTATAAAACGGCTATTTTCATAACCTTTTGGTAATGATGGTTTAACCATGAGGCAATCTAAATGTGGTTTCTTTGAAAAACCATCCCAAATGAAAAGCAAATCGCTTTTACTTTTCCTATTGATACCTGTGATTACTCAATCACAAACATTATTTAATGACTCCAATAGTGAAAAGCCCAATCTGTTTATAATCACAACGGACGGATTTAGATGGCAAGAAGTCTTTAAAGGAGCGGATTCAAATTTAATTAGAGATTCAAAAGCTGTAAAAGATACCGGAATAATCATGGATCAATTCTGGCATGAAAATTTGGAAGAAAGAAGAAAAAAATTGCTTCCGTTTTTTTGGTCTGTGATTGCTAAAAAAGGAAGACTATCTGGCAATAAGGATTTAGGTAATGAGGTAAGGGTAGCCAATTTTTACAAAATATCCTATCCTGGATACAACGAAATTCTTACAGGATATGCGGATAAAAATTTCATTCCAAATTCAGCTGTTCAAAATAGGAATTCCAATTTATTGGAGTATTTCAACAAATTGAATGCCTATGCTGGTAGGGTGGTGGCTTTTAGTTCCTGGAATATTTTGCCCTTTATTTTAAATGAAAACAGGAGTGGGGTTTCTGTAAATGGCGGGTATGAGTCTTTAGATGAATCAGATAGTTTGAACAAGGTAATCAATCAATTGCAAGATGGGGTTTCAGAAAAAAAACATACTAGACAAGACTTGTTAACTTTTGTTTCTGCAAAAAATTATATTGAAACCAAACATCCAAAGATGGTTTTTCTTGGTTTAGGCGAAACAGATGAATTTGCACACCAAGGTAGGTATGACCAATATTTGCAAAAAGCGCATCAGTTTGATCAGATGATTGCAGATCTCTGGTATTTTGTTCAAACAGACCCCTTTTATAAGGACAATACCATTTTTTTGATTACAACTGACCACGGCAGAGGAAGCAAAACGCTTAAATGGGCCAATCATGGATTTTGGGTTAAAGGATCTGGCGAGGCTTGGATGGCACTGATTGGACCTGGCATAAAAGCAGATGGAGAAAGAAATGTTCATGAAGTGGTGTATCAAAAGCAAATTGCAGCATCTCTATCACAACTATTAGGTGAGAAATTTCAGGCTCCAGACCATCCAGTGGCTGCAGCTTTTGAATTGCCGGAGCCACCATCTAAACTACAATTTATCATTTCAAATAGCGTCATAGCTGCCAAAAAATAGATTATGCAATTCTTTTTCATTTTGCTTCCATTTCTTGTATTTATGGAATCCAAAATTCCAATTACCAAAAATGCTTTCATAGTTATAGCCCATCGTGGGAATCATGAAAATGCGCCAGAAAACACATTGGCAGCTTTTAAAGATGCTATTAAAATTGGTGCAGATTATGTTGAAGTAGATCTAAGAACGAGCAAGGATTCTCAATTGGTTGTCATGCATGATGCATCGCTAGATAGAATGACAGACACTAAAGGACTGGTTAGTCAATATACACTGGATTCACTAAAGAAAATACAAGTGTATAACAAAGCAGTTCCCGAATTAGGATTTCACAGCATTCCTTTATTTGAAGAGGTCTTAGCTGAATGTAAAGGGAAAATCTATATTTATTTAGACTTCAAGAATGCATCTGTTCAACAAACTCATCAATTACTGCTTAAGTATAAAATGGAAAAACAAGTAGTGGTTTATATCAATTCTATGAATCAATTATTGGAATGGAATCAAATAGCCCCTCAAATTCCACTAATGGTAAGTTTGCCCAATAATGTACAAAACAAAGCATCATTAGAAAAGTTTGCATCTCAATTTAGTTTTGACATTTTAGACGGCAATTTTCAACAGTATAATAGCGAATTGGTTGGAACAGCAAGGGAATTAAACAAACCTATTTGGGCAGATATTCAATCTTCCAATGAAGGCGTTCCGCAGTGGGAACGGGCCATTGGTTTGGGAATAAAAGCATTACAAACTGATCATCCTTCCTCCTTGATTGCCTATCTAAAAGAGAAGAAGATCAGATGATTCACTTTGTTTGAAATTTGGTATTTTCAACCAAATTTAAATATGGAATACCGGTATTTGGGAAAGACAGGAATGCAAGTTTCTGCCATTGGACTTGGATGTATGGGTATGAATCATGCTTATGGTTTGCCAGATGAAGCTTTGTCTATTGCTACTTTGGAAAAGTCTATTGAATTGGGCATCAATTTTTGGGATACGGCAGATATGTATGCTGCAGGTAAAAATGAAGCATTGATAGCAAAGGTCTTAAAGCCCAATAGACAGAAAATATTTATTGCAACAAAGTTTGGATTTCATAATGATGCTTTGGGCAAATTATGTTTTGATGGTTCTCCCGCATATATGAAAAAAGCGGTAGAAGCCAGTTTAAAAAGACTTCAAACCGATGTAATAGATCTCTATTATGCCCATCGAGTAGACCAATCCATACCAGTTGAAGAAATGGTAGGAGCTATGGCTGATTTGGTTAAAGAAGGCAAGGTGAAATATTTGGGCTTGTCAGAAGCTTCGGCCAATTCTATCAAAAGAGCCGTATCTATTCATCCAATTGCGGCTATTCAAAGCGAGTATTCCATTTTAAGTAGAGAGATTGAATCAGAAGTATTACCGCTTTGTGAACAATTGGGAATTAGTTTGGTGGCGTTTAGCCCACTTTCCAGAGGCTTAATGGCAAGTTCCATAGACCCAAATCAGTTAGCAGAAAATGATTTTCGAAGAAAATTACCTAGGTACCAGGGTGCATTTGCACAGAATAATCAACAATTAGCAGAAGGTTTTGCCCAAATTGCTATAGCCAAACAATGCAGCCCTGCTCAATTGGCCATTGCTTGGGTCTTGTCAAAATCACTCAAAATTATTCCAATTCCTGGAACTAAAAGACCCCAATACTTATTTGAGAATGCAGGTGCAATTGATATTAAATTATCCTCAGATGACTTTGAACATATAGAAACGCTGATTCAAACTTATCCCAATATCGGAGATAGATACAACGATACCTTTAATCAGTTTGTAGATAAATATTAGGTCTGCTAAAAGCTGTCAGTTTTAAGTATATTCATAAAAAAAACATGCGTAACAATAGACTAATTCCATTTTTTATATTGCTATTAAGCCTTTGTTTTCAACAAGCAATTGCACAAGACGGTAACCGAAAAATTCATAAAGTAGTGGTGCAAATGAATACGGCAGATACAACCGCATGGTCTGCTACCCTTGGGAACATTCGCAACTTACAAAAAATCTGGCCAAACAATCTACAAGTAGAATTAGTGGTTCACGGAAAAGCACTTGACTTTTTGGTAAAGGATAAAACACATTTGGCTGCTGATATTATTGCCATGTCTAAAGAAGGAATTGTGTTTGCTGCTTGTGAAAACTCCATGCGCAAACACCATATTGATAAAGCTCAATTACTAACCCAAGCTATTACTGTTCCATCAGGTGTAGGGGAGCTAGTGCTTAAACAAGAAGATGGGTGGAGTTATCTCAAATCTGGGGTTAATTAATGAATGATATCAGAAAATACGGAAGACTATTTTTTATAATTGTTATAGCCTTGCTTTTTGTGATGATGATCTTGGATAAGGCTTTCCTTAATAGAAATCAATCCAAGAGTGGGGGAATACCAAAAGATAGTCTTTGGTCAGGTAAAACACCTGATATGCTCCCTAATGATACCAGTTCTAAAAGTATTCTAATCCGTTATGGATATGAACTAGTTGCTCATACGTCCAAATATTTAGGCCCAAATGGACAAGTAAAACAAATTACCAATAGTTTGAATTGCCAGAACTGTCATCTGCAAGCTGGTACAAAAACATGGGGTTTAAATTATGGTTCTGTTGCAGCAAATTATCCCAAATTTAGAGCCAGGTCAGGAACAGTTGAATCAATTTATAAAAGAATTAATGATTGTTTAGAGCGAAGTCTCAATGGGCAGGTACTAGACAGCAATTCATCTGAAATGCAGGCTTTTGCCAATTATATTCTTTGGCTTGGGGCCGATATTCCAAAAGGTACCATTGTAAAAGGGTCAGGAATTACCAATTTGGCATTGATAAACAGGGCAGCTAATCCTGAAATTGGGAAAGCACTTTATCATACAAATTGTAGTAAATGTCATGGGAATAATGGTGAGGGAATGGGGGATAGTAGTGATAATGGGAATTACTTTTTAAATCCAGCACTTTGGGGGAAAAATAGTTACAATCAAGGCGCGGGTATCAATCAATTATCAAAATTGGCAGGCTTTATTAAAAACAATATGCCCAATGGGATCAATTACCAACAACCTTTTTTGACCAATCAAGAAGCCTGGGATCTAGCGGCTTTTATCAATACCCAATCCAGACCAACTAAAGATATTTCAAAAGATTGGCCGGATAAGGCTTCAAAGCCTTACGACTATCCTAATGGACCTTATCTAGATAGTTTCTCTGAACGTCAACACCAACTTGGACCTTTTGGACCCATTAAAACCTATTGGAATAGAAAGCAACAGGGTAAATAAAAATGCCACTTCAATTGCTTGAAGCGGCATCCTTTTCATATGGCCTATTTTTTAACCAATGGGAACAAAATCGCTGGCTTTTTTGGTAGCCATTTCCTCGTATGTTTTCCATTTTAAATTCACTAGGTCTTGTGCATGTACCATTAGTCTTTCCGCTTCTTCTGGATTGGTTACAGTAAGTACTTTATAACGCAATTCATGATAAGCATAATCTCTGAGGCTTATAGTGGGTCTAGCAGAATCAAGAACAAAAGGATTTTGATTCTTAATTCTTAGTACTGGATTATACCTTAATAGAGGCCAGTGTCCACTTGCTACTGCATTATTTTGTTGGCTTAAACCATCTTTTAGGTCATAGCCGTGTGCAATACAATGGCTATAGGCTAGAATCAATGCTGGTCCATCATAAGCTTCTGCCTCTCTCATAGCAAGTAATGTTTGTTGAGGGTTGGCACCAAATGCAATCCTTGCCACATATACATTACCATAAGATATGGCTTGCATGGCCAAGTCTTTTTTACCACCTGTTTTACCTGCGGCAGCAAATTTTGCAGTAGCTGCTGTAGGGGTTGATTTAGAAGACTGCCCACCTGTGTTAGAATATACTTCTGTATCCATTACCAGAATTTTCACATTCCTACCACTTGCCAATGCGTGGTCTAAACCACCATAACCAATATCATAAGCCCATCCGTCACCACCCACCAACCAGACACTTCTGCGAACCAATTGGTCACAAACAGACAATAAATGTTTGGCAGCAGACAATGAAATGCTAGCTAGTTTTTCCTTTAATAGCTGCACCCTTAATTGTTGCAAAACCAATTCAGATTCATGCACTTGTTTTGCTGCAACTATTTCATTTACAAACGCTTCACCTAGTTCAGGTTTCAATTCTTCTAGTAATTGTTTGGCAATGACTAATTGGTTGTCTGCAGTTATGCGCATGCCTAATCCAAATTCAGCATTGTCTTCAAAAAGGGAGTTTGACCAAGCTGGTCCTCTGCCTTCTTTGTTCACAGTCCAAGGTGTTGTTGGAAGGTTACCACCATAGATAGAAGAACAACCTGTAGCATTGGCAATTAATAAACGATTACCAAAGAGCTGAGACAAGAGTTTCAAATAAGGCGTTTCACCACAACCAGCACATGCACCAGAGAATTCAAATAAGGGTTCTAAGAATTGTGCTCCATGAACAGTTGAAAAGTCAATTTTAGAACGGTCATTCCAAGTAATATTTTCAAAGGTTTCAATGTTTTGTTTTTCCAATGCTAAAATGGGTTCTTTATCGCCCAAATTGATGGCTTTTTTGCTATTGTCTGTGGCATGAGTTACTGGACAAGCTTCTACGCAAAGGTTGCAACCAGTACAATCTTCCAAATAAACTTGGAGTGTATATTGGGTTTCAGGAAATCCACGCGCATTAATAGGAGCGTGTTTGAATCCGTCTTGTACACCTTTTAAATTGTCTTTGTGGTAGAATTTTGCGCGGATTACACTGTGCGGACAAACATAGGCACAGTTACCACACTGAATACACTGATCAGGTTCCCAAATGGCTACCCTGTCAGATACATTTCTTTTTTCCCACTGAGTGGTTCCGCTAGGATAAGTACCATCAATTGGCATCATGCTAACTGGTAATTGGTCACCATGGTCAGCCATCATTACAGCAGTCACATTTTTTACAAAATCTGGTGCTTTGTCTGAAACGGTTTGCATGTTCAAATCTGCTGCAGAAACACAGACAGGATATTGCATTTCAAACATATTGGCCAATGTGGCATCTACTGCCAAGAAGTTTTGATCAATTACTTTTTGACCTTTTTTGAAATAGGTTTTTTCAATTGCTTTTTTAATCTGTTTAATGGCAGCTTCTCTTGGTAATACACCGGATAGCGCAAAATAACAGGTCTGCATAATGGTATTGATTCTTCCTCTCATACCAGTATCACGGGCAACAGTAGTTGCATCAATGACAAAGAACTTAATTTTCTTATCAATGATTTGTTTTTGAACCTGGCCTGTGAGTTTGTCCCAAACTTCTTCTTTGCTATAAGGGCTATTTAATAAGAAGGTAGCACCCTCACTTGCAAAAGCTAGCATCTCCACTTTTTCTGTAAAATTGAATTGGTGACAGGCTATAAAATCTGCTTTAGAAATCAAGTATGGCGCACGAATTGGCGTTGGTCCAAATCGCAAATGCGATACAGTTCTTGCGCCTGATTTT
>Ga0136644_10002255_pt1 | contig 14797 bp, 15 predicted proteins | sample C_130820_EF_Meta_FD_94780 | JGI IMG/M metagenome (GOLD analysis project Ga0136644, IMG submission 94780) | Freshwater microbial communities from Lake Croche, Canada to study carbon cycling - C_130820_EF_MetaG (v2) (version 2) | ecosystem: Environmental > Aquatic > Freshwater > Lake | place... | reverse complement strand
GCGCCACCGAACTCAAGGTGCGGCGAAGGCGATGGTTTGGATTACGAGACGCCCTCACCCTCTCATTGCTCGTGGGAGCGGTGCCGGCGCTGTGGCCTGGGGTCGATCTCGCCATCAGCCGCGCCTTTTTCAGACCAGTGGAAGGCTTCTGGCTCGGCGAGCATCCTCTCGTGCAGTGGATCTACCAAGGGGTGCCTTGGCTTTCGCGTGCGGCCATGCTCGGATTGCCCATCGGAATCTTGGCAAGTTTTTGGATTAAAACGGGTCCTTCGCCGCGAACGCTGAGAGTTCGTCAGGCATTGGTGTGCGCCCTGATTGCACTGGTGTTGGGGCCTGGAATCATCGTCAACGCGTTTCTGAAAGAATGGAGCGGTCGTGCGCGTCCGGTGCAGGTCGAGGCGTTTGGCGGTAGCCAGCAGTTCACCCCAGCCTTGCGCCTTGCCGATCAGTGCGCGCACAACTGCGCGTTTGTCAGCGGCCATGCAGCCGTGGGATTTTGGGCTGCAGGGGCGTATCTGATCACGCGTCGACGGCGCCGCGGCTGGCTCTGGGCGGGGATTAGCGTTGGATTATTGGTTGGCCTGGCGCGCTTGCTAGCGGGTGGGCACTGGTTTAGCGACGTTGTCTTTGCCATGACCTGTTCGCTCTTTGGCGTTGCAATCGCCTATCTGCTCGCCTACCGTCCTACTCTGCGCTGGCGTTTGTTGCAGGCCCGACTGCGAGTCGGCAACACACGCGTCCCACCGGCCCCACCCGCCTCTGCTTTATGACTGTTTCCGCACCACGACCGGCCCATCCGTCCCGCAACGCCACAGGCCACCCGGTCACGCCGCCTTTGGGTGCGACCGAAGACTCTCAGGACAGGCTGGATCAAGCACCTAAGATCTCGATCGTTGTCCCGGTTTACAACGAAACCGAAAGTGTCGAGCGACTCGTGACCGTCATTGGTCAAGCCATGCAGGATGCCGGACTCGAGGACTTCGAGTTGATCGTCACCGACGATGGTTCGACCGATGGCACCGCCAAGCAACTTGAGGCGCTCGCCGCCGAGGTTCCGTGGCTACGGAGTCAGTTTTTGATTCGCAACTACGGACAGTCGACCGCGCTCCAGGCTGGCTTTGACGCCGCCCGCGGCGAGCTGATCGCAACCCTTGACGGTGACTTGCAGAACGATCCCAGCGATATCCCCCGGCTGATCGAGATCCTTCAGGCCCGTCCCGATATCGACGCGATTTCGGGCTGGAGAATCGAGCGCAAGGATTCGGGCCTGAGTCGTAAATTGCCCTCCCGTATCGCCAACGCCTTAATCTCTTACGTAACCGGGGTCCGGCTCCACGACTATGGCTGCGCGCTGAAAGTTTATCGCCGCGAAATCGTCGAGGGCCTGCGACTCTACGGCGAGCAACATCGCTTTATTCCGGCTTTGGCCGCTGAGGCTGGCGCACGAATTTTGGAAGTGCCTGTCAAACACCACGCGCGTCAGTTCGGGGTTTCCAAGTACGGTATCGGCCGCTGGATCCGCGTCATTGTGGATCTCATGTGGATCAAATTTTTGATGCGATTCCTGCAACGCCCGATGCATGCGATTGGCAGTGTTGGAGCCGTTCTTGGCTTGGCGGGGATGGCGATTCTGGCTTGGCTGGCTGCGTTAAAACTTGGATTCGGAGAATCCATTGGCCAGCGTCCGCTTCTCATGCTGGGCTTCCTGCTGGTCGTCGTCGGCGCGCAAACCATTGCGGTCGGCTTACTGGGAGAGCTGTTGATCCGCATCTACCACGAGCCCGGAGGGCGCCCACAATATCGCTTGCGGGCGGTCGCGCGCATCGCCAATGGGAGTCGTGATCCCGTCGTTCGCGAACCGGCGTCGAGGACGTCGGCGCGCTGAATCGATGAGCCCGGGCATCCGGCGAGTCGCCCGCCTCGGCGCTGGTTTGGCGCTCTTGCTCGCATTGGGATGGACGCTTGATTTCGCCCTTCTGACCAGAATGCTGCGCCAAGTCGACCTACCATTTTGGGGCCTCGCGTTTTTTGCGTCGGTGCTGTCCAGTGTCGGTTGTGCATGGCGATGGGCAAGGATTTCAGATCGTGTGGCGGTTCCGCTGCGCTGGGGGAGTGCCTGCGGAATTTACGGCGAGGCGATCACGCTCAACAACGTTTTGCCGGGCTCTTTGATCGGCGGCGACGCGTGGCGTGCGCTCAGCCTAAAGCGTCGTGGAGCGGCCCTCGCGGACGCTGCGGCGAGTGTCGTCATCGACCGCTTGGCAGGACTCTGGTTGGTCGCGGCCTTAGGCGCGCTCGGTTGGGTCTTGTTGGGCGCCGCGGCCCCCGTTGAGGGCTGGGTAGCCCGGCTCTACGGCCTAAGTTTGGGGGCAATTCTGTTTGGCTTGCCATTCTTGCCGTGGTTCGTCCGCCGATTGCTCAGTAGTCGCCCTTTACGCACACGACTCCGTGAGGACGCCCAAGCGCGATTGCACTCGCTGTTGAAGCGACAAAATACGTTCGAAAACGCGTGGCTGCTCGCACTCGTTCCGTCGATCCCCGTGCAAGCGCTGGCGATGCTGAGCTTTTATTTTTGCCTGCGTGCCGCAGGTATTGCACTCGACCCGCTCACCTTGCTCCTGAGCGCCGGATTTGTCTTCATGAGCCTCGTACTGCCGATTTCCCTCGCAGGATGGGGCGTGCGAGAGGCAGCCGCCATTGTCATTTTGGCAGGCGCTGGCGTCTCGGCGGAGGCTGCGGCCCTCGGAGCCGCGCTATACGGGCTGGCAGCGACGGCGCAGGCAATTCTCGCGCTGCCGCTTTTTCTGCGCAGCCGCCGCATCGACGCTTCAGACCGACCGTCCGCTGGACATTCAGCCTAGGCAGAGACCTCGGCGGATGCGCAAGGTGATTTCGCGCACTCTTACACGAACGCTGCAACGAGATGCCAGATGGCGCGCATTGCGGCACTAGCGGTGCTTGGCGATCGGTGCAACGTGTTGGTTTTAGGCGTCATGGAGGTCGCGATGGAACCCCTTGCACAAGAAAACGCATTAACCCACCAGCAATTCGAGCAAATGCTGCGCGAAGCCGCGGAGTTCGAAACGGTACGGCGCGCGGCCTACGCGGTTCTCGCCGGGCCGGGTGCCGAGTTGTTAAAGACATTCGAGCGCCGCAGCAACCCCATCGCAGCCGTTACAGAAGCCTCGGACCGCTTGCGCGACTATTTGCTGTGGCGAGAGACGGAGACGGAGATGCTGGAGGCGGCGTCGCAAGCACTCGAGGGTCTGTTGTTGCGCATGAGACGGCAGCGTCGATCCGACTACAATCCACCGGGTCGTCACGCCCAACTTTAGGACCGTTCATGAATGCAAGTACCGCCCCCATTCGAAGCGCAATTATTACCGGTGCGGGTAGCGGTATCGGTCGCGCAGCGGCTCTCGCGCTGCTCGAAGCCGGCTGGTCCGTGACGCTCACCGGGCGTCGCGAGCAGGCGCTCCTCGAGGTTGCCGCTGAGTGGGGTCACGACGCTGACCGGGCCTCGCGGGTGCTTGTGGTTCCGACCGATGTCACCGACGAGGACGCGGTTGCCCAGCTTTTTTCAAAAACCGTCGATCGCTTTGGGCGCCTCGATCTGTTGTTCAACAACGCGGGAAACAATCTCGCACGTGGGCCGATCGAAGACCTCGACTATCAGGCTTGGCGCGGTGTCGTCGACGTGAACTTGAATGGCATGTTTTTGTGCGCGCGCGAGGCGTTTCGCGTCATGAAGGCACAGTCCCCGCGCGGCGGCAGAATTATCAATAATGGGTCCATCTCCGCCCATGCGCCAAGGCCCGACACGGCAGCTTACACGGCAACCAAACACGCCGTTACCGGCCTTACGAAGTCGCTCGCGCTCGATGGGCGCAAGCACGATATCGCCTGCGGCCAGATCGACATTGGCAACGCGGCCAGTGAAATGACCGCTCGAATGGCGGTGGGCATTGCTCAGGCCGACGGCCGCGTCGTTCCAGAAGATCGGATGGGTTTGTCGTCGGTAGCGAGCGCGATCAACTGGATGGCGAGCCTGCCGCCGGACTCAAACGCACTTTTCCTGACGGTGATGGCGACCAAGATGCCCTTTGTTGGCCGCGGTTAACCCCAGGATGAATCTCAAGCTTGAAACACTCGCCAACGGGCTTGTTTTTGCCTCGGCACATCTACCGGGGCTGCGCTCGGCGGCGATCGGCGTCTGGCTGCGGGTCGGCGCGCGCCACGAGGCAAGCGAGCACGCTGGCTTGGCCCACTTCATGGAGCACATGGCGTTCAAGGGAACCCACCGTCGGGATGCCCGGCAGATTTCGTTCGAGGCAGAACACGTCGGCGCTACGATGAACGCTTGGACGGCGCGTGACCATACTGCCTACTACGTTTCCCTCTTGGGCGATCAAGCGCCGATGGCGATCGATTTGCTGGCCGACGTTGTGCGCGAGTCAACTTTCCCATCGGACGAGATCGAACGCGAGCGCGAAGTCATTTTGCAGGAGATCGCGGAATCCGCTGACGATCCGCAGGAACTCGCGCAGCATGGTTTCGATCAGATTGCGTTTCCCAATCAATCCCTTGGTCGACCTATCCTGGGCGACGCCGGTAGCATTCGTTTGATCGACCGAGCGTGTTTCAAACGGTGGTCCGACGCGCATCATGTTGGGCGAAATCTGATTGTCGTCGGGGCCGGCGCGGTTAACCATGACGAATTGAGACAGCAAATTGCGACCCATTTCAACGATCTGCCCGCGGGGGGTCTGATAGCCCGTCCGCAGGCGGCTTGCTATGTCGGGGGTTATCGACACCACCGAGGCAGCTTCGCCCAAACCACGCTTGCACTCGGATGGCCAATCCCTGGCCGCGAGGATCCCCGACATCTGGTGTTCGAATTGCTGGCCGATTTATTGGGCGGGGGCATGTCGTCGCCCCTCTTTCAGTCGATTCGCGAACGCCATGGCCTCGCCTATACGGTCGACGCGTGGGTCGATATTCAAGACGATTGCGGGGTCTTTCAGGTCTCGGCTGCAATGGCACCCCGCAACCTCGGTGCCGTTCTCGACTTGGCGTGCGCCGAAGTGTGCCGGCTCGCACAGTCGATCGACCCGCGAGACGTCGAGCGGGTCCGCAATCAACACCGCGCAGCGCTCTGGATGAGCCTCGAACGACCGCTGGGAATGGCCGAATCCATCGCGCGCGAGCTGCTCACGCGTGGCGCGGTTCCCAGCGTGGAAGAACAGATTGCTCGGGTGGAAGCGATCGGTATCGACGAGTTTCAACGCGCTGCGCAGGATCTTCTGCAAACAGTTCCGAGCCTCTGCGTCGTCGGTAAGGCAGGCCGTGAGAAGCCTTATGAGCGGGTGCTAAACGCCCTGAGCGCTTGCCGAGGTGCCTTTTAATCGTTCCATCCCACGCTCGGCGAGCCAGCGTTGTAAGTCAAGCCACATTTGACGAATCTCCGCGTCAACCGGCGTTCGTTGGTGGTGCGGCAGCTCGATCGTGACGACGGGGATATTGCGATCGACGCCGGCGAAATGGCCCAAGGAGCCCGGGAAAATTCCAACCCGGTCGAGATACAGGCGCCCAAGCCGCGACGGCGGAACGGTCGGACCATCAAAATCCAAGACGCCGTAGGGGGCGTGGATAGAGACGATCACGTCGGGCTTGAAATCATCGACCTGGCGCATAAGGAACTTGGTCTCTGGCTCCGACAGCGGAGCACGCCCCGGCCAGCGACGCGGATCCCGTCGCGTTCGATGTTCCCAGTACACCGGCGCCTCTTGGGACCAATTTTTGGTCGGGAAGTTGCGGTTCAAATCGACGCCGTTGGCATTGGTGCGACGTGCCGGGTTCATCAGTAGACCGTCCGGATTCAGCGCTGGCACAAAACGCCACTCGGTTTGAGCGGGTGTTGCGCGGGCGAGCTCGATCCATTTCAGGGCGAGCGCGGTCGACGACACTTCATCCCCGTGGATGCCGCCAATCACCAGCGCACGCAGTCGATGCTCGGACGCGCTCACATCGACAAGGTACAAGGGACGCCCGCGCACCGACCGCGCATCCGAGGGCTTCAAGTCGGCACGCTGGCAATCGACGGGCGGAATGCCGATCAAGCGCCGCTGAAAATCTGCACAAAACCCTGGCGCCGCCAGGGCCTGCGCCGAGGCCCAGAGGCCCAGCCAGACGCAAGCCTGCAAACAACGCAACACAAGCACCTTCATCCTGCGCGTACCCCACTCGCCATGGTTTCAGCCGACTTGACGGACCTCATTCCCTGTGATCCGGGAAAGGCTGTCCACAGAAACCCGTTCTATTCTTCGATCGCGGCGAGAGCCTACATCAGACTCCACGGCCTTTCGCTAAGTATATGATTTAATTAGTTAACTTTTTTTGCATAGAAAACGAGCAAACCACCTGAAATCCACTCAACAAGCGTTTTCGGGGATCTCCGCAAGCCTTGTCCACCAAGTTATCCACAGTATTTGTGGATTGGGCTAGAAGGCCCAGTTGGCGCGGCTTGGCGCGCCCAATCAGTCCGGCGTAACGCCGCTCTCCCGCACAATTCGACCGAGCCGAATCGACTCCGCACGAATCAACGCAGCGAACTCTTCAGGCGTTCCTGCGACAACGGGCGTCCCCAATTGCTCCCATTTTTTTCGAAATACTGGATCGCGGAAGATTTGGGTCAGAGCCCCATGGAGCTTGCCGATGATGGCAGCCGGTGTGCCGCTGCGCACCGCGATTCCATGCCACGCCGTGATCTCAAAATTGGGTAACCCGGCCTCGGCCATCGTCGGTACCTCGGGAAGCGTGAGACTGCGTTGCTTGGCAGTAACCGCCAGCGGCACCAAACGCCCACTGGCGATATAGGCCTGCGAACTCGCAACAATGTCGAACATGACCTTGACGTGCCCAGCAACGAGGTCGGTCAAGGCAGGACCCGCCCCGCGATAGGGAACATGGGTGAGCTCAACCCCACTCACCCGGCTATAAATCTCGCCCGCCAAGTGCTGCGGCGTACCGTTGCCGGCCGATGCATAGCTGAATGCGCTCGGGTTTGACTTCGTCTGCGTCATGAATTCCCGGAGCGTTTTGATACCAAGCGAAGGATGTACCTCCAAGACGAGCGGAAACGACGAGATCTGCATGACCGGCGCGAGGTCGGCGGCCGGGTCGAAGGGCAGCGACTTAAACAAGGTCGGGTTGACCGCCATCGGACCGCTCGCCGCTAACAACAGCGTATAGCCGTCGGCTGGCGCCTGTTTGGCCACCTCCGCAGTGCCGAGGTTGCCCCCTGCCCCGCCCTTGTTCTCAACCACAATCGTGGTACCCAAGCGCGCCTGCAACTCGGGTTGGAGCATTCGGGCCATCAGGTCCGTCGGGCCACCGGGCGGGTAAGGCACCAGAAAGCGAATCGTGCGGTTGGGATAATCCGCTGCGGCGCTTGCGGTCGGCTGCGCAAAGACCGGCGCGCCGTAGCTAGCCAGCCAGGAACCAACCATCAGGATTGCAAACCAGGAAAAATTACGGGTGCGGTCTAAGCACCCACACGCAGCACGCAGATCAAGCACTTGGGTTTCCTCAACATCATTGGGGTCGACTACCGCGCTTCGATGCGCGCGTCCGGGTTCGCCTTTGCCCATTTGGCGGACTCGAAACGAGACCGCTCGGCCAGCGCCTGTGGCGTGCCCGGCTCGACGAGCAACGCGGGAATCATCGATTCAATTGGCCGACGTTGCTCGTCAGTTGCTGCTCTAAATGGTGCAGTACTTCGTAGCAGGGCAAGACCTGCGAAACGCTGGCGTTGGGTTCACGTCCCTCGCGAATGGCGGCAAAAAACTCGCGGTCCTGCAACTCGATTCCGTTGGTCGACACGTCGACCTGGCTGACATCGATTGCCTCGTCACGGCCGTTGACGAGATCATCGTAGCGGGCGATGTAAGTACCGGTATCGCCGATGTAGCGGAAGAAGGTCCCCAGCGGTCCGTCGTTATTGAACGACAAGGCCAGCGTACAAAGCGCGCCACTGGCGCTTTGCAATTGGATGGAGAGGTCCATCGCGATTCCCAGGCTTGGCGAGATCGGCCCTTGCAGCGCATTGGCGCGAACGATCGGACTCCCGGTCTGGTAGGCAAACAAATCAACCGTGTGCGCCGCGTGATGCCAAAGCAGGTGATCGGTCCAGCTCCGCGGCTGCCCGAGCGCGTTGGTGTTGGTCCGCCGAAAGAAAAATGTTTGCACATCCATCTGCTGGATCTGGAATGCCTGCGCTTGAATACGCCGACGAACCCATTGGTGACTCGGGTTGAACCGCCTGGTGTGGCCAACCATCGCCACCAAACCGGTCTGGCGCTGGGCGGTCACCACGGCTTGGGCATCAGCGAGGCGATCGGCCAGAGGGATTTCGACTTGCACGTGTTTGCCCGCTTGCAAGCACGCAAGGGCCTGCTGCGCGTGCAGCTGCGTCGGCGTACAAAGGATGACCGCGTCAACCTCCGGCCGAGCCAAACTTGCGGCCAAATCGGTGGTGCAGTGCCCGATGCCAAACCGGGTCGCTACTTCCTGCGTTTTTTCGAGCTCGCGACCCACAATGCTGACGACTTCAACGTCCGCGATCTTGGCAATCGCCTCTAAGTGCTTCACTCCAAAGGCACCGGCACCGGCCAGCGCAACTCCAATCGGACGGCTCATCAACGCAACTCCTCAGGCCAATACAAACGCATGGGATTGTCTACCAACAACCGTTGCTGTAGGTCGGCGGTCGGCGCAATCCAGGGGATAAAGTCCACTAACAACCCGTCATCCGGCATGTGATCCTTGAGATTCGGGTGCGGCCAATCGGTTCCCCACAACACCCGCTCGGGGAACAACTCGACAACGCGCCGCGCGAACGACACGACATCGCGATAGGGCGCTGACTCGCCGGCGAGGGCGGGCGGGCCGCTGATCGAGAGCCGCTCAGGGCAACTGACCTTGCTCCAGACCTGTTCGTGCTCGGCCATAAAGCGCAAGAAAAGTTCAAACCCGGGGCCGTCGATCGCTTGGCTCACATCGGGGCGCCCCATGTGGTCGACCACGATCGTAGTGGGCAGCGCCGTAAAGAAATCCCACAGTTCAGCAAGGTCTTGCGCTTCAAAATAAATCACGACATGCCAACCGAGCTCAGCGACGCGGCTGGCGAGTTCCATCAGCTCGTCCTTGGGCGTGAAGTCCACCAGGCGTTTGACAAAGTTGAACCGAATACCACGCACTCCGGCTTGATGCAGCGCGTCAAGTTCCGTATCCGTTACGCTTCGGCGCACCGTTGCGACCCCGCGCGCCCGACCGGAAGCGGCGCGGCACGCTTCGACCATGGCACTGTTGTCGGCCCCATGGCAGGTTGCTTGGACGATGACGTTGCGGCTGACGCCGAGGTGGTCGCGTAACGCGAATAGCTGCTCGCGGCTGGCATCGCACGGCGTGTACTTGCGTTCGGGAGCAAATGGAAAGCTTGCGGCGGGGCCAAAGACATGACAGTGGGCGTCCACGCTGCCAGCAGGCAGCTTGAACCGGGGCGTACTCGGCCCCGCATACCAATCGAGCCAGCCAGGCGTCTTCATCATGAACGCCCCTGCTCGTTCAGCAGTCGGTCCAAACGGGGATAGACGCGCCGCGCATTCCCTTCGTAAATTTTGTAGCGATCCTCGGCGCTGAGTTGCGTATTCGCCTCGATATAACGCTTGGTATCGTCAAAGTACTGCCCCGTCTCCGGATCGATTCCTCGCACCGCACCGATCATTTCGCTCGCGAATAAGATGTTCTCAACCGGGATGACCTTTGCAAGAAGATCAATGCCGGGCTGATGGTAGACGCAGGTGTCAAAGTAGACGTTGTGTAACAGGTGATCCTTCAGCAGTGGCTTCTTCAGTTCCTGCGCGAGCCCACGGAAGCGCCCCCAGTGGTAGGGAACCGCACCGCCGCCGTGCGGGATCACGAACTTCAGCGTAGGGAAGTCCTTGAACAGGTCGCTGGTGAGGCACTGCATGAAGGCCGTTGTATCCGCGTTGAGATAGTGCGCGCCGGTCGTGTGGAAGCAGGCGTTACAACTCGTGCTGACGTGGATCATGGCCGGGATTTCGTACTCGACCATCTTTTCGTAGATCGGGTACCAAGCCCGGTCGGAGAGCGGTGGGCTCGTCCAATGGCCACCGGAAGGGTCCGGGTTGAGGTTGATCGCGACGTTACCAAACTCCTCCACGCATCGGACCAACTCCGGGATACAGGTGGCGGGGTCGACACCTGGCGACTGCGGCAGCATGGCAGCAGGCACGAAATGCTGCGGGAACAATTGGCTGACGCGAAAGCACAATTCGTTGCAGATCGCTGCCCAAGTGCTCGAAATTTCAAAGTCACCGATGTGGTGCGCCATGAAGCTCGCGCGCGGGCTAAAGATCGTCAGATCGCTGCCGCGCTGGCGCATCAAGCTGAGCTGATTCGATTCGATCGATTCGCGTAGCTCATCGTCGCTAATCTGCAGCTCTGCTGCGCGCGGCATCTGCGCGCGGTCCTTGATTGCAGCCACTTGCCGGCGACGCCAGTCCTCGAGCGCGGGCGGAGCGGTGGTGTAATGGCCGTGACAGTCGATGATCATGTTGCCGGTTCCGGTTCAGTATTCGAAGGACGGTGCGCGCAGCCGCCGCGCACCCGCGAAGGGCGGGAAGGCTTCGTGCGCGAGCTACGGGCGTTATTATAGTGATGCGTAAGAACTCCCCCGGCTCAGCAGACTGCGATCCGGCAGCAAAGCGCGCCCCCTTCCCCTCACCGAGACCTTGCTCCCATGGCCTCCACGACAGACTCGACATCCACGGCCTTGCCCGATCGGTCCTACCACGACATCCCCGGGACATATGTCCTCGATGGAGCCCATCACCAACGCGGATATGCCCTCAACATGTTTTGCAAGTCGCTCGACAGCGCCGACAACCGAGCGCTGTTTCGGGAGGATTCGGCGGGTTACCTCGATCGATTTGCGCTCACCCCCGACCAGCGCACCGCCGTTGTCGAGCGCGACTGGTTGGCCCTGTTACGGCTCGGCGGCAACATCTACTACACCTTCAAGCTCGCCATTTTTGACGGTCTGACGATGCAGCATGCCGGCGCGGCGATGTCCGGGAATGGCATGACCGTCGAAGCGTTCCGCGCCATGATGCTGGCGGGTGGACGCTCGATTGAAGGTAATCGTAGTCGGCAAGAAAACGCCCTCAAACACAAGGGATCGGATCATGGCTAAAGTTGTTGGCGGACTCGGCACTTCGCATGTGCCTTCGATTGGGGCGGCGGTCGACCACGGCAAGACCCAGGAACCCTACTGGAAACCCGTTTTCGACGGCATGCTGCCCGCAAAGGCCTGGATTGAGCAGGTCAAGCCCGACGTTTGCATCATCGTTTACAACGACCATGCGTCCCGTTTTGCGCTCGATCTGATCCCCACGTTCGCGCTCGGCGTTGGGGAGTCCTTCGCGCCGCATGACGAAGGCTACGGACCACGCCCGGTTCCGACGGTCGAAGGCCACCCAGAGTTCGCCTGGCATTTGGCCGAGCGTTTGATTCAGGACGATTTCGACCTCACGCTCGTGCACGAAATGACGGTCGATCATGGCTTGACGGTGCCACTTTCAATTGCGTTCGGCCAACCTGAAGCGTGGCCGTGCCGGGTGATTCCGCTGTGCGTGAACATGATTCAGTACCCACAGCCGAGCGGCAAGCGTTGCTATCAGCTGGGCCGCGCGATTCGGCGCGCCATTGACAGCTACCCCGGGGACCTTCGTGTCGCAATCTTCGGTACCGGTGGCCTCTCCCATCAATTGCAAGGGGAGCGCGCGGGTCTGATTAATCGCGAGTACGACCAGCGCTGGCTCGATCGTTTCATTACGGAACCCGCTGAAGTCGCAAAAATCTCGGCGGTCGAACTGATGCGCGAGACGGGTTCGGAGGGCATCGAGTGCACGATGTGGCTGGTGATGCGCGGCGCTCTGGATGACACCGTCGACGTCGTACACCGCTTCTATCACGTGCCGGCGTCGAACACGGCCTACGGGCTCCTCGTGCTTGAAAATTCAGCAGATACGGGTGCCGAGCAGCACAGAGGCGCCGAGGCCGAAGCCTTAGGCTAGCGACCGCACCCGGATAAACCCGGGTTTGCCTTGCCAGATCGATCCAGTGTTGACACGATGTGGCTCCCCATTTTTTTCGCTCCCCCACCGACGGTGGGGGTATGCGCCATCCCAGCGTTCGTCTGACCGGAGGTTGCCGTGATTCCCCCATCCTTTGACTACCATTCGCCGCGTTCCGTCGGCGAGGCGATCGGGCTGCTCGCCAGCTTGGGTGCGGACGCCAAGATTCTTGCTGGCGGCCACAGTCTGCTGCCGATGATGAAACTGCGGTTTGCTCAACCCTCGCATCTCATCGATTTGAATCGGATCGACACCCTGCGCGGCATCCATGAAGAGGGCCGTGAGATCGTGATCGGCGCAATGACGACCGAGAACCAACTCATCGATTCGGCGCTGCTGCACGAGAAGGTCCCCTTGCTACCGGCCGCCGCCAAACAAATCGCCGACCCCCAGGTGCGTAACCGCGGAACCATCGGCGGCGATATCGCCCACGGCGACCCGGCCAACGACCACCCCGCCCTCGCACTCGCGCTGGATGCCACGATGGTGATCGCGGGACCCCACGGCGAGCGTCGCGTCAAAGCCGAGGACTTCTTTATTGGCACCTACGTCACGGCCCTGGCGGACGATGAAATTTTGGTCGCGTTGCGCGTCCCTGCGCTCCCGCAAGGCACCGGCTGGGCCTATGAAAAGCTCAAGCGCAAGACCGGTGACTGGGCCACCGCAGGTGCTGCGGTCGTGTTGCATTTGGAAGCGGGGGTTGTTAGTCAGGTGCGCATTGGACTGACTAACTTGGCGGCGACTGCGTTGCGTGCAACGCAGGCTGAAGATGCGTTGCGGGGGCACCCGCTCACCGAGCCAAAAATCCAGGAAGCTGCGGACGCTGCAATGGCTATTTGCGACCCATCGGACGATCTACGCGGCGACCGCGAGTACAAGACCGCGATGGCAGGTCAGATGCTCAAGCGCGCACTGCGCGCTGCGGCCGCGCGCGCTCACCACTAATTTCATTTCGGAGCCCAACATGGCCAAGCAACTCATTCACGTCAAGGTCAACGGCCGTGCGCACGAGAAAGCCGTCGAGCCGCGCACTCTGCTCGTCCATTTTTTGCGCGAGGAGCTCAATCTGACGGGTGCCCACATCGGCTGCGAAACCAGCCACTGTGGTGCCTGTACGGTTGATATCGACGGCCAGTCCGTCAAGGCTTGCACGCATCTCGCGGTGCAGTGCGATGGTTCTTCGGTGCTGACGGTCGAAGGCCTCGCCAACGCTGGGGTTCTTCATGCTGTGCAGGAAGGTTTTTACAAAGAGCACGGTTTGCAATGCGGCTTTTGTACGCCCGGCATGCTGATGCGCGCCTACCGTTTCTTGCAGGAAAATCCGGCCCCCAGCGAGGAGGAAATTCGTTTTGGGATGAGTGGAAATCTTTGCCGTTGCACGGGCTACCAGAACATTATCAAAGCCGTGCAGTACGCCGCCAACAAGCTTCAACAAGACGCCGTCGCGCAGCAGGAGGCCGCATGAACGCACCCACCGACCCGACCATCCTGGAGCGTACGGCCGCCCTGCAAGGCCTGGGCGACAGCCGCCTGCGCAAGGAAGACGCGCGTTTTATTCAAGGCAAGGGCAACTATGTTGATGACATCAAGATGCCCGGCATGCTGCACATGGATATCGTGCGGTCTCCCTACGCCCACGCCCGGATCCGCAGCATCGATAAGAGCGCTGCGCTCGCCGTTCCGGGCGTAATCGCCGTACTCACCGCAGACGACCTCAAGCCGCTCAAATTGCATTGGATGCCGACGCTTGCGGGCGACGTGGCGGCCGTGCTGGCCGACGAGAAGGTGCACTTCCAGATGCAGGAGGTGGCGGTTGTGATCGCGGAGGATCGCTACGCCGCGGCCGACGGAGTCGAGGCCGTCGTGGTCGAATACGAGGAATTACCGGTCGTCATCGACCCGTTCGAGGCGCTCAAACCCGATGCACCCGTGCTGCGCGAGGATCTCGCGGGCAAAACGGCGGGCGCCCACGGTCCGCGTGAGCACCACAACCACATCTTCACATGGGAAGCGGGCGACAAGGCAGCGGCCGACGCCGCCTTCGCCAACGCCCCGGTGACCGTAAAAGAACACATCTTCTACCCGAGGGTCCACCCTTGCCCGCTCGAGACTTGTGGCTGCGTGGCAAGCTTTGACCCGATTCGCGGGGAACTGACGACCTACCTTACCTCGCAGGCACCCCATGTCGTGCGAACCGTCGTTTCTCTCCTCTCCGGTATTCCGGAGAGCAAGGTGCGGATCGTGAGCCCGGACATCGGCGGGGGGTTCGGCAACAAGGTCGGGATCTACCCGGGCTACGTGTGTGCGATCGTGTCCTCGATCGTGCTGGGAAAACCGGTGAAATGGGTTGAAGACCGGATCGAGAACATTTCCTCGACGGCGTTCGCCCGCGATTACCACATGGACGGTGAGCTCGCAGCCACCGCCGACGGCAAAATCACCGGGCTGCGCGTCCAGGTCGTGGCCGACCATGGTGCATTCGACGCGTGTGCGGATCCCACCAAGTTCCCGGCTGGTTTGTTCCACATTTGCTCGGGTTCTTACGATATCCCGGCTGCGCACGCCAGCGTCAAAGGGGT
>Ga0136644_10002254_pt1 | contig 14803 bp, 12 predicted proteins | sample C_130820_EF_Meta_FD_94780 | JGI IMG/M metagenome (GOLD analysis project Ga0136644, IMG submission 94780) | Freshwater microbial communities from Lake Croche, Canada to study carbon cycling - C_130820_EF_MetaG (v2) (version 2) | ecosystem: Environmental > Aquatic > Freshwater > Lake | place... | reverse complement strand
CGCTTCGTTTTATTGTTTGCATGGGATACATTGTTGCCAACCATCGGCTTCTTCCCAGTGACTTGGCAAACTTTTGCCATGACATAACTCCATTAATTGCGAAAAAAGAAGATTGTATCAGTCCCAGCCCACTTTGGGCTAGCCCTAATTGGCTTTACCGAGTGTGTGTAAGGTACAAAAAGGGCATAAAACCTCTCATTTTCTGATTAAGTTAGTAATTACTACCTTTATTTGGCAATATTCATGAGGCCAGAGTCAGAAAATGAGAAAAAACCACTGCCGCTGACGATGCAGTGGTCTAAAAGTGGAATATCCACTAATTGCAAGGCAGTGATCAAGGTTTTAGTCAGATCTTGATCGGATTCGCTGGGTAATGGATTACCGCTAGGATGGTTATGGGCCACGATCAGGGCGCTGGCATTTCTAGCGAGGGCTTCCTTGAGGATTTCTCGGGGATAGACGGCAGTGTGGGTCAGAGACCCTCTAAACAGCTCCTGGCATTCAATCAGATGCAATCGCGAGTCAAGATAAAGGCATAGAAAAACCTCATGAGGCAAGCGGCCGATCTTTGCCTGTAAAAATTCCCTGACGTGAGTTGGTGAAGAAAATATAGAGTCTTCAGCCAAACCCTCCTCGAGGCTGCGTTTGACTAATTCGTAGGCAGCTTGGATTTGAGACCATTTAGATAAGCCCATCCCATGAATACGGGTGAGTTCCTCACGGGTGCATGCCAAGAGGCGAGGAAGGCTGCCAAAGTGATGCAGCAGGTCTTTGGCTAGGGCCACAGCACTTTTGCCTTTAACGCCTACTCGTAAAAATATTGCCAAGAGCTCCGCATCCGATAGTGCCGCTGCCCCAAGATTGCGGAGCTTCTCGCGTGGTTGCTCACTTTTTGGCCATCCTGTAATGGGGGAATGCACCACAGGCGCGGGCCTAGATACAATCACCTTATGACTAAGCTTACTGTTTTGCCTAACTCCTACTTGACTCTCAACTATCGGCTCACTTTGCCCAGTGGGGAGGATTACATCAATACTTTTGTTGATCGTCCTGCGACGGTTCTGATGGGTTCTGGACAATTTGCTCCCTGCTTTGAAAAGGTGTTGCTTGGACTTGAAGTGGGCGAGAAAAAAAGTGCTCTACTTTCCCCTGAAGAAAGTTTTGGAGAGCGCAAAGACGATTTGGTGCAGTGGGTATCTTTGAAAGCGCTCAAAGAGGGTCGTGATGATGATGCCGAATTTAATCCTGGTGATGTGATTGAATTCAATGCGCCAGGTGGCGCTCAATATGCTGGTGTATTGCAATCGATTAATGAAGAAGGCGCATGGTTTGATTTCAACCATCCTTTGGCTGGAAGGCCCGTGACATTTGAAGCCCAAATTGTGGCTATTCTGTAAAGCATGAATACTCCAGAGAACGCTGAAATTTTGATGGCTCAACCCCGTGGTTTTTGTGCGGGCGTTGATCGCGCAATCAATATCGTGAATGAGGCTCTTACGCGTTTTGGCGCACCTATTTATGTGCGTCATGAAATCGTCCACAACGCATATGTAGTCAATGAGTTGCGTGAAAAGGGTGCAGTATTTGTGGAGGAGTTGCATGAAGTCCCTAAAGGTGGAATTGTTGTCTTTAGTGCGCACGGTGTTTCTCAAGAGGTACGCAAGGATGCCCAAGAGCGTGGCTTGCAGGTATATGACGCTACATGCCCTTTGGTTACAAAGGTCCATCTTGAAGTAGTGAAGATGTGTAAAGACGGTTTTACTGTGCTGATGATTGGTCATGCTGGTCACCCTGAGGTTGAGGGCACTATGGGGCAAGTGAAGGAAGGCGTATTTCTGATTGAAAAGCTAAGTGATATCGATGCACTATCTTTCCCAAGCGATGAAAAAATTGCTTTCGTGACACAAACGACACTTTCAGTTGATGAAACCAAAGAAATTGTTGAAGCGCTCACTAAAAAATTCCCCAATATCGTTCAGCCACGCAAGCAAGATATTTGTTATGCGACGCAAAATCGGCAAGATGCAGTGAAATTTATGGCACCGCAAGTCGAGGTGGTTATTGTGGTTGGGAGTGCGACAAGTTCGAACTCCAATCGTTTGCGAGAGCTATCTGAAAAGTTAGGCGTTCCCTCTTACATGGTGGATGCACCCGAGCAACTCCAGCCTGAGTGGTTTGTTGGTAAGAGGCGGATTGGTTTAACGGCAGGCGCATCCGCTCCGGAAAGCTTGGCGCAAGCCATCGTTGCGCGTATTCAAGAATTCGGCCCTCGGCAGGTTAGGGCGCTTGATGGGGTAGTGGAGGACGTTACCTTTTCTCTACCCAAAAATTTAATTGGGTAGAGCTTAGCCTACTTGCTTGAGTAGTTCACGCAGCATGCTGCACATGAGGCGGATCTCATCATCGCTCACATTCAGTGCGGGCATAAAACGCAATAAATTTGGCCTTGGCGAATTAATTAAGAGACCCTCTGGATTGCGTTCACGGGCAAGCTCAACCAGTTTTGGTCCAATATCTTTGCCCAGCATGAGGGCGCGTAATAAACCTTCACCACGTTCACCCTCAAGATGAAATTCTTCACAGAGTTTAAGTAGCTCTGCTTGAAGTAATTTGCCTTTGGCTTTAACACTCTCTAAAAATCCTGGTGCTAATAGTTGCTCTATAACGCTAATGCCTACCGCAGTCATCAAAGGATTACCGTTATAAGTACCACCTTGATCGCCCGGCACAAAGCAGGCCACAGCATCAGTGGCGAGAAGGGCAGATAGCGGCACGCCACCACCAATACCTTTACCCAAAGTCATGATGTCTGGGTCAATCCCAAATTGTTGATAGGCAAAGAGGCTACCAGTTCTGCCGCAACCAGCTTGGACTTCATCAACAATTAAAAGAATATTGTTTTCTTTGGTAAACGTACGCAGCGCTTGCATAAACTCTTTGGTAGCGGGGATCACGCCGCCTTCACCTTGCACTGGCTCAAGCATGACTGCAACTGTTTTATCAGTCACGAGCTTTTTGACAGAATCTAAGTCATTCAAATCTGCTTTTGGAAATCCGGCAACTTGTGGGGCAAACATTGTGTCCCAACCCGGTTTACCAGAGGCACTCATGGTGGCTAATGTACGACCATGAAAGCTGTGATCGAAGGTGATGATTTCAAAGGCACCATTTTTATTAAGCTGACCCCACTTACGAGCAAGCTTGATAGCACCTTCATTGGCCTCAGCACCACTGTTAGCAAAAAACACTTTGTCAAAACAACTATTGTTGGTCAATAGATTGGAGAGGCCAATCATCGGCTCATTGTAAAAAGCTGGACTAGGGTTCATCAGCTTTTTAGCTTGTGCATTCAGCGCTGCGATCATTCCAGGGTTGCTATGACCCAAGCAATTGACTGCCCAGCCTTGTAAGAAATCTAAATAACGTTTGCCATTGTTGTCCGTCATCCAGGAGCCACTACCCTCCACCATCACCAATTCTGGGCGTTGGGTGATAAACATCACTGAGTGGGTATCAAAAACTGGGGCTGGCTTATTCATACGGGTTCAAGGAATTGGAGTGGTAAGAATGAGTTTCTATTATCTAACGAGATTAACTTTAGTTCGCAACTAAATCTGCGGCATTCGTAAAGGAGTCTGCAAAGAATTCTTCCTCAGGCAAGTGACACTGAGATGAAAAGTCTGCCCGAGCAGCGTTGACCATCACTGGGGCACCACAGGCATACACCTGAAAACCTGCCATATTGGGATGGTCAGTCATGACTGCGTGGTGCACAAAGCCGGTGCGGCCGATCCAAGCATCTTCAGGTAAGGCATCTGAAATGACTGGGATGTACCTGAAATCAGGAATTGCACTTTCCCATGATTTGCACAATTCATCTAAATAAAGATCGCTCGGACGACGTCCACCCCAATAAAGGTGAATTGGACGCTGGATTTTCTTGGCTTGCATTTGCTCGATGATGGATTTAATGGGAGCAAAGCCCGTACCTGCAGCGACAAAGATGATGGGCTTTTGCGAGTCTTCGCGTAAGAAGAAACTGCCCAAGGGGCCCTCAAAGCGCAGAATATCTTTTTCTTTTAAAGCGGGAGCGACAGCAGCAAATACAAAATCTGTAAAGAGGCCGCCAGGTAAATGGCGAATATGCAGCTCTAAAGGACCTTCTTGCGAGGGTGCATTGGCAATGGAGTAAGCGCGGCGCTGACCATCTTTTAGTAGAAATTCCAAATACTGACCTGCTAAGAATTGGAAGCGTTCAGCAGCTGGCAGTTGTAACTTGAGAATGGCAACATCACTACTCGGTCTTTCAATCGTATTTACGCGACAAGGCACTTTTCGGATAGCGATGTCACCTGCACCCTGAACTTCTCTGGCTTCAATCAGAAGATCTGATTGGGGATGCGCGCAGCAGAATAAAATGCTGCCTGAGGTTTCATCAATCTTGCTGAGAGCGCCCTCACTGTGTTGGCCATGGGACACTAGACCTTCTACAATTTTCCCCTTGCAGGAGCCGCACGCACCATTCTTGCATCCATAGGGCAAGTTAATGCCTTGGCGCAGGGCAGCTTCCAAGAGGGTTTCATCTTGGCTCACAGTAAATTGTTTGCCGCTCGTTTTGAGCGTGACCTGGAAAGACACTCTCATTCCTTTCAATAAATCGTTACGATGTTACTTATGCAATCTTTTGGCAAACCTTCCATCCTCATCATTGGCTGCGGCGACATTGGTATGCGGGTCGCAAAACAATTGTCCCGTAGTCATCGAGTTTTTGCCTTAACGTCTTCAAAAAACCGCTTTCAGGAGTTGAGAGAGCTTGGTGTGATTCCAATTTGGGGGGATCTAGATAAGCCTGAGACACTTTGGCGACTCTCTGGATTGGCGCAAACCGTGATCCATTTGGCGCCCCCTCAAAATCAAGGAAACTGTGATTACCGAACCCGCAACTTACTTCGAATTTTAGCCCAAGGCTCGAATGCTGTCAGGCGCCTGATCTATATCAGCACCACTGGTGTCTACGGAGATCACAGGGGCGCGAAAGTGAGTGAGGCTACCCCAGTGAGTCCTGAGAGCGAAAGAGCGCATAGGAGAGTTGATGCGGAGCGTAGCTTGCGTTTGTGGGCGCCAGCGCACGGGGTCACTTTGACCATTTTGCGTGTCCCAGGAATTTATGCGGCCGATCGTTTGCCAATTGAACGTTTGCAGTCGCGAACACCAGCACTAATTCCGGAGGAGGATGCCTATTCCAATCACATCCATAGTGATGATCTTGCCCGGCTAGTTTGTGCAGCGGTGTATCACGGCAAACCCCAGCGAATCATTAATGCTTGTGATGGTGGCGAAACTAAGATGGGTGATTACTTTGATGAAGTAGCTGACGCATTCGGCCTAGAGAGACCAGATCGTAAGCCAGCTAGTGAATTGCAAAAATTGGTGAGCCCAATGCTATGGTCATTTATGCGGGAATCACGGCGAGTCACCAATACGCGGTTACACGAGTTGAAAACTCCGCTGCGTTATCCGAGCGTCGCCGATTTTCTGAAGACTACTTCCAAGAATCCTTAAGGCCCACTGTACGGTTAAAGATGGGTTTACCAGGCTTGGAGTCTGCTCTGTCGGCGACAAAGTAGCCGTGACGTTCAAACTGAAAGTGATCTTCTGCTATGACATCTTTCATGCAGGGCTCTAAATATGCAGTAATCGTTTCTTTAGAGTTTGGGTTGATCGTGTCCAAGAAATTCTTATCACCACTATCTGGGTGTGGATCAGTAAAGAGGTGATCATAGAGGCGCACTTCAGCTGGGATCGCTTCAGCGGCGCTAATCCAATGAATATTGCCCTTCACCTTGTAATTGTTTGAGCCTGGTGTGCCGCTCTTGCTATCAGGGAAGTGAGTTACGTTGACTTGCGTAACGTTGCCTTGCGCATCAGTCTCAAAGCCGGTGCACTCCACTACAAATCCATGACGCAAGCGGACACGGCTTCCCGGTTGATCGCCAATCGGTGGATAGAGCCTAAAGAAGCCTTTAATAGGCTCCTTCATAAAGTCATCGGCTTCAATCCACAGCTCACGCGTGAAATGAAATTCACGATTGCCCCACTCAGGATGTTGAGGATGGCGGGGGGCAGAGCATGACTCTTTAGCTGCAGCATCAAAGTTCTCAACCACCATTTTGAGGGGCTTTAAGACTGCAGTGGCACGCGGTGCTCTAGTCTCGAGATCATCACGTAAGGCTTGATCCAAAGTGCTCATATCAATCCAGCTATCTGCTTTTGAAACGCCGATGCGTTCGCAGAATAAGCGGATGCTCTCTGGCGTGTAGCCTCGACGACGGATACCGACAATGGTGGGCATCCTTGGATCATCCCAGCCGTCAACATGCTTTTCTTCCACAAGTTGTAATAACTTGCGCTTGCTGGTGACGGTGTAAGTTAAGTTAAGACGGGCAAACTCATACTGATGAGGTACGGGATCTTTGAAGACGCCTAATTCTTTAAGAGAATTCACAATCCAGTCATAAAGCGGACGATTGTTCTCAAACTCTAGTGTGCAAATGGAGTGAGAAACGTTTTCCAAGGCATCAGAGATGCAATGGGTGAAATCATAAAGTGGGTAGATGCACCACTTGCTGCCAGTTCGGTGATGATCAGTGTGGCGGATACGGTAGACAACAGGGTCACGCATCACAATGTTGGGGTGGGCCATATCAATCTTCAAGCGCAAAACATGTTCGCCATCCTTGAATTTACCAGCGCGCATTTCACGGAATAGGGATAAGTTTTCTTCGGGGCTACGATCGCGATAAGGACTATTTTTTCCTGGCTGACCAAAGTTTCCCCGATTCGTATGGATAGCATCAGCACTTTGGCTGTCAACATAGGCTTTGCCATTCTGAATCAGAATTTCTGCAAACTCATAGAGGCGATCAAAGTAATCGCTGGCGTGATAAAGGTGAGTGCCCCAATCAAATCCTAGCCATTTGACGGCATCCAAAATACTATCGGCGTACTCAACATCTTCTTTGACTGGGTTGGTGTCATCAAGTCGCATATTGCAACGTGCACCACCTGCTTGATTGTTGTAATCAGCAGCGAGACCAAAATTCAGGCAAATACTTTTTGCGTGACCAATATGTAAATAGCCATTCGGCTCTGGCGGAAAACGAGTAATGATGGATGGAATTGCTGCACCAGATAAATCAGTGCGCTTGTCAAAAGCACCACTTGCTAGGTCATGATCAATGATCTGACGTAAGAAGTTAGAGGGTTCAGTAATTGCGCCTGCAGGGGCTTTTGAAGGTTTGCTATCTTGTGACATAGCCTCATTGTAGAGAAAACCCCTGCCCTATAAAGAAAAAGCCCGCAAACTGCTGCGGGCTCGTTTCTGCTGAGGTAGAGCAATTAATCTTCTACAAATGCCTCTTCGCGAGTCTTCTTCACTGCTGGGAGGGCCACAATCACCACTAAAAAGGCTGCCGCAATGAGCAGGCCCAGGGAGAGTGGGCGCGTTACAAAGGTGGAGAAATCGCCACGAGATAACAAGAGTGCACGGCGGAAGTTCTCTTCCATCATCGGTCCAAGCACAAAGCCTAGAAGCAATGGAGGAGGTTCGCAACCAAGTTTAAAGAAGAGGTAACCAATTAAACCGAAGGCTGCCGTTACATAGACATCAAACACAGTGTTGTTTACGGTATAGACGCCAATACAGCAGAACACCAAAATTGCTGGGTACATAAAGCGATAAGGAATTTTCAAGAGCTTTACCCAGACACCAATCAAAGGCAAGTTCAAGAGAATCAACATCACGTTACCAATCCACATCGATGCAATCAAGCCCCAGAACAATGCTGGGTTGCTAGTCATCACTTGTGGGCCAGGCTGAATGTTGTGAATGGTCATTGCGCCAACCATCAATGCCATTACTGCATTTGGTGGGATACCCAAAGTGAGCAATGGGATGAAAGAGGTTTGAGCAGCAGCATTGTTGGCGGATTCTGGACCCGCAACACCTTCAATCGCACCTTTACCAAATTCATGGCTGTACTTAGAGGATTTTTTCTCTATGGAATAAGCGCCAAACGCTGCAAGTGCCGCACCACCACCTGGCAGAATTCCCAGAATTGAGCCAATCGTTGTGCCGCGCAGGATCGATGGGATCATCCGCTTCACATCCTCTTTGGTAGGGATCATGGTGGTCATCTTGTTCAAGAAGCCCTCATCCTCATCCTTCTTCTCAAGATTGGTCATAATTTCTGCGAAACCAAACACGCCCATGGCAACAGCAACAAAGCCAATACCATCACTGAGTTCTGGAATATCAAATGCATAACGGGAGACACCGGAATTCACGTCAGTACCGATAAGACCCATCAAGAGACCGAGAACGATCATGCCAATCGCTTTGATCAAAGAGCCTGAAGCCAATACAACGGCACCAATCAAGCCTAAAACCATCAGCGAGAAGTATTCTGCGGGACCAAACTTAAATGCAAGTTGAGAGAGTGGCGCGGCAAAAGCGGCCAATACAAGTGTTGCTACGCAACCCGCAAAGAATGAACCCATACCAGCAGTGAATAGTGCTACACCAGCTCGACCATTACGCGCCATTTGGTAGCCATCGATTGCCGTCACAACCGACGAAGTCTCCCCTGGAATATTTAAAAGAATCGCAGTGGTAGAGCCGCCATATTGAGAGCCGTAATAAATACCTGCCAACATAATCAAAGCGGCAATCGGGGGAAGTGCATAGGTTGCTGGCAACAGCATTGCAATTGTTGCGATGGGACCAAGACCGGGCAAAACGCCAATCAGCGTTCCCAACACGCAGCCGATTAAACAGTACAACAGGTTTTGTAAGGTGAACGCGGTTTCGAAACCGAGACCTAAGTTAGCAAATAAATCCATTTTCAGAGTCCCCGATTGTTATTGTTGTAGGAATACAGGCAAGAGCGGGAACTGAAGCTTCAGACCCATTACAAATACAGAGTAGGTAAAGACAATCAGGAAAGTGGCGTTCACTAATGTCCCCTTCCAGTGAAACTCATGGCTGGCACTAGCGGACACGAACACTAAAACAAAGACGGCTACGATGAATCCCATGGTAGGCAAGAGAATTCCGTACAAAACGACGGAGCCGATGATTAGGCCAATGACTCTCCAGTTGAACGGAGGAATCTTCTCAATTGCCGCCTTAGCGCCAAGTGATGTAATAAGAATGAAGAGGCCTAGGGCAGTCATGACAATGCCAAGCCAGAATGGAAAGTAGCCTGGACCCATTTTGGCCGGAGTTCCCATGGGATATTGGGTTGCCATGAAGGTAAAAAAGAGACCAATGACCATGTACATTAGGCCAGCCCCAAAATCTTTTTGGTTGCGGATTTTCAAGTTGCGCTCCTGGTTGCCGGCTTGGTTGCCGATTTTTAATAATGTTGTGGGATTGTAAGGCAGGAAAAGGCTCACGTGCCTAGCGTTTGCCCTAGACTAGTGCCAATGCGATAATTAATGCTATGAAAGTCTCCCAAATTCGCCAGGCTTACCTGGATTTCTTTGCCCAAAAAGGCCATCAAATTGTTCCATCTAGCCCAGTAGTTCCGGGGGATGACCCAACCCTGCTATTCACCAATGCGGGTATGAATCAGTTTAAGGATGTTTTTTTGGGCTTTGATAAGCGTCCTTATCAGCGGGCCACTACCGCCCAAAAATGTATTCGAGCTGGCGGCAAACACAATGATTTGGATAACGTTGGGTACACCGCTCGCCACCACACCTTCTTTGAGATGTTGGGCAATTTCTCGTTCGGAGACTATTTCAAGAAAGATGCCATTCAATTTGCTTGGGATTTATTGACCCAAGTGTTTAAGCTCCCTAAAGAAAAACTATTAGTAACGGTCTATGCAGAAGACGATGAAGCTTATGCAATTTGGAAAGACCAAATTGGCGTACCTGCTGATCGAATTATTCGAATTGGAGACAATAAGGGTGCACGTTACGCATCAGATAATTTCTGGATGATGGGTGACACTGGTCCATGCGGACCTTGTACTGAAATTTTTTATGACCACGGTGAACATATTCCTGGCGGTCCTCCCGGTAGTCCAGATGAAGATGGTGACCGCTTCATTGAAATTTGGAATAACGTCTTTATGCAGTTCAATCGCGATGAGGCTGGCGTTATGCATCCTCTGCCTAAGCCAAGCGTTGATACTGGTATGGGTCTTGAGCGTATTGCAGCAGTTTTACAGCATGTGCATTCAAATTATGAAATCGACCTCTTTGTTAATCTCATCAAGGCCTCAAAAGACGCCGTAGATGCGGCAGGTGGTGAAAACTGTGATGCCCAAAGCCCCTCGCTCAAGGTCATTGCTGACCATATTCGTGCCTGTAGTTTTATTGTTGTTGATGGTGTGATTCCGGGTAATGCAGGTCGGGGTTATGTATTACGCCGGATTGCACGTCGTGCGATTCGACATGGTTACAAACTAGGTGCTCGCAAACCATTCTTTTATCAACTAGTACCTGCACTCGTAAAAGAGATGGGTGATGCCTATCCTGAATTGCGTGCTGCTCAAGATAAGGTTGGTGAAGTGCTTAAGCAAGAAGAGGAGCGCTTTTTCCAGACGATTGCCAATGGTATGGAAATTTTGGATGGGGCATTAGCTGGTAATGCGAAAGTGGTTGATGGTGAAACCGCATTCCGCTTGCACGACACTTTTGGATTCCCTTTGGACTTAACGGCAGACGTCTGTCGTGAGCGTGGAGTGACTGTAGATGCCGAAGGTTTTGAAGTAGCAATGCAGAAGCAGCGCGATCAAGCACGCGCAGCTGGTAAATTCAAAGTTGCTCAGGGCCTAGATTACAAAGGCACACCTACCCAGTTTCATGGCTATGACACCCTAAAGCATGAGGGCGCCAAGGTTACTGCCCTGTATGTAGATGGATCTGCTGTGAGCTCAGTGAAGGCTGGCGATGCAGCAGTTATTGCGCTGGATAACACGCCTTTCTACGCTGAATCTGGTGGGCAGGTTGGCGATAAAGGCGAATTACGTAATGAGTCTGTCCGCTTTGCAGTTGAAGATACCTTTAAGATTCAGGCCGATGTGTTTGGACATCAAGGTGAAGTACTCGAGGGCGAGTTAAAAGTTGGCGATACGCTGAATGCGTTGGTAGATGTTCAACAGAGAACAGAAATCATGCGCAACCATAGCGCTACCCATATCTTGCACAAAGCCTTGCGCGAAGTGTTAGGTGAGCATGTGCAGCAAAAAGGCTCATTGGTTGACGCCAGCAAAACCCGTTTTGACTTTACGCACAACGCGCCAATCACTCCTGAGCAAATTCGCAAGATTGAGCAGATCGTGAATCAAGAGATTCTGGAGAACACAGCCACTTCAGGCAAGGTGATGTCTTTAGAAGACGCTCAAAAAACTGGCGCCATGATGCTGTTTGGCGAGAAATATGGTGATGAGGTGCGTGTACTAGAGATTGGTACTTCAAAAGAATTATGTGGCGGTACCCATGTGTCCCGTACTGGTGACATTGGCAGCTTGAAGATTGTTTCTGAAGGTGGTGTTGCTGCCGGCATCCGTCGTGTTGAGGCGGTAACTGGAAACAATGCTCTGAATTTCTTGCAGGGCATGGAAGATCGCATTAATGAGGCTGCAGCAATCCTGAAAACACATCCAGGCGACTTGGTAAATCGCGTTACACAACTGCAAGAGAGTTTGCGTCAAGCCGAACGCGAATTAGAAAAAGTGAATTCGAAGTTAGCAGCCAGTCAGGGTGATGAATTAGCTGGTCAGGCTATCGATGTGAACGGAATTAAGGTGTTGGCAGCTCGTTTAGATGGTGCCGATGCAGGGGTTTTACGTGAAGCTATGGATGCCCTTAAGGCAAAGCTGAAAACAGCTGCGATTGTTTTGGCATCAGTGCAGGGCGATAAAGTTAGTTTGATTGCCGGCGTAACTGCAGACTCCATTGCTAGAGTGAAAGCGGGTGATCTCGTGAACTTTGTGGCACAGCAGGTTGGCGGTAAAGGCGGTGGCAAGCCAGAGATGGCTATGGCAGGTGGCAACGATCCCACAAAGCTAGGCGCCGCCTTAGAGGCTGTTAAAGATTGGGTGGCTAGTAAATGAGTGATGCGATTGCTTTTAATTTAGAAGTTGATGCCATTGGCATGAACTGTCCATTACCAATTCTGCGTACCAAAAAAGCTTTGGCAACGATGCAGTCTGGTGAAGTCCTTAAGGTTAAAGCAACTGATGCTGGTGCTGCTCATGACTTTCCGGCGTTTGCCAAGCAAACTGGTAATGAGCTCATCGGAAGCGCTGCTGAAGGTGATGTCTTGGTATTCTTCTTAAAGCGAAGATAGAACAAACTTAGACCAGGGACCGACTCTTTAGGTATGCAGCAAAGTCGGTTGCCACTTCTGGGTGACGTAAAGCAAATTCAACTGATGCTTTCAGGTAGCCAAGCTTGCTACCGCAGTCATAACGCACACCCTCATACTCATAAGCAAATACCGGCTCTTGTTTTAGAAGGGCCGCGATGGCATCGGTCAGCTGAATTTCACCACCGGCACCAGGTTTGAGATTACGAATGTGCCCAAAGATATCTGAAGACAGCACGTAACGACCTACTACTGCTAAATTTGAAGGAGCATCTTTAGGCTGCGGTTTCTCAACGATGCCATCCAGACGGTAGATGCCTTTGGCAATCTCGGAGCCCGAGACAATACCGTAGGAACCGCTCTTGGCCGGATCAATCTTTTCTACAGCGATGACAGAGCCACTTTGCTCTTCAAATACCTTTAGCATTTGCTTGAGAACCGGCGGCTGCCCATCCAATAAGTCATCCGCAAGGATGATCGCAAATGGCTCATCACGCACCAATTTCTCTGCACATAAAACGGCATGACCGAGTCCGAGAGCTTCCGGTTGGCGAACGTAGACGCAATCAACATGGCTAGGTTTTACACTACGCACAATTTCTAGTAATGCTTGTTTATTCTTTGCCTCTAACTCAGCTTCGAGCTCATATGCTTTATCAAAGTGGTCTTCAATTGCTCGCTTGCTACGACCAGTCACAAAAATCATTTCAGTAATACCGGCTGCGATGGCCTCTTCAACTGCGTACTGAATCAGCGGCTTATCAACCACATTGAGCATCTCTTTGGGGCTAGCTTTTGTAGCTGGCAAAAAGCGAGTGCCTAATCCTGCGACAGGGAAGACTGCTTTAGTTACGGCTTTAGTGGTCAATGGCATAAGGATTCCAATCGCTAGGGATTTGCTGCTGTTTTATTTCAGACGCTCTAATTGTGCAACAAGCTTCTCATGATTTTGCTCGAAACCTGCAAGACGCTGTTTTTCTTGGGCTACAACCTCCGCTGGCGCACGGGCTACAAAGCTTTCATTGTCCAGTTTGCTGCGGGCTTTGGTGATTTCATTGGCCAAGCGCTCAATTTCCTTACCAAGACGAATGCGCTCAGCACCCACGTCTACCTCAATTTTGAGAAGTAGTTTCAGGTCGCCAACGAGTGCCATTGGTGCATCTGGTGCATCTCTTTCTAAAGCAGACTCATCTTGATAGATTTTGACTTCAGATAGCTTTGCCAGTGCAAGTAAATAAGGCGTGGCTTTTTGTAAGTAGGCTTCGGGCCCACTAATCCAGAGCGGTACTTTTTGACCAGGAGGAACTTGCATCTCGCCGCGTAAGTTTCTGCAGGCATCCACAATCGCTTTGATCTGCGCTACCCAAGCTTCACTTTTCTCATCGATCTTCTCTGGTTGAGAAATTGGATAGGGCTGGAGTGCAATTGTTTGCTTTTCTTGTTGAGCTAAATCTTTTCCAGACTTTGGCCCGACAGTTTGCCAAAGGGTCTCTGTAATAAATGGAATGAGTGGGTGCGCCATCCGCAAGATGGTTTCTAAAACACGTAGCAAGGTACGACGGGTTGCGCGTTGCTGTGCTTGGGTTCCGGTTTGTAGCTGAACCTTAGCTAACTCTAAGTACCAATCGCAATATTCATCCCAAACAAATTGATAGATGTTGCTTGCAATGTTGTCAAAGCGATAGTTCTCAAAGCCTTTGGCAACTTCAGCCTCGGTTCTTTGCAATTGAGAAACAATCCATTTATCAGCTGGTGAGAAATCCAAATAGCCTTCAGGGCCACATTGATTGTCACAAGGCGCTAAGCCATTTTCTTCATCGCTGCCAGGGCAGTTCATGAGAACAAAGCGCGTTGCATTCCACAGTTTGTTGCAGAAGTTACGATAACCTTCGCAACGCTTCTGATCAAAGTTAATGTTGCGACCTAATGAGGCAAGTGAAGCAAAAGTAAAGCGCAACGCATCTGTACCAAAGGCTGGAATACCCTCCGGAAATTCCTTCTTTGTTTTTTTGCTAATACTTTCTGCTTGCTTAGGATTCATCAAGCCAGTGGTACGCTTGCCGACCAAGTCATCAATCTGGATACCATCTATCAAATCAATTGGGTCTAAGGTATTTCCTTTGGACTTACTCATCTTTTGACCTTCGGCATCACGCACGAGACCATGCACGTAGACGGTATGAAAGGGCACCTTACCAGTGAAGTGGCAAGTCATCATCACCATGCGCGCCACCCAGAAGAAGATGATGTCAAAACCAGTTACCAATACCGAAGAGGGTAAGAAGTGATTGAGCGCTGGGGTTTGGTCTGGCCAGCCTAATGAGCTAAAGGGCACAAGTGCTGAGCTAAACCAGGTATCCAGTACGTCAGGATCTCGATTGAGTTTGCCGGTATAGCCAGCTGCAACTGCCTTAGCTTGGG
>Ga0136644_10002252_pt1 | contig 14810 bp, 6 predicted proteins | sample C_130820_EF_Meta_FD_94780 | JGI IMG/M metagenome (GOLD analysis project Ga0136644, IMG submission 94780) | Freshwater microbial communities from Lake Croche, Canada to study carbon cycling - C_130820_EF_MetaG (v2) (version 2) | ecosystem: Environmental > Aquatic > Freshwater > Lake | place: Lake... | reverse complement strand
GATTTATGAAAGTCAGAGTTGCACCAATTGGAAATCCTACTTGGTCTGTAGAGGGTATTGACCAATTTCTAATAGCATTGTCATTTCTAGGATGAAGAATTTGCCTACCATTATCATCCAATGTTACAACATAATTTGTTGATTTTACTTTTTGTGGTAATACCTTTGTACCGATTTCGTAACCATTTATAGTACCATATCCAGTAAATGCTGGATTCACTGTAGAAACATTACCAGAACCCCCGCCGCCTACACCTGCACTACCAGTATAGCCGCGCAAACCAAGTTCGCCTGCACTACCAGTATAGCCCACAGCAGCATATTCTCCAGGAACGCCCTTTTCACCTTGACTACCAGTATAACCTATACTACCAGTATAACCTATACTACCACTATAACCAATACTACCAGTATAACCATCTGGTGGTCCTTGTGGGCCAATTTCTCCTTGAGAACCAGTATAACCCAAAGCAGCATATTCTCCTGGATCTCCCTTTTCACCTTGACTACCAGTATACCCAATTTCACCCTGACTACCAGTATAACCTGTGCTGCCCGTATAGCCAAAACTCCCTACATATCCCTCACTGCCTGTATAGCCAAAACTCCCTACATATCCCTCACTGCCTGTATAACCCAAAGCAGCATATTCTCCTGGATCGCCCCTCTCGCCTTGACTGCCAGTATAGCCAAAACTTCCTACATATCCCTCACTGCCTATATAACCAACTTCACCCCGACTACCAGTGTAACCAATACTACCAGTGTAACCAATACTACCAGTATAACCCGAAGGCCCTATTGCTCCTGGCGCACCAGTAATACCTTGACTACCTGTAAAACCAGCCCCTTGGCTTCCTGTGAACCCTTTACTACCAACATAGCCAGTAAATCCTCTAAGCCCACTAGGACCCTCGCTTCCAGTATAACCAGCGCCTTCGCTTCCAGAATATCCTATTGGTCCTTCAACACCAGTTGCACCGGCACTTCCAGTAAAGCCAATTTCACCAATTGGCCCTTCTACACCTTGAGGACCACGAAGATTTACTTCATAAACCCATAATTCACCAGTCCACAATAAAAGATCACCGGTTTGATTGTTGAATACTAAATCGCCAACAAAAATTGGTTTTCCTGGATCTCCTTGCCATAAAATTTGATCATCAATAAGTTGTGGTAATTCTTCATCCCCGCCAACTGCCCCTAGAAGTCGTAAACTTATACCTCGGCTTCCGGTATATCCAACTTCACCTTGACTACCAGTAAAACCAATACTACCAGCATAACCCACGCTACCAACAAATCCTTTACCAGCATATTCTCCTGAGTCACCTTTGCTACCAGTAAAACCAATACTTCCTGTAAACCCAATACTTCCAGTATATCCTCTGCTGCCAACAAATCCTTTACTGCCAACAAATCCTTTACCAGCATATTCCCCCGATTCACCTTTACTACCAGTATAACCAATACTACCAGTATAACCAACTTCACCTTTACTGCCAGTATAACCAACTTCACCTTTACTACCAGTATAACCAACTTCACCTTTACTACCAGTATAACCAGCACTACCAGTATAACCATCTGGTGGACCTGCTGGTCCTTCTGGACCAGCACTACCCGTAAACCCAACGCTACCCGTATAACCATCTGGTGGACCTGCTGGACCAGCACTGCCTGTATATCCAACGCTACCCGTATAACCATCTCCAACAGAACTATTTGTTAAATATGGATCTCCATTAGAATAAAATAACCCATCAGTATACACTGCTGTAGAGCGTAATGAATCAGTGTATATTTGGCCATCAACGGCATGTAACGAACCGCCGATATATAAATCTTGACCAATACCTGCGCCGCCAGAAACAACTAGTGCTCCAGATTCTTTATCTGAGGATACTGTGGTTGCTTTTACAAATATACCATTGTTACTAGTCCAATTACCAGTATCGTCATAGATCCAGGTAATCGATGCTGGCGGAGATGGCTTTGGAGACGTCAAATTAGTTGTGAAAAAATAGCCGTATTTTGTTACATCATTATTAATTCCTGAATTATCGATAATTTCTGGATTTTGACACGTTAACAATGCAGTTCCATCTATTGGCGACAGAGGATCTAAAGTTGGAATGAATTCCGATTTATATACCGCATATCCTTTGACAATTCTTAGATTGTTTAAATATCCTTTTAAAAATGATGTGGGGTTTTCTTCCTCAAACAGATTGGCACCAATGGCCCAAAATCCATTAGCATACGTATAAGCTTCTTCATTATTATCGATAGTTTTTGCACTCGAAACCCCGTCTATCCAAATAGTAACTACTTTATCTGTTCCATTATTTTCTCTAGTTATAGCGCAATGATGCCATAAATTGTCATCAATTCTTTTAGCAGAACACGTGTCATCGTACCCATAACACAAAGTTCCTTGAGTTCCCTGAGGATCATCTCTACCACCTAAAGTAATGTAAATGGCACTGGTAGCAGCTCTTCCATCAATGATGAACGCCGGAAATTGACGAGGTAGCTTACACCAAAATTCAATAGTGAAGTCTCCTGCACCAAAAGCAAAAAACTCATTATTTGTAACTTTTAAATAATTTTCTACTCCATCAAAAAACGAACTATAATTGTTTGAAGCGCCAGTCACATCCTCAACATTGTTGGGATTTACGGTTATACCAATATTTGATAATGTAAGACCACCTAAATAAACATTGCCTTCTGAATTGAGTGTGCCAGCAAATAAATCACCGCCAATGCCAACACCACCAGCAACTTGAAAAGCACCAGTTGAGGTGGATATAGATGGCAATATATTTGATAATATAATCTGATTTTTTAAATTTAGATCTAACGAAGACCCGGCGCTACCAGTATATCCAATTACAGTACTTGCACTACCGGTATATCCCATATAAGCAACTTCACCAGGATCACCTTTACTACCAGTATATCCTACAGGGCCCTCTATCCCTGATGCTCCTTCTAATCCTCTACTACCAGTGTAGCCAAAACTTCCAACAAACCCTCTACTACCAGTATATCCCCTACTTCCTGTAAGTCCATTGATACCGCTTGGGCCTCTTTGACCACTTGGTCCAACTATGCCCATGGCAACACCATCAACATAACCCTTTGTTGCCGCGTCAGCTGAATCAGTTGGGGGCAATATATTTTGGAGTTGCGTTGGTAATGGAAATTTAAGTTCTGCCATGATCTACTTATTAATTTAAGATGTTGTATAAATTTTGGTCACTAACGACGCCCTGGTGAACCCATAAACATTATACGATTGTCCAGCAATGGATTGATTTAAGTAACTCATATCCGGAGTCACAGTCGCCTCTGTTTGAAAAATAGTATAAGCAAATTTATGCGTTGTGGTCCCGGGAATCGCTATCCACAAGTATTTAGTTGTATTTGCTGTAGTGTTGGCTCCTTGACCTAATGCATATTGACTTCTTATAAATTGATCTGTTGTAGTAAAGTTTGGATTGTTGCTATTGTCTGTAGTTTTATAAAACAAAGGATAATATCTAGTTACTGGCGACAGCGAAGTTGACACAGTGTCACTGATCGATGATACTCCGGCTCCGTTACGTCCCTCACCAGTATAATCTGTGGTTTGAACTACATAAGACTGTGTACTGTCTAACCCGGGACTAGATCCTGAAATTTCTCCATTGTCCGTCAGAATGCCCGCAAAACCGCCACCACCACTGTATGTAACAGTGCCAGCCAACGCAGTCCCGATCGTTTGGACAGACCAATTAAATATTTGATTTGTGTCCCAAAATGGCACACTTCTGAATGCCCAATTAGCTGAGATTGAAGCAACTGCAAATGGTGTTGGCTGTATATTATTTAAATATACATTTCCTATATATATTGATCCACGATCAGTTGTTAAATTAGCCGTTACAGACACATTACTATCTGTTTCATCAGTAAATCCAAGTAAACTGCTTGATATAATATATTCGCCATTTGCAACAATATTCAACCCTGTTAAATCATCTCCAGAAACTATTGTGGATCCTATTGTAATATCGTCGGTTGAATTAATATTGAATGTGGCATTGGTCAAATTAATTGAAAAACCCACATCTTTTGAATTAATTGTATTCGATGTAAAGTCTAGATAAGCATCTTTGATATTGGAGTCTAAAGTTGCCCAAATAGCAGCAACATTAACTGTTATTGGTAGTTGTTGAAATACCGTAAACAATCCGCCAGGATATTCTGTATTTGTATAATCGACGCCTATGCTAATTGTTGAACCTGGAACTATTGTTTCGATGTTTGATGTCACTGTCACATTGCCAGCACCACCTTTCCCCTTAGTTGCTAACCCACGCTCAATCATTAGACCCAAGGCATATCGACCAGTTTGACCACTCAAAATCCCAGTATTAAAAAAGAATTGCCCCGAAATGTCCTTAATCGTTATTGGACCCCCATCATCCCTGGTTAGCATCAAACAGTAATCTGTAGTATTGGCCGGGGTGTTTAATGGCAAACTTGATATACTGTTTGGTCCAGCAAAATCTTTCCCAAGCAAATCCTGACCGATATTGACGATGTTAATTTCACCACCAATGGTGTTTGTTAAAACGAGTTCAGCAAGATCACTTAGTGATGCGACAATATTTGGAATCTTTGCAGCATTTATGTCTGATATTATGTCATTGATATCAGAAATAGCTGAGTCACCCCAGTTTATTGCTCCAGAATTTGTTGTAACAAAATCAACTTTTATTCCATTGATTGATGCGCTAAATGGTATATATCCGATTATAGCCCCATAAGCAGAGCCAACCGTTGCTATATCGGATTTAGTCAATACTGCTGGACCTACCTTACTAGCAATTACTTTATGACTGGGAGTTTCATAATTTATGAGGGCAATGGCTTGATCCAGATCAAAAATGCCTGTAGACCCATCTCCGGCTAGGTTGATTTGAACTTTATTAATTTCCACAGTGTCACCATCATTGCCTGTTGGATTTACTATGGGGCCGATAGTCTCACTGGGTATACTATTGGCTATCTTTAAGAAAATGGGTAGATCACTTTCTGAATTGGTAGTTAAGTTTCCTGTGGAATCGATACTTGGATATATAAAATCACCCACATCTCCTGATAAATTGGGCACAAAATCAATTACGCCATTAAATGGTCTCAAAATAAACTGATCTGGGCCTGGTCCGGAGTGTAATACGGTTCCAATAAATTTTGCTACATTATTGGGATCACTTAAAACAAACTCGCCATTTTCAATACATATTGCATCCCCAGGCTTAAATCCATTATTAGTTTTTTCCAACAAATAATTAGTAAGTGGGTTTAGGTACTGAAACCTACTGGTCACTGTTTGAGCAAAATCAGCAGATGCTGATCCTGGTACTGGATCTAATATTGGAATCCCTAACTCATTTATTTGAAAAAATACCACTGGACCAGGACTAGCAAATAATCCATTTCCGTCTGGATCCTTAAATGTATTATATCTAAGTCGATCCTCAACTATCGCAGTTAGAGAAGATTCAGTTTTAGAAAGGATTTTAACAATCTGGCACGCTTTGGAATCGGCTGCTCCGGCAACAAAGTCCCCCACATCTATATCGTTGGCATCATAACTATTGCTATTCCTAGTTAAATTGCTACCGTGATATCTAGGCTCCACAGTAAATTTGCACTGCCATCGGTAAGATTTTGGATTTGTACCGAGGCTCCAATATGGATCATCAACAGCATTTGGATACTCCCATTTTTCCAATGGTGTAACTTCGTCAACTGTTCCGGCCAATACTTTTGGTGGAATATTTAAATCAATTGAGCTGGTTTTCCAAGAAAGAATGGTCATTTTTTGATTTTAAAATGCTAAAAAGTTCAGATATATATAAACTGAATATAACAATGCGCCCCGGTCAGAGCTCCGCTTACTAAGCCTTTTGAATAACCAGTATAACTCGCGGCTAATGATAATTGTACAGTATTTGTTAATGCAATAAAATTGCTAAACGCAGTAGGAGATCCAGCACTACCACCACCAGGGATTGTCCTAGTTCCAGTAAATGCAGAAGTCACCGATACTATTTGATATTTATTTGCCACAACTTGATATGCATATACCAAAATACTTATGGGCGGAGCTGTCGCATCTGTAATTGTAAATACTGCATCGGCCGCCGCAGTATTTGTAAAAGTAGCAGTTATTTTGCTGCCGGTGCCAATATATGTTATGCCTGTTATAATATCACTAGTATTGAAATCTACCCTAACAAGCCCAGTCTTTAATGCACTACCCCCACCCGAAACTGCTGCCCAACTCGGAACTGTTCCATCAGTAGTAAGAAACTTTCCGCCGTTATTAGTTTGTGTTGGCAAACTTGCTCCGCCGCCTGAACCTGCAGATCCAGTATACCCTGTGAGGCCTAAACTACCAGTAAACCCCGTAACACCGTCGCGGCCTTGATTTCCTTGGTTACCGTCTCGACCCACACTACCTGTATAACCCAAACTACCAGCATAACCAGGTGCGGTACTGGCACTACCTGTATAACCAATACTACCAGCATAGCCAGGTGCTGTACTGGCACTACCAACAAAACCAACACTACCAGCATAACCAGGTGCGGTACTGGTACTACCTGTATAACCAACACTACCAGCATAACCAGGTGCGGTACTGGCACTACCAACACTACCTGTATAACCAACACTACCAGCATAACCAGGAGTAGTACTAGCACTTCCTGTATATCCAACACTGCCAGTATATCCTGAACCAACACTACCAGCATAACCAGGAGTAGTACTAGCACTTCCTGTATACCCAACACTACCAGTATATCCTGAACCAACACTACCAGCATAACCAGGAGTAGTACTGGCACTTCCTGTATACCCAACACTACCAGTAAAACCACGACTTCCTACAAATCCGATTCCATCTTTGCCATCTGGCCCTTGAACACCTTGTGGTCCACGGCTGCCTGCGCTGCCAGCATAACCTATGCTACCAGCATAACCTGGCGCAGTACTGGCACTACCAGTAAAACCAATACTACCAGTAAAACCAATGCTACCAGCATAACCTGGCGCAGTACTAGCACTTCCAACATAACCAACGCTGCCAGCATATCCCGAACCTGAACTACCAACAAATCCAATACTACCAGTATAACCTATGCTACCAATATAACCAACGCTGCCAGCATATCCCGAACCTGAACTACCAACAAATCCAATACTACCAGTATAACCTATACTACCAATATAACCAACGCTGCCAGCATATCCCGAACCTGAACTACCAACAAATCCAATACTACCAGTATAACCTATACTACCAATATAACCTATGCTACCAGTATAACCAATACTGCCAGCATACCCTCTAGATCCAATGGGGCCTGCCTCTGTACTTGCACTACCAGTATAGCCGAAACTGCCCCTAAATCCGACAGAACCAGTATATCCAATACTGCCCGAATATCCTAAAGAACCAATATAACCTATGCTACCAGCATATCCCGTACTTCCAGCATACCCCAGGCTACCAGAATATCCTAAGGCACCACTCGGGCCCACAATTTGGCCCACGTTAAACCATTTAAAACCATCCCAAACATATAAATCACCTTCTTGTGCTACAATATAAGCATCATTTGTTGAATTTCTTAAAGGTGGGAGATCGGATGGAAGATTGACCGTCCCCTTAATATTGATATTAATACCTTGTTGGCCTGTTGGACCTTGTGGTCCCCGATCGCCCACACTTCCAGTATAACCAGCACCCCTACTACCCACAAATCCCCTACTACCCACATACCCCGGACCGCCACCGCCACCGCCACCGCCACCGCCTCCGGTATATGCGTAATTGTCAGTTATAATTCTAGTCGAACCAGTAACTGGTGCACCTTCAGTTAAGTCGCCATTCCCAATAAATAATTGCTGAGTATCAATGGCCCAATATAATTCACCAGAAGATAGAACTCCCCTGTCAGCTGCAAGTCCTCGACGTATTTGAATTATTGATACTGATGTTGTTGCCATAATTTGACCGATATATGTTTTATATATTTATGTTGAAAAACATATAATATTTAGCAGACTATAAATATCTGGTTATTGATTAGATTTGAATAATCCTAGAGATTTATATTAATTTCGGTATAGTTCAACTAAAAACTTCTAAGTAATATTTGATCGCAATGTTAAGATTTCTGAAGTTGCAATATCTAACTCACTGTTCTGTTCTGTTAAATAAAACTCAACAGTTTTGTCATTTTCGATTTTTTGATCCTGTTTTACTAGACGTGTTCCCTCTGCTGAGTTATTTACAACCGTCAACTCCAGCGCCGACATCGGGTAAAACTCTCCCGATGCATAGAAATACCCAGCGTCTGCAGGAATTAATTCAGGAGTCTGTCTAGCAAAAACATAGAATTTTTTGTTGTCTTCAACGTTAGTTGTTATAAGGGTAATTTTGACAGTATCCCCTTCATTTGCAACGTTTTTATCTAAGATAAGACGGTATGTCGAGACTCCGTCAACTCCATTTCGATCAACTACTATTATTTTTTCTGAAGTACAAAGCAAAGGTCCAGATATGCTATTAGCTCTAAGTTCAAGTTGTATAGATTTTTCACCGTTTAAAAAATCCATATTTGATGACAACTCTCTCATAAACTGAAACTCGTGGAACCCATTTCCTAACGAAACAGGTCCCGAATTAATATTATCTAAAAAGTCAGAACTAGCTGTGGTTCCTATATTTACCCAATAAAGATCTAAAGGATTAATGCGTTGACGAACACCAGATACTGAACACGAAGCCGAGAACAAAATATAGTCCCCCTCTTTAACAGTATTGTTAGGTAAACTAGTATCACCAAGCCGAGAATAATGAGGAGTCAGCTTAAAATTCAAAGTACCGCTACTGATTGTGGCGTTATCTAAAATTTGATAGGGCATATCAGAATCTCGAATTATTCCAACAAGTGAAGCCACTCTATTGAATCTAGGCATATTAATTATCCATAAAATCCAGATTGACCCAAAACATTCCAACTACTACCAATCCTTAATAAGGAAAAAGAAATAATATCAATATTTGATGGACTTAGTATTGGAGAAATCCCCCCCAACCATTTAACTGTTTGAGGTACGCCGCCTATTAGAACTTGATCTATTGAATAGGCTGTGGCTCCTTGGGCAATAAACAATACTATTACAGTTGAAGAAGCGTTTTGCGTCAATGGTACGTTAGTTATATTAACATCAAATGCACTTATAACATTAGTATGATAAAAAACGGATCCCAAATTCACATTGTGCTCCACTTGACCTGTAGACCCACTTAGTACAATAACGTCTTCAGTTATTGAAACTGATCCATCAGATCCAGCTGAACCAGTATAGCCAACTGATCCAGTATAGCCAACTGATCCAGTATAGCCAACTGATCCAGTATAGCCAACTGATCCAGTATAACCAACTGATCCAGTATAACCAACTGATCCAGTATAACCAACTGATCCAGTATAACCAACTGATCCGGTATAGCCACCCCCACCAAAGACTGGACTAATAGATGCCAGAATATCAATACCGCCCTGCTGTGCGCCATCTCCTATATATAACTTATTTGTATCAGTTACATACAGCAGCTCGCCCGCCTTTGGAACTATTGACGTTCTATCTGCTTCTTCTCCTCTTCTTATTTGTAAAGTCATTAAATTCTCCTAAATCTTTAAAATGTTCCCAAATCCATTGATAGCTCTGCTGGATTCATAAAAGTGCCAAAATCTATTCCTACTGCATCTATTAGATATGAAATAGGAGTTGTCAATGTTTTCCTAAAATCACCAAAATCAAAGCCACCAGTTCCATTACTTATTGATGTTGACGAAATCGTTACGTTTCCAAGTCCATTTGTTGGACTGATTGAAATGTTGTCTCCAGCAACGATTTTACCTACACCGCCTAAAATAGTCCCAGGCTTCCAAGCATTTCCGTCCCATACTAGAGTTTGCCCAATAGTGGGCTCAACATCTAAAACGTCAATCAGTCTTGTCCAGGACCCCACGGCAGCTTCTATTTTCCAAACTTTTAAAAGTTTTGAAGAGGAGTCGTACCAAATCTGACCCTCTAATGGGTTTGCTGGAGGATTTGAATTGGAAAAATTTTCCATTAACCTAATAAAGTTATCAAATATATATTCACCATACCCAACATAACTTCGACCAATTAAATATATTCCTGTAGATAGATCAATACCGCCGTCTTCGACAATAGTTACCACTTCACCAGATGTTTTGCGAATTATATAAGACATGATTTATCACTCATTAGGAGGTTAATGTTTGAATTCTAACAGTATATTCCACTTGTATTTGTCTATTCAAACTTTTTTGTACGGGATGAAATATAACATGAGTTAGTAATTTTCCAAGTGCCTCTCCAGCAGGAGTATATCCTTTTAACCCAAGTTCATCAAAAACATAAGAATCTGACAAGTTCTGACTATTATCAAATAGTGCCTGGCCCGAAGGCTCTCCATAATCAAGCAAACAGGAAATTAATATATCAGAATAAACTGTACCAGGAACATGCCTTACCTCAACTTTGTTCTTGGACTTGTCAAGATTTTTAATACTACTATTATCAACAACTTTATAATATGTTGGATTATATAGATCACTATTTTGAGTCTTAACATTAGGTGGTAGATAATTAATAACACCCGTCGGATCCACAGTAGTGCCACCATTGCCAAAATGCATTTCGTATATAAATCCAGAGTCTAGTCTAGAAATGCTTCTAGCCAAAGCCTCACTTAAATTTTCATAATGAATCGCATTGGATTTATTTACAAATATTTCTTTTGTTTCGGGATCAAAAATTTTAATATGGCCCCGAATCGAAATCCCGGTAAAATCATCCACCGTTCGATCTGATTCTAACATATTTTTCGTTTGGTCATTGTTCATGCTATTATTTACCTTTTAATATAGCTTAGTTTTCAAAAAATTGGCTTGAATTGTGCTTGCAGCCATTAAACCCAAACCATCAGTAACTCTTGTTGACCCTGGGGGGCTTGGGTTCAGCCAAATACGTTCTTGACTGAAAGTTACATTAATTATTAGACCATCCAAAATCCTATTACTTGCCGTTTTAGTAAAAGTCACCAAAACAACAGGGGTTCCGGTGGAATTATCGATAGATAACAAATAATATTCACCATATGGTAAAATATTACTACCTATTTTTAATGTCAACGCTTCTCTTATTTGTAACAAATTGTTTGGCACATTAAAAGTTAACCCAACAACTCGAATATTTTTGGAAAAAGCAATTGATTGAGTCTGCTCCGATATGGATGACGGTACTTCCAATCGACTACTAGCATCTTCAATAATTGAATAAATTTGATGAACTTCAGGTATGCTAGTTTTATCAGCGCCTCTAATCAATTGACCAATCGTATTAGTAACCTTGTCAATAGCAAAATATCGTATTTTTTCTCCTGAAATATAAATCACTCCCGGAATATTATTGGCAGGGTTGGGTAATGTTAGCACACTGACATCATCAACATAAATCACTGTATCATTCCAATTTAACTCCCGTAACAACACAGCCGATGCAGATCTAGACATTGCAAAATATCCAACATTTCCAACAGTATCTTTAACTATTCTATATGCTAACATCCTATCTGATTGGAAATCTAGATTGTCGTCTAAATTTACTTCTTTAGTGATTACTTTTATAGATATACTTTCAAAAATAATTCCCGGAACTAACTCTTCTGGAGAATTGGCAACCTTTTCTCCCTTATCAAATGCCCCACCAGAAATAATATATTGATTTTGGTCAACATTTTTTAGAGCCAAAGGTTGACTTAGATCATCACCAAAATCAAGAGGCGTTCCTTCGTTAGTGTTTGCAGATCGGATAATTCCAGGTATTAGTCTAGAAAGATTAATACTTCCGTTTTCTCCAATTTCTTTTGATGATTGATAATAATCTGGTCGATATATAGAAGCTATCCTATCATTAGCACTGATATAATCTGAATCAGAAATTCGAGAAAATAAAGAATAATTAAAAAGTTCAAATGCGGGCACATTTGTATTTGCTCTGTATCCTTGACCTTGATAACTGACCAAACTGCCAAATTTATAAAATTTATTTGGCAACCATTCTGTAACTTGAGTTGTATAACTGATCCTATCAAATTTCAAAACGATCTTGAAAGATCTAATTTTTTTATTAGTCATAACAGGCACCAATTCTGCCATAAAACCGTCGCCGTTTACCATAATCAAAGGAGTAGAAACATACCCACTTCCTGGATTTGTGACCCTAATAGATGCCAATGATCCATTATTTGGGTTTATTGTTGCAATCGCCGTAGCTCCCGACCCAAATCCATCAAGAGACACTATTTTAATTGATGGGGGCAAAAGAAAACCAAGACCCGGATTCACTATCTTGATAGATTCAATGCTATAATGCAAATTGTTGCGCCAATCTTGATATTGTGGTTGTAACAATGATTGCCCATCCTTAACTGGGTATTCGCCAGACGGTGATCTATACATTTTAAGATCACCATCCCATGACGATGGCAAATCGAAATCTGTTGATTTAATTTTACCCACATCTAAATTAGAATAAGATAAAACATAATCTCTTATTTTTGTTCTATACGGCTTTACTTCATTTATATAGTCAACATAATAATTTTGGTTATCCTTTATAAAATTTGGAGTCTGCTCCAAAGCTCTTATATTATGAATAACCCTAATAAAACTGGTCTTAAACGCCCATCCTACATTGTTTTGTTCTGACAGAATATAGTTAATCAATACAAATATCATTTGATTAAATATATTTTCCAAACTACCAGTTAATATTTCATACCTCAATGCATATAAAATTTGTCTGATCTCGATAGAATTATTACCATCAAAGCCTTCTTGATCTGTTGCTGTGCTATCAAAACCAATTTGTGTTTGATCCCAAATGTTTTCTAAAAATTCAATAGTTCCATATTCTAACCCAATCAATCGACTATCATTAGGAGTGTCAAAATAATAAATCTCAAATCCGTGTTTAGTCAATACTTTAATAACATCACCAGATTTTATCCCTAATTGTGCAATCGCATTATATTGATCAACTATAAAATTAATTGTTAGGTTGGAAGAAAACCCACTAGCATACCATTCCTTAGTTGTCCAGAATTTTTTAGTATTACTAGTTTGATTTTTTATGAGGTTGAAGAAACCATCATTGAATTTATATAGTGTCCAAATCCCACCAAAATCTGAATCACTGACTACCAAGGCAACTTCATTATTTTTTGCACCTATATATGCAAGTTCTTCTTTACTATCAACCTTAAAATCAAAATCGGTTGGAAATTGGTCAATTTGATTTAATCTAGATTTTTTAAATTCAGGACTGCTCTGAATTTTTAAAACTATGCTATCCGTTGACAGTACTGAGTTTAAAAAACTAATGACATTTCGCAATGCTTCTGATTTGTTCAAAATCATTGTCTGTCTAGGTCTTAACAGTATGCCAGTATTATACTGGGGGGACAAGTTAAAATCCGGAACAATCTCGCCCATAATATCAATCCCAGATAGACTATCAATCATTTTGTCAACGATCGTATCGGGAATTTTGAGCTTGCTGTCACCATCACCAACCAGCGCATATTCATTATGGTTCAAATTTGAGTTTAACACTTTATCATAATTCACTCGTAAAACAATATCTGAACCAGAAATATAATTTCGACTATTAAAAATGGCCATGCTATTTTTAGATAGAAATCCAACATATGGGATACTCTGACTATTTGGATTAAGAATAGATTGTTCCATTTCAGCAATGCTAATAGATCTATTAGAATTATTTGGAATTTTAGTCAACAGCCTGACCCAATAATAATATTTTACAACAATATTTCCAGATTGGGTATTTGTATAACTGACTGATGAATATCTACTATCATCACCATTTAATGGAATCCCAGGTTTATTAGAGGAAATATGTTTGCTCGGCGGTGTATCACTTTCTGACCACTCATAAACATGAATTTCGCTGCCAGGGAAAATTTGCCCCCAAGTTTTTAGTCTATAAGTTAATTCAGATTGTTCATAATCAATATATCTAACCTTAGACAAATCCCACCAAGTCTTCCCAAGTTGCGATGATGCCCAACTATGATCTAAAATTATACCATTTGAGTATAGACTGCCAGAATTGTATACTGCTGGGTCTGTGCTAGATCTATAGTCTAAATCCTGATCAACTATCCCCAAAACTTTGCCTTTTATTGGATCAACGATATCTAATAGAGATAAAATATTGCCGTTGGTTTTGTTAAACAAACTGATATTATTTATTGATGTGATGTCAATAGAGGTTTCTTGACTACGCAATTTGCCCCATGTGTTTGAGTTATTGGCATTAAAATATTCATAAATTTCTCCAATTTGATTAGACTTTCCTACCCCAAAATTTGATCCTATCAGGATTCTATTTTCAGTTATCTCTATTGAGTTTCCAAACCCATCACCACGTTTTGAATTCCCATCTAGAAATTCTTTTGTGTGTATAAAGGACTGTGGTCCTGTACCTAACATCTCATACAAATATACGCACCCGGTGCCCGGATTTCCTTGATAAAATTTAGTATTATTGCTATCAAAAATTGTACTATTTTGATCATAAGTCTCAAATAGTTTGGCAGACCCAAGCAAACT
>Ga0136644_10002251_pt1 | contig 14816 bp, 10 predicted proteins | sample C_130820_EF_Meta_FD_94780 | JGI IMG/M metagenome (GOLD analysis project Ga0136644, IMG submission 94780) | Freshwater microbial communities from Lake Croche, Canada to study carbon cycling - C_130820_EF_MetaG (v2) (version 2) | ecosystem: Environmental > Aquatic > Freshwater > Lake | place... | reverse complement strand
TATTGCTATTAAAGAAACTATACAAGGCAAAGAAGATTGGAATCTGTAATAGGGCTGGAATACAGCCTCCTAAAGGATTCACGCCTGCTTCACGGAAGAGTTTCATCTGCTCCATAGCAAAACCCTGTTGGTCGTCTCCCAATCGCTTTTTAATGGTATCCAATTCTGGTTTTAGCACTTTCATCTTAGCTCCACTTAAGTAACTACTATAAGTTAATGGTGCAGTAACCAAACGAATAAATAGGGTTAATAACAATACCACCCAACCAAAATTCTTGACAAAACTTGCAAAGAAGTCAAATACATTCATGATAATGTATTTGTTAATGGGTCGCACAAAAGAATACATATCCCTACCCAGATTGACAATCTTATCCATATCTGGAGCTTGCTTTTTCAAAATATTGAAATCGCTAGGACCATAGTATAATTGCAAGGGTACAGAAACGGATGCGGCTACGGGTAATTTCATTTGCAAACTGGCATCTATGGTTGCCAATTCTGAAGACGAATCCGTTTTTCTTGCCCAATTAACCGAGCCTCCTGTAAATCCATTTTTTGCAACCAATGTAGTGTTAAAGAATTGTTGCACTACGCTTAACCATTGAACGGGTTTTTCAAACTGGTGTTCGGTTTTGCTAGAAATATAGTCAAAGTCATTTCCTTCTGAAAAACAAATATTAGACATTTGACGCTCATAGGCAGCAGTGCGTTCCTGTTGTTCGGTAACTGAATGCCATTGCATGTTCAATTGCCCTTGGCTCAACAATTTGTCTGCACCAGTTAGTCCAAGGTTCCAGTCAATCATATAAGCATTTGGCTTAATGATGTAACTGTGTACAATGCTTTCACCAGTAACAGATTGCATAGTAAAACTGATTTGCTGACTACCATCAATCAATTTTGTTAAAGCACCTGTGGTAAAAAACAAATCTCCAGTTTGCGAAGCTTTATTAGCACCCGTATTTACTGCATAACTCAATTGGTCTTTGCTACCAGATAAGACCACGGGTAAACTGTTGTGAGATAGGTACTTTTTTAGAAGAACGCTTTGAACCCTTCCACCCTTATTGGTGAAAGTCACTTTCATCAATTCGTTTTCAACTATTGATAGTGATTCCTTACCAGTTGCAGCAGCGGTAAAATTTCCAGCAGCTGTTACTCTATAAGCGGAATCCCTTTTAATACTGTCTATTTTTGCAGTAGCTGTGTCTTGTATTTTTACCCTGCTGGCAGCCACAATGGCCAATGAATCTTCCTGTTTTTTCTTTATTTCTACTAAAGCAGTCTGCTGCTTATTAGTGTACCAGAAATAAAGGAAAAACAGAATACCTAACAGCACAAACCCAATTACCGAATTCTTGTCCGTCTTCATATCAAATTTTATTGAGCGGCAAAGGTAGTATTTGCAGTTTAGATTGGGAATCTGGAATTTGAAAATTATCCAAGCGTTAAAATAGCTTTAAAACAGGCATTTTGGACATTTGTATGGGAAATTCATCGTTTCTTTACCCTTACCGCTTCAACCAAGCATATACAAAGGGCGTTCCCAACTTCCACTTTCACCATCTCAATTTTGACTATGCAAACAAATGCAAGTGAGCTTTCTATGGGACAAACCCCAACTATTGGTAAAACTACCCGATTTCTTTGGTGGCTATCCACTGCAGAAGGAGAATTATTGGAAAATGCGGTTGTAGACAGGAACCGATACGCCATTACTGGCATGACGGTGCTTGGAACCTGGCTATTTGCTACACTGGCTTGGACATACTTTTTTTCCACAGTAATAGATAATATTTGGGCTTCTATTGGTCTTGGTATATTTATGGGAGGAATTATTTTAGGAATTGATAGAGCTTTGATCAAAGGAATCACTAGAACCAATAAACTCAAACTAGTGCCTATTGGGTTTAGGGTAATACTAGCCCTTACTATTGGTTTGTTCATGGCCCAACCAGCATTGCTATACCTCTTTAACAAAGAAATTCATGTTCAGATTTCTTTGGATAATGAGCAAAGAAAGAGAAACAAACTTCAGTCTCAGGACAGTGTATATCAATCTCTTAAAGCACCACTTCTAGAACAAAGGAATCGTTTGCAACAACAACTGCTAGACAAAGACAAAGAAGTATCTGCCGCAAGACAAAGCTTTATTGCTGAAACAGATGGTACAGGCGGCAGTAAAAAAGTGGGTTTAAAAGACATCGCGCAAGCAAAGCAACAAGCTTATTTAAGATTGCAAGCTGATTATGCTTTATTAGAAACAGGACTCAGACCAAAATTGAATGAAGCAGATAGTAGTCTTAAACAAATTAACCAAAACATTTTAAAAGAACAAGCAGCTTTTGAGACCTTGCTCAATGATGGATTTATCACAAGGATAGAAGCATTGAATAATTTAATTGACAAGAATAGGTCTGTTGCATTTAGGTACTATCTACTAGTGGCCATACTTATGCTTATAGAATTGATGCCCGTTATTGCCAAAACGCTTTTGCCTTCTGGTACTTATGAGGAACACGCCAAGTTGCAGGAAGCTTTTGAAATAGAGCAATTGCAAAAGCGGTATCAAAAAGCTGCTGAAGAAATTGAAGCATGATCAAAGTCAATAATCAATGTTATCCAATGACCCTTCTTCTGCCTTGTTTTATATAGACTATACCAGCAATCAAAGACAGAAAGACAAAACCTATGATCCACATGCTCTTTTCAGAAGACGGTATTTTAATAGAAGCTATTACCTCTCTAGAAGCGGTGATAATAAATACTAATAATAGCACCAAGGAGATGATTAACAAAGATTCACCACCTTGTTGATGCATGATTTTGAGTACTGCCCCAAGAATGGATGCTGCAAAAGATGCAGTATAACTGTAGATAAGTATTTGTGCTTTTTTCATGCTATTTGGCTCCTCCTGGGCAGTTTCTTTTTAAATAATCAGTGTACAATTGAGACAAGTGATTAAATGTTCCTGGTCCTTCCGAGATACTATGTGACCTATTGGGGTAGCTCATCATTTGGAATTGCTTGCCATTTCTAATTAATTCATTCACCAACATTTCCATATTAGAGTAATGTACGTTATCATCACCAGTACCGTGTATCAAAAGCAAGTTCCCTTTTAAATTTTTAGCGTGGGTAATAGGGCTTCCTTTGATAAAACCGCTTTTGTCTTCTTGTGGTAAACCCATATATCTCTCTTGATACAAATTATCATAAGAAAACTGATTGGCCACCCCAGCTACCGCGATGCCTGTTTTATAAATCTCCGGATATTGGAATAGGAGATTCTGAGTTGCGGTACCACCACCACTCCAACCCCAAACCGCAATTCTATTGGAATCAACAAAAGACCATTTCATGATTTCTTTTGCGGCCATGGCTTGGTCACGAATATTCACCTGCCCAATTTTTTTATAAATAGATTTACGCCACTCCCTTCCTTTGGGAACTGGCGTACCTCTATTGTCTATAGAGATATAAATATATCCATCCGCAGAAAGGTCACCACGGTACAAATAATTATAACCTACGCCGTATTCATCTTTAACATTCTGCCCCCATGGCTCTGTATATACATAAAATAAAACCGGGTATTTTTTCTTGGGATCAAAATTAGTGGGCTTTACTATCCATGCATCCATAGTCACACTATCAGCAGTAGTAATAGTAAAAAATTCTAAACTGGATTTTGTTTTATCCTGTTGGCTGATGGCTTCAGTTACTTTTTCTCCATCCGTTCCAACATGCCCAGGCAACTTAACCCATTCCGATGTATTGGGTGTGTAATAATTTGAAAACTGGTGCTTGGCATACAATGCCCCTGGCGCTATTTCATAATTATGTGTGCCTGGTTGATTATCAGGTGTGATTCTTTGTGCTGAACCGGAACCATCTAATCTGGTTCTATATAAATAGCGCTGGGTAGCATTTTCAGGAGATGCTTCAAAATAAAGCCAACCGCTTTTTTCATCAATCCTAGAGATCTGCATTACGTCATAATTGCCATTGGTAATGCGTTTCACAGTTTTGCCATCTCTGCTAATTCGGTATAGATGTCTCCATCCGTCTCTTTCACTGGCCCAGATAAAATCATTGCCGCCATCTAACCAATCCCAACCACCATAACTGTATTTTTCATCCCACAAAGCCAGAATATCTATCCAAGCTTCGTCTTCTTCGTCATAGATGGATGCTGATTTTCCTGTCTTAACATCGCAAAGCAAAATAGCAGTTTCATTTTGTTTCCTGTTTAAATGCTGCACAATCAATTGACTGCTATTGGCGGCCCATTCCATTCTAGGAACATAAGATTGCAAAACAGAATCAGTAGGAATTAACATCCACTTTGTTTTGGGATTACCCAAACTCACCACCCCAATTTTGAATGGTGAAGGAGCCGTTCCTGCCACGGGATATTCTACTGGTACAGGAAAAGGATAAATGGAATCTGTATTATTGACCATTAAATAATCCCTAGTAATTTTAGCATCCATTTGCCAATAAGCAATTTGCTTACTATCAGGACTCCACCTAAATCCATCCCTACAGAAAAACTCTTCTTCATAGGCCCAGTCAAAAGTCCCATTGATTCGCTTACGATTTCCACCTGTTGTCAGTGCTTCTATTTTTCCGGTAACAAGGTCTTCTGCATAAATATTGTATTCACTTACATAAGCCACTTTTCTGCTATCAGGAGAGAATTTAGCAAACATTAAGGAGGAAGCTGGTTTGCCCTTACCCAATTGCTTCAAACCATTGTTATTTAGATCCAATACCCAAAAATCACCCTTGGTATCATAACGCCATACTTTTTTGCTATTGGTGTATATCAGTAATTTGGTTTCATCATTAGAAAAGAAAAAGTTACGAGGATTCAAAGCCTTGTCTGTACCAATAGGTGTTAATTGTTTTTTGGTAATTACTTTTGTTTTTTTACTACTGTTCAAATCAGTATAAATAATTTCTCCGGCTTCAACCGCATAATATCCATTTCCCTTTGGCGTCCATTTAATACCCTGTGGTGGTTGAGCTGCCAGATTCAGGAAAATCAATGATAAGAATAAGGATACGGTGAATTGCTTGAATTGTTTCATGGAGCTGGAATTTGATAACTAAAAATACAAAAGTTAATGATTCAGTAAGATAACTCAAAAGGTCTCTAAATAAAAACATCCCGGTTTTCCGGGATGTTTTTGGTAAAATTATTTTAGTATGGATTAAGCTATTTTTGACTTTTTCTTATCCCCCATACTAAGTTCATTGTATTTTTTAGCAGCAGCAATAAATCCTACAAATAATGGCGCTGGATTTTCAACGGAGCTTTTCAATTCTGGATGGTATTGCACCCCAATAAAAAATGGATGGGAAGGTATTTCTACAATTTCCACCAAACCAGTTTGTGGATTGATTCCACTTGCCAACATTCCTGCATCAGTAAATTGTTGCAGATAATCACTATTAAATTCATAGCGATGCCTATGTCTTTCTTTGATTTCAGTTGAGCCGTATATTTTATGCGCCAAACTTCCTTCTGTAATATGACAAGGATAAGAACCCAAACGCATGGTACCACCCATCATGGTAATCTTTTTCTGCTCTTCCATCATATTGATTACTTGGTGGGAGCTATTGGCATCCATTTCAGTACTATGTGCGTCTTTTAGACCAAGTATATTTCTGGCAAATTCAATCACGGCCATTTGCATACCCAAACAGATACCAAAAAATGGCAATTCTTTTTCACGAGCATATTGAACTGCTACTATCTTACCTTCTATTCCTCTTAGTCCAAAACCTGGAGCCACTAACAAACCATCTAACCCTGCAAGTTTATCGGAAACATTTTCATGTGTTATGTATTCACTATGCACATTCACAACTTCCACTTGTACGTCATTCAATGCACCTGCGTGTACAAAGCTTTCTAGGATTGATTTGTACGCATCTTGTAGTTCTATGTATTTTCCTATCAACCCAACAGTCACCTTGCTTTTGGGATATTTTAATTTATCTAAAAAGCCTTTCCATTTGTCTAAATTGGGCTCCTCAAACTTGGTGATATTCAATTTTCTCAAACAGATTAAATCTAATTTCTGACGCAACATGAGCAAGGGCACTTCATAAATTGTAGAGGCATCCATGGCTTCAATCACCGCTTCTGTTTTTACATTACAGAAAAGGGCAATTTTCCGCTTCAGGTCATTATTCAAGGGATGCTCCGTACGGCAAACCAAAATATCCGGGTGAACACCAGTTTCACTCAACATTTTCACACTGTGCTGAGTTGGTTTAGTCTTAAGCTCTTTAGCCGCTTTCAAATAAGGAATCAAGGTTAAATGAATCACCATTAAGTCTTCATCTGGCAATTCCCATTGTAATTGACGAACTGCTTCAATAAAGGGCAGACTTTCAATATCACCAACGGTACCGCCTATTTCTGTTATGACAATATCATACGCATCCCCTTCACCCAATAACAACATTCTGCGTTTGATCTCATCCGTAATATGAGGAACAACTTGAACCGTTTTTCCAAGAAAATCACCCGCGCGTTCCTTGTTAATGACTGTCTGATAAATTCTACCTGTAGTTACATTATTGGCTTGTGAAGTATAAGTGCTCAAAAAACGCTCATAGTGTCCCAAATCTAAATCTGTTTCTGCACCGTCTTCTGTTACATAACATTCCCCGTGCTCGTATGGGTTCAAGGTACCTGGATCTACGTTGATATAAGGGTCAAATTTCTGGATGGTTACTTTTAATCCACGGGCTTGCAGCAGTTTTGCCAGCGAAGCCGCTATAATTCCTTTACCCAAACTACTGGTTACGCCACCAGTAACAAAAATGTACTTAGCCATATGACGGTTATTATGCTTTAAAGTGCCTAGGCACCGGTTTTATTTATTTGAAAAGCCATTTAAACTAATGGCTGCGCCTCACTTTCTTGACTCTACGGAGCCATTTTGAAAAAACAAAAACCAACTCCAGACCTCTACCTGTAGTTGCCATTGCAATGTCCAATAAATTGACCTAGGGAAATAATGTTGACTAAAATTCTCAGCGGTCATACAAAACTAAGCCAAAAAAACGGTTGAAAAAAAATACCTGAACTAAATCAACCTTCCCCATTAGAGAAGTGTTAATTTGAAGTGCAAATCTTTCTTTCAAAAAATTACATTATGAAAAAAATTCTCTTTTTAACCTTGGCTGCACTTTCTACAGCCTGCTTTTTAAGTTATCGTTACAAATCACCAGCGCCTCAAATACTGAGCCCAGAATGCTATATCAGCTGTTATAATGCCGATATCAGAGACCAGTATCGAGAAGAAGCAAACACGATGGTATTTGCCAATTTGCACACAAAACCCATTCCTTTCCATTTGGAAGACGCTATTGGAAAAACAATTACTTTCAAAGCTGCCGATGGTTCATCCGCAATGGGATATGAAATAAAGTCAAAGAAAAAGTCTGATAAATGGGTTTTTGTGATCCAGGAATGGTGGGGTTTGAACCATTATATCAAAAGAGAGTCAGACAATTTGTACAAAGAATTGGGCGATGTTAACGTTTTGGCCCTAGACCTCTATGACGGAAAAGTAGCAGCCACCCCAGATTCAGCTATGAAACTAGTACAGTCTGCCAAAACAGACCGTTTGGAAAATATCATTAAAGGTGCATTGAGCTATTCAGGTTCAAAAGCAAAAATCTATACCATTGGATGGTGCTTTGGAGGAATGTGGAGTCTTCAAACTGCATTATTAGCGGGTAAACAAGCCGCTGGTTGTGTTATGTATTATGGCAGACCAGAAAATAACCTAGAAAAATTGAAAGCGCTCAATTGTGACGTGATTGGTTTCTTTGGAAATAAAGACAAGAGCCCTTCCCCAGAGGTAGTGACCAAATTTGAACAGGACATGGCTAGTTTGGGTAAAAAACTAAATGCCAACAAATATGACGCTGGACATGGTTTTGCCAATCCTTCAAACCCATCCTTCAACAAAGAGGCAACAGAAGATGCACATGCTAAAGCGATAGCATTTCTAAAAGCGCATTAATCTTACTATCTATCCAAAAAAGCCGGTCCAAATTTTGGACCGGCTTTTTTTATACTTTTCACACTATATTTCTTCTTAACTTTTATCTCTTCACTTCTCACTTCTCACTCCTCACTCCTCCTTCTCTTCCTCCACTTCTCACTTCTCACTCCTCACTTCTCACTCCTCACTCCTCCTTCTCTTCCTCCACTCCTCACTCCTCACTTCTCACTTCTCACTTCTCATTTCTCACTCTTTCCTCCTCTCTTCACTCTTATCTTTTATCTCTCCACTTCTTCTAAAACACTTCACCAAGATTCACAAAGAATCCTTTTGACCCATCTTTTCCAAATCCATAGTCAATACAAAGATTGGTACCAGAATGTTTGTTTAATTTAATTCTTAATCCTCCCCCAAATCCTGGTGTTAACACTTGAAATTTGGGAGAAATGTCTGGAGAAAAATATTGTAGATTACCAAAAACAACTGCTCCAAACATCCCGTTTCTAGTAATATTAAATCTATACTCCGCTTCAGCATAATACATTTGGCTCCCCCTAAATCTTCCTTGAATATATCCCCTACCTGTGTTATACTGATCATCCCATCCAGTACTTGGCAACAATAGATAAGGAGCTTTCCCATTTAAGATCATCCAATTATAACTCCAGAGTGCCAATGTGTTTTTAGAATACTTTGGAAAGGGAATGTATTTTCTAACATCAATGATCAAAGACTGCCAATTATTATCGCTTCCCAAAAATTTTCGGCTATCTCTTAACACGGCATTCATAAACCAACCATTCTTTGAATTGATTTGATTGATTCTACTATCATAAGAGATTCTGGCAATCATGCCAATGGCAATTTCACTGGTACCCAATTGTCTGTTAATGGTATTGTTTAAACGTCTGGTTACAGAGTCCAATACTTTAATATCCCACATCTGGTCATAATAAACACCAAGACCGGCATACCAATTTTTGGCAATAGATCTCATAACAGTTTGGTGAAGCTTTAGACCCTTAAAGGCAATCTGATGCCCCTTATTTGGGTCTGTTCTACCACCTACTCCATAAATATTAGAAGGATAATCAATGATTCTATTATCAGAAATAAAATTGTATTTGTTGTTCTTGGTCCAAATATTGGCGGTTAAGGGAAGTAGTATTTGATTATACTGAGAATAAGTAATACTACTAGAGATACTGGACATTTTTGCGTCTGCTGCCGTATCATTATAATAAGCAAGATTGGCACTTAAGATTCCTGCAAAACCTGTTTGCAAGGAATAGCCCGCAGCTGGAATAAAAGAAAATTGTTTTTTACTTTTTTCAAAAGAACTATCTGATGTGGCATTCTTTCCTTTCTTTTTAAAAAGATAGCTCATGTCTTTTTCTTGTACCGGCTTTTTTGTGAAAGTATTATTTTCAACTACATGATTTGTAGCATCTTGAGCAATTAAATCAAAACAAATAGTGATAAAAAGTAGTGTAAAAAGAAGGCTGCGTAATTTCATATATAAACCAATAAGAACATTGTCAGAATTAGTTGGGGCATGAATCACATATCACTCAAAATCTTTTTGTAACTAGTAACAATTCCCTTAATTAATGAAGAACTAAACCCTTGGTGTTCCATTTCATTCAAGCCAGCAATTGTACATCCCTTTGGCGTGGTTACTTTATCAATTTCTTGTTCTGGATGTGTATTTTTTTGCAACAACAATTCTGCGGCTCCTTTAACGGTTTGTGCAGCAATTAAGGAAGCAACTTTTGCACTAAATCCAATTTCAATTCCACCTTGAATATTTGCTCTAATATAACGCATAGCATAAGCAGTTCCACAAGCTCCTAGCACAGTTGCAGCATCCATGAGTTTTTCTTCAATAAACACAGATTTGCCCAATTGATTAAATGCTTCACTAACAAAAGCATTTTGAGCGTCAGAAGCATTACTTGCACAAATACAAGTCATACTTTCTTGAATGGCAATGGCTGTATTTGGCATGGCCCTAAACAAAGGAAATGCATCACCAATTATCTCTTGAATGTCTTTGATCCAAACCCCAGTTACCACACTTACAATAGCATGTTGGTCTTTGTTCAGCACCGGTTGTATTTGTTGTAATACTTCTTTGATCTGAAAAGGCTTGATGGCTAGGATTACCCATTGGGCATTGGAAACGGCACTCAAATTATCACTAGAAATAGTTACACCCTTTTCTTTCAAATGTTGGATGGATTCCAGATTGCGTTTAGTTACCGTTAATTGTTGCGGCAAAACAAAACCACTATTGATTAATCCTTCTGCAATGGCAGAACCCAGATTCCCTCCTCCAATAATGGCAATTTGCTGATTCATGTTTAAAAGTCTAAGCTTAGTAATAATTCAATTCTTTCAAATAATTTCTAACATAGTCATCCACACCAGACTCTAAACTAAAAAAAGGTTTATCATAACCAGCATCGCGCAGCTTTTGCATATTGGCTTCTGTAAAATACTGGTATTTATCTCTAATGTCTAAAGGCATGTCAATAAATTCAATATTGGGCTCCAGGTCTAAGCCTTTAAAACTTGCAATGGCCAAATCCTGAAAGCTTCTGGCAATACCTGTACCTAGGTTATACAATCCGCTTTTAGAAATTCCCCATTGCTGATTGAGCATCAATGCAGACATCCAACCAATTACTTCAAGTAAGTCTTTAACATAAATAAAATCGCGGAGCTGTTGGCCATCTTTAAAATCTGGGCGATGGCTTTTGAATAATTTTACTTGTCCGTTTTCACGTATTTGTTTTACAGAATGCCAAATTACACTGGCCATTCTGCCTTTATGGAATTCATTAGGACCATAGACATTGAAGAACTTTAATCCTGCCCATGAAGGTGGGGCAATTGTTTGCAACAATGCCCATTTATCAAATTCATTCTTACTAATCCCATAAGGATTTAAAGGTTTGAGGTGGTCTACAATAGCATGATCATCTTTATAACCCAGTGCTCCATCACCATAAGTGGCCGCAGAAGAAGCATACACCAAGGGGATATTTTCTTTAACACATAAATGCCAAATATCTTGAGAATATACCAGGTTGAGTGCTTCGTGAATGGCATAGTCAAATTCTGTGGTATCGGTTCTAGCACCAAGGTGAATAATCAAATCAATACTGGGTTGATGCAAACTCACCCAATCAAAAAAAGACTGTCTTTCAACCAAATTGGCATAAGCGGATTTTTCCCAATTAGGTCTTTTTGCCTCTATTCCAAAATCATCCACTAAAATCAAATTCTTATATCCTTGACTATTCAGCCAAGATACCATACAACTGCCAATAAATCCTGCAGCACCTGTTACAACAATACTTGATGATGCTTCCATATAATTTTAGCTTAGGCGTTTTTCAATAGCCGTATCGTATTTGTTTTTCCAATCAATAATGGTTCCCCAATCATTATTATTTACCGTTATTGTACCCGATGTTACAGTTCCAAGATCTGTTATAGAAATTTTAGCAGCTTGGGCGGCATGTTTAAATCCTTCCAATTGAACAGGACTTACGGAAACTATTACCCTACTTTGTGCTTCTCCAAACCAGAAAGCATCTTTTCTAATTCCTTCTACTGCATTTACATTAAAACCAAGATTTGAGTGGAAACCACTTTCTAATAAATTAATAGCAAGTCCTCCCTCACTAATATCGTGAGCACTAGCTATTAATTTTTCTTTGATTAAATTAGTAATAAGTGACTGTACAGCAAATTCTTCCTCTAGGTTAAAATGCGGTGCAGGAGAATACGCTACGCCTTTTAATTTGTGTAAGTATTCGGAAGAAGCAATATCATTTTGTTGTTGACCTACTAAGAAAATATGGTCCCCTGTCTGTTTAAAATTCAAGGTCATCCTAGTATTAAAATCATCCAAGATTCCCACCATACCAATGGTTGGTGTTGGATATACAGGGCCATCCGGGTTTTGATTGTAAAAACTAACATTACCACCAGTAACCGGAGTTTTGAATTTTTTACAAGCATCCCCCATACCCGTTACAGCTTTTACAAACTGATAGTATACTTCTGGATCATATGGGTTACCAAAATTCAAGCAATTGGTTACGCCAATGGGTTCTCCTCCACTACAAACAATATTTCTTGCAGCTTCAGCAACTGCAATCATACCCCCTACATAAGGATCTGCAAAAACATACTTACTATTACAATCAACTGTAATGGCCAGTGCTTTACCCGTGCCTTTTGCCAATACAACAGATGCATCACTTGGGGCATTGGTAGAAGTATTACCTGCACCAACCATGCTATCATATTGGGTATAGATCCAACGCTTTGAAGCAATATTTGGTATTTGTATTAATTGCTCAGCAATGCTTTTTAAGTCATCTGTATCGGCAATGCTATCTTGTTTGAAAGCCTTGATTTTTTCAAAATATTTTGGCTCTGAATATTCTCTTGTGTATTGAGGAGCACCTCCACCCAATACCAATTCATAGGCTGGAATTTCTGCTTCTAATTCTCCATGCATATAGAATTTCAATAAGCCATCTCCGGTAACTTCTCCAATTTTAGAGCAGCTCAAATCCCATTTATCAAAAACAGCCAAAACGGCTTCTTCTTTTCCTTTTTCCACCACAATCAGCATCCGCTCCTGACTCTCACTCAACAACAATTCCCATGCTTTCATGTTTTGCTGACGGGTTGGAACTTTGTCTAAGTCTATACGCATTCCCACCCCACCCTTGGCACTCATTTCTGCAGTAGAACAAATAATACCAGCAGCACCCATGTCTTGCATTCCAATGACTGCATTGGTATCAATTACTTCAAGACATGCTTCTAATAATTTTTTCTCTTGAAAAGGATCACCTACTTGAACTGCTGGAAGCTCTTCTGTGCTTTCTGCGGTAATTTCTGCTGAAGCAAAACTTGCTCCCCCAATACCATCTTTACCAGTAGCAGATCCTACAAAATATACGGGATTGCCAATGCCAGCGGCTGTAGCACTAATCATTTTATTGGACCGCATGATTCCAACACTCATGGCATTCACCAACGGATTGGTATGATAACAGTCTTCAAAATATACTTCACCACCTACGGTAGGAACACCAAAACAGTTTCCATAATGTCCAATACCATGAACAACGCCAGACAACAAACGTTTTGTCTTTGGATCATCGATATTGCCAAATCGCAAACTATTTAGCGATGCTATAGGTCTAGCACCCATGGTAAAAATATCACGTTGAATACCACCCACACCAGTAGCAGCACCTTGAAAAGGTTCAATGGCACTGGGGTGATTATGGCTTTCAATTTTAAATACAACACCAAAACCATTACCCATATCCATTAATCCTGCATTCTCTTCACCTGCGGCAACCAACATCCTTCCACCATCACGCGGTAGGGTTTTCAACCATTTGATACTATTCTTATAACTACAGTGTTCACTCCACATACCACTGAAAGCGCAGAGCTCAGTGAAATTGGGTGTACGACCCAGTTTTTCTTTTATCAACTCAAATTCCGCTTCGGTTATACGAAGCTGTTGGGCGGTTTTAGCTGTGATTTCCATACAGCGCGAAGGTAAGAAAGTACCGCAATGGGGCAAGACTTATTCTGATTTTACTACCCTACCACTTCCGGCTGTCTTTTTTTGGATGCTTTCAGGTGCCCCTTTATAATAAACATCGCCACTGCCACTAATGCTGGCATCAATTGTTTTATTAGCAAAAACCTTGGCATTGCCGCTACCGCTAATTCTGGCTGTTACTTCATTGGTATATAAGCTATAGGCATCTACTGAACCACTTCCGCTGATATTTGTCATAACCGTTTCAGCTTTTCCAGCAACCTGAATTTTACCGCTACCAGCAATACTACAATCCACAGATTTAGCATTATTGATCTCCAATTTAATATTTCCAGAACCAGAAACGGCTAAACTCAATTTACCTTCAGTACTAAAATTGCCCTTTCCAATCATATCACCACTTCCTGACAAGTAAACCCCTGAAAGGGTAGGAAGGATTACGTATACTACAATTTTATTCTTTGAACGGATATTGCTATTTTTCTTACTTCGGATAGTCAATTTTCCTTCTTCTACCTTAGTTTCTATATAAGGCAATAGGTTTTCATCGCCTTCTACTTGAATACTGTATTCAGTTCCATAAGCAATCATTACATCCCATGACCCAGAGGATGCAACTTTGGTAAATTGACCAGCTTGTCGATTTTCTTTTCTTAGTTGTCCATTTCCTTCAACTTTTTCCCATCCCCACTGGGCAGATGCTTGGATTGTCATAAATAAACAGGCTGCTAATAAGATTCGGTTCATACTCGGTTATTTTAGGTTGTTTACCCTAATACGATTCAGTCAAACAAAAGTTACATCAACAGTAATCTAGCTTCTAGTCCGTTCAAAAATTACAAATTTAAATTATATTATATTTTTATTTTTTATAATTAATTGAGATTTGAATTGATAAATTAAAAATATAGTTATGCTTTAATTATTGATATTCAGGAATTAATTAGCAATTCATAACAGTAAAATGGGCAAAATATAGAATATATTTACTAATTTTTATATTTATTGATTTTTCGATAATTTGATCCTTTTTTTGAGTTTTTTACATCCTTGCACATTTTTTTTAATTGATTCACGTATTTTCGTGCAACAAAATCAATTAAATATGTCACTTAGATTTCAAGCAATTGAGAGCCTGACGGCTGATACCGGTGCAGTAAATGCT
>Ga0136644_10002249_pt1 | contig 14819 bp, 10 predicted proteins | sample C_130820_EF_Meta_FD_94780 | JGI IMG/M metagenome (GOLD analysis project Ga0136644, IMG submission 94780) | Freshwater microbial communities from Lake Croche, Canada to study carbon cycling - C_130820_EF_MetaG (v2) (version 2) | ecosystem: Environmental > Aquatic > Freshwater > Lake | place... | reverse complement strand
TGAGCAGGAGCTTGAGCTGCAACGAGATTGGGCTAAATACCGTTGGGGCAAAGCTTCTTCTGAGTGCTATCAAAACTATTGGGTTAATTACTGTATACGTAATGCTCGAGCGCAATATCGTAAAGAGATCGATCCAATTTCAGAGCAAGAGATCGCTTTGCATGAAGTTCAGAGAAAATTACGCAAAAGCTTAAAAGATCAAGACGATATCAAGCGTGCTGCTGAACGTGCTTCACCAGAAAAAGCGGCAGAGCGTGCTGATAATCAGCGAGAGTATGAAGAGAAACAAAAAGCAGCTGCACAAAGAGCGGCTGACTTAGAGCAACGCCGTAAAGATGCTCCTAAGCGTGCCCAAGAAAATAAAGCTGGCACCCAACTAGACTAGGTAAATTTTGGCTAAAGTTAAAACAGTTTATATCTGCCAATCCTGCGGCGGCACTTCTGCTAAGTGGTCAGGCCAGTGCCCATCCTGCCAAGCATGGAATACGATGGAAGAGGGTTTGCCAGAGACTTCGTCGAATGCTCGCTTTCAGGGTTTGGCGCAATCTCTACCAAGGCAAAAGCTTTCAGCTATTGCTGCTGAAGACCTGCCCAGGTTCAGTACGGGCGTAGAAGAGTTTGATCGAGTTTTGGGGGGCGGCCTTGTCCCAGGTGGCGTTGTCCTCTTGGGTGGTGACCCCGGCATTGGCAAGTCAACACTCTTGTTACAAGCTTTGGCCGAAATGAGTGCATCTGGTATGAATGTGCTCTACAGCAGTGGTGAAGAATCTGCTGCGCAAATTGCCCTGCGTGCGAAAAGAATTGCCTTGGATGCTCCTCAGTTGGAAGTCTTAGCGGAAATTCAGCTAGAAAAATTGATTGCGATTATGGATACCGTCAAGCCACAGGTATTGGTGGTGGATTCTATTCAGACTTTGTATTCAGATTTACTGAGTTCTGCGCCGGGCTCAGTTGCCCAGGTACGCGAGTGTGCTGCACAGTTAACCAGAGCAGCAAAATCCAGTGGTATCTGCGTATTGATGGTCGGTCATGTTACGAAAGATGGCCATCTTGCAGGGCCGCGAGTGCTTGAGCACATCGTGGATACCGTCCTGTATTTTGAAGGCGATACGCATTCTTCATTTCGTCTAGTACGCTCCATTAAGAATCGTTTCGGGGCAGTAAACGAGCTGGGTGTTTTTGCGATGACCGAAAAGGGTTTACGGGGCGTCACCAATCCCTCTGCCATTTTCTTATCGCAACATGAGCAAATGGTGCCGGGTGCTTGTGTGTTGGTAACCCAAGAGGGTAGTAGACCTTTGTTAGTGGAAATTCAAGCGCTAGTAGATACGGCGCACGTTCCTAACCCTCGTCGATTAGCTGTTGGTTTAGAACAAGCTCGCTTAGCGATGCTCTTAGCTGTGTTACATCGCCATGCAGGTATTGCCTGTTTTGATCAAGATGTTTTCTTGAATGCGGTGGGCGGGGTAAAAATTTCTGAGCCAGCTGCCGACCTAGCTGTATTGTTGGCAATTCAATCATCGATTCGCAACCGAGCGCTGCCTAAAGAATTAATCGTCTTTGGTGAGGTTGGTTTGGCTGGTGAGATACGCCCATGCCCACGCGGTCAAGAACGTCTTAAAGAGGCTGCCAAGCTTGGCTTTACTGTAGCTATCATTCCAAAAGCCAATATGCCTAAAGCCAAGATTCCGGGATTAAAGGTGATACCAGTAGAGCGGATTGATCAAGCCATTGCTGCGGCAGCAGAGCTCAGTTAACGCAGATCCTCTGCTTGTATTAATAGCACCTGTTCTTCCCCAGCAGAAACCTCCATCCAAATTGCTGGAATTTGTGGGAAAGCTTTTTTAAAGTGCTCATACTCATTGCCAATCTCCAGGAGTATGGCGCCGCGCTCAGATAGGTAATCTGGTGCATGAGCAATAATTTTTCGAATTAAATCCATGCCATCTTCTCCGCCAGCTAATGCTAAGGCTGGCTCAGCCTGATATTCAGCGGGAAGGGCATTCATGGAATTTGTATTCACATAAGGCGGATTGCAAATAATCAAATCGAAAAGATTATCTTCATTGGGTTCAGGTAAAGCATCCCATAGGTCACCATCTAGCAATTCAATTTGTGAATTCAAGCCATGCCGATCAATATTGCGGGCAGCAACAGCAAGGGCTGGCATGCTGATATCGCAGGCACTCACCCGAATGTCAGGGCAGGAGAGTGCTAATAAAATAGCGAGTGAACCGTTACCAGTGCAAAGGTCTAAGGCTTTGCCATCTGCTGGCAGCCAAGATTCCAAAGAGCCATCCACAATAAGTTCTGCAATCCATGAGCGTGGAACAATACTTTGCTCGCTACAGAAAAACGGCACACCCATCAGCCATGCTTCACCCAAAATGTAGGCGAGGGGTTTGCGAGTGGAGATTCTTTCATCAGCGACAGAAAATGCTTTTTTCTGAAGTTCATCAGCGATAGAGTCGTCTAAGTGATCCAAAGCTTCTGCAGGGCTGAGTTGAATTTGTTTACTCGTAATCCATAAGGCTTCACTGCGCGCATCAATTGCGCCATGCCCATAATGCAAGTTTGCTGCTGCTAGTTTTTGTGCGATCTGTTCAATGCACTGATTGACTGTAAGGGATGGTTGAGGCTCGGGGTCCATGATGGGCTGTCTTAGATTAAGCAATGAGCTGCTCAAGAGTCTTGCGATAAATATTTTTTAGCGGCTCAACATCATCAACGTTGACGCACTCATCAATTTTATGACTCGTAGCATTGATGGGGCCAAACTCCACTACTTCTTTGCAGATCTTGGCAATAAAACGTCCGTCACTAGTGCCGCCAGTGGTTGACAGCTCGGTATTAATCTGTACCTCTGCTTTGATAGCCTGACGCAATGCGCCTGCTAGGTCGCCATCGCCTGTAATAAATGGACTGCCACCTAAGACCCAATCGATTTCAAAGTCTATGCCGGCATTCTTGAGGATTGTTTCAAGACGCTCGCGCAATTGTTCGGGCTTGCTTTCTGTAGAGAAGCGGAAATTGAAATCAATCACTAACTCGCCAGGGATGACATTATTTGCGCCAGTACCAGAATGAATATTAGAAATCTGAAAACTGGTCGGCTGGAAATATTCGTTACCTTTATCCCATTCAGTCTCTACCAAGGCAGCGATTGCAGGTGCTGAGAGGTGAATGGGGTTTTGGCCTAAATGAGGGTAGGCGATGTGCGCCTGTATCCCCTTTACTCTGAGCTTGCCAGACAGTGAACCACGACGACCATTCTTAATCATGTCACCTAACTTATCAACAGATGTAGGCTCGCCAATGACGCAATAGTCTAAGCGTTGACCATGTTTTTGTAAGCGCTCGCACATGATGACGGTGCCATCATTCGCTGGACCCTCTTCATCACTGGTGATTAAAAACGCAATGGAACCTTGATGATCGGGGTGGGTAGTGACGAATTCTTCGGTGGCTACTACAAAGCCAGCTAGAGAGGTTTTCATATCAGCAGCGCCACGACCGTAGAGCATGCCGTCACGAATGGTTGGCGTGAATGGATTGCTAGTCCATTTTTCGAGAGGGCCAGTAGGGACAACATCGGTGTGGCCAGCAAACATTAATACTTTGCCTTCATCGCCTGCTTTACCCTTTTTGATTGCCCACAGATTCGTTACCTGGAAGTCGGCGGGACCACTCACCACGTTTTCAGTATGAAAACCAACTGCTTGCAGTCTTTTGGCTATGAGTTCTTGGCAGCCGCCATCGGCTGGTGTGACAGATTGGCAGGCAATGAGAGCTTCAGCTAGCTCAAGGGCGGCGCTCATATCAATTTAATCGCGAAGTAATTCGTTGATAGCAGTCTTTGCTCTGGTTTGAGCATCCACTTTCTTGACGATGATGGCTGCGTAGAGGCTGTACTTTCCGCAAGCAGATGGTAGTGAGCCAGGCACAACTACTGAGCCAGCAGGAACGCGACCGTAATGGACTTCACCTGTTTCGCGATCATAGATTTTGGTGCTTTGGCCAATGTAGACACCCATGGAGAGCACAGCATTCTCTTCAATGACCACACCTTCAACTACTTCAGAGCGGGCACCGATAAAGCAGTTGTCTTCAATAATCACCGGGCCAGCTTGAATAGGCTCTAAGACACCGCCAATGCCAACACCACCTGAAAGGTGAACATTTTTACCAATCTGGGCGCAAGAACCGACGGTTGCCCAGGTATCAACCATGGTGCCTTCACCTACATAAGCACCAATATTGACATAAGAAGGCATTAGAACGGCATTCTTGCCAATAAATGAACCGCGGCGCGCCATAGCTGGGGGCACGACACGGAAACCGCCAGCGGCAAAATCCGCAGCAGTGTAATTCTGGAACTTGCTCGGAACTTTGTCGTAAAACTGGGTATAACCACCAGCACCCATTGGAACGTTATCTTCCAAGCGGAAGGAGAGCAGAACTGCTTTCTTAACCCACTGATTCACTTCCCACTTACCTACGTCGCGACGCTCCGCTACTCGAATAGTGCCTGAATTTAGGCCCTCCAAGACGGCATTTACAGCCTCGCGGATATCGCTAGGGGCGCTGTCTGGAGAGAGGTTGGCGCGGTTTTCCCAGGCTTGTTCGATGATGCTTTGTGGTGATTGGCTCATGCTTTTCAGTTAACTATCAGATTGTTAAGGGATTTTGTCCCTAAAGGTAGATTTATCATTATATAGATGGGGCAAAAACACGTCTGACTAGCCCCAAGCTTGCTATCATCTTCCCACTTTACTGTTAATTCTGAACCCTTTATTTAACCTCCTTTTCCCCCTGAAAATACGCCGTGCAACTGAAATCCATCAAACTTTCCGGCTTTAAGTCTTTCGTTGACCCAACCCATTTTGAAATGCCTGGCCAATTAATTGGTGTTGTTGGCCCTAACGGTTGTGGAAAGTCGAACATTATTGACGCCGTCCGTTGGGTTTTAGGAGAATCCCGCGCGAGCGAATTGCGTGGCGAATCGATGCAAGATGTCATTTTTAATGGTTCTGGTTTACGTAAACCTTCTGGTCGCGCTAGTGTTGAACTCATTTTCGATAACACAGAGGGACGCGCACAAGGTCAGTGGGGCGCTTTTACTGAATTAGGTATTAAACGTGTTTTGACGCGTGATGGTAATTCGAGTTACTACGTGAATAATCAAGTAGTGCGTCGTAAAGATATTCAAGATATTTTCTTGGGCACCGGCATGGGTCCAAGAGGTTACGCCATCATTGGGCAAGGTACGATCAATCGTATCTTGGAGTCCAAGCCAGAAGAATTACGCGTGTTCTTAGAAGAAGCTGCTGGTGTTTCTAAATATAAAGAGCGCCGCAAAGAAACTGCCTCACGCTTGGAAGATACCGTAGAGAACTTAACACGTGTTGAAGATATTTTGCGTGAGCTCGATCAGCAGTTAACCCGCCTGGAGAAGCAGGCTACAGTTGCTGAGCGCCACGCCGAGCTTTCTACTCAAATGAAATCACAGCAGCAGTTGCTCTGGTTTGTGCGTCAGACCGAGGCTGGTAAAGAGCAAGAGCGCCATGCTAATGGTATTCGTGATACTCAAGTCAATTTAGAAGAGCAGACTGCTAAATTACGCCATGCTGAAGCTGAGTTAGAAACAATGCGCACCCAACAGTACGCATTGCAAGATAAAGTTTCTCAAGCGCAAGGTGATTTGTATCAAACGAACTCTGATGTGAGTCAAGTTGAATCACAGATTCAATATGTACAAGAAGCTCGTCAACGTTTGCAACAACAAACACAAGATTTGCAAGCGCAATTACAGCGTTGGACTGTTCAAGAAACTGATGCGGCACAAGCGCAACGCAGCACCGAACATGAGTTATCGATAGCTGCTGAAAAAGAGCAAACCTTGTTGACTGATTTAAGTGGTTTACAAGCAAAGATGCCTGGTCATGAAGAGGTGTATCAAACATCTGCACGTGAACTAAGCAGTGCACGTGATGCTTTGGCTGCTGTTGAGCAGCGTCTTGCGAGTTTGGGTGAGCGGATGCGTGCAATGTCGGCGCAAGTAGACGAGTTAAAGGGACGAGAGACCCGCCTTACTAGTGAATTAGAGGGTATGCGTCGCCCAGATGCCCAAGCGCTGCAAATGGCAATTGACCGTCAGGCAATGGCGGAGCGCAAGGTAGATGAGGCCAAACAACGTGCCGGAGAGACGCAGCTTCGTGTGCCAGCGGCCGATGAGGCGCGTAATGCTGCTCAACAAAAGATTCAGACTGCAAACCAAGAGTTAGCCCAAACTGAGGCTAAGCTCACTGCTTTAACAGCTTTGCAAGCAAGCGTTCAGGCGCAAGGCAAGATTGGTCCTTGGCTCGAAAGTAAGGGACTCAAAGAAAGTAAGCGTCTTTGGCAAGAACTGAAAGTGGAGAGCGGCTGGGAAGCTGCCCTGGAATCAGTTTTGCGTGAGCGCTTAGCGGCAGTGACTGCGAAAAGCGTTCAAGAGACTTTGGCTTTGGCTAATGATGCTCCGCCAAGCCGTTTGGCGATTTTGCTCACTGAAGAAATTTCCCCTGCACATACAACAGCACCAGCAGATTTCACACCTTTGCTCACGCGTGTGCAAAGTGCAGGTGCAGCACGTTTAACCTCAGTCCTACAAGAGTGGTTAGACAATATTTATATTGCTAGTAGCCTCGAAGATGCTCTGCATCGCCGTGAAAAATTACCTGCCGGTGGTGCTTTTGTAACCCAGCAAGGCCATTTGGTAAGTCGTGTGAGCGTTCAACTCTATGCTGCCGACTCAGAGCAAGCGGGCATGTTGGCTCGTGCTCAAGAGATGGAGAGCCTTGAGAAGCAATTGCGCGCACAACAACTCATGCAAAGCGAGCTCAAAGGTGAATTGGATCAGTGTGTAGCAAATTATCAGGCTGCGCATCAAGCTGCTGAGCAAGCACGTATTAATGCTGAGCATGCTGTTCAAGAGGCGCATGGCTTTGAAGTAGAGAGAATGCAGTTAACCCAAGCTGAGGAGCAATACAGTCAGCGTGCTGCGCAGATTCAGAATGAATTGACTGAGTTACGTCAGCAAATGACACATACCAGCGCAAATCAAGAGCAATCTGCCACTGATTTAGCTCAAGCAGAAGAATCTAAGCAGGGCCTCCAAGACAGTTTGCAAGCTGCGCAAGCAAAACTAGAGCATTCCACACAAGAGCGTGATCGTTTGCGTGAATCTCTTCGTGCGGCAGAGATGGCTGCGCAAGAAGCAGCCTTTGCTACTCGTTCCTTGCAGCAACGCATTGCAGATTTACAGCGTGATCAAAGTACGGCACGTACTCAGATCATGGAGATTCAAGATAAGTATGATCTGGCTACCCAAGAACTAGCTAGCTTAAGCGATGAAGAGGCTCAAGATAAATTACAAGGTTTATTACTAGCACGTAGCGCCCGTGAAGCTGCTCTAGCAAATGCTCGTACTGAACAAGATGCTTTATTGCATCAGTTGCGTGAAGCCGATGAAGCACGCATGCAGATTGAACGTGGTCTCCAGCCTATGCGTGACAAAGTAGTTGACTTGCAATTACGCGAACAGGCTGCGCGTTTGAACTTCGAGCAATTTGCAACATTGCTCGCAGATGCAGAAGCTGACCTTATTGCACTCGAGGCAAATTTCAGCTCAGATCTAAAAGTAGGTGCATTGCAAACTGAAGTTAATCGTCTCAATACTGAAATCCAGTCACTAGGCCCAGTCAATATGGCTGCACTCGATGAGTTAGCGAGCTCACGTGAGCGCAAGCAATTCTTAGATGCTCAATCTGCTGACTTAAATGAGGCCATGCAGACCCTGACTGATGCGATTGCGAAGATTGATGCTGAAACCCGTGATTTATTGCAGGGAACCTTTGATCAGGTGAATAGCCACTTCGGTAAGCTTTTCCCAGAATTATTTGGTGGCGGTCATGCAGAATTAGTCATGACTGGCGAAGAAATTCTTGATTCCGGTGTTCAGGTGATGGCTCAACCGCCAGGTAAGAAAAATAGCTCGATCTACTTGCTCTCAGGCGGCGAAAAGGCTTTGACTGCGATTGCGTTAGTCTTCTCACTTTTCCTGTTGAATCCAGCGCCATTTTGCTTGCTTGATGAGGTAGACGCACCATTGGATGACGCAAATACCTTGCGCTATGCCCAGCTAGTGTCCAAAATGTCTGATAAGACTCAGTTTTTGTTTATCTCACATAACAAAATCACTATGGAAATTGCCCATCAACTGATTGGTGTCACCATGCAAGAGCAGGGCGTCTCCAGAATTGTGGCGGTAGATATTGCATCTGCTGTATCGATGGTGGAGGCCGCCTAAGTGTACGTAGAACAAATCATGACGATGTTGGGTTTGTCTGATTTGCAATTCGCTTTGGCCGCCATTGGGCTACTGATTCTGATATTGGTAGCCGCTCTTAATTTCAAATACGCACGGGCACGACGTAAAGCTAGAGTAGAAGACCAATTGCTGGATGATCGCTTTGGTCGTGAGCCTAGTTTTACTTCTGGTTTTGCAGATTCGGGCACTGAGCGAGCTGAGCCTAGCTTCAGTATTTCTTCAGCAGCCATCCCGGAGCAATCGACCTTTGCGATTGATCCGCGAATTGATTGTGTGATCACGCTGCGTTTCGATGAGGCCATTACTGGTGCAGAGATTCTGGCGGAGCTAGAGGATTGGGCTGATCTAAAACAGCAGGCCAATGCTAAATGGATATGTGAAGGCTTTAATGCCGATCATGATGCTGCAGAAGATTGGGAAACGCTCAAGCCCGAAGCTTCTTATTCAGAATTGCAGCTAGCTATTCAGCTGGCAAGCCGCCGCGGTGCAATTGGCGTGTTGGAGCTATCGGATTTTTGCTCCCGCGCACAGGCACTTGCCGATACTCTCGGCTCTCAAATAGATATGCCTAGTGTGAATGCGATGTTAGAGAGTGCTAAAGAGCTGGATGTAATGGCGGCGGATAGCGATATTCAATTGAGTATTAATGTGCAGTTTGATGAGCCATACCCCTGGGGTAATTTTGATGCTCTGATGCGTCAACGCGGTTTTAAATTGGCGCGCAACGGTAGGCAATACGAGTTTTATAGCAATGGGGCTCTAATCTTCAATAGTGCAGACTTAGATCCCAATAAACCAGTCTTGCAATTGACTCTATTGTTAGAAGTTCCTTTGGTTGCACAAGATGAGCGTGCCTTTGAACGAATGCTTGGTGAGGGTTTTGAAATTTCCCAAGCAGCGCATGGACGATTGGTTGACGATAACGGTATAAATTTAAGCGAAGCGGCGGTAATGAGCATTCGTCAGCATCTCGATGTGCTGTATGCCAATCTTGAGAAGTCTGGCGTTCCAGCTGGATCTTCCACAGCTAGCAGACTCTTTAGCTAGGGATTGCCTTGTCGACAAATAGTCCGACACATTTAGCGGAGCGTTATGCATTCTTGCAAACGGAGTTAGCCCGCTTAGAGCATGCCTACTATGTTCTAGATAATCCTTTGTTACCGGATATTGAATACGATCGACTTTACCGTGAGTTACTGGAAATTGAAGCAGCTCATCCGGAATGGGTCACCCCTGAATCTTTATCCCAAAGGGTTGGGGGCGCGGCTTTAAAAGAATTTAATTCGGTAACTCACGAAGTGCCGATGCTCTCACTGAATAATGCTTTTGAAGAGGCTGAGCTGATTGCGTTTGATCGTCGCTGCAGAGAAGGTTTGCACCTCGAGCATGTTGCCTATGCTGGTGAACTGAAATTTGATGGCCTTGCTATCTCCCTTCGCTATGAAAATGGCTCCTTAGTTACAGCAGCAACACGTGGGGATGGGGCTAGCGGCGAGGATGTCACTGCCAACATTAAAACGATTCGCGCTATTCCGCTAAAACTCACTGGGAATAATGTTCCGAAGGTGTTGGAAGTTCGTGGTGAGGTCTTTATGTATCTCAAAGACTTCGAAAAAATGAATCGTCAGGCTGCAGAGTTGGGTGAAAAAGAATTTGCTAATCCTCGCAATGCAGCGGCTGGCAGTCTACGTCAGTTGGATTCCAAAATTACTGCAAAACGGCCACTATCTTTCTTCGCATATGGCTTGGGAGCCTTAGAGCCCCAATCTTGGCTACCTCAAACCCATGAAGAACTTCTGAATAGATACCAAGAGTTGGGATTGCCGGTCTGCTCGGAGCGCAGAGTGCTTTATTCAGTAGCGGAGATACTGGCTTTCTATAACGAGATTGGTACAAAACGAGATTCTCTTCCTTATGACATCGATGGCGTGGTTTATAAAGTCAACTCATTCGCAGAACAGGCTAAGCTCGGTTTTGTATCAAGGGCACCGCGATTTGCATTGGCGCACAAGTATCCAGCACAAGAAGCGCTGACTACTGTCCTAGGAATTGATGTACAAGTGGGGCGTACAGGCGCAATTACTCCAGTGGCTAGGTTAGCGCCAGTGGAAGTTGGTGGAGTTACCGTCACCAATGCAACACTCCACAATGAAGATGAAGTGAAGCGTAAAGATGTGCGTATTGGCGATACCGTATCAGTGCGTAGAGCGGGTGATGTCATTCCCGAAGTGGTTTCAGTCATCATGGACCGTAGACCGGCAAACACTCAAGAGTTTGTTATGCCAAGCCGTTGTCCAGTATGTGACTCTCATATAGAGCGATTGGCAGATGAAGCCGTGGCACGTTGTAGTGGTGGGTTATTTTGTGGGGCCCAACGTAAGCAGGCTTTAATCCATTTTGCACATCGAAGGGCAATGGACATTGAAGGTCTGGGCGAAAAAATTGTAGATCAATTGGTGGATCAAAATTTAGTGAGGACACCAGCGGATCTCTATCGATTGGGATTTACCGCTCTGGCCAATCTGGAGCGCATGGGCGATAAGTCGGCAGATAACCTCATGCAAGCCATTGATCAATCTAAAAACACTACCTTAGCCAGATTTATCTTTGCCTTAGGAATTCGTCACGTGGGTGAGACAACTGCCAAAGATCTGGCTAACCATTACCAATCGATGCATGCATTAATGGATGCGAGCATGGAAGAACTCCTCACGGTAAAAGATGTTGGCCCAGTAGTAGCAGACTCCATCACGAGCTTTATGCAAGAGGCGCATAACCGCGAAGTGATTGAACAGCTTCTAGCTTCGGGCATGCGACTTGCCGTTGAAGAAAAAATCATTAGCGCGGCAGTAGCCGGGAAGACCTTTGTTCTCACGGGCACCCTCCCAACCATGACTAGGGATGAAGCCAAGGATCTGTTAGAAAAAGCAGGCGCTAAGGTTGCCGGCTCAGTCTCCAAGAAAACTGACTACGTCGTTGCCGGAGCCGACGCTGGCAGCAAGCTCACTAAAGCAGAAGAGTTAGGTGTGCCGGTGATTGATGAAACGGCGATGTTAGAGCTGTTGAAATAAGCCCGATAATTACAGGTCTCGTCATTGTTTTGTCAGGAATTTCTTACATAGAAATCAGGTAGCAATTTACGGGAGCTCTGATTAATATTTTGCATTTAAGGGTCTTACATGCAAAAGTTTCCTGGATTTTTCAGTTCTATTATCAACCCTTCTAGATACAAAAATATAGATAGTGTGCTTGTTGTCATGCATGCAAATGTCGAATTTGAAAATTTTTTAGCTGCACTAAGCAGTGTAATTAGGATAGCTAGTGTTATACCTAAAGCAAGCTCAAAAAAATTTGCCAATCTTAATACTTTGAAGCAGCGATACCCTGTATATGATATTGACCGTAAATCAATTCTAGCTAGCCCAACAAAATTCATTAATACGATCAGCTGTCTCATAAAAAATGAGCGATTTGTAGTTATTGATATGGGCGGTTATTTTTCCCATGTCGCCTTAGAGCTAGCTAAAAAATTTGATAAGCAAATGGTTGGGATTGTGGAGGATACCGAGAATGGTCATCAGAAATATGAAGCCCTGATTAAACACAAGAGTTCTTATGGTGATTTAGCTCCTGTGATGTCAGTAGCGCGAAGTCCTCTAAAGGAGCCAGAGGATTCTTTGGTTGGACAGGCCATTGTTTTTTCAGCCGAAGCAATCATGCGCTCCCATGGTCTGATTCTTCTTGGAAAGCGTGTCGGAGTTATTGGCTTTGGAAAGATTGGAAAATCAATTGCTTTTTCTCTTTTATCAAGGGGATCCAGAGTAGATGTTTTTGACTCAAATCCCATTCTTCTCGCTTCTGCGCTATCTCTTGGATTTCACACCTCTGCAAGGTCTACATTCTTAAGTGCGGCAGATGTTCTATTTTGCGCTACCGGAAATAAGTCTCTATCGAGCGCAGATGAGATTTATTTTAAAGATGGTCTTCATATTTTTTGTGCGACCTCCTCTGATGATGAATTATCAGCATGCATGCGATACAAATTGGAGGCATCTTCATTAGAAGGAAGTTATACCTGCCAGCTTTATATTGGAAATAGGCGTATTTATATACACAACGAAGGTAACTCTGTTAATTTTGTACATGGAGCAGTTGTTGATAGCTTTATTGAATTAGTACAGGGCGAAATTATTTACTCAATCGGAAGCCTTCAAGATGCCCCTCGAAATACAATATCTTGTTTGCCAGAGTTAGAAAAAAAATTTATTGCTGATAAATGGATATCACATCATCAATATATAGGCAGGCACATTGATTTATGATTCCTTGCCAGTACTGGCGTCTGTAATATCCTCTATTAGTCGTGCAGGACTGAATGTTGTTGATCGCATGCAATTTCAAAGGTTGGATGTTTGCCCCTTAGTGATGGGTTATTGGAATAATGTATTGCCAGTTTTCTTATTGCTTCCCATTATTTTTATTAGCCCAGCATTCGACTATTACGTAAATGATATTTTTTCTTATAAGGTCATTTGCTTGTCGATCTTAATTCAGTGCGTAGCCTATTCTTTCTCTTTTGCGTTTAGAAAGTTACGAATAACTGATGTAGCAGTTCTTTCGAAGGCTGCTGACCTAACGGTTCCACTAGCATTAGTTTTGCTAGGCTTTTATTTAATTCCCTATAGCTTCTTTCTACTTTTGCCAGCAATATTGACGATATTTATTCTATCTGCCGGTACCAATGTTGCTAAAAAGACTTATAAATCATCCATAGTTTTAGTATCAACACTCACAGCTCAAGGTATATACGCATACTTTGTGGGGTTAACTATTTTTTTTGATAGGGAATTTTGGGGCTTATTATCGGCGGCCTTCTCAGTCCTGGTTTGGAGATTTATCTTTTCGAGCATGTTCATGATCTATAAAAAGCGCATCTCTCATTTATATTGCTTTCCTCATCATTTTCTCTCGCATTCTGGATTTTATTTTCGCGGACTCTTAACTGTGATAACGCAGGTTACATTTATATTTGCAATTGCAGCAGATAATTTAATGAATGTTTGGCCAATACTTAATGCAGCTGGTTTTTTAGGTGCTATTTTTGCGTATTTTTTCCTTGGGGAAAAATTAGCTCCAAGAGATTTTTTATTTACCTTATTTGTTTTCTTTATTAGCGGGATTGTTCTTTTGGTACTTAATTCATGATTAATATTAATACTAAGTTTTTTAAAAATGTGGATATTAGCAATTCAATTGAAATTTTTGGTGATCGCGTTTATTCGGTCTTAAATTATGCAAATCCATTCAGTAGATCGAATCAACATGGGCATATCACCTCAAGTGGCTTAGTGATTCATGACAACAAAGTCCTGCTGATCTTTCATCCTGTTATTAATCAGTGGCTGCAACCTGGTGGCCATATTGATGATGGAGAATCACCTATTGAGGCAGCTATTCGGGAGGTATATGAAGAAACTGGTTTTGTATGTATTTTGGATTCGGATTGTATGGATCCTGTCGATATAGATATTCATGAGATTCCCGCTAATCCCAAAAGGAGTGAGGGAACTCATTTGCATATTGATTTACTGTATCGGTTAAGAGTCTTAAAGGAGGAGAGGGCTATCGAAAATATTCTGCACAATTGGCTTTCTTTTGATTGCATTGAAAATGCTCGTATTCAGCGAGCATTGGATAGGCTAGGCTCCCAAGGCTTCAAGCAGCTCGGTTTCTAATTGAATTTGTAACTTGGGATTCTTACCCAAATTGGCGGCATCGAGCAGCAAGATGTCTTCTACTCTTTCACCGAGCGTATTAATTCTGGCGGTATGAATCGATACCTGGTGTTTGGCCAATACTCTTGAGATGGTGTAGAGCAAACCAGTACGGTCACTTGCAGACAATGCCAGTGTGTAATAGCGTCCTCGCTCATCGGGAACCATGTGGACTCGCGGCTGAATCGGGAACGTACGTGATTGGCGCGATAGTCGACCCATGCTGGGGTTTGGTAAAGGCTCGCTATTGCTAAGAGCTTGTGTTAACTCAAACTCTACTAGTTGAATAATGTCACGGTAGCTGCCGCCTTCATCTACTAAGTTACTTCCCGAGATCTGGAAGCTATCTAAAGCGTAACCATGACGCGTCGTATGAATGCGTGCATCCCAAATAGAGAAGCCATGTTTTTCAAAGTAGGCGCAGATTCGGGCAAAGAGATCTTCCTGGTCTTTAACATAGACGGCTACTTGTAGACCCTCACCAATGGGTGAGAGACGAGCACGCACAATGGGTTGCTCGCTATTCACTTTGTTATAAAGATGGCGGGTAAGCCATGCAATATCAGACGAATCTTGTCTCAAGAAGAAGGCAACATCCAACTGCTTCCAAAAATCTTGATAGGACTCATCATTGATGCCATAGAGGCGTAATTTGGCCCTGGATTCTTCTTGATGTT
>Ga0136644_10002247_pt1 | contig 14845 bp, 18 predicted proteins | sample C_130820_EF_Meta_FD_94780 | JGI IMG/M metagenome (GOLD analysis project Ga0136644, IMG submission 94780) | Freshwater microbial communities from Lake Croche, Canada to study carbon cycling - C_130820_EF_MetaG (v2) (version 2) | ecosystem: Environmental > Aquatic > Freshwater > Lake | place... | reverse complement strand
ATTATATAATAAATGGCTGGAGGTTTATTAAATTTAGTATCTCAAGGACAACAAAATATTATTTTAAATGGCAATCCGTCTAAAACTTTCTACAAGGCTAAATACTCAAAATATACTAATTTTGGATTACAAAAATTTCGCGTAGATTTTGAAGGAGCGAAAACGCTTCGTTTAACAGAAGAATCTACATTTACTTTTAAAATACCTAGATATGCTGATCTTTTAATGGATTGTTATGTTTCAGTTGACATTCCTTCTATATGGTCTCCCATTTTACCACCACAAAATTCTACAACGAATAATCAATGGGCTCCTTATGAATTTAAATGGATTGAAAATTTAGGCGCTCAAATGATAAGCAAAATATCAATCACTTGTGGAAATCAAACATTACAAGAATTTTCTGGAGCCTATTTACTCGCTCAGGTTCAAAGAGACTTTATTGGAACTAAAAGATTGTTATTTGACCAAATGTCTGGAAATACAATTGATTTAAATGATCCAGCGAATTATGGCGCGCGTAGTAATGCATACCCAAATGCATTTTATACTAGCAGTCCAGTTGGAGCAGAACCATCAATTCGCGGAAGAACATTATACATACCATTAAATGCATGGTTTAACTTAAGAAGCCAAATGGCGTTTCCTTTAGTTGCGCTTCAATATAATGAATTGCATATTACAATTACCTTTAGACCTATTAACGAATTATTTCAAATTCGAGACGTATTTGATCAGTTAAATGGGTTTCCTTACGTAGCACCAAATTTTAACTTATATTACATGCAAATGTATAGATTTTTGCAGCCCCCTCCAGATGTAAGCCTTGGACCCACTTCATATACAGATACGAGAACTATATGGAATGCGGACATACATTTAAACTGCACATATTGTTTTCTTTCTAATGACGAGGCAAAGTTATTTGCTTTAAATGAGCAAAAATACTTATTTAAACAAGTATATGAAAAACCATATTATAATATTTCTGGAGCAACTAAAATTCAACTAGACTCTATTGGAATGGTAACAAGTCACATGTTTTTTTTAAGAAGAAGCGACGCAAACCTTAGAAATGAATGGAGCAACTATACAAACTGGCCTTACAATTATTTGCCAAGCGATCTTGTTCAAGCGCCAACGACTGGAAGCTATCAAGTTATACAATCCCTGACAAATTCATCTTCAACATCTGTAACACTAGGTGGCCCAGGTGTTAATCCCAATGGTCAAATGACTGGTTGGTTTATAACAGGAGATTATAGTCCGCAAAATCAAAAAGGTATTTTAATAAGTCTAGCAATATTGCTAGACGGACAATATAGAGAAAACACGCAACCATCAGGTGTTTTTAGTTTCTTTGAAAAATATCTTAGAACGGACGGCACGGCACCTCCAGGGCTGTACGTATATAATTATTGTTTAAATAGTTCTCCATTTGATTTACAACCATCAGGTGCAATTAATATGAGCCGTTTTAATACTGTTGAGTTTGAATTGGTAACAATTAATCCACCTCTAGACCCCCTAGCACAAACAATGACAATTTGCGACCCAGAAACAGGGAATGTTATTGGGATAAATAAACCATCGTGGAGAATATATGACTATAATTTTGATCTTTATTTATTTGAAGAACGCATTAATATGGTTACTTTTGTTGGAGGAAATTGCGGCCTCATGTATGCTACATAAAGACAAAGACAAACACAAAAACAAAGACAAACCCCAAGGACAAACCAAAACCCAAGGACAAACCAAAACCCAAGCACATTTATATATTTTCAAAATTCCTACTTAAAGAAAATATATAATATATTCTTCAACCAGCTTAAAGAAAGTTTTTCGGATTTCCAAGACTTTTTTGAGAATCTCAATTTTGGACATTTATTTTTGTCCATTTTTCAAAATCCCAAAATACTTTTGACTTTTTTTTCACTTTTTTTTTAAAAAGCCGATTTAGAGCATAATGCTTTATTTTCTATTTTTTTGCTTTTAAAAATTGTGATTGAAATTTTTTGAGCGCATATTTTTTTAGAGAAAAAGAATTTAGACATTTTTTTCTGTCAACATATAAATGTTGACAAATGTTGACAAAAAAATGCAGGAAAATGCATTAAGATATGAATGTAGATATTGTGACTTTAAAAGCTCTAATAAATATAACTATGATAAACACCTTTTGACACCAAAACATAAAAAAAATGCAGAAATGTTGACAAATGTTGACACAAATGTTGACAAAAAGTGCAAAAAAATGCAAAAAAATGCACAGAAATATGCATGCGAATGCGGTAAGGAATACAATCATCGCCAAAGTTTATCTTTGCACAAAAAGAAATGTTTTAACATTCAAGAAATACAAACGGAATATGTAGAGCCAGAAGAAAAAGAAAATAAAATGGAACTTCATTGTTTATTTTTAGAAACTCTCAAACAAAATCAAGAGTTGCAAAAACAACTTATAGAAATGTCAAAAGAGAGAAACACTATTATTCAAAATCAAACTAACAACAATTCATTTAACTTGAATATATTTTTAAATGAAAAGTGCAAAGATGCATTAAATATACAGGATTTTGTAAACACTATTAACTTGAAATTATCAGACCTTGAAGAAACGGGTCGTCTTGGTTACGTTGAAGGCCTAACAAATATTGTTGTTAGGGGTCTTAAAGAACTGGATGTTTATAAGCGCCCGATTCATTGTAGCGACTTAAAGAGAGAAGTTTTGTATGTGAAAGATCAGAATGAATGGACGAAAGAAAATAATGATAAAGAAAGAATTACTAAAGCGATAAAACAGATTTCAGTTCGTAATGCAAAACAAATAAACGAATGGACAAAACAAAATGCGGGATATGATGACTCTTCTAATAAAAAAAGCGATAAATATTTAAAATTAATTATAGAAGCGAATGGTGGAGAACCTGAAGAAATAAATAAAATAATAAAACATGTTGCTAAAAATGTAACTATAGATAAAAATGACGACACAAAAAGTTAAAATATAAATTTTATAACATAACTTTTTACAAAAGTAGATAAAATGGACTAATAAGCATTTGACGCCAAAGGTCCATCATCCATAAATTCTCCAGACATTGTAAATCTATTTGGATAATTTGGCTCATATGTAAGATTGTTTGGAGGTTTATATCGTTTATTAAATAATTTATAACCATTGTCAAACGAAGATTTCCAAAGATCAACACCCTGGTTATATTCTGGTGGTTTGTCGTTTGTGTCTTTATTAATTAATGACGCTCTTGTACCAATGTCTGTAGTTAAAGTTGAATAGGTTGGTGTAACTCCCATTGTAAGTTTACCCGACTCATTTACTCCTAAAACGTTTTCGGTGTTTATATGTGATGTTTTATATTGTTTTGGTACACATCCAAAACAATCTACGTCTGACGTGCATTGTTCACCTGTAATAGAACAACGAGCTAAAGGACCGCACATATTTTTGCAGCTAAATTTAGTGTTAATAGGTTGATCAACATTATGATTTGTTTCTGGAGAACCAATATCTTTTGCAATAAAAGGTGTAAAACATTCGACAATATAGGTATTATTTATTAGATATGTTCCATAAGACGTAACCATAACGAATAATGTAATACTTAAAATCCATAATAATATAATTTTTGTAAAAGCTTTCATAATATAAAATAATATTATTTTTTTAGTTTTAGACAAATTTATAGGTAAGGGTAAAATTTTTATATCTTTTTATAATAGTAGACATGTCTTCAAAAAATAATACAAATTTTATAGATCAAAAAAAGAAAGAATCGCAACCTGAAAAAAATAAGGATAATGACGTAAAAAGTGTTGCAAATAAATATGTGAATTTTGTTATTGCTATGGCAAAAATAATATTATTAATTTTATTGTCGTTACTATTTGGTTCTTCTATTTTATATATTTGTAAAGTTGCAACCGCAAATATTTTACCCACTACTATAGAATGTTCTCCTTATAATTCTAACGCACCAGATGTTACGCCTGTAGATGTTGACGTGGATATTAATAAAATAAACGATAAATTTTACTCTACCAAAATAAATTTCCCATTTAATAAGTCTGGTGACTCTGATGTTGACAAAATAGCTGATTATAATAGATCAAATTTAATATTAGACTTTATTTCGAAACAAAAAGAAATATATAATTCTTGGGGGATAAAGATGTATTTTATTTCTATAATTGAAGGGCTTTTTCAGATAAATTATTTGACAATCAACAAGATTTTCCATTTTATGAATAAAAATTTATATGAGTTTGTTGTTTTGTTATTTGGACCTGGATTGTTTTTATTTATATCTCCAATTTTAAGCATTTTAACGTTTTTGTATTCAATTTATTTATCTGTAACAGAGTTTCATTGGGTATTTAAAGAAAATATAAATACTAGGGCTGGAAATTTTCCAAAATGGGAAGATGTAACGTTTTTTAACCCTTATAATTTTGCTCTATCTTGCGTTGAAAGCGTTTTTATTATAGCATTTTTAGTTGTAATGTATATTTTTGGATTTGCTGCAATAATGAGTTTTAGTAGTTCGATATTTGTAATTTGCATAATATCTGCTTTATTAATGAAATCTATGATAAGTGATGGTGTAAACATAAAGCAACATTATGGCGTTTTTAAAACATTTACTGACTTGTTGTATTCAAAGATGCATTATGTTATGATAATAATTAGTTTAGTAATGATCCTCTTGTCTTTTTCTTATTTAGGAACTGCAAGTGGAATTTTTGCAATAGTTGCATGTTTTATTTTGTTTTTGGGTTTAGTTACTAACACAATTTACAATAGACAAATACCAAAAGATTCTACACTGGGGTTAGCAAGTGAAGAAGTTGATCAAGCAATAAGGACGTGCTCAAAAATGGCGGAAAGTAGAGGCTTTACATTATTTGGAGGAGATAAAAATATTTTGAGTGAACTAAAAAAATACACTGAAACCTTTAAAAATTTAAATAATAATTGAATAATTTAAAATTATGCTGTGAATTAATGTTAACTAAAAAATAATATTAATTCAAAATTAATAGATATAGATATTAAGGTTTATAATATAAAAATGCAAAAGAAATCCTCAAAAGTCAATACAAATGTAAACACAAATGTAAATACAAAAGAAAATACTCAAAAAAATGAAACTCTTCCATTTGTTAGTATATGCACACCAACTTTTAATAGAAGACCATTCATTCCTTACGCAATTAAATGTTTTGAACACCAGAATTATCCAAGAGAAAAAATAGAGTGGATTATTATTGATGACGGAACTGATAAAATCGAAGACTTAGTTTCGCATATACCGGAAGTTAAATACTTTAAATATGAAGAGAAAATGACTTTGGGTAAAAAACGCAATTTAATGCATGAAAAATGCAGAGGTGATATTATTGTCTATATGGACGATGACGATTATTATCCAGAAGAACGAGTTTCACATGCCGTTGAAATGTTACAATCTAATCCGACAAAAATGGTAGCTGGATCAAGCGAGATGCACATTTATTTTAAACATATTAATAAAATGTATCAGTTTGGACCTTATGGACCAAATCACGCAACAGCAGCAACTTTTGCATTTCGAAAAGAATATATAAAACAATCAAGTTATGAAAATGATACGTCTTGCGCCGAAGAAAAAGCCTTTTTAAAAAATTATTCAGTTCCAATGGTTCAGTTAAATACTTTAAAAACTATTTTGGTTGTTTCTCATATTCATAATTCATTGGACAAAAAGGTTTTGTTAGATAATCCAAACACTTATGTAAAAGAATCAAATTATGGTGTAGGAGATTTTATTAAAAACATTGATTTACAAAATTTTTATATAGAAAAAGTAGAAGAACATTTAGTTAACTATGAACCTGGAAAACCAGAAAATAAACCAGATGTTATGAAACAGGTTTTAGAAATACATAAAAGGAGAGAAGAAATGATGTCTGCCCAAAAACAGAAACAACAAATCACGATTCATGAGTTAATTCAAAATTATGAAAAAACAATACATGATCAAAACAATATAATTCAAGAAATAATGAATGAAAATAGAAGTTTAAAATCAAAAACCGACTATTTAGAGAAAAAAATAAAAAAACTAATAGACGATAGAATATCAGATTTGAAAAAAATTAATTGCAAAACACCTGAATAAATAACCTTTTATAGAGTCTTTAAGTAGACAAATAGGATATATACTTAAACGATATAAAGAATTATGACAATATAATGTAGAATACAAACCGCGCCAAGAGCAATGTATCGAGATGACTACAAAATAAATTCAGTTAACGAGTTTTTGAATGATGACTTGGAAGACATGCAAAAGTCAAAAAAGAATCTTTTTGAAGAAATTAAAAAGGAAGATAAGGGATATTATAGTTGGAAGAAAGTTGTTGAAGGTTCTAGAAAGCCAGCAAAAATAGAAGCATATGGCTCTGGCGACACTGGATCTAAAATAAGGAATCCAATTACAGGAGAACGATACAATTATTTTGTTGGCTCAAAGCATGAGGATTTGTTTTTTAAAGTTAAAATAAGCGATGGTAAATTTGGTTCTCGTTGCGGTCCCACTTTATTTTATGAAAATCCTGAACAATATGAAAATCACGCTAAAATTATTGTTGACCAGAATGTAAAAGAAAGATGGTGTGAAAAAAATAGTAAGGCGTTGATTTTACTTAACAAGGAGTTGGAAAATATAAAGGACAAGGCGCGAAATTGCACCATTTTTCACTAGTGTTTTATTATTATGAAATAAAACGATGATCATCATCATGATAATGATAATTATTACACCGACCGGAAAAAAATGAGACAAAAATAAATTGCTTAATTTTATATAATGAGGATTAAATTAAGTGAAAAATACCAAAAAGAAAGAGAATAAATATGTAATAAAATTATTACCATATTAGATTTAAAAGAAGATAATACTATTTTTCTTTCCGTTCGGTGTAATATTAGTAATAATATTAGTAGTAATATTAGTAATAATATTAGTAGTAATATTAGTAGTATTAATAATAATATTAAATAAGTTAAACTTACTTTGTGTGTTAGTTATATGATAGTAAATTTACTTTTGTTTATTAATTTTAATATTTTTAGAAAAAATGAAAAACTTAATTTTATACGCAATGTTGATTTTAAAATAAATTTTGATAAAAAAGTTACGGGAGGTTACGACGAAAGGTATAACACGTCTGTATTAGAAGATCACTATATAACTAATAAAATAAAAATTAATAATATGAAATATGAAACATTAAAATATTTAGAAAATGATAAGGTTTCTTTAATAAATAAAATTAATTACTTAGAGAATATAGATTTAGATTTTTTACAAAGAAAAATAAAACCAAATATAACTTCAGGTGGACTATTTAAAGAGTGGGAATATAGCTTTGATTTTTTAATTTAATTTTAATTTAATTTTGATTTAATTTTAATTTAGTTTATTATTGTTAATATTATTATAAATTAATTTTAAATATTATTATGGAAACTAAACCAACTATATGTTTTACGGAAGACACTGAAATACTTACAGCAAATGGTTATATACCAATAAAGTTATTAAAAAACGGCGATTTAATTGAAACCTATAAAATGGGACAAGTTCCTATTTGGATGATATCTAAAATTAACTACTCTCATTATTGCTCAGAAGAACGAATACGAGATCAACTTTATAAATATACAAAAGAAACTTGCAATGATCTTTTTGAAGATTTAATAATTACGGGATGTCATTGTGTATTAGTTAATAGTTTTTCTGATGAAAAAGAAAAATTAGATGTTAAAAACTTGTTAGGAAACATTTACGTTACTAATGACAAATACAGACTTCCGGCATGTATTGATAAAAGATCAGATATTTATGAAACTCCTGGGCATTACATGGTTTATCATATAGCTTTGGAAAATGACGATTACTATGCTAACTTTGGAATTTACGCAAATGGTCTTTTAGTGGAATCTTCTTCCAAACGTTATTTAAAAGAGATATCTGGAATGACTATAATAAAATAAAATTGATTTGAATTTAAATTATCATTAATTAGATGTTAGTTATATGCAACAAGTAATTCGAGAGAAATTAATACCTGGAAAATTATATTACATAGAAAATTTAACACACGATGTAAGTTACAATTTAATAAAAAATACAAATCTTTCTATTATGGTAGGCATTTTTAAAAAATTAGATTTAGTAAGTAGTGATATTGTGATGCCATGGAATGCTGCGATTTTTGATTGGTTTGATATTTCGCAAATGAAATATATAAAAGAAGAATCAGAAGCAAATAAACATACAATTAGAGAAGTTGAACTTGGCTATATGTGGCGTTTTTATGAAGTTAAAAAATTTAAAATTCAGCAGGACATGGAAACAAGAGCTGTAAATTTATGTTTACAAAAAATTATCGGAGATCCATATTTTATTTGCATGTAAATATCTGCATGTAATTTCAATAGTTTATCTATTCTTCTAAAAAAGTTTCTTCTTCATATTCTTCAATTTCCGCGTCACTAATGCTTTCTGCGTCTTCTTTAGTATATTTGTCTAAATATCTATAAATTCTATTAATGTCCAGTTTATTAATTTCATAATTTTCAAATAATAAAAGCAATTCCGCATCTGTGCATTTATTTTTTATTTCTAAAAAAAAAGATAAAAGGTCTTTTTTATCCATTCCTAATTGTTGACACAAATTTTGAATAAATGTTGAATTATTATATTCTGTAGAATACTTTGTTAAAACTTTTGTAAATCTTACTTCAGTTGGATTAAAATTAGGTTTTTTCTTGAAAGTATCATGATATAGTTTATTATTTTTAAAAGTCTTTATAAGCGAACTCATTTCATTAAATTGCCAAATTTGTTTTTGAAAGGTAATTCTATCAATATAGTCAGCAAAACAAATATTATCTAACATTTTTAAATAGAATTGTATAGCGTCTTTAGTATTTAACTTATTTATAACATCAATTATATTTTCGTGCCATAGTAATCCTACAATAGTTCTATCTGTTTCATTCATAATTGTTAGATGATTATTAATTTTATAAGGTTCATTTATTAATTTTAAAGTAATATTTTTTGTGTCATCATTATAAGATTTCACATGAAAAATTTTTTTTATATTGTCACTATTCAAAATATCTTTATTACTAACATACATGTTGTAAACGCTGTTTAGTTTGCGTAAATCTCCTTGAACAAACTGAATAATATTGTTATAAGTATCGTCCTCTTTAATAGTAATAAGAGTCTTGATAATTTTTGAAACTTGTTGTGTAGTGGGAGTATTTATTTCAATAGTGTTGCAAACCTTCATTAGCTCTTTAATTTTTTTATCAATGTGATAATTTCCAATACAAATAATAGGGTTTAAGGTAACTTCTTCTAACTTTTGTTTTTTTGTTTTTTTAGGACGAATTAGTTTAATTAATGTATTTATTCCTCCCTTGTCTCCATTGTTCATTCCATCAATTTCATCCATTAAAATTGCTATTTTTTTTACTTTTTTATGAAAAAGACTCATAATATTTTTATCAGACATGTTATGTTTTGTAATAGTATCAATTACTGATTTATTACGTATATCTCCAGCGTCATATTTTATTACATCATAATTTAATTCTTTTAAAATATTCATAACAAAGGTTGTTTTACCAGATCCTGGATCACCATAAATATAAATCCCTTTTTTTAAAAGTGGATCGTGCTTATTTATTTCAAAATGAGATAATATTTGTTTCATTTTTCTAACATTTTCTTCACGATTTAATAAATTATTTAAGTTTAAATTCTCCATTTTATATTTAAAATACGATTCTTTTTATGTTGATTTTTACTCAAACCTGATTCGTTAAAATTTTTTTCAAGGGCGTTTCTACAATTATTAGCCTTATTTGTTATGCAATAATTTTTAATAAAGCAGTAAAAGTTAGGATAGCATATATTTTTATAAATTATAATTTTATCATAAACCCAACACTTTATATTTTCTTTAGCAAGTAAACTAAAAACGAAATGCGCATCATTTCTTACCATATGTCTTAAGTAATTATCGTATAAATTTTTTGGAATAATTGTCTTAACATTTTTATGATATTTAAAATAAAATTTTTTATTTAAAAATAATAAAACTGAAATAGGTAGATACTCTTTAATCTCTTTTATAAGTTCTTCTGGTATTTTTTTTAATAATGAATAAAGACATATAGTATTATTCATTATTTAATACTTTTATAAAAATACTTTCATAAAAAGTAAAGCAAATAGATATCTTATAAAAATATTTCTTTAGACTCCAGTAAATGAAGATGAAGTTGATTGAGATGAAATTGGACTATAACTGCAACCAGTTAAAGAATAATTAGATAAATTATTTCCAGATGCATCGCAAGGGTTGTGAACTCCATAAGTAATTCCGTCCCAAGTTACTCCACAATTTTTAGCCCATTGATATTTAGCGCACATTGAGTTTCCTCCACTAAATATTGGTTCTGTAAAGTCCATTGTTAAATGTTTTTGTGAATTTAATGGTTTACAATTTCCATTTCCTAAATTATGAACATTTGTACATTTACCACCATTTCCTGATAAATCAATCCAATAATCTGGGCAATCACCAATTAAAGGTGGCCAAACAGCAAAACTCGATCGATGTAAAGCATAACCAATTAAAGCAAGAATTATAATAAGAATAATAATTGCTGAAAATAAAACAATTTTTTGAAATGTTTGCATTTATATAATGTCTATAAATAAAAATATAAAAATCTGTTTTTTTTCTATTTTATTATAATATAAATGCAAAGTTCAAATGGTAGAGTTGATATTAAAAGTGCTAGTACATGCGATTTATTCAAAATGTATGATAAAATTCCAGCAAACCAATGTGTGACATTTAGAAATCCTACGGAAGGTTTATGGGATGATACTAAATTATCAGATGCATTTTTTTCAAATGCAAATATCCAAATAATTCAAAACGGAATTAGAGCTGGTGTGTATAAAAGATCTAATGGACAATACACAATAGGACAACAGGATTGTGATTCTTTAAAAATTATAATGAGAAGTGTGTTTTTACAAAATTCTTCTAATAAACCTTTTAATATTAAAGAACAAATATCAGAATTAAATTCGATTGTTTTAAATTATTGCATACAACAAGTTTATAGTGAAGCTCAAGGATATATGAAATATTTAGATGACGCTAGTACTTTAGTTGTACCTTTGTCAAATCCAATGATGGAATCGACTTATGATAAACAACTAGAGCTAAAACCTTGGTTCTAAATAAATGAAGAAAATTTATTTCTTATAAATTAATATAGTTTCTGAAGATCTATGTTCTAAAGAATAACCTAAAGAACAAAATAAATAAATGATGAAATCGACATGTTCTTTCTTTGACCATTCGTTAGATTCAAATAAAATTTTTTCAGGGTAAAAATTATCAGGTAAAAATTGTATGTATTGGTGCAAATCTTTTAATATAATGCAGTCGTGACCTTCAGTGTCAGTTTTTATTAATTTAAGTTTTCTAACATTATTTGTGTAAAACAATTCCCTAGTTGGTATAACATCTACTTTTTCAACTTTGCATAAATGCGTTAACTTATGTTCAATGATAACAGGATGATAACGGCCTATACAAGTGCAACCTTTAACCCAAGTATGCATTTGGCATTTTGTAATAGTTTCTTCTGGAATATAGTAAACGTCTATTTTTGTTTTTACGTCGGAAATGCCTGCGTTTATTTTTTTAACGTTTTTTTTTTCGGGTAAACTATCGACATAATGTTTAACAGCGTCAACTGAAATTCCTCTTGCATTGTCATCAGAGTTTTCAATTAATGTATCAAAATTGCAAGTACCAATTTCTATAAAATCATAATCTAGTAATGTCATATTTTCAAATGACTTGTTTATAAAATAATGAATTGGAGAAATATTTTTAAACATTTCTTTTAAACTTAAATTTTCAAAATATTTACAAATTGAGTTATCTAAACAAATTAATGGTTGATACGATCGACTAATACTTTGATAGTTTTCATAAGGTTTTTCATAAAATTCATTTAAACAATCTTTAAAATTAACGGGAATTAAACTATCACAACCATTATATAGTTCATATTTTTCATATAAAAAAGGAGTTCCATTGCAAATGTTTTGAAAAACTTCAAATATAGTATTGTCAATATTTTTAAAAAGTGTGTCTATCATGGTATTTTTCCATTTGTTCATTAGTGGAGTTTGTTTTTGACTTCCAAATACGCCGCTATATATTTTTGATGAATCGATTTTTATAAAAAATCCTTCTTTATTTTCAATAGTGTCAAACAATGCGTCTAACTTATCCAGTACAATTGTATTTTTATCCAACCAAATTCCACCTCTTTCGCATATAATGTGTACTTTCAAAAATTCTATTTTCTGGTCAGTTTTTATTTTTTTAGATAATTCAGGAAAATCTGAAATGTATTCATTTATATTAGAATCTGTAATTAAATGTACATTATATCCTTTTCCGTTTGCTGAATGTAAATAAATTAAATTTTTTAAAATTAAAGTTAACTTACATTCTTGTTCATTGTGATAAAAAAATATATTTCTCTCCATCATAAATAATATTTTACTTATAAGATATTATTAAACTTTTAATTTTACGAAAAATATTCTAATAAACTTAACTTATTCTAACAAACTTAACTTATTCTAATAAATTTATTTATTTTCTTTTTTATAAAGGTGTGAATAAATTACTAATATAAATAAACCAATAGGCAAAAATAATGGTTCGTAATAATTCAAGTATGTCCAAATTGTTACAAAGAGAATAGGGAATATTTGTTTTCTAGGTATGAGAGAATAGCAATCTGATGTTCTAAAATAAATCCAAAATCCAGAAAAAATAACAGCAATAAGAACCTTAATATCATATTTTAAATACTTGTCTAATATCATTCTAAAATAATATTATATATAATGAATATATAATATGTTCACAAAATTATATTTAGAAACAACTAATCCAAAACTTACTCTCTCCGAGTTTTTTTCGGCGAAGGTTCTAACAATGGTTATTTTTTCTGTTTTATTTCATACAATAATATATTTGTTATTTTTTAACATAGTAAGCTTGATTTTCTTTGGCAAGGTTCTCTCGAGTAGGATAAATGCAAGACTCGTTGGTTCTTTACTTTTGATAATGTTTTTTGGGTTTATAGGTAGACTTTTGCATACAAAAGAAATTTACGCTGCATACGACGAAGATATGAAAAAAACAAGAAAATATATAGATAATCATTATATTTCATGGGTTTTTATTTCTTAAAAACATTGTAACCACCTTTTATTTTTTTTTATAAATTGTCCATTTTTTGAATTTTGAATTTTTACAAGAGTGTTTTCATCTAGAACGTAAAGTGCGAACATTGGATGACCAAACAATGCAATGTCGTCAAAGAATTCCGGTTTTGACTTCATAAAGCTAGAGAGAGTGATAAATTTATGTAATGGTACAGACATAACTTTATCTTTGTTTACCAATGATACATTATAAATTTTTGGAATAGTTTGAAAACTATTTTTACTTGAAGATTTTGGGATTTCATCAAAACATTTTTCTGTTGAGAAATCTGGATATACAGCGTTGTATATTTTTATATACAAATCTTCCAATGAAATTTCCTTGTTAACAATTATTTTTAATTTTTTGTCTAAAAGCATTATTTTGAAACTGATAAATGGTTGATTTTTTTGTTTTCTAACTAAATTATTCATTGAAAACACATCAGAATTGGATTTTTCAAAAATTGAATACTCAAACATAGTTGTATAATTGTTATTTTGAAAACTTATTATTTGCGTATTCAATTTTTTTCAAGTTGTATTATTTAAAATCTTCAAGGGTGTAAAAGTTTGTAATATTTTTCAAAAACATAATCTCTCGTTTCATTATCTAAATCTTTTACAAATTTTATAAAAATAAAAAATGCTTCATAGTAGTCATCTTCTTCAATAGAATCATCAATCAATGTTAAAATTTGTTTCGTACTTTCTTCTAAGGTTATATTTTTTTTTAAACTTACATTTTTACTCATTTTCATATTGTTATTTAGACTTGTATTTTTTATTAACTCAATCCTCTTTTTTAGCTCCAATATTTTGGTTACGTCCATTATCTTGTATTATTTATATTTTACCTTTTTATACATTTTTTTTATTATTAAAATTACAATTCAAATTTTAATTTTAATTTACATTTTCAATATAATTTCACTTGCAATCTGCCTCAACCATTTCTTTAAGCAATTCATCAAAAGTATATTCTGGGACCCAACCTAGTTGCGTTTTAGCTTTTGTGCTATCTCCTAGAAGCTCTTCGACCTCTGCAGGGCGAAAATATTTTTCTGATATAAATACAAGTTCTCTCCCGGTAATTTTATCGTATCCAATTTCATTTACCCCTTCACCCTTCCATTTTATTTCAAATCCTTTTAATAAAAATGCCTTCTCCACAAATTCTCTAACACTATGATATTCGTTTGTAGATAAAACATAGTCTTCTGCTGTTTCTTGTTGTAAAATCATCCACATACCACGAACATAGTCTTTTGCATGTCCCCAATCGCGCAAAGAATTTATATTACCCAAAACTAATTTACTTTGTTCTCCTTTCAATATTTTTCCTAGACCAATTGTTATCTTTCTAGTGACAAAATTATGCGTTCTTCTTGGACTTTCGTGGTTAAATAAAATTCCTGAGCAAGCATACATTCCATATGATT
>Ga0136644_10002245_pt1 | contig 14847 bp, 8 predicted proteins | sample C_130820_EF_Meta_FD_94780 | JGI IMG/M metagenome (GOLD analysis project Ga0136644, IMG submission 94780) | Freshwater microbial communities from Lake Croche, Canada to study carbon cycling - C_130820_EF_MetaG (v2) (version 2) | ecosystem: Environmental > Aquatic > Freshwater > Lake | place: Lake... | reverse complement strand
GAGTTGACCGCCACGTTGTTGCCGTAGGCACCACCCTTCATCACCGAATCGACCCGCAGCCACTTGAGCGAGAGCACGCGGGCGTCGAAGCCGATCTGGCCGCCATAGAGGCTGTTGAACACGTTCGACTGGTAGGTGTCGGTGAAAGGGGTGCTCGTCGCGCCGCCGCTGGTCGAGAGCGTGGCCGACTCCCGCCATTCGACCCAGCGGAATCCGGCCAGAAAGCGGAGGTTGGGCCCGTGGCAGTGGTAGCGGTTGACCTCAAAGCTCTGGATGCCGCTGCCGAGGTTCATGTTGGCCCCGTCGAGGCCGGTCTCGCTGGTGGGCGTGAGGATGTTCGGGGCGACATCGTAGCCCTGGTCGGTCAGGGGCAGGGTTCGCTGGGAGCGGAAGTTGAAGGCCCGGAAGTAGGTGGTCTCCCAGGCATTGCCGCAGGCATCGGTGCGGAAGAGGGAGAATCGCGGGCCGGCCGCCATGGTGCTCTCGAGCTGGTTGGCATTGAGCACCACCGGGCCGCCTCCCGTGACGGTCATCAGCGGGAGCGAATCGGGGGCATTCCGCCAGAGGAACAGGGCGTCGGCCCGTCCAGCCCAGCAGCCGCCCGACTTCTTGTGGAGTTTGGCGAGCTTCTGGAACAGACCCGGCGGATCGCAGTCGACCATCCGACCGCAGTGCCTGTCGGCGATGCATCCGAGGATGCCGTCGTCTTCACAGTCGCCGGAACCGCCCTGACCAGAGCTGCCGTACTGTTCGCCCGAGCAGTGGCCGCAGTTGCAGGAGCCGTCGATACCGTTCGAGCAGCAGCCACCGATCGTTCCTGCGAAAGCGTGTGAGTGGTCGGTCGAGCCGTAGGCGTCGGCCATGGTCGGGGGCGACGACGGCATCGCCGGCGAATGCGGCTCGGGTTCGGCGATGTCGCCGAGGAGGACCGATTCGGTCTGGTCGGCCGAGTCGAAGGAGCCGGCCGCTGCGGTGCCGGCAGGGGCTGTGGCCGCCGCCAGCAGGGCGAGCGTCGTCAGCACATTCTTCGCGACCGGCGGGATGGCTGCGGACAGAAAATTCCACGTCAAGCGAACCGACATCGTTGCTGCCTCCGTCGAGAATACCGTTCCGACCGGTGGAATCGGTCGTGGCGGTCATCCGGCGGGAGGGTCGTGCCGCAAGTTCGCGTCAGGCAGGATGGGCTGAGTCTGCGGGGTGGCAAAAAAGTCGTCCTGTTTTCCCAGAACGACGCATCTTCCGCGACCGGTATTTCAGGCACGTCAGTCACGACCGCTGCGACCGGCGGCCGATTCCAAGGCGACCCTACCGCCTTGGAGGACCTGACCGAAATGAACGCTTCTTCCCGATCTGCCGCCTGTGAGCCTGGTTTGCGTCGTGCTGGCGCGGGCCTTTTTTCTCGTGGACTGTCGGCAGGCACACGGTTCGCCGGAATCCTGCTCGGGGCGGCCTGCCTCGTCCCCGGCCTGACGATCGCCCAGGAATACTCCGTTTCCGATCTGCCTGACGAACCGGCCCCGATCGTGGTCGGCGAAGAGTCGCTCGGAGATTCGGTTCTCGTCGGGGATCCGGACGGTGCAGGGGATCCGGTTCTCGTCGGGGATCCGGTCCAAGGAATGCCGGTCCTCGTCGGGGAGCCGATTCTGGTGGAGCAGGGGGGCACGCCGCAGGACGCCGCAGGGCAGGATCTGGCGGTCGATCCCGGCCAATGGAATTCGACCCAGTCTGGCGACGAGGCCGGAATCAGCGAATACACGGTCTCCGACTGGGGCTCGAGCTGGGGTTCGGTCGCCGCCGAAAAGACCCGCTGCCCAAACTGGGTCGCCCAGGTCGATGCCCTCTTTCTGTTTCTCGGCAACGTGCCCAGTCGAACGCTCTATATCAATGACGCCACCGGGGCCTCGGCCCTCAATCTCACCGAGGCCAATCCGGGAATGTCGGCCGCGCCTCGGTATGCGGTGATCTGGAATCGCGACGCCTGCCGGGCGTTCGAGATCAACTACTTCTCGGTCGGCTCGTTCCACGGCATCGCGGACTCGATCGCCCCGGACGGAGAGACCTTCTCGAGCCAGAACATCGGCGGCGCGCCGTTCAATGACATCCTCGGCGCAGGCGTCGAGACGACGTCGGGAATCAAGAGCTGGGAGTTCAACCTGCGACGCAACAACGGCGGCAGCATTACCTGGATCGGCGGCTTCCGCTGGGTGCAGTGGAACCAGCAGCTGTTCACGGCGGGCGCGTTCGATTCCGGGGCCGGTGAGATTCTCGTCGACGCCTACGCCACCGAGACGGGCAACAACCTCTACGGCGGACAGCTCGGGGCCGACATGATGCTCTGGAACCGGGGCAACCGGTTCAAGGTGAACGGCCTCGCCAAGGGCGGCGTCTATTACAACTACCAGGCCTTTCAGCGGAGCAGCTATCTCGACGGCACGACCGGCGAGGTCGCGTCCATCGCCGCCGCCAAAGACACCACCTCGTTCGTCGGCGAGGTCGGCCTGGTGGGCGAATACAGGCTCACAAACTGGCTCTCCTGGCGGGCCGGCTACACCGTCTTCTGGCTCGGCGGCGTGGCCAATGCCGCCAACCAGCTCTCGCTTTCGAACTTTAGTGATCCCGCCGCACCGACCACCTCGATCAGCCCCTATTCGTCGGTGCTCCTCCACGGTGCAACGACCGGCCTCGAGGCCCGCTGGTAGGCCCTGTCGGGCGGTGCGGGCTTGACGCGGGTGTGTACGCGTGTATATTTCCCAAGGTGAGGAGGCACGCATCGTGAAGCCGATCCAGTTCAAAATTCCGCTGAACGGCGGCCGGATTCTTGAAATTCCAGCCGATCTGGCGGCCAAGTTGCCCGACAGCGGTCTCGCGACCGTTGTGGTCATGGTCGAAGGTGAGGCCGACGACATCGCCTGGAAAACTGCAGCCTACAACGAGTTTCTGAAAGACGATTCGGAGGCCGATGCCTCGTATGATCGATTCCTCTGAACTCGTTCCGGTCCGATTTGCTGAAGTCTGGGTGTGTCGGTTTCCCTTCACATCAGGCCGCGGTGCGAAGGCCCGCCCGGTGCTCGTGATCCGCGACTTCGGTGTCGACTGCCTCGTCTGCCGGATCACATCGATGCCACATTCCGAATTTCTCGATATCGCACCCGTAGACTGGCAGGCTGCCGGCCTCGACAAACCCTCGACGATCCGGGTCTCTCGGCTGGTCACGATCGAGAAGCCATTGCTTCGCGCACGTGTTGGTTGTCTGGCAGACGGGGATCGGGAGGCCGTCCGTCGTCTATGGAACGAGCAGTTTCGGCTTTGAAGCACCGAAGAACGTTCGCAGGGCTTCGCCGGTGTGGCTGCGGAGATGGGGCTCGGGTGTTTGGCCGGCGTGAATGACGAGGTCTTCGGGTGGGCCCTCGCAGACGATCCGGCCGCCGCCGTCGCCCGCCTCCGGACCCATGTCGATCACCCAGTCGGCCGCGGCGATCACCTCCAGATTGTGCTCCACGACCAGCACCGTGTTGCCGGCTTCCACCAGCCGCTCGAGCACGTGGAGCAGTTTCTCGATGTCGGCGAAGTGCAGGCCGGTCGTCGGCTCGTCCAGGATGTAGAGCGTGCTTCCGGTGCCCGGCTTGGCGAGTTCGCGGGAGAGCTTGACCCGCTGGGCCTCGCCGCCTGAGAGCTGCGGGGCCGGCTGGCCGAGGGTGATGTAGCCCAGGCCGACATCGACGAGCGTGCCGAGGATCCGCGCGATCGCCGGCACGGTGTCGAAAAACTGGGCCGCCTCGGCGACGCTCATCTCCAGCACGTCGGCGATGCTCTTGCCATGCCACTTGGCGTGGAGCGTCTCGCTCGAATAGCGTCGGCCCTTGCAGGCCTCGCACTCGACCCAGACGTCGGGCAGGAAGTGCATCTCCACCCGCCGCTGCCCCAGCCCCTCGCAGGCCTCGCAGCGGCCGCCGGCCACGTTGAAGCTGAACGTGCGCGGGGTGAAGCCGCGGGTCCGGGCCTCCGGCACCTTCGAGAACAGCTGCCGGATGTGGTCGAAGACGCCCGTGTAGGTCGCCGGCGTCGAGCCGGGCGTCGAGCCGATCGACTCCTGATCGACGAGGATCACCTTGTCGATCAGATCGAGACCCTTGAGGGCGTCGTGCTGCCCCGGCTGTTCGCGGGCCGCATGCAGCCGGCGGGCCAGGGCCCGCCAGAGCACCTCGAGCACGAGCGACGTCTTGCCGCTGCCGCTCGGGCCGGTGACCGCCGTCAGCAGGCCGAGCGGGAAGCGGGCGTCGATGTTCTTGAGCGTCCGATGGCGGATGCCGCGGATCTCGAGCCACTGCTTCGGCTCGCGTCGGCCCTGCTTTTCCTTCCGGGCGAGGACCGCGTCGCAGGCCCGCCGCCGGCCGAGGTAGGGGCCGGTCACGCTCTGCTTCGTCGCCTCGAGTCTGGCTGGCGGCGCATGGGCCACGATCCTGCCCCCCTCGCGGCCGCTGCCGGGACCGAAGTCGAGGGCATGATCGGCCGAGTTGACGACATCGCGGTCGTGCTCGACGACGACCAGCGTGTTGCCGAGGTCGCGGAGTTTTCCCAGGGCCCGGATGAGCTTGTGGGTGTCGCGCGGATGGAGGCCGATCGTCGGCTCGTCGAGCACGTAGAGCACGCCGGTGAGGCCGCTGCCCACCTGGGCGGCGAGCCTGATCCGCTGCAGTTCGCCCCCCGAGAGGCTGCCCGCAGGCCGGGCCATGTCGAGATACTCGAGCCCCACGTCGACCAGAAAGTTGACCCGCGAGACGAGTTCCCGGAGCAGGTCGCCGGCGATTTTTCTCTCGGCCTCGGAGAGCGAGACGGCGGCGAGTTCCTGCTGCAGCCTGCCGAGCGGCATCCGGCACCAGACATCGAGCGACCGGCCCCAGAGCGTGATCGCACTGGCCACGTCGGCCAGTCGGCTGCCGCCGCACTCGCTGCAGGGCACCTCGCCCATCACCGCATCGACCTTGCCCCGCAGGCCGACCACGAGCCGGGCCGCCTCCTCGCAGGCGTTTTCGAGCCCCTTGAACTGGAAGGAAAACCAGGGCCCCTTTCCGGCAACCCCCTTCGGCCGCGAGACCTCGATCCAGCGTTCGCCCGTGCCCTCGAAGAGCACCCGCTGCTGGAGGCCCGAGAGATCGGCCAGCGGCCGGTCGATCGGCAGGCCCGTCGCCCGGCAGAGGGCCTCGAGCATCAGCCGGCTCATCACGCCGCAGTCTTTTCTGTCGAGGCTCGGCCAGAGGTCGAGGGCGCCGTCGCCGAGCGAGAGCGACGGATCGCGGACGAGCGAGCGGTGCTCGACGCCGGTCCGCGTGCCGAGGCCATCGCAGCTCGGGCACCAGCCGAGCGGACTATTGAAGGAAAACTGCCGCGGCTCGAGCGGCTTGAAGCCCCGACCGCAGGATGGGCAGGCGAGCCGGCGGCTGTGGACCTCGACCGGCCAGTCGGGCTCGGCGAGCGGCCTGCCGTCGTGGCCGTCGATCGCCCGGGCCACGAGCATCGTGCCGCCCCCCGCCTCGAACGCCGCCTCGACGCTCTGGGCGAGCCGACTCCGCTCGGCCGGATTGGCCGTGACGCGATCGATCACGATCTCGATCCTGCTCTTCCGCTTGCGGTCGAGCGTGGGCGTCGCATCGAGCTGCACGGTCTGGCCGTCGATCCGCACCCGGACATACCCCGCCGCCCTGAGCCCGGCGAAGAATGCCTCGGGCGACTGGCCGACCCGGATCTCCGCCGGAGCGAGCAGCAGGAGTCGCGAGCCGGCCGGATATTCGAGCAGCCGCTCGACCGTTTGATCGACGCTCTGGGCTCCGACGGGCGTGCTGCAATCGGGGCAGTGCATCAGGCCGAGCCGGGCCGCGAGCACCCGAAAGTAGTCGTACATCTCGGTCAGCGTGCCGACGGTCGATCTCGGCGTGCTGCCGGAACTCCGCTGCTCGATCGCCACCGCCGGCGAGAGCCCCTCGATCCGCTCGAACACCGGCTTCGGCACCTGGCCGACGAATTGCCGGGCATAGGGGGAGAGGCTCTCGACGTATCTCCGCTGCCCCTCGGCGTAGAGCGTGTCGAAGGCGAGCGATGTCTTGCCACTGCCACTCGGGCCGCAGCAGACCGTCATCGCCCCACGCGGGATGTCGGCATCGACCTGCCTGAGGTTGTGCTGGGCCGCACCCCGCACGAGGATCTGCGGCGGCCCCGGATCCCGCGACGACTTGGCCACCAGGTTGAGCGTCTTCTCGATCTCCGCCGCCGGATCGGCCACCCTGCGGCGACGGACCGCCGGCCTCGGGCGGGGTGCGGCCGCCCGGTCTTTGGCCGCTGCCAGCACGGGGGCGAGCGCCTTGCCCGTCTGCGACGCCTTCACCCGGGCGACCTGCTCGGGCGTTCCCGCGGCGACGATCCTGCCGCCGCCGGCCCCTCCCTCCGGCCCGAGATCGAGCACCCAGTCGGACCGCTTGACGACGTCGAGGTTGTGCTCGACGACGAGCACCGTGTTGCCCGCCTCGACGAGCCGCTCGAGCACCGTGAGCAGTTGCCTGACGTCGGCCATGTGCAGGCCGGTCGTCGGCTCGTCGAGAATGTAGAGCGTCTTGCCAGTCGATCGCTTGGCCAGTTCGCGGGAGAGCTTCACCCGCTGGGCCTCGCCTCCGGAGAGCGTCGGCGAAGGCTGGCCGAGATGGAGATAGTCGAGGCCGACGTCGCAGAGCGTCTGCAGCTTGCGGGCGATGTCGGGGGCGTCGGCGAACAGGTCCAACGCCTCGCCGATCTCCATGTTCAGCAGTTCGGCGACGTTCTTCCCCTTCCAGCGGATCTCGAGCGTATCCTTGGCGAAGCGGGCCCCGCCGCAGACGTCGCAGGCCACCCAGACGTCGGCCAGAAAATCCATGTCGAGCCGGGTCGAGCCGTTTCCCTCGCAGGCCTCGCAGCGGCCGCCGGCCACGTTGAAACTGAACCGGCCCGCCTTCCAGCCGCGCTTTTTCGAGTCGGGCAGCATCGTCAGCAGAGTGCGGATGTCATCCCAGACCTTCACGTAGGTGGCCGGATTGCTCCGCGGCGTGCGGCCGATCGGCGACTGGTCGATGACGATCACCTTGTCGAGTTCGTCGGCGCCCTTGATGGCGTCGAAGTCGCCGGGCGTCGCCAGCTCGCTGCCGAGCAGCCGGCGGAGTTCGGGCTCGAGCACGTCCCCGACCAGCGAACTCTTGCCGCTCCCCGAGACGCCCGTCACACAGACGAGGAGCCCGAGCGGAATCTCGACATCGATCCCCTTGAGGTTGTTGTGCCGCACCCCCTCGAGCCGGAGCGTCTTGCCCGAGGGCTTGCGTCGCTTCTGCGGCACCTCGATCGCGTCGCGACCGGAGAGAAAGGCCCCGGTCAGGCTGCGGTCGCTTTTGGCGATGTCGTCGGGCGTGCCCGCCGCCACCACCTCGCCCCCACGCTTGCCGGGGCCGGGACCGAAATCGACCACCCAGTCGGCGGCCCGGATCGTGTCTTCGTCGTGCTCCACGACGACGACGGTGTTGCCCTTGTCACGCAGGGCCTCGAGCGCTCCCAGAAGCTTGACGTTGTCCCGCGGATGGAGGCCGATCGACGGCTCGTCGAGGACATAGAGCACCCCCGAGAGCCCGGAGCCGATCTGGGCCGCGAGCCGGATCCGCTGGCTCTCGCCTCCCGAGAGCGTCGGCGCCTTGCGGTCGAGCGCCAGGTAGCCGAGGCCCACCTGATCGAGGAACGAGAGCCGCGAGGAGATCTCCTTCATCAGTTCGACCGCGATCAGGGTCTGGGTGCCGTCGAGCACGAGCTCCGAGAGAAACGCCCGGGCATCGGCGATCGGCAGGCCGCAGAGGGCGTCGAGCGAAAGCTCCGCGGCGGCACTACGCCGGGCCTCCGTGCCTGCTCCAGCGAGCCAGGTTTTTGACTTCGATCTGATCCGCACCGCCCGGGCCTGACGCGAGAGCCGGGCGCCGCCGCAGTCGTGGCAGGGGGTGATGCTCATCAGCTTCTCGAGCATCCGCCGCATGATCCCGCTCTTGGCGTTTCGCCAGCGGTTGGCGAGCATCGCCAGGATGCCCTCGAACTTCGTCTTCCCCCCCCGCTCGGCCCGGCCCCGCTTCCAGGCGATCGTGATCTCCTCGACGCCGGTGCCGCTGAGCCAGATCTTTTTCTGCAGCGGGGTGAGCTTCTGCCAGGGCGTGTCGAGGAGCGTGCCGGGCTTGAACTTCCGCTTTGCCTCGGCATGGGCCGCGACTCCCGTGAACAGCCGCCGCATCCAGCGGGGCATGTCGCGAAACGTGCCGAGCACGCCCATGCAGCCCTTCCTCAGCGACTTCTCCGGATCGGTGACGAGCTTCGCCGGGTCGATGCCGTAGATGTCGCCGAGGCCGTCGCAGGTTGGGCAGGCGCCCGTGGGGCTGTTGAAACTGAAGAGCTGCGGCTCGGGCGTCGAGTAGCTCACGCCGCAGGCCACGCAGGCGTAGCGGCTGGAGAGGATCATGTCGTCGCCGCGGTCGCTCTCGGTCGTGTCGCTCCCTCCGTCGGCCGCGACGATCACCTGGCCGCCGCCTGTCCGCAGGGCCAGCTCCACCGCCTCGGCCAGCCGGCTGCGGCTGCCGTCGCCGGGCACGAGCCGGTCGACGACCACGTCGATCGTGTGCTTGAGCAATTTTTCGAGCGGCGGCGGATCCTCGACCCGGACGATCCGGCCATCGACCCGGGCCCGGGTGAAGCCCTGCCGCACGAGGTCGGTGAACAGGTCCCGATGCTCCCCCTTGGCGTCGCGGACGAGCGGCGCGAGCACCAGCACCCGCTCCCCCTGCTTCGCGGCGAGGATCCGCTCCACGATCTGGTCGCGGGGCTGGGCCTCGAGGACGCTGTCGCACTCCGGGCAGTGGGCCGTGCCGATCCGGGCATAGAGCACCCGGAGGAAGTCGTGGATCTCGGTCATCGTCGCCACGGTCGACCGCGGGTTCGTGCCGGCCGACTTCTGCGCGATCGAGATCGACGGCGAGAGGCCGGTGACGCTGTCGACGTCGGGGCGGGGCAGCTGGCCGAGGAACTGGCGGGCGAACGTCGACAGGCTCTCGACGTAGCGCCGCTGCCCCTCGGCATAGAGGGTGTCGAAGGCGAGACTCGACTTGCCCGAACCACTCACGCCGGAGAGGCAGACCAGCCGGCCGCGCGGCAGCCCGACCGTCACGTCTCGAAGGTTGTGTTCGCGGGCGCCGCGGACGACGATGGGAGGCACGTGCATGGCCGCATTGTAGCGCGTCGGCCAGCCCCCGGCGGCAGACTTTACAGTGCCACGCGGCTCCCCTAGGATCGATGCTTCCGAGGGTGTTCGTCGGGTTCCCGCGAGCTCCCCTTCGGGGCGGTAGCTCAACTGGGAGAGCGCGGCGTTCGCAATGCCGAGGTTGGGAGTTCGATCCTCCTCCGCTCCATTCCTGTATGGCGGCACGGCCATCAACGGCCGGTGAGTTGCCCATGTTGCCCATGAAGAGGTCATCGGCGGAGATGACGGCTGCCGCGGCCGATCCCTCGACGGCGCTCATGCTCCGGGTTCGCGACGGCGACGCCGAGGCCTTCGAGGAACTCGTCAGCCTCTGGCAGGACAGGCTCGTGACGCTGTTCCGCCATCACATGGGGGATCACTCCACGGCCGAGGATCTGGCCCAGGAGGTCTTCCTGCGGGTCTATCGGGCCCGCGAGAGCTACAGGCCGACGGCCAAGTTTACGACCTGGATCCACACCATCGCCAACAACGTCGCCAGCGACCTCAGGCAGCGGTCCTACCGGCGCCGCGAGCACGGCCTGCCGATGAGCGTCTCGGCCTCGTCGAGTGGCATTGGCCTCGAGCAGATCGCCGTCGCGGCCAGCGGCCAGCGGCCGTCCCGGCAGGCCGATCGGGGCGAAATCCAGGACGTCGTCCAGCGGGCGATCGCCGGGCTCGGCGACAACCAGCGGATGGCGGTGCTGCTGGCGAAGTTCGAGCAGTGCTCCTACGAGGAGATCGCCGAGGCGATGCAGCTGAGCGTGCCCGCAGTCAAGTCGCTGCTCTTCAGGGCCCGCGACCAGCTGCGGGCCGCGCTCGAGCCCTACGCCGGAGAGGGCTCGACATGACCGGCGCGGACTCGTCGCTTCCCGATCCCGATGCTGACGCCGCCAGATCTCCGGCCGAGGCCCTCGGCCCGGCCTGGGAGATGCTCGATGTGTTGCCGCGGGCGGAGACGCCGCCGAGCATGACGGCCTCCACGATCGCGATGGTGGCCGCATCGGCCGCAGGGCCGCTCGGTTCGAGCGACCCTCGGAATCGGCCGGCGGCCGGGCAGCGGATCTCGATGATCCACTGGGCCCTCCCCGCCGCCGCCGTGATCGGGGCCCTCGTCGGAGGCCTGATTCTCGGCCGGATGACCGCCCCCACACCGGAGCCGCGGGTCTGGACGGTTCCGTCGGATCGGGCCGACGTGCGGTCGGAGATCATGGAGCGGATCGAGCGGCTCGAACGACTCGAGGAGCGGGACAAGACCCAGCAGCGGGAGCGGATCGAGCAGTGGCGGCGGCGGGAGCAGCAGCGTCGCGACCAGCCGAGGGAACCGGTCAGCCCGTCGCAGCCGGAGAATGGCCGGCCGTCTCCCGCAGAAAATCGAGCAGCGCCGCGTTGAACGTCTCGGGCTCCTCGAGCGGCGTCATGTGGCCCGCGTCCGGCACGATCAGGAGCCTGGCGTCGGGCAGAATCTGCTCGGCCCGCTCCATGCATTCGGGCGGGGTGAGAATGTCCTCGGCACCGACGACCAAGAGCGTCGGCACCGTCACCCGCCGCATGGCCTCGGTCATGTCGGGGCGGGCTCCGAGGGCGGCGAGGGCCGCCACGATCGTCGGCACCGGCGTGGCGAGGATCGTGCGCCTCAGCAGCGACTCGATCTCGGCCCGTCGCGGGCGGCCGCGGGCCGCTTCCGAGCCGGCGAGAAGGTTTGGGATCATCGCCTCGGCCGCGACCGCCTGTCCGAGCCGTGCCACCTTGGCGGCCAGATCGGCCCGGCCGGCCCGGGCGGCGGGCGTGTCGGCCTCCAGCTTCGTGTCGACGAGCACGAGCCCGCGGACGCGGCTTGGATGCCGGACGGCGATCTGCTGGGCGACGTAGCCGCCCATCGACAGGCCGCAGACGACCGCCGGCTCGCTGACATGCAGCCCGTCGAGCAGGGCGACGGCATCGTCGGCGAGCTGTTCGATGCTCTCGGGCAAGGCATCGCGACTGGCGCCGAAGCCCCGCTGATCGGGCACGATCAGCCGCAGCGATTCGGCGAGCGGCTCCTGCCCCGACCACATCGCATGATCGAGCGGAAAGCCGTGCAGCAGGAGGAGCGGAATGCCGCTGCCACGGGAATGGACCGCGAGCGACGTGTCGGCCAGCGGAACGATCTGCATGTGGGCCTCGGCCTGATGACCGGAGTGACCAAGAGTGACGAAGCGTGGCCGTATGTTCTACGGCTGCTGCGCGAGTTTCTCGAACCGCTCGAGATTCCGACGGATCGTCTTGTTGTGCGGCTCCTGCCGCCGGGCCAGAAGCTGGGTCCGAACCGCGGCGGCGGGCTTTCCGGCCGCCGCCTGGCAGTGGGCGAGCGTGTCGAGATAGCTGGGGTTGTCGAACGACTTCGAGAGCGAGACCCGCGAGTAGCGGGTGGCCTTGGAGATGTCTCCCTGGGTGTTGGCCACGAGCCAGGCGTATTCGTTGTAGCCGTTGGCATCCTCCGGCACGGCCTCGATCTCTCCCTCGATCTGGGCGAGTGCCGTCACGACCCGCGCGGCCGCATCGCGGTTCTGCTTGGGAGTGTTGTCGGGCAGCCTGGAGAGCTCGATCAGGGCATCGACATCCTTGGGATAGGCGGCGATCGCCCGCTCGACGGCCGCGCGGCGTCCGGCGGCATCCCCCTTGGCGGCTGCGGCACAGGCCTCGAAGAAGTGCATCCGGGAACGGGTCGATTTCGGATCCCGGCCGACCTGCTGGAGCCACTGGGCCGGGTCGTTGCCGCCGTCCTTCGCACCGCCGCGTCCATCGAAGATCGACCCCAGGCAGCGGGCCGCCTCGTCGTCGCGGCCGAGATCGTGGAGAAACTCCGAATACATGATCGCCGCCAGGGCAAACTCGGCCGGCTGCGTTTTCGGATCCTCGAGCATCGATCCGTAGCCGCGAACGGCCCAGTCGACACAGCCCCAGCGGGCCAGATTGATCGCCGCCTGGAGCCTTTCGGGGAACGAGTTTGCCGCTCTGGCGAAGGCCGCATCCGTCAGCGATTCGGCACGGGGCAGGTTGCCGCGGGCCCGCTCGGCGACCGCGACCGCATGGCCGAGCAGCGGCTGGGAGGCCACGAACTCGGCCCGGGTGTCGAGTTCGGCGACCACCTCAGGCATCCCCTCCTCGACGGCCCAGATCAGCATCTCCACCGTCTCGGCCACGATCGTGTCATCGTCGCGGCCCGGCGCGGCGCAGGCGGCCAGCAGCGAGCGGGTCTTCGAAACCGCCTCGTCCCGGCGGCCGGCTGCGACGAGCATCTGGATCTGGCAGCGGTCGAAGACCGAATGGGTCGCGACCGCCATCTCCCCCTCGGGCTGGACGGCCGGCGCTGCCGCCGCCTCCGCCGGCTGGCCGGCGAGGGATTCAAGCGCCGAGGTCGCGGCCGCGAGATGGGCCTCGCGAGCCTCGGCCTCGGCGGCCGTCGTGAAGCCGATCAGGCCTTCCAGAAACCGGGCTGCCGGACGCCGGCTCTCTCCCAGTCCGGCCTTGATGCGGCTGGCCATTCCCGGCCAGTGCGATGCGTCGGGCCGCCACTCGGAGGCCAGCATCGCCGCCGCCATCCGCGCGGTCGCCGGGGAGCGGTCGAGCCGGACCACCCTGGCGAGAGGCTCGATGCCGGCGTCGTCCTCGAGCCGCAGCAGCCGCCGCATCGCCATCACCCGGGCCCGAAGGTCGCCCTTCCTGAAGGCCTCGAGCTGACTGACCACGGCCGGAGGATCGCCCGGCTGCACCAGCGGGATCGCATCGACCAGCCAGCGGGCCCGGAGCGAGACCTCGAGATCGGCGCTCGTCTCGGCCGCCGCGAGCAGGGCGTCGACGGCGGCGGGCCCGAGCAGCTTGAGGCTGGCCGCAGCCGACTCGCGGCGGTGGTAGTCGGTGTCGCCGAGACCGGCGATCAGGGCCGCGAGTTCTTCGGAACCGCCGAGCTCTTCAGAGGTCGGACCGGCCGACGCCGTGCCGGCCAACGACGATCGCGGCATCAACACGGCCAGGGTCACGATCAGCAGACGAAGGGAGTTCCGCATTCGCAGGATCTCGCCAGAATTTTTTCGGACCGGCTCACAAGGCCGACGGCTTCGAAGGTGTTTCAAGCCTACGCCTGGGCCGCGGCCACGGGCAAGCCGCCGCGGCCGGCATCAGGCCGCATCGGGCTCGATTCCGAGGTCGCGGATCGTGACCAGCGACTCCAGCGGGATGCCCCGGGCCGCGAAGGCCGCTTCGGCCCCGGCGAGCCTGTCGATCACCGTCACCACCCGCTCCACCACGAGTCCGAATTCCTGGGCCCGGTCGATGGCCAAAAGCGACGAGCCGCCGGTCGTGGTCACATCCTCCACGATCACGACACGGGCCCCCGGCTGGACGGGTCCCTCGATGAACTTCTTCGTGCCATGGTCCTTCGACTCCTTGCGGACCATGAACCCCAGCAGGGGGATGCCCTGCACGCCGGCCATCGTGACGACGCCACTCGTGATCGGATCGGCGCCGATCGACATTCCGCCGACCGCTTCGGGCATGCGACCATGGGCGGCGAGTTTTTCCAGGATCGCCTGGCCGACGAGCATCGAGCCCCGCGAGTCGAGCACCACCTGCTTGGCGTCGAGATAGAAGCTCGCCTCCCGCCCCGAGGCGAGCCGGAACGTGCCGCGTCTGAGGGCCTTCGTGCCGATCAGATCGATGAGTTCGGCGATCACGGGCGACGGCAGGGCTGGGGTGCGAGCGTGCATGGGCGTCTCGGGATTGGGAAAAGCGGGGAAGTATAGCAGGAGCAGAGCCTGTTTTTTGACTCGCCTGTCCACCGTTTTAGAATGACGGTCATGCGTTGGCCGCGGGTTTTCAGACGTTGCTTCGCGGGCTGGTTTGGACCGTTGGCCGTCGTCGCTGCCGGCGGGTTCGCCTGCGCGCGGGCCGAGGAACGGGTGGCAGCCGGGCCGCAGACCGTCACGGTCGCGGTGCGGCTGCCGATCACCGGCACCCGCGACACCGAGGTCGAGGCCGCGATCCTGCGGCAGATCGATCGGCTCCGGGGCCGCCCCGGCGAGCGGGGCGTGCTCGTGCTGCAGTTCACGGCAGACGAGGATGATGGGCAGCTGGCCAGCGACTTTGGTCGCTCGCTCGAACTGGCCCGGTTTCTCGGCGACGGCCGACTCGACGGCGTGAAGACGGTCGCGTTCATCCCGGAGGACGTGAAGGGCCACGCCGTTCTCGTCGCCCTCGGCTGCGAGGAGATCGTGATGGCGCCGGAGGCCGTGCTCGGCCCCGCGAATGCCGACGAGCCGCAGGTCGACGAGGCGATGCGGGCGGCCTACTCCCAGATCGCCGCCCGGCGAAAGACGCTGCCGCCGGCGCTCGCGCTTGCGTTGCTCGACCCGGCGGCGAAGGTCGTCCGCGTGTCGACCGACGACGGCGAGCAGTACATCGAGGAAAAGGATCTCGCCGAACTGAAGAAAAATCGGGCCGTGCTCGACGTCGAGGAGATGGCACCGCTCCCTTTGGCGGTCACCGGCCGCCGGGGCCGCGAGTTGGGGATCGTCCGCCTGCTTGCT
>Ga0136644_10002244_pt1 | contig 14855 bp, 15 predicted proteins | sample C_130820_EF_Meta_FD_94780 | JGI IMG/M metagenome (GOLD analysis project Ga0136644, IMG submission 94780) | Freshwater microbial communities from Lake Croche, Canada to study carbon cycling - C_130820_EF_MetaG (v2) (version 2) | ecosystem: Environmental > Aquatic > Freshwater > Lake | place... | reverse complement strand
GCCGCATGGGACGCCGCATGGGACGCCGCATGGGCCGCCGCATGGGCCGCCCAAAAAAAGAAGTTTCTTGAAATTGTAGGAGGATGAGCAATGACACTAACACTGCAAAAAGAATGGATTGAAGTATATGGAGCACACCAATGACTGACAACCCACACTATGTGACGCCTGAAGAGGCCGCGAAGTTAGTTTGCCCACAATCAATGGGCGGTCTTCTGATGGTTCAAAACAATGTTAAGGCATCAAAACATGGGTGTCATGGCCCCTATTGCATGGTTTGGCGTTGGCGTCCGGCAGGTCATCAAGATTTGAAGCGTGGGTTTGTGCTTCCGCTTGTGCCAGAAGAGCCAATGACGCATGGTTATTGCGGGATGGTGCGGTAATGGACATTGTTGATGAAGTAAAAGCGATTTTTGATGAGAAAAACAACCTTATCAAACAGCTTAGGGAAGTGATTGATAGTCTTCTCGCCGCCAACAAAGATTTGCGGGCATGGTACGATTCGTCGCGTGAGGATGCAGCGCAGCTGCGGGAAGCGTTAAAAGCTGACAATCAAACAATCCGTCTACATCTTGGCGAAATGACACAGCAAGAAATGAGGACAGTGAAGGCAGCGTTTGCATGGGTTCTTTCCCGTGCCGCATTGAATGGGGGTGAGCTAACCCATGCTTAAAATTTCAACTAATGACGAAATGATGGTTATTGGCCTTGCTGAAATTTTGGCCGATGAAATGATTGAGCGCAATTGGACAAGCCGCGATGTTGCAGGTCGCATGGGGCCCCGCATAGGACCGCACCGCGATTTTAGAATTGATTGTTTGTCTTTTGAAATGTTGCTTTGTGCCCCTCACGATTTGAATACAAATATTGAAGATGATCAATACGCTGACTTATCAAAAGCGTTTGGGGTGAGCGTTGAATTTCTAAAAAATATTCATAATCAATGGAATCATACGCCAATCAATAGAAGAAAAAAATTTGATTGCCCTGATTATTTACTTAGTAACGGAGCATGACACATGCCACGCGCCGCCGCCCGCTTTGAAGCAACCGAGGAGATGCCGCTTCGCCTTGACACGGCGGCAGCTTTGGCTTTTCCTGACGGTTCAATTACGGTATCGTCGTTACGGCGCGAAATCGCCAAAGGGCGACTTGAAGCCGAAGAAATTGCTGGAAAGCATTTTGTCACGCTGGCCGGGATAAAAAGAATGAGGGAACGGTGCCGCGTCACGCCAAAGGTGCAAGGCTTGTTATCAAACGACAACGCGACGGAGCAATCGTCTGGATTATCCGAGACGGTGAATATCGTAAAAGCACAGGATGCAGCTTTGGCGACCGTGAAAGCGCTGAAAAGCAGCTTGGCATTTACATTGCCCAAAAGCACAAGCCCCAACGCCAAGAGCGCGACCGAAGCATAATTCCGGTTGCCGACGTTATCAGCCTCTATGCGACCGATTGCGTACCGGCTCATAGCCGCCCTGCGAAGTCACTGGAGCGCCTAGAACGGCTTTTGGCGTTTTGGGGTACAAAGACTTTAGAGGAGGTCACGGGCGCAAGCTGTAGGGCCTATGCGGAGCATCGCAAGGCTGTTACAGGCGCGAAAGGAGGCGGGGCGCGGCGCGACCTAGAGGAGCTTCGCGCCGCGATCAATCACCATGCCAAAGAGGGCTTTCATCGCGGCCTTGTCCGGGTCGTCCTGCCAGACAAGCGCCCTGCCCCCGAGCGATGGCTTACCCGAGACGAAGCTGCCAGGCTGATATGGACCTGCTACCGGATGCGCGAGAGGCAGGAGGGCGTGGAGACCGACAAGCGCCCTTTGCGCCACCTTGCGCGATTCATCTTGATCGGGCTTTACACCGGCACTCGTTCCGCCTCGATCCTGTCAGCGTCCTACCATCGTGGCGAGGGGCGATCCTTTATCGATCTGGAATCCGGTTTGTTCTACCGTCTGCCAGAGGGCGCAACCGTCACCAATAAGCGCCAGCCGCCCGTCAAGCTTCCCCGTCGCATTCTGGCACACTTGGAACGCTGGCACCGCATGAAGCTCGTGGCGAGCTACCCGGTAGAGTTTAACGGCTATGCAGTCAAATCCATCAAGACCGCATGGCGAAGCGCCATAGAAGCATCTGGTTTGCCGGGTAGGGTAACACCTCATACCCTACGCCATACAGCCGTAACATGGGCAATGCAGCGCGGGATTACCGCATGGGAAGCCGGGGAATTTTTTGGCATGTCGCCTATGATGGTCGAACGTGTCTACGGGCACCACAACCCCAACCGATCAAGCCGCGCTGTGGCCGCGATGGACTGGCGACCTGCGGGCAGATAACGGGCAGATAACCCGTGAACAAAACATGATTTAGGACGATTTTACGGAATGAAATTTGTTGAAAAATAACGCTTTTTGTGCAAACTGATACCGCTCATAACGGTCTGGTTGCAGGTTCGAGTCCTGCCGGGCCCACCAATCTTTTCAATAACTTAGCACCATTTTGTTGACGTCACCGATATGGTGCGGGCAGATATGCGGGCAGATATTCCGGACGATTTGACCATTTTCTTGACTTCAGGAAAATGGTCTGGCAACTATCCGGGATTACAGGAATGTTTAAAAAAATAAAGCCGCCCCGGTTTCCCGAGGCGGCGTGTAGGCTTCGTGTCGAACAGGCGTTACCCTGCCAGCTATCCATTTCAGTCTGTGATCGAACCCCGATAGATCAATGGCTATCGGCCCTATGCCAGCTTCAATCTAGGCTTCACTTCCGAAAACGGACGGCACGAACTTTGAAAAAGTAACCCGCCGTGGTGCGCATCGTTGAGAGGCGTGGCGGGTGTTGTTAAAAATTACCCTACCAATTTTAGAGTTGTTTGGCAAGATCGGGACAAGCGATCAACCCAACCTTGAACGCGGGCTTGCAAGACCTGAATAGGGCCATCGTTGAGCAATACGCCATCGGGTTTAATGGCGATATTGTCGCTCACATGCTGGTTGACCGGACCAATACCGGGCCGTTTGACAAGCAACACAACGCCACCCTTAGCGCGAATGAGATCGGCCTCGTTTCCAAATCGCACATCGTCGAGCACCACAGGGATGCCGTCGGATAAATGCCGGTCTATTCCTGCCTCGGCTTGATCAAGCCAGAAATCCGGTGCCATGCAGTCCCTGCCCCATTCGGTGCCAAGTGTCTGCATCGCATGGCGCGGGGAGCGGCCGGAGAGCGCCGGTGATGGTAAATCTTTCAAGTTCCCGTCGATCATGCGCTCAATGGTTTCCGCGTTCTCGCCCGCATTATGCAGGAGCGCCGCAAGCATGGCCTTCAGCGGACCGGCAAAGCGGCCATACGCGAAACCGTGATGTTCCATCAGGATACGCGCCACAGTGCTCTTGCCCGAGCCCGCATAGCCCATCAGGCCAATCAAGAGAGGCTTCATCATGCAGCCGCCAATCTTGTTGTAGAATTTGCCATCACCGCCGGAATGCGAACGCGTGGCAATTCGAGTTTGCTTGGGTCCGAGAGTTTGATTTCCGCCCGTTCGCGCAAGCCCCATCTTTCATGCACCAGATAGGCCCATTGTTGGGGCGGCTCGATGGCGGCGCGCAGGCCGTGGCCATATTCCGAGTAGCCTGGAACAGATCCATTCGAAAGCACGGCTCCCGGGTTGGCCGAGGTATGGTAATGCCCGTGCAGAATCAGATCAGGCCGTCGACCGGCCCGCGCTTGTTGCGCTTCCACTTTCTTGGTGCCGCGGACGATGGGCAAGACCGGCCCGGCAAAGCCCTGCCCGCCGCCGGTGCCCATTTTGTCGCCATGGGTGAGCAAATGGGTGAACCCGAGTACCGGATACACCGCATCCGGTGACGCCGTAATTTGAAACGTCACATCATCGTCCCCGGCAAAATGATCTGCCACCATCTGCGCAATCATCGTGTCGTAGGACAATCTTGAATAGAGTTTTGCAGTCGGCCTCATTGTTGTCCGGCCATGGTTTCCGGGCACGGAAGGCACATGCACGCGGCGAAAAGCGCGCTTTAAATGCTTGATACCTGCAATAATTTCCTCAACCGCAAAGCGTACCTGCTCATGCGCCGTCAATTCGTTTGTGATACGAAGTTCCTCGTGAATATCACCCGAGATTAGATCGCCGCCAAGGTTCAAGACAGCGCCTTGAATGGTGGTGTCTGAGCCCCATCGGGCACCCACCTCGCAGACAGCGGCAAAATAGCGGCGCAAACGGTCGCGGCACACGGTAATGTTGAATTCGTTGAGGCCCAGCACTTCATCAGAAGCGATCACTTCACCTGCGTGGATGTCGGTGAGCAAAAGACCAATGACGGATCGCCCACGCTTGCCGCCCGTTGGTTTGGTGAGCAACCAATCGGGCGGAAGAATGCGCATCGATCGAACCCCGCTCAACTGCTCAATCAGGCTTTCGGCTTTGGCCAAATGGTTTTCGTGCTCTTTGGCGCGCAACCGCCAGAAAGAACTGTCATGCACCTCGCGCCGGTTTTCGACGGGCGTGGATTCACCTCTTGGCACAGGAGCGCGAAGTCTACTGGCAAGCGTGCCACGCGGCATGTTTAGCGCCCTAGCAGCTTTGGTGATATTGCCATTTGCAGCCTTTACAGCGGCAATAGCCTCATCTTTTTGGGCTTGGCTCAAAGGTTTCTGTGTCATGCCGCTCTCCTTTCAGCCGGTTTGCGTTTTCTCACCGGCGGTTCGATATTATGGCGCCGAAGCTCTGCGTTCAGCATATCGATATGAGTTCCGAGGTCCGCCACCTCTTGCGAAAGATGTTCTACTTTTTCGGCCAAAGCATGATTTTGATTTTGAAGCTGCTCCATGAGGGCTTTAAAACCCTCAAAAATAATTGCGTTTTCCGATGTTTCCGCCTGCTTCATGGCAGGACGGCGGGCAATCACCGCGCCAATCATTCCGCCAAAGGCGGTCAAGGCCACGCCAAAAAATGGGAGCCAAAAAGGACCATCAAGCATTATTGAAATTCCTTCGACTTATGTGGTTAAAGACTGGCAAATTGCCAATGCATCCCGTCCGGCCGGGAGAAACTCCCACCCCATGTCGCACCGACCGATTCCCATGCCTTCAGGATTTCTGGGATCGTTCCGAAATTCGGAGCGGGATCGTTAAGGCCATTGCGTGCGGTGTCAAAGTCGAAGGCGATGCCGTACGCATGCATTGAGAGCGAATTGAGCCCGCGCATCAGGCGGTAATTGTACGAGCCTCCAAAGGTCGTAATACCCCATTCCTCAAGCTGCTCGATATCATCCCCCGCCGCATCACGGATCGCTTCTAGTGCTCCTGTAAAGGCCGTCGCGACAAGCTGGTGGCAGCGGACGGATCGCACGGGTTGACCGGCGTAGAAAAGCGCAAAAGGCGGTTTAACCGATACCAGGTTGTCCGCCTCCCATTTGGCATTCGGGCGGGTGATATCATCGGGATCGCGAGGGTCGCCAAAGACGGAAATGACGTCGTTCTGGTGCGGCCAGATCATCGTGCCACCCCATTCTTCTTATCCCACGAACGCCAACCCGACAGACCAAGAATTGAGGTAACAATCGAAATGATTAAATTGCTGTCCAGAACTGGGAACGGCCCGTTGTAATGAAAGCACACGATCGCAATAAAACGAAGAAAGGGTTCAATTAATGTAAGATAGGCAAGCCCAATAACGCCAACCCATAAAGCGGCAGGGCGTCCACCGGAAACAAACCAATTTGTGTTGCCAGCCTCGACCTTATTAATTTCAAGTTGAGCCTTGCGGTTTTCGATATCAGCCATGGCAATGGCAGTATCAATTTCAAGTTGAGCCTTTTGTTTAGCATTTGGATCGGGGATCATGTCGATCAGTTTATTAATGATTGGTGTAATTGGTCCCAAAAGAGTCATAAAATCCATTGCATTTGCTCCATAAAAAAACCGCTTAAAAGCGGTTTATGTGTCAAATTAAATTGAGGTTGTATGAGGAATGAGAAGGCTTGCTTTTTTGACGCCTTCGTTAATGATAGTGAGGTCTGGCTCAAGAGCCGATACAATATCAACCGTTCCGATATAAACCGATGAACGCCAGTTAATATCAATTCCGCCTTTTCCTGTTGTCGGATTAATAACCGGATAGGCGCTATCGCTTCGGTAAATTCTGATATTGTCCGTTTGAATTAAATTGGTCGATGTGACGTTATCAAGGCGAAGCGATATCACATCGGCATTGAACCGGATGTTAGCCGAATCTTTCGCTGTAACGCCACCAAAGAAATCTCTGATTCCGAGTTCAGAGGTAAGGTTATACACCCACCAGGAATATAACGACGCGCCTGTAAAATCGCTTGCCATGACAAGATTGATTTCATCATTCACGTAGTCGGCCGCGTATTCTGTAACCGTGCTACCATCAATCCCGTATGACGTATAGACGGTATCCTCGCTTTGAGAGTCAAGGAAAACAACCCCCGTTGATGATATAATACCCGAAGCTGATATTCCTAGTTTGGCAACTAACCCAGAACAATACGTCGCCGTCAACGTGACGTTTTTATTAGTCGTCCATGTGTACTCATAGCTAAATCCATTGCTCGACAGAACCCCATTATAGATTTCTACGCCATCGGTGTCGTTATAAAGACGAACGCGAGAACCTGAGATTAGGTTCGGAGCAGTAATTGGAGCAATCTTGACAACAGTAACATTCGTCCCCGCCGTGATGGTCGTGGCATCTGTCGTGCCGTAGCATTTCACTGTGACCGTTCCGCCGCCAGTTGCATTGATGGTAAGACCGGAAGATGTGCAATCGGTCAGCGTAACGATGCGAGCGATTGACGTGCTCAAATTTAAAGTGCCTGAAAACGCAGTCGAGGAAGCCGTCAAAGTTCCTGTTGGCGTGATCGATGTACCGGAGCCAAAGTTGATTGAACCGCCGCTGCTGAACGCTCCCGTTGTGGGGAAACCGCTAATGCTAGTTGTGGCAATCAAGGGCTGGTAATTGACCGATGATATGGCAATCGTATTTCCTGAAATCGCGCCGTATGTACCAGATGAGCTAGGCTGCGCGTTATCCGTGATCGCTCCTGTCGTGACAATACCACCTGTCATTGTTGACCCGCCAACAAACGAACTTGTGACATTGAGTGTCAAAATTCCAGAAGCAAGCGACCAAGGCGAACCCGACGTGGTTAGAACAAGCGGATACGATCCCGCGCTGGCATAGGTTGCTGCCTTGCTAATGACTCGTGCGGTCGGAATGCCCACATTGGTCGTTTCCCAGTACGCTGCATAGTCGTAAACACGGTCAGGATTTTGTAGCGTCGTATACGCGGCCACTGTGGCTTTTGTCGCTTGCGTAATGAAGGCGTCAGCAACAAGCGAGACTGTGGTAGTCGTGGTCGCAACGGCTGGGGAGTGAGTGCCGGATTGGGAAGTATACCCGTAATTCGTAACCTTCCACGTCCACGTTCCGGTATAACCGCTTGTCAGTAGGCTGTAGCTAGTGCCAGAGCTACTGACATAATCAACCTGTGTGCCAGAACCATTTGCGACATAAATCTGAGACCCTGCCGTCAAACCATTTAAGTTTAGATAGGTGAGTTGGCGCGATGAAACATTTGAACCAACTGTTCCAATCGTACTGCTTGACAGGTTGATCGTTACCGTCGCAATTCCAGAATTGGAAACCGTTCCGGTGATGGATGAACTTGTGTAAGTGACCGCAATCGCCGACCCAGTGTTGTAAGTCAAACTTCCAGTGATGGTCGTGCTGGTCAGATTAGTTGGGGTAGCCTGGCTCACACTACCTGTGATGGAACATGAATTAATTGTTCCGGTATTAACTACAGCGCCGATCAACGTGCCTGTAAGCGTTCCGGCATTCGTGATGGTCGAGGCAGTTAAGCTTGTGGTGTAGGTTATACCACTGTCAAGGCTTACTGTCCCTGTAGTGTAGATACCACCCGTCATGGTTGAGCCGCCGGAGAATGTGGCGGCTTTAATGGTGACTGTTCCGGCGGACAGGGACCAGACCGAGCCTGCCGAACTATTCAACGCAATGTTATATGACCCAAGCCCGACTTGAGAAGCGACCTTTGACGCAACACGGGCTGTCGCGATGCCCGTGTTAGTTGTCTCCCAGTAGGCTGCGTAATCATAGGTCTGATCCGCATTAGCTAGGCTAGTGTACGCCGCGACTGTGGCCTTCGTTGCCTGCGTAATATAAGGATCAGTCGCTAACGATACCGCGGCGCTCAAGCCCGATGTAGCTGGAGTGAAGGTGTAGGACTGCGAGTAATAGCCATATCCCGTGACCTTAACGGTCCATGTTCCAGTTCCGCCGGTGGTATCAAGCGCATAAGTCGTGCTGCTCGACGAGACATAGGCGACTTGCGTTCCCGATCCGTTGGCCACATAAACCTGAAGCCCAGAGGCAAGCGTTAGGGCAATTCCTGTCACCAACTGCGTTGTGACATTTGAACCAACGGTTCCGACAGAACTGCTGGAAAGTTTGATAATTACCGCACCCACACCGCTATTGCTGACGGTCCCGCTTACCGATGTGCTAGTGAATGTGACAGTTGTAGCAGAAGCGGTGTTGTAAGTTAGATTTCCGACAATAGTGACGCCAGACAAGTTGATCGGAGTAGCCTGCGCTACGCTACCCGTGATCGTAACGCCGCTTGAAATCGTCCCTGTGCTTGTGACGGAGCTAGTCACATTACACGCGATAGTACCTGCACTTGTCACGGTTCCAGAAGATGTGATTGATGTAAACTTTGTTCCGGCGCTTAATGTCGCCCCGCTGTTCACAACGATGCTCATCGCGGTTGAAAGCGTGGTGCCACTCGCAGTAACGGGTTGGGTCGAGATTGTTGGGTAAATTAGGTTTGCTTGTGTGGCAGTGCATTTCCACGCTTTTAAGGCGTCGTACAGTTGGTCAAGCGTTGAACTTGCACGAACCGTGATCGTTCCCGTCGTTGAGTTAACCGTAAAATTACTTGCCAAAATTGTGTTCGCCGCTGTTTGCGACAGAGTGACGTTTGAGTCCGTTACAGAAAGCAAGTTCGAAGTCGTACCGCCAACACCACGCAGTTGCACCGAAGCAGATCCATATTGCTGATCATAAGCCCACTGGCTAATCGTTGCTATGTCGCTTGCGCCAAAGTATTGGGTCCATACAGCGGTCAAATAATTAAGCTGTGCGCCTAATAAGATGTTCGTGAAAGACGCGGTGCCGCTTGTCGCCGTGGCTTGATAAAAGACGTTTGATGAGTCTTGGAAGCAAACAATCGCGCCCGTGTACCCTGTCACCGTCAAATCTTGATAAGCATTGACAAGGAAATTGCCCGTTGAAGCGTTGGCCGCAACAACCAAAGCAGTGCCAAGCGCACTATTCTTGAAGTTATAAGTTACCGCGGTGGTTGATCTCTTGGAAATGTCACAAGTGCCGCCGTAGTTTCCGGCATAATTTGAAATTGTGTACGTTCCTGCGGGAATTGCAGTCGAACCCGAGAAACCTGAGTAACAAAAACGAGGCTCAAAGCCGATAAAGTTAGTCGGTGCTTTAAGCTGCGCCCACGTTGCACCATAGGCACCCGTCGTTCCAAGAGAACCGCCTTGAAGCACTAATCCGTAAAGGTTGGTTGTGCCAAAATTATAAACAGCTTGGGTGTTTGTCGTGCTACCTGCTTGTCGTGTGCGCGAGTAATCAAGAACAGGCTTTTGCCGTGAACCCGATACGCCGATATTGACGTTTGCCGTGGTGTTGAACCCAATACCGCCCCAGCAACTAATTGTTCCATATTTCCAATTAACCGTACCACCTGAGTAAATGCCAAAAAATGCTCCAGAAAAATTATTGCTTGAAGCAGTTAGGCCTTGGCTTTGTGGTGAGCCGTAGCCTGAGCCGGGCTGATAAATGAGAACATTACTTTGATAGCCGTCCGAAACACTACCCGCAGTTTCGGTTGCGCCAAGGTTGAGCGTGCCTGTTGCAAGAACTTGCACATAGGCGTTTAGTGTTATGCCCCCGGTTTGCGTGTAAGGTGAGCCGATCACAAGCTGTTCGTATGGGGTTGTGACTCCAATCGACAACGTGCCGTTTATATTTAATCTATTAAAACCAAAATTGTAAATTGTGAACCCACCTGAAGAATCAAGTGCGGTTGTGGTAACGCCTGTTAAACCCGTCGCGCCGGCCAAAGAAGTGTCAGTGCCAGTTTGATTGATTACCGTTTCAGTTGATGTCGCACCCGTGAATGATGCGACGGTCTGCGATGTATCGATGACATAGTTTCCTGCACCTCCAGCCGTACCACTCTGCTGATACAGAATGCGGCAAGTCGTGATGCCAGAACCACTTAAAGTTGAATATAGATAAATTGTTCCTGTAACAGAGGTCACAGTCAGCGTAATGCCGGAAATAGACCCGGTAATAGCCGTACCTGTCGCCGTGGCTGCGTAAGCAAACGTCATTGGTCAATTCCGAATTTTAAAAAATTATCCTCGAGCGACGATAAAGCCCGATAGAACGCCGCTGCTATAGGTCGAATAAAACGCATCAAGCGTCGCATCATAGGTCAACGGCACACTGCGATAGCGGGTAGTTCCGTTGAGAGTGTAGGAATAGATCGAGGCCGAGGCCGTGGTAGCGACAAGCGAAGGTTCAACCGTCCAGGTTGTCACAAGATACATCCAGACAGTTTCAGGCACCCATTCCGAAGTCACAACGGAATCGATTGATGCACTGACCAAAGCCTCGCTTATCAATGATACGCTTACCGACTGGTCCGCATTACTGACTGAAACCGACGGCGTAGAATCGACGACAACCGATACTTGCGAATAAGTGCTTGAAACATCCGCTGTCGGTTGAGACGATACGACGTCAATCATATGATATTCAGCTTGATCTTTTGTGAGGTTTTTCTAAGCGTCTTGGTCACGCGAATACGAAAGCTCAATGTGCTGCCCGTCCCGAGATCATCCGACCAAGTGAGCGTTCCGGTAATCTGACCGCTTGTTGCGTTCGTAATTGCGAGCGACAACTGGCTTGAAAGAACCGTAGATGACGCATCATAAAGCGATACGGTATAACCCGTCAGATCAAATACGCTACCGCTTGAATCCGTCCAAGACACGGTAAACGTAGCATCCGATCCTTTGTTGATCGTGATTGTGGTATCGCTCATGATGAGGTGCTCTTATTTTAAGTTGGGTCGACGCCACGCGCCGTTTCTTCGGCTAGGGCTTTCCATTTAGCCTTGGTCGATATGATGGCTTTATTGCAATGATCAGGCTCGTAAAAATTCAACAATTTACAAATTTGACACGCTGGCCAACGAGGCCACCATGTTGCGGCTTTTTGTTCAATTGCGAGGCGATAGCTAATTGTGTAATCAGGGTTCCAACCCAGAATAGCGCAACCCAACCGATCAAGCGCGTTGAGGATATTATAAACCCATCCCTTCATAGCTTCGACGCCTCAATAAAGGCTTCATCCACTGATATTGAAATGCTAAGAGCTGACCAAAGCATCACAATAAACGTGTTATCGTGCAAAAATGTTGTCGCACGATCCCAGTAAGCAAGCGCCTGCAACTTTGTCGTCGTCTCCGATATTGTATTAATTACGGCTCGCACATCTGCATCGCCTTTGCCGTGTGCTGACAGCCAAAGAAGAGCTTGAAGCGGTGTAATTGAAGGTATTTCTGCCAAAGGTTGCGGAAGCGCTGCAATTTCATCAGCTGTTAACGAAACAATTTTAATTTCACCAGTTTGAACATCTATTTCAATTCTGTCCATGATCTTACTCATACAAGATGTTGACGGAACCCGCGTCAAAGGCGTCTGTAGTTGAAATAACTACCCTATCTAAAGTCCCTGACAGCGGTAGTGAACCACCACTAACGGTTACACGGCTACCCGCATTATTAGCCACTGTTCCAGACTGAACCCAAGTATTGCCCGAAAGGTTGGCCAAGGTAACAATGCCAGAGTGTGTATCCGCCGCCGTTAGAATTGCTGTCATTGCGACAAATGAAGCTGAATACGCCACAGCAGTGCTGCTAACCGCCGAGCCTTGAGCAGCAAGAGCGGAGCCGACATACCCCGACGTTGTGGTAGACCCACTGCCAAGTTGAACAAGGATATTTGCGGTGCCGGTAGTGCTTACGCCGTTAAACATAAGAGTGATGCGCCGTACCCACGATGGGATATTAAGAAATGTTACCGACGTGCCGGATGTGGTAGATACTATTGTTGAAGATTTAATAGGAGTTGCCCAAACAGGCGCACTTCCCGAACCTTGAGCTGTCAAAACATAGCCCATCGTTCCAGTCGTATCCAACTTTGCAAGCGTCGCAGCACCTGCAGCAAGATTAGCAGTAGTGATGACGCCCGCTCCTGAAACGCTAGTTGCCGTTGCAGCATTGCCCGAGGATGAAAGCGGAGTGTAACCAAGCGCTGCCGTTACCTGCGATGAACTGATGGATGCAAGGGGTGTATAGCCCAAAGCCGTTGTCACCTGCGAAGATGTGATTCCCGATAATGGGATATAACCAAGCGCAGCCGTCACTTGTGCGGATGTGATTGAGGTTACGGAATTTGCAAGTGTTGCCGTTGTAGCCGTTGTCGCAGTCGTTGCCGTTGTAGCCGAACCTGCCGATGTTGCATAAGTGGCCGTCGCCGCATTGCCGGTGATGTTAATCGACCAAATGCCACTAAAAAGAGGCTGATAGGAAGAGCCGTTGTAATAACTGAGATATTTGTTCGTGGTGTCCGCATAGACAAAATTAGTGGGAGGGTTACTTGGAAGTCCACTCAAACCCATCGTTGCCGCATCAACATCTCGAGCATTTAGGTATGTCAAAACCTGCGTATAGGTTGACGTAAGACTCGGTAAAGACCAGTCAGTCATGTCTATGCTACCTTGTAAGGATTAATTAAGGGTTTGACCCGTGGCTTGCCACGTAAACGAGCCCGAAACGCGGGTGCCGGACGAATTGAAAAGCAGCACGCGGAAGCTCGTCGGATAGGTTTGTGAAAAGTCGAAATTAACAACTTCAGTCACGGAAGAGCTGGATCCTATCGACGATGGCGTGACCGAAATTGAAATCACATCCACAAACGTCTTGTTAAACGTAACGAGAGTTCCCAAGCTGTCAGTCGAAACCGCTGTTCCAGAACCGGAATCAAGCGACGTTTGAATCGACAATTTAATATTCAGGCCCGTAATCTGAACGAAACTCGTGCGATCCGATGCAGTGAACGCATAAGAAACTTTCACATAGCGAAAATTCGTTGCGTAGACGTTTGATTGCCCTGTCGTCAAAGCCGTCCATGTTGTGCCGTTCGTGCTGACCGATATTGTCGGAGTAACAGTTACCGTTCCCGTTATTGTTGAATAAGTCAGTGTCGCCAGAATAGACGATGATGAAAGCGTCGCGCCGTAATCAATGATTTCGTAATAACTGCCCGTGAGTTGGGTCGGTTGAACGAAATATGGATATCCGGCCGTAATTTGATCTTGAAGCGAAGAATAGCCGTTGGTCGTAAAGTGCTGCTGAAACGTCTCGGTCGTATTGACTGGACCAATCAACGAACCGTTGGACAACACCATATTTGTCAGGGTGCCGTTAAAGGTAGAGTCTTTGCTCGAATAGAGCTGGAAATTCGAAGGTTGAGACACTACACACGTTATCGAAGAGGACGTGCCGTAGTTTCCTGCGCTATCAACGCCCGTCACCCAGTAGGTATAGCTTCCGGCTGTCGACTCGAACAAAGCGTTAAAGGTACTATTAACCGTTCCAATTAACGTCGAGGTTGCGTAAGTTGAGCCTTTCCGAATTTCGTAATAGCTTATCGGAAGTGAGCCCGTGGAGGCCGTCCAATAAAGCAACACGTTATTCGAGATAATCGAGCTTGTAACCGTCGGCGCACTTGGTGCGGAAATATTAAACGAAACGCTCCCCGCCGATCCGACATTACCCGCAAGATCAACCGCCGCAACGTAGAACGTCCGGTTTCCAACCCAGTTTACAGTAATCGAATAAGTCGTCGTTTGGACGTTGCCCAGAACCGTTTCAGAAGCGAATGACGAGCCATAACCGATTTGATAATAAGACGTTGCCAAAGTACCCGCTACCGCTGCCCATGATAGGGTTATAACGCCATTGGATAGCGTCGCTGTTACCGTTGGCGAGCTTGCTGCCGTAATCGTGGCCGTGACCGATGAAGCATTGCTCGAATAATTGCCCGACGTATCAACGGCTTTAATCCAATAAGTGACCGAGGTAGCAGCGATCTGACTGATTTTAAGCGATGTCGCACTTAAATCACCAGAAACAACCGTACCACTTGACCAAGAGGAGCCCGATCTGATTTCGTAATGGTCGAGATCCACATCGGATACCGCGCTCCATTTAAGCGTTACGCCGATCGATGGATCAATGACGGCGGTAAAATCTGAAACGTCAGACGGAGCGGCAGTTTTTCCTACAACTGTGTAGGTCGTGTTAATATAACTTGACGTTGAACCAAAACTATTAACGGCGCGCACCTGAAAATCATAAGTGCCAGGAGGTAAATCATCAATAATAGCCGGACTATATGGAGTTTGGGCAACAGAATACCAATTAGAAGTACCGTAAGGTTTATATTGAGCTTGATATTGAGTAACAAAAGCATCCGCCGAAGATGTAAAATTTATTTTAATTCTGTTTTTAATGCCCGATAAAGGGCCGGATAAATAGAGTTCTTCCGTAATGTTTAATCCCGTGGGCGCCGTGACCGTTCGCCAATTCGGAAGCGATGTCGAAACAGCCGAGGAAATAACCTGTTGCTCGGTCGACG